>Ga0194047_10000056_pt1 | contig 85105 bp, 99 predicted proteins | sample JunL225m_MetaG_2_FD_160070 | JGI IMG/M metagenome (GOLD analysis project Ga0194047, IMG submission 160070) | Anoxic zone freshwater microbial communities from boreal shield lake in IISD Experimental Lakes Area, Ontario, Canada - Jun2016-L221-5m | ecosystem: Environmental > Aquatic > Freshwater... | reverse complement strand
GGAAAAATCCCGCCCGAACCTGTATTAAATTTTATAATTTTGCCCTAATAATAAAGAAATCGGCCAAGTGGCCGACTAACCCAAACATTATTAGTAACATATATAGTGTATATATGTTTATATTAAAAGTCAATTATGTAAGCTCATCCACACCCGGCTCAGAAAATGGGTTACAGCGCAGGATTCTTTTGAATCCGAGCCATAAACCCTTCAAAACCCCATATTTTTCAAGGGCTTGTTTGGTATATTCAGAACAGGTGGGGTAAAACATACAAACTTTCCTTGAAAAACCTAAGCATTTGGGGATTATACCTTGGTCTCGAGATATGTACTTTTGGTACATAGTTATTTTCCAAATAAGGAGCTTTTTCATTGATTTTTGAGAATTATTGATATAAACCAGCTTTTTTGAAGGCATTGTCGAGATCGGCCGTCATATCAGCATTGGCAAAATCAGGGTTTCCATCATTGAAATTCACCAAAATACCCATATGTGGCTTGATTTTAGGCACAAGGGGAGCGACTGCGGCATAACCTTTGCGACGTAACCGATTGCGCAAAACAGCACTTTTAGCATGTTTTTTGGAAACAACCATTGAAATACAAGGGTTTTTTATATCCAAAACGGCACAAGAAACAAGAAAACGCGAAGTTTTTATTCTTCGCGCGTTCCCAAATAGGGTTTCAATCATCTGCTTCGTAAGTCGTTGTCTCTTTGGAAGCATAGCTTTAAAAATTAAACAGCTAGTTTTGCACGACCTTGTGCTCGACGGCGGGCAAGAATCTTTCTTCCTGAAGTCGATTTTGAGCGTACCAAAAAGCCGTGTGTCTTTGCTCGCTTTCTTTTCTTTGGCTGGTATGTTTGTGACATGAGGATAATATAGCACAAGAATACAAAAATACAAGCGTATCAGTCACACTAAAAATAGTTATTAACTTTTCCACAGCTTATCAACATAGATATCCAGAGTTTCAAGATATTCAAAATTTTTCAGACGTATATAATCCAAACCATGGATACCAAAGAACTCTGGGATCACTGCCTTGTGGAAATCGAAGCAGAAGTCTCAAAAGCAAACTTTAGCACGTGGTTTAGAAACACTTCTTTGATAAAAGAAGATGCTGGAACGATTTTTGTCGGAGTTCCAAATGAATTTGTAAAAGATTGGCTCTCAAACAAGTTTCACAAATTAATTATGCGCGTACTTCGTAACGCATGGGAACACACACGTAATGTGGAATATCTCGTAATTAAAACAAACACAAAAATCCCAGCAAAAGATGGGACTGCTCCATTCCTACAAGCTGATTTTGGTAAAAACATTGAGCTTCCTCTCAAGGATTTATATATAAACAAGGAAGATAATCTAAACCCACGGTATACATTCGAAACATTCATCGTTGGTCCATTTAATGAGCTCGCATACGCTGCCACTCAAGCAGCTGTGGCGCGCCCTGGTAAACAATACAATCCACTTTTTATCTACGGTTCAAGTGGACTTGGAAAAACACACCTCATTCAATCTGTAGGCAACGCGATAAAAGAAAAGTATCCAGGTAAAAAGGTGTATTACATGACTCAAGAAAAATTTACCGTTGAATACATAAACTCCGTAACTGCAAACAGGGGACAGGGTGGTAATGCTTTTAAAGAAAAATACCGTAAATATGACGCAATCATCATCGACGATGTGCAAATGGTAGGAAAGGCAGAAAAAACCCAAGAAGAATTATTTCATTTGTTTAATAGTTTCTACGAAAACGGAAAGCAAATCGTGTTTTCTTCTGATAAACACCCAAATTTCATTCCAGGAATCGAAGACCGTCTCAGATCACGCTTTGCACAAGGTATGATTGTAGATATTACTGAACCAGAATATGAATCTCGATTAGCAATTCTACGTTCAAAATTAAAGGATTCTGGTGTAAATCTACCAGATGAAATCACTGAATACATCGCAAGCTCTATTCAAGGAAACGTGCGTGAACTTGAAGGTTGTCTCAACTCGGTTATTTGCCAAACCCAACTCAAAGGACGCTTCCCAACGCTTCTCGAAACCAAAAATCTCCTCAAAAATAGCATCAAACAAAAGAAAAATGCTTCAGTTGCTGAGGTAGTAAAAACAATTGCAGACTTTTATAGTATCGAACCAAACTCAATTTACGAAAAAACTCGCCGTAAGGAGATTGTAAAGGTTCGCCAGATTGTCATGTATGTACTTCGTGAAGACTTTAATGTTTCATATCCACATATTGGCCAAAAACTTGGAGGAAAAGATCATACGACGGTAATCCATTCATGCCTCAAAATCAAAAATGACATTAAAAACGATATGTCTTTGGCTCAGGAGGTCGACCAAATCCGGGCAATGTTTAAATAAGTGAGTATATGGGGAAAAGGATGTGTATAAGTTCAAAATGTAGTGTGTATATCTTGTGACAAAATGTTAATAAGATATTTCAAAAAAGTAGGGGTGTGTATAACAGATACAGAATTCACAGTTACACACAGTTGATGTTTTTGTTTTAAACACTACAAATAAAGGATTTATAAAACATATCCACATATCCACAGCACTAGTAATAGTAATAGTATTTATATATATGATATTAGAAACAACAGTTGAAAAACTAATTCCATTAGTTGATAGTGCAAATAGAATCACAGCAAGAAACAGTACGCTCTCAGCACTAGGTACAATATTAATTACTGTTTCAAAGAATATTTTAAAAATACGAGCGACAAACCTAAGTCTCGGTATAGAACTTGAAATGTCAGTTAAATCAGAAAAGGATGGTGTAGTAGCAATTGATGGAAAAATTTTGGCAGAGTTTTTGAATACACTTCAGAAAAATTCAAAAATAAAGATTGTAGCAGAGGAAACAACAATCAGTGTGATTACTGACAAAAACAGAACAACGATCAAAACCCATCCATACGAAGATTTCCCTACATTGCCGACTGTTTCTGGAGTGGAAGTTTCAATTCCAAAGAATGAATTCATTCGAGGAGTAAAAATGACAGCTTTCTCGGCAGCACTTTCTGATATTAAACCCGAGATTTCAAGTGTATGTGTGGTTGCTGATAAAAATACACTTATCTTTGCAGCAACAGATTCGTTCCGTCTCGCAGAAAAGCGGGAAGTTTTACACAAGCCAGCTGAGTTTTCCCCAATTATCATTCCATATAAAAATATAAATGAAATTGCTCGAGTTATAGAAGGTGTAAGTGGTGATGTAAAAGTTACTATTGGTGAAAATCAAATTTCGTTTACGAGCCCAAGTGTATATATAACCTCTCGAATTATTTCTGGAAGCTTCCCTGATTACAAACAAATTATTCCAAAGAGTTTCACAACTGATGTAATCGTCCTCAAGCAAGATATTTTGAATGTGCTCAAGAGTGCAAACATCTTTTCGGATAAATTTAATCAAATTACGTTTGTTATTTCACCAAGCAAGAAAAAAATGGAATGTTTGTCAAAAAATAATGACGTGGGAGAATTTATTGGGGCAGTGGATGCAAGTTTAACAGGTGATGATGTTTCAATATCGATTAATCAGCGTTATTTCATGGACTGCTTGGCGTTTATACCCCAAGACAGCATAAGTATCGGATTAAATGGTGGCTCGCGTCCTGTGGTCATCCGTGGCGTTTCAGACGGGTCATTTACCTACCTTCTAATGCCGATGAATCGATAATTCAAATTATGGTGAAATTTATTCACGAAGATGAAAAAAAAGTAATACGAATAAAAAAAATCGGCGACATGCTCGGACGGTTTACGGTGATTGCTCAAAATGGAGAATTAACTCGCAAAACTGTTTCAGATGCGCTCAAAAAATTTGGCCTCAATATCGAATCCAAAAACATCACCGTGCATAAAGAATTGGTGCGAGTAAAAATTTCCGCCGCCCAGCGCAGTGAGTTGTTTTTGAAACAAGGCCGAATCATCGAAGAACTTCGACAAAATCCGTTGACGAGGAATATAAAAAAGGTTTGTTAAATTAAAATAAATAAAAAAATTCCCGAGTTGGTAAACTCGGGAATTTTTTTATTTATAAAAGGTGAAATAATTCATTAATTTTTTTCTTATCTTTTCAGCCTTCTTTTTATTTTTTTCGATTGTAACTTTTGAACGTTTCATATTGGTAATAATATTTTCCAATTCGTCTTGAACTGATGGTTCTAATTTTTCATATTTTTTATACAGTTCGTTGATTGCTGCAACAGTTACCGGATCAAGAATTGTCGACATAATATAATCACCAAAAACAGCAGGGAATACAGTTTCTCGAATCGAAGGATTGTTTTCATATGCAAGTTCAATACCATAATCTTTTTTAATATAGTCAGATGTTGTGCGGTCAAGCGGAGTGTCATGCCCAATTACACAGTAAGCTTTTTTATTATTGTTTTTTATCCATGCATACATTTCATTTTCAATATCAGAACGGATAAGTGTCCAAAAGTTGTGCGTATTAAAAAACAAAACTGAACCTTCTGTCTTTTGGCAAAAAATAAAGAAATAATGGTTCCAAAGTAGATATAGATCGATAATTGATTTAAATCTAAAAACCATTGTGTCTCCCTCGTTTAGATGGAGTAGTGTCTCCGATTCTTTTGGTGTTGAAATAGTATTTATTCGCTCAACAAATTTTTCTATACGATTTGCCCATAATGGATTTAATAAAACAAATTGTTTGTTTTTTGTGATGATTTCATTGTTTAAAAGAACTCGTAATGCTCGGTAAAATCCTTGTTTTGTAGCATTTGTTTTTTGTTGAACTTTTTGTAATAAAACCAAACTATCATGTGAGCCGTCTGCTAGTGTGTCGATAATTACCTCTTCTATTTTTGGTTTGATTCCTAAAAGCATTCCCCAAGTATACACTACAGTAAACAATCTGTTTACTATATATGCATTTTATGCAATAATTATGACAATATGTCAAATATTATATATACTTTCGGTGTTATGAAAATAGATTACATAAAAGAAGCATTTAATGACCAACCAGTAGTAATGGTTTCGGGCAAGAAGTATTGTATTAATCCACTTACTGATCATGTGCCAATAACTAAACCAGAATTGCTACAACAGGTTGTTAATGAAATTTCTATCATCGTTGATTTTGAGTCAGCAGATTTTCTTGTCGGTGAAGAAGATAGAGGGGGATACATTTGTGCGCTCACAGCTTTTGCGGTTGGTAAACCGTTTACACTTACAAAATGGAATCCATCTGGATTTGAAGGTGAAGTTTGTATTGATTTTAGAAATTCATATACACATGGAAATTTATATTTGAATGGAATAAAGGAACTTGCTGGTAAAAAAGCCATCATTGTTGAAGACCTTATAGATACTGGAGGAACCATTGTTTCGATGGTTAATTTATTGAGGGCAAATAATATCGAAGTCGTAGATATTGTTGCAGTTGCAGAAAAAACAGATTATTCCGGTGCTGAAAGAATAAAAAAAGAAACAGGTATTACTCCAAAATTTCTGGTTTCGTTTTCATCAAAAAAAGAATTGTCAAAAGTTATAAAGCGAATATAAAATTATATGGATAAATTACAATATAAAAATAAAGAAGAGTTTTATAATTTGCACGAAAAAATTGGAAGTTATAATCTCGCAGAATATTATAAGTTTTTCCCAAAAAAAATGTGCAACGGAAATAGAATACTTGATATTGGGTGTGGAGAAGGGAACGATATGAAATATTTTAAAACACTCGGTGCAGAGGTTTGTGGTATTGATATTAACCCCATTGCAACTGAAATAGCAAAAAAAGAATTAAAGCTTGATGATAATTTTGTTAAAACCTCAGAGGCAAACTCATTGTTATTTAAAAATAATTCCTTTGATATTGCTTCAAGTAATTATGTTTTACAAGCAATACCTGATATTGCTGTTGTGTATAAAGAAACAGCGCGAGTACTAAAACAAGGAGGAAAATTTATATTTCTTGCCACTCACCCAATGAGACAATATTTTGAGAAAAAGAATAGTAATTCAGATTATTTTAATCAAGAAACTGTTGACTCTGTAATTTTAAACGGCACTGTGACGGTGCAAGAACCAACACATACTTTCAATGATTATTTTTCTGAATACTTTTTGAAACATTTCAAAATTGAAAAATTTATAGAACTTCATGATCCAACAGCAGAAAAGGTTGATGGAAGAAAATACCCAGGATTTTTCATTGTTTCCTGTGTAAAAATTTAATAAAAAAATTCCCGAGTCGGTAAACTCGGGAATTTTTTTGATTCAGGTTTTATTTTTACTGACTGATATTTATCACTTCACTTACACTTGCTTTGTTGTAAATCCAATCAGTTGCCGTGACCATGAGCGTGTTTGGTCCTGGCAAAAGATTTTTGATATCACTTGGTGAAAATGAAAATGTCGGTGAGAGTCCTTGTGTTGATCCAACGTATACATTGTTCATAAATACATCAATTTTTTGTAGAGGGTATGTCCCGCTGGTATCAACTTTTACTGTTATTGTTTGGTTGGTCTTAAATGTATTGTTTGTTGTCGGACTAATGATAGCAACGTGTGGTTGATTTGCTGGAATGTGTACATTGTCATCGAATGTTGGTTTTTGTGCTAGCGTGACAATTGGATAATTTGAACTGTGTGTAGCCCACCAGTTTTGTGTTGCAGTTTCCCAGTTGTAATATAATGAGTCGCTTGATGGATTCGATGGAACCCCACCCAAAATATTATTTTTTGAAATCCAATGGAGAATATTATGAACATCAGTTACCACTTCTTCTTTTTGGGTTTCAATCGGTGTGTTTGGTGTGGCGAGTCCACCAGAAATTGTGTCGATTGTGAATTCTTGATTACCTTCAAAGTGTCCACGGAGAACAGGTGGAAGACTGTTGTAGTTTGAATCAACAACTGGTTTGTCAAAATATTCTACGGGATAATTTTTTAATGCTTCTTGCATAAACATATGCCAGATTGGAGCAGCTGTTATATTTACTGGCATTGATGTGTTGTCGTTTTTGCCAAGCCATACTCCAACTACAAGTGATGGTGTGTATCCAACTGCCCACGAGTCTTTGTTGTCGTTTGTTGTTCCAGATTTTACTGCAACATCACGATCGGAAAAATTTAAATATGAATTTGCGCCAAATGTTGCAGTACGAGCTTTGTTGTCTGAGAGAATACTACTAATTTGAAGTGTTGGGTTTCTAGGGAGAACTTGTATTTGATTGTCCGACCAAGATTCAAGTGTGTTTCCATCTTTGTCGGTTACCGACAAAATTCCAGAATATGGATGACGATATCCTTCGGTTGCAAAAACACTATATGCAGAAACCATATCGAGTAGTTTTACTTCACCACCTCCAAGCACAAGCGAGAGTCCGTATCGTGATGGATCAGTGAGTGTGGTAATTCCCATATCTTGTGCGGTTTTTATTGCGTTGTTTATGCCGACAATGTAGAGCGTTTGCACAGCAGGAACGTTGATTGAGCCAGCGAGCGCATTGCGAATCGACATTGGTCCACGAAATTTATTATCGAAGTCGTTTGGCATATAACACACGGCGTCAGAATGTCCTGGAAGTGGATGACCATATGGATCACATGAACTATTGAATTCTGTGGGTACGTCCATGAGCATTGTTTCAGGAGTAAAACCTTTTTCGAATGCAGTTACATACACATATGGTTTAAACGATGACCCCGGCTGACGTTTTGCAGTCGTCACATTATAATTTCCATCAATTTCTTTATCAAAATAATTTCTTGAACCTACCATTACGAGGATTTGCCCAGTTTTTGGATCGATTGCAACAAGTCCAGAATTTTCATCATCGATTTGTTTTTTTGCGCCAGTTGTATATGTGGTAACAGCATTTTCGGCTGCTTGTTGTAATCCATAATCAAGTGTTGTGATTACCTTGAGCCCTCCTGTTTCTACGACATCTGATCCATATTTTTGTTCGAGATAATCTTTGATAAAAAATACGAAATGGGGAGCTTTGATTCCTTGTGGTTGTTGTGGGAGAAATGTAACTTTTTCATTTTTTGCTTGGGCGAATTCCGCATCGGTAATAAATTTAAGTTCGTGTTCTCGAGTCAGTACGAGATTTTTGCGTGAATCAAGATCAGATTTATAAGCTCCGTATGGTGAGTAGTGTGTTGGTGCGTTTGGAATTGCTGCGAGATACGCAGCTTCGGCAAGTGTGAGGTCTGCGGGTTTTTTGCCAAAAAATGTTTCTGCTGCTTCACTAATTCCAAATGTGTTTCCACCGTATGGAATTTCATTGAGATAAATTCCTAGAATTTCATCTTTGTTGTATTCACGTTCAAGCTTGAGTGAAAGAATAACCTCTTTTAATTTACGTACAATTGTTTTGTCGTTTGAAAGTAGACTTTGTTTGATGACTTGCTGAGTGATTGTAGATCCTCCTTGTACAGCCCCTGCATGAGTGATATCGGCAATGAGTGCACGAACCATTGATTTTATTTCAATACCAGGATTGTTGTAGAAATTTGAATCTTCAATTGCAACAGTCGCGTTTTTTATCGTTGCTCCCATGTCTGTATAAGGAATATTTGTGCGGTGAATGTCGCTTCCGAGGTCGTACAATACAATTGTACCAGTGCGGTCGTATACTTTTGTTGAGTTTACTTGTTTGCGACTATCAAATGATGAAAAATCTGGAAGTTGCAATGTGCTTATCCAAAGTATGAGAACTCCAAAAATAATTGCACCGAGTCCCAAAATAGCAAAAATAATATTTCTAATAATATGTCTTTTTTTATGTGAGATTTCCATCTGTATATCATATCACGGAGGCGCAAAACATGTCTTCAAAAACCACAGAGAAAGAAGACCACCAAAAAACATACTGAAAGGCAACCGATAATTTTCTGCTGAAAATTTCGGCAAGGCTCGCCCCGTCGGGCTCCGCGTGGCCTTTCAGTATGTTTTTTGGTGGTCTTTAACTTCGATAGCTTTCATGCTAAAGTTCTCATTATATGAAAAAGAACGAAGATTTATTTTCTCGCGGGGTGGCAAATTTTGTCGACCCAGACAATACCTTTCAACGAAAGGTTGAGGCGAAAATAAATGGAGAATATAAACAAGATATTGTTATTAAATGGGGAGCAGACCCAACACGTCCAGATATTCATTTGGGACATGCGGTTATTTTGCGTAAACTTCGTGCATTTCAAGATGCAGGATGTAAGGTAATTTTCCTTATTGGTGACTACACGACTCAAATTGGTGACCCAACTGGCAAAAGTAAGGTTCGTCCAGAAATAAGCCAAGCAGAAATCGAGGCGAATATGAAAACATATCTCGAGCAAGTTGGGAAAATTCTCAACACTGATCCTTCGGTTTTTTCTTGGATTCGAAATTCTGATTGGTTTACCAGTATTACCGATTTGACCGCAGATGTGGGTACAACTGTAACAATCAAAGACCAAGAAAACAAAAACCATATAACAGTAGATGCAAATTCATTTGTTGCCAAAGCAACACTTTTTGAAGGAACAAGAATGCAAAAAAATATTTTGCAAAAAAAAGGAATTCATACTGTTTCTTTTTCGCGAGTACTTTCAACACTTCGACACATTACACATTCACGACTCATTGAACGTGATATGTTTAAAGACCGTATTGCAAAGGGTGAGGAATTGTATATGCACGAAATGATGTATCCAGTATTACAAGGAATTGATTCATCGCTACTTGCAAATATTTATGGAACATGTGATTTAGAAATTGGTGGAACTGACCAACTCTTTAATATGCTCATGGGTCGTGATGTGATGAAAATGAATAATCAAGAACAGCAATCTGTGATGGCGATTGATTTGCTCGAAGGTTTGGATGGAAAAGAAAAAATGTCTAAATCGCTCGATAATTACATTGGCGTGACCGACGAACCAAATGATATGTATGGCAAAGTCATGTCGGTTCCTGATGCGCTCATTCCTCGATACTTTGCACTCGCATCATATACACCATTATCTGAAGTTGAAGAAATAAAAAATTCACTTGCTTCGACAAATGTAAATCCTCGTGATCTCAAAATGCGTTTGGCAAAAGAAATCGTAGCAATATATCACGGAGAAAAAGCTGCAGCAGATGCAGAACAAAATTTTGTGGACACGTTTTCAAAAGGAAAAATTCCAGAAAATGTATCAGAGGTTGCATTTAGTCTCGATGAAAATGTTGTGGATGTATTAATCAAAAGTGGCTGCGCGGTATCAAAAACCGAAGCGCGTAGATTGGTAGAAAACGGAGCAGTTACATTTCTGGATACTGATACAAAAATAACTGATATGACAAAAATTTTGGAAAAAGGAACATACCGTGTGGGTAAAATTAGATTTTTTAAAGTTGTATAGCAAAACAAAAAGCCGCGTTTCGCAAAGCGAAACGCGGCTTTTTGTTTTGTGTTAAATTACATCCAATTCTTCCTCGTCGTCTTCGTCATCCTCATCGTCAGCTGCGATATCATCGTCAACTGCAATGCCGAGATCCAAATCATCTTCCAAGAATTCGTCCTCGTCGTCGAGAGGCATTAATTCTTCTGCTTCATCAGGATCTTTGTATTCTTCATCCCCATCAAATTTCATAATCAAAAAAAATAATAAATTAATAATGACCTTTTTGCTTGCTACATTTGTAACAAAACAACCCCTTTTTTGCAATAGCAAAAATATGGGGAAAACAATTATAAAAAATGAGCATATTTACCAAAAATATATTTTAAAAAACCGCGCATAAATTTCTGCTGAAATTTTGCTCAAGGCTCGGCCTGTCGGCCTGCGCATGGGTTTTGTAAAATATATTTTTGGTAAATACTGCGTGATTAACCTTGAAACTTTTGGTACGCAAAACACGTAAGCACAATTGCTATCGCATCAACTTCGTCGTCGATCATGTTACGGTCAGGAAGTTTGATTAATTTTGGCACCATGTGCATGACCCCATGCTTATTGCTTTTGCCATATCCAGTTACCGCAACTTTTATTTCGAGTGGTGTGTATTCAAAAATTTTTAAATTCGCATTCGTGCATACGTAGAGCATCATGCCACGAGCCTCAGCCACACTCATCGCCGTTTTGGTGTTTGTCTCAAAAAATAATTTTTCAATCGCCAAAGCATCGGGATTATATTTCGCAATCACTTCAGAAATTTCTCGGCCAATCAGAAGTAGTCTTTCATAATGTGAAAGTTTGGCTGAGGTTTTGAAGCATTCGGAAAATAAATAGTGCTCCTTGCCATTTATTTTTTCAACAACGGCAATTCCAACGCGCTCGATTCCCGGATCAATACCAAGTATTTTCATGCACAAAGTATACAATATTCGCAGACATTATTCCGCATTTGTGATAACCTCCTGCACTTCGTCGCTTGCTTCGAGTTCGTCAACTAATTTTTCGAGGAGTTCGGAATCTTCGTCCGAAATTGGAATCGTCATTGTCGGTTTGAGTTCACCGTCTTCTTTTGCAAAGCCCCACATGACTGAGCCGATTGCACCCAATGCGAAACCATTTTTGGAAAGAATATAACGAATTTCTTGGGCAGCTTTATTACGATTATCGGTGAGTGCTTCGATGATAATGCCGACGCCTCCTGGGCCGTATGCTTCATAATGAATTGTTTCGAGTGCCTTTGCTTCGGTCGCTTTGTTTATTGCGCGCTCGATTGTATCGACGGGCATATCGGCTTTGCGGGCTTTTTCGATTGCTGCGAGAACGGCAGTTCCTTTGCGGTCACCACCAGCCATTTTGACCTGCGTCGAAATCATACGCGAAAGCTTGCCAAACATTTGGCTTTTCTTTGCATCACTTGCACCTTTAGTTCGTTTAATCTGACTCCATTTATTATGTCCTGACATATGTATCGATATTAAATGGTAAATCGAAATGTGTAAAGTAAAAAATAAAACACACAATTGCGTGGTTTATTTTTCCTCTGGAAAATCAAACCCCAAATGCTCGTATGCTTTTTTGGTTGCCATACGTCCGCGAGGTGTGCGTTCGAGGAGTCCACGTTGGATGAGATAGGGTTCGACGACTTCTTCGATTGTCGCGTCTTCTTCACTTGTCGCTGCCGCAATCGTGCCGAGACCGACGGGGCCGCCACCAAATTTTTCGATAATTACGGTAAGCACTTGGCGATCGGATTCCGAAAGTCCGAGTTCATCAATTCCCAAAAGACTCAACGCTTTTTTGGTTGCATCGGTGTCGAGATCTTTTTTGTGTACTTGTGCAAAGTCGCGCACGCGTTTGAGAAAATAATTGGCGGTACGAGGTGTATAGCGCGAACGCATGGAAATTTCTGCAATCGCATTTTCATCAATATTCACACCCAAAATTTTGGATGAGCGATGAATAATTTTTGAAATTTCTTCTTCGGTGTAAAATTCGAGACGAAATGTTCCACCAGAAAATCGTGAGCGGAGCGGAGCAGAGAGTAGGGAAATACGTGTGGTAGCAGCCACGAGTGTGAATGGGGGAAGGTCGAGTTGAATCGTGCGCGCCGACGGGCCTTTACCGATGATGATGTCGAGCACACCGGACTCCATTGCAGGATAGAGAACTTCTTCGATAGTTTTGTTGAGGCGATGAATTTCGTCGACAAACAAAATATCTCCTGGGCTCAAATTAGTGAGAATCGATGCGAGGTCTCCAACCTTTTCGATTGCGGGGCCAGATGTGGATTTGAGTGAGCGACCGGTTTCTTTGGCGATCAAATGTGCGAGTGTGGTTTTGCCGAGTCCTGGTGGGCCATAAAAGAGAATGTGCTCTGCAGGATGATTGCGCTCTGCTGCTGCTTGCAACAAAATTTTTAGATTTTCTTTGATTGATTCTTGGCCAATGTAATCTTCGAACCGATCTGGTCGAAGTGTTTGGTCGAGATGCGTATCAATTTCTTTTTTTTGTTCTTCTGGTTCCATAAAATAGGGTATGTTGGGGGTACTTGACATTTAAACAGCAATATGCTACACTTGCATTGAATAGATATACATATGTCCTGTACCAAACACGCATATAGTATATCATTTTTGTTTCGTTAAGAAGGCATAAATCTCTAAGTGATCAGACCTTTGGGTCGTATAGGGTTTCGTAAAGGACGTTTTGGCTCCCGGACTCGTTTTCGGAAGTGCTGCAGCTATCCTCCGCGGTGCCCTTACTTCTTACTCCTAGTAGAAAGAAGGATTATTTAGAGATTTATGCTTTTTTGTTTGCCTAATTAAAAAACCCATAAATTTGTGGGTTTTTTAATTTTATTCCTCTTTCAAATCAACCACGTCTTGTACTTCTTCGATTGTGGTAATTCCGGCGACGATTTTTACGACACCGTCTTCTTGCATGTTAAAAATTCCTTGCGTGTTGGCGACGCGCTTGATGTCGCGTTCACTTGGGTTTGTTGGAATTATTTTTTCGATTGCTTCGTCTGTTACGATTGCTTCAAAGATTCCGATACGTCCTTTGTATCCTGTGTTGTTACATGCAGGACAACCAACTGCTTTAAATAGTTTTATGTCTTGATCAGCTTTGAGATTGTATGCTTCCAAATTTTTACCGGCATCAGCTGCGCCTTTGAGAATTTTTGCGAGCAATGCTTTTTCTTCGGCAGTAGTTTCACGTTCTGTTTTGCACACAGGGCAGAGTTTGCGTACGAGACGTTGTGCGATTGAGAGGCGAAGTGCCGAAACCAAGATTTTAGCATTCACATCGAGATCGATAAGACGGGGGATCACACCAGCTGCGTTGTTTGTGTGAAGTGTCGAGAACACAATGTGTCCAGTGAGCGCTGCTTCGACGGCAATCTTTGCAGTTTCACCGTCACGGATTTCTCCCACCATGATGACATCTGGGTCCTGACGAAGTGCAGCACGCAAACCCTCGAGAAAGGCGTAACCTTTTTCGGTTTGTGTTTGTACGATTCCTTCGAGGTGATATTCGACTGGATCTTCGATCGTCATGATTTTTATTTCCGGAGAATATATTTTGCGCAAGAATGCATAGAGTGTCGTCGTCTTTCCTGAACCTGTTGGTCCTGTGATAAGGATGAGTCCGTTTGGTTTTGAAATTTCTTCTTGGATTATTTTGTACAAACGTGGTTCGATTCCGAAATTCGCGAGATCGCCTTGGATAGAACGTGGATCGAGAATACGCATAACGATTGATTCGCCATATGAACCCGGCACAGTAGAAGTACGCATTCGAATTTCGAGTCCTGAAACAAAAATACTAAATCCGCCGTCTTGGGCTTTGGTTGTGATGGTGAGTTTGAGTCCGGCAATGAGTTTGATTCTGGCGTTGAGGAGGTGATAGATGTGTGGATCCATAAAGATCACGTCTTGCAAAATTCCATCGAGACGATACCTGACGCGCATGCGGGTCTCCTCGGCTTCCAAGTGAATATCAGAACATTTGAGCGAAATTGCTCCCGCGAGAATGATTTCGAGAATATGAGAAATTGCATGTTTGTCACTGGTAGCAATAATTTTTTCAATTTCCGTTTTTACATCGGTCATTGATTTGATTTGCTGTTGCAATTTTTCGAGCATCTCGTTTGAGACGTCGATACCACCCTTTTTTGCTTCGGCAGAGGCAGAAAGCTCCTCGTAGCGTCCCCATGCACGTTCGAGAGATGCATGTGATGTCATAAAAAGTGTAACAGGATCATATCCTTCGCGTTTGAGGTCTTCGACATATGCTTGTACGGCATCTGCGACAGGTGAGAGAACTGCGAGGCTCACTGCCTTGCCCACTACTTTAAATGGTGCAACTTGAATTCGTCGCGCATCAGGTTCACTAATGAGGCGAAGTGCCTCGTTTTGAATTGTAGTTGCCGAGAGGTCGATATATTCAATACCATATCGTGCCTCTGCCAACGTTTGGACAAGTAACTCTTCTTCTTGGGCGCGAAATTCACCAACTTGTTTTGCTATTTGTTCGTCTTTGTCTTTGAAATCTTGAGTCATAAATATGCTTGTATTATACAGTAAAAAAAGATAAGGTAACAATAAAAGTGTGATATTTGTATAAAAAATCAATAAAAATAAAGGTTTTTTGTCTCGAGAAGAGATAGGTAGAAGCCTTGACTTTTCTGACGATATATGATATCATATGTGTAAATCAAAAAAACTCTTTAATTTAATAGAATTATGAACAAGTTACATGTAGTACTCGTTATGTTGCTGTTGAGCATGACTCCGGCAACACTTTTCGCCCAGGGAGCTTGCGATGGCTGTAAAACCATTGAAATTCTTCCAGGTGATTCAAAGAATATACATTTTCTAACACCTGCAGAGGTTCTCCAAAGAGGACAAAACCAGGTAAAAAATCAGGTTGCCCATTTAAACAAAAAAGTCAACCAGTTAGAAAAAAAAGTTGATGCAAATTCTGATTCGTTGCAAAATTTGAGCCAAAGAGTTCACTCTTTAGAAAACAATTTTGTAACTGGTTTGACTATCCAGCAAAACTGGAATACTAATCAGACCAATTGGAACAATTCAGTTGAATTCAAATTGAATGTTCACGACACTGTCCTTAGTGCACACACGAGTGCAATTAAAGACATTTACTCGTCGCGTACTACGATTAAAACCTTCAAGGATGATGATGAAGATGCATCTCGTCACAAATATACTCACGAAGGTGGTTATAAAAAAACCAACTACAAGTATAAAGGTGATCGGATGACTCTCGGTGACCGTTGGAATAAATGGTCAACAGGAGGAAAAGTTTTGAGGATTAGTGGAGTTTTCCTGTTTGGATTTTTTAGTAATGATCTTCTTTTTCATAAAGGAGCTCATACTAACAAAACCCTTGCTACTGGCGACCCGGGATATCTATGGATGAGTCAGTAACTTTTGTTCAAATCAAATCGTAATCAGTATAGAGTTCAAAAAAAACTTTATACTGGTTACATTATTTTAGCTCTTAATCACTCGAGATTGAGAATTAAAAGATGTAATTATTATTTGTTATTAAAAAAATTATTAATATGAAAAACAGTATGAAAAAATATATACAAAAAATTTCAGTAGTGGCGGTATTCGCTTTGGTTTTTGCAGTTGCACCACACGTGCACGCTGCGTTTAATACGCTCGGTAATGATTGTCCAACAGTTATGATTTCAAGTAGTTCAAATGATACTACTGGTAACAAATGTTGGGCTGGTTCAGTTTCTGCTCACGCAGGAGATACAATTAACGTACGTATTTATTATCACAACACCGATGTAAACGCTGCGAATGCAGTTGTGCATTTGAATAGTCCAAGTGCAGGAACACAAAGTTCATTTACATTTAATGGCTTTCTCAATAACACAAACAACGGTAGTGCAACAGTAAACCTTGCAAGTCCTGCAACACTTACACTCAATCATGTGTATTGGTATGCAGACAAATCAAGTCTCTCAGCGCTCCCAGGTGGTCAAAGTGAATCAGCACTCTTTGGTGGTTCAGGTTTAAACCTTGGATCAATTCCAGGTGTAAACACATGTCCAAGTACTGATGGATTCTGTCACAGTGGTTCAGTTGTCGCATCATTTATCGTTGGAGGTAATCCAATTACATCTACATGTTCAATCTCGAGTTTCACAATTAATGGTTCTCAGACAGTTTCTACAATTCCATATGGAACAACAGGAACACTCGCATGGACAACACCAAACTGTACATCTGTAACAGTTAATGGAGTTACATACACAGGTGCGCAAGCAACTTCAGGTTCGATACAAACTCCAGCAATTACAACACCTCAAACATTTACACTTGTAGCAAATGGAGTTTCTCGTAGTGTGACTGCAACACCAGGTGCTCGTACTTCAGCATGTTTGGTTTCAAACTTCACAATCAATGGTTCATCAAGTGTTGCAACAATCACATACGGAACAACAGGAACACTCGCATGGACAACTGCAAACTGTGGAACTGTTACCGTAAACGGAGTTATATACAGTGGTGCTCAAGCAGATTCAAATTCAATCTCAACACCAGTAATTACAACACCTCAAAGCTTTACGCTTATTGCCGGAGGAATTACTCGTACTGTTACTGCAAATCCAACTGCTCAAACAACAAACCCATGTATTGCAAATACATTTACTGCAAACGGAGTTTCTGGATCACTTAGTGTTTCTCAAAATACTTCAGTTTCACTTGCATGGACTACAACAAATTGTACTTCGGCAACAGTAAATAACGTTACATATACAAACGGTCAACAAAATTCAGGATCAGTTTCAATCGGAACTCCTACTGTTGGAACATATCCATATACATTGTTTGCTGTCGACAATACAGGACACACATCACAATTAAACGTAACAATTACTGTTACTGGCGGAATTGTAAACAACAATTGTCAGATTACATATTTCCAACCAACACAAAATAGTGTTGTTTCAGGAAATTCAACAAGTCTCAATTGGACACTCTCATCTGGTTGTACTGGCCCAGCGACACTTTCTGGTACAAATTACCCAAGTGCACAAGTGTACGGTACATCTGTGACAACAGGACCAATTTACACATATTCGACATACACACTTACTGCATACGGAACAAATGGAATTTCTACACAAGCAACAACATACGTAAGTGTTAATAGTATTATCAATAACAACAACACATGTTACATCAGTTCATTTACTGTAAATGGAATGAGTACAGCACAAGTTGTTTCTGGTGGTACTGCAACAATCGCATGGAATACATACGGATGTAGTTCTGTGACGGTTTCAGGTCCTGGAATTTATTCACAAAGTTTCCAAGGAAATCAACAAACATCTGTAGTTTATAATTCAGCAACATATACAATCACTGCAAATACATACGGTTCATTCTATGGATCACCAGTTACACAAACAGTATATGTGACAACAACACAACCATATATCGTATCGACAAACATGAATCCAATCACAACGATTGCAACAAATGTTTCTGCAAACTCAGCTCGTTTGAACGGACTTGTACCAGTAAATCAAACATATGGAAGTGTAAATGCGTACTTTGAATATGGAACTTCTCCATCATTTGGACGCCAAACAAATCCACAAGTTGTATCTACATACACACTTCTCAATTACTTTGATACAATTTTTACTTCACCAAATACAACATATTATTACCGCGCAGTGATGAATAGTAACGGAGTAATCACAACTGGTGAAACTGTTTCGTTCACAACTCCTGGATTCAATACAAACACAAATACAAACACAACAACCAATACTACATTTGTAAACACAACAGTTCGTGGTACAGGTACAGGATCAGCATTCGCATCGATTGTGATTTCAGATCAATCTCAAAATGTTTTGGCTGGTGATATTCTCAACTATACAATCACATACAAAAACATTTCTTCTTCAACACTTTCAAATGCAATGATCAATGTAGTGCTTCCAAATGGAGTAACATACAAAGGTTCTTCACAAGGAATGCCAACAACAAACAATACAATTGTTATCACACTTGGAAGTTTGGCTGCTGGAGCAACAGGATTTGTAAATGTTCAAGCTGTTGTTGATTCAAGTGTTGTTGCTGGAAATAACCTTCTCGCAACTGCAACACTTACATTCGGAACACCATCTGGTGCACAAGACACTGCTATTGCCTATTACTTGAATACAGTAGGTTCTACAAATTCAAATAATCTTGCAGGTTTTGCATTCGGAGCTGGATTTTTCCCAACAACATTTCTCGGATGGATACTCCTCCTTGGAATTATCATTATCATAATTTTGGTTGCACGACACTATTCAATTCTTTCTCGAAATGCACAGAATGGTAAAGTGACAACTGATGTTCATGACATGCACTCAACATCAACTCATTAATTAAAAAATTAAAGTTTTGAAAATACACGGCCCGCTTTCCTTTGGAAAGCGGGCCGTGTTAGTATCTACTCATATGAAAAAAGTGTTTACCAAAAATGAAATAATCGAAATCACCAAAGAAATTATCTCTAGTTTTAAAGTAGGGAATACGGCAACAATCGTTGCACTTTCGGGGGATTTGGGCGCGGGTAAAACAACAGTTACTCAGCAGATTGCAAAAGAACTTGGTGTTACACAAAATGTTATTTCGCCGACGTTTGTGATAATGAAAACATATGAATTAAATGGCGGGCGAAATCCGCTTGCGGATTTCGCCCGCTTCATCCACATCGACGCCTACCGTCTCAAATCTCACACAGAACTTATGACGCTCGGTTTTGCAGAACTTCTCGCCGACCCCCAAAACCTCATTCTCATCGAATGGCCAGAAATGGTTGCTGAAATAATTCCCAAAAACGCAATTCGTATAAAACTTTCGCATATAAATGAAAATGAACGAGAGATTGAGTATTAAAAGATTACCTCGTTTTATGTGTTAAATTTGACTTTTTTTTTAAAAATTGTAATATAAGTCAAACTAAAATACATTAACAATGCTCAAAAAATTAAGCTTTTCTCGACAAGCAATCCTTCCAGGGATTTGCTTTTTATGTGCATTAGTAGTGGGTGTCCCATTTCTAATTGGAAAAATCTTCTTTCACACAGGAGATTCATTATATACAACACAGTATATTTTTTTTGGATATCTTGCATTTTTCTTTCTTTTTCTGGGAATAATTATTCCAGTAATGAGATGGTTTTTTTGGTTTTTAAAAATCAGAAAGACGAATTTGTTTGATATCTTTGCAACTGTATTGCTTGTGTTTTCTTCAAGTTTTTTATTTATTATTCTTGTACCACTAACACTCTTATGTATGAGTGTTTTTAAAAAGTATAAGTATTTTATTTATAACTGGGGAAGTTCAGCCTCGTTAATTTTTATGGGTATTATCCCTCGTCATCATGGGCGATTGGAAAATGGAGTGATTGGTATTTTGAATCACACTTCACCAGCAGAGTATACAGTTGCATCTCAAGCTGCTGGAACTAAACCATGGAATATTGTGGCTGGTAAAAATTTATCTGAAAACACAAAAACAATCGAGGATCGTATTATAAAAAACACTATAGGTCGTGTTGTAAAAAAATATGCAATCCAGATTGATAGAACTTCAGGTGAATCCAGGGTGGGAACAGCCCGAAGTATTAAAAGCGAATATGACCAAGGAAAAAATATCTTAATTTTTGTTGAAGGAACACGGTTAACATTTAAGCAAATTGTTGAACAGCAAAAATTATTATTAGATTTTCAGGACGGAGCATTTCGTATTGCTTTTAAGTACAAAATACCTATCCAGCCAATTGTGTTGGACTGGCCTGCAATTTATAGAACCAAGGACGATTACAGGTGGGGTGTGAGACCATCAATAATTGACATTTACTTTCTGGAAAAAGTAAATCCTGAAAATTTTGAAACTTATGATGAGTTAAAAAAACATTGTTGGAATTTAATGTATCAACAGCTTAAAAACTCAAAAAAGATTCAACGTTTTCAAAACGGTTTGAATTCATAATTAATACCCCGTAAAATCCGTATGCTATACAGATTTTACGGGGTATTCTTTTTTTATATTTGAATTCCGAGTATACTCAAGGCATGTCCGAAAAAATCAAAAAACAACGAATTATACTCCTCGATGCTCATGCGATAATCCACCGTGCATATCATGCGCTTCCTGACTTTTCAAACTCGTCTGGTGAGCCTACTGGCGCTCTCTACGGCATTGCCACAATGCTTATGAAAATTGTGACCGACCTCAAGCCGGATTATGTGATTGCGTGTTACGATCTACCACAAAAAACGTTTCGTCACGAAGCATACAAGGATTACAAAGCTGGTCGTCAGAAAGCAGATGAAAATTTGGTGAAGCAGATTATTAGCTCGCGCAGAATTTTTGAAACACTTAATATTCCGATTTATGATGCGCCTGGGTTTGAAGCCGATGATATTTTGGGAACAATTGTAGAAGAAACGAAAAAAGATAAAAGTGTCGAGATTGTAATTGCTTCCGGTGATATGGATACATTACAACTTGTCGAGGGTAAACGTGTGCAAGTATTTACACTCAAAAAAGGAATTAACGATACGGTGATATATGACGAGAACGCAGTTGTTGCGCGTTTTGGATTCGTGCCAAAATTGTTGCCTGATTACAAAGGACTTCGTGGTGATCCATCGGATAACATTATCGGCATTGTTGGAATCGGCGAAAAAACGGCGACAGATTTGATTGGTAATTTTGGAACAATTGAAAATTTATATAAAACATTAAAAAAGAATCCAGAATCATTTGTAGAAATTGGTATCAAGCCGCGCATGATTGAACTTCTCAAAAATGGGGAAGAGGAGGCGCTTTTTTCCAAAACACTTGCGACAATTCGTAGAGATGCACCAATCGCATGGCAGAAACCAGAAAAAACATTTTTGGAAAATATTGAAATTGAAAAAGTAGAAGAAATGTTTCGTGAATTTGAATTTAGAAGTTTGATAAATCGAGTGCGAACGGTATTTGGCGGCGCGGCATCGGCTGCGGCCGATGCCGCGCCGCGTGTGGAACTCGTCGATTCAAACCCCGACGAGACCAAGCGTCTCGCAATTGCCATGTGGCTTCTCAATTCTGATCTCACAAACGTGACGTATGAAGACGTAATTCATTACGGTGGTTCCAAAAATTTTGACGATGCACGTACAAAAATTTTGCATGATATTAAAGAAAAAAACTTATCATTTGTATACGAAAAAATCGAACTTCCAATAATATCTATTGTCGACGGAATGGAAAAGTATGGCATCCGTGTCGACACCAACATGATGCAACGATTGTCCGAAGAAGGCCACAAACAATTATCTGCTGTAGAAAAAACAATTTGGCAAATGGCCGGCCGAGAATTTAATGTCAGTTCTCCCAAACAGCTCGGCGAAGTTTTATTTGATGAACTCAAAGTGGGCGAGGGTACGGGCACGCGCATGAAAAAAACCGAAGGTGGCGCGCGTTCAACCCGCGAAAGTGAATTGCAAAAGCTTCAAGGTATGCATCCAATCATCGATCAAATTTTTGTATATCGCGAACTTTCTAAATTACTCTCGACATATATTGATACACTTCCCGCACTCGTGGGCGAAGATGGTCGTTTGCACGCAAGCTTTATTCAGGCCGGCACGACGACAGGAAGATTTTCTTCTCAGAATCCAAATTTACAAAACATTCCAACTGAAAATAATTCAGTTGCAGGGCAAGGTAAAAAAATTCGTGAAGCATTTATTGCTGACAAGGGGTATAAATTTATTGCATTTGATTATTCGCAAATCGAACTTCGCATTGCTGCACTTCTCTCTTGTGATGAATTTTTGATTCAAGTTTTCAAAGATGGCAAAGATATTCATTCAGCCGTTGCGAGTCGCGTTTTTGGCGTCTCTGTTGACGCAGTTACCGCCGACATGCGCCGCAAAGCCAAGGTTATCAATTTTGGAATTCTCTACGGCATGGGTGTGACAGCACTCCAACAAAATCTCGGCGGCACACGCAAAGAAGCTCAAGAGTTTTATGATTCCTATTTCAAAAGCTTTCCAAAAATCGCCGGCTATATGGACAGCATCACCGAATTTGCAAAGGCGAATGGATATACGGAAACACTTTTTGGTCGTCGTAGATATTTTGGTGCACTCAAGTCGCCACTTCCATTTATGCGCGCCATGGCCGAGCGTCAGGCCGGCAATGCGCCAATTCAAGGCACGGCCACCGCAGACTGCATCAAGCTCGCAATTTCTGATGCACACGAAGCATTACAAAAAGCAGGACTTGTAGATAAAGTTCATCTCGTACTCCAAGTTCATGACGAATTAGTTTATGAAGTCGAAGAAAAGGAAGTTGAAAAAGTTTCCAAATTAGTCGAAGAAGCAATGAAAAACGTCATCAAAAATCGTCCCGAATTTCTCAAAGGCAAATCCGACGTCCCGCTCGAAGTTCACGTCGCCGTCGGCAACAATTGGGGAGAATTGAAATAATAAAATAAAAAAACACCGAAAGGTGTTTTTTTTTGCAAAAAGCGCGGTGGGGAGTATAATCGGCATAGATATGGATACAAACAATTCAACCCCAAATATTACCCCAAATTCAAATGAGCACTCAGGGCTTATGGTTCATCAGATTCTCGCTATGTCGTACATGGTTTATTTCGTCGCCATCTTCGTCGGTTACATTATTAGTCTTTTTTGGGATTATAAATTTGAATCGTCTTTGTTTGATACGATTGGACTTGTATGTATTATGATCGGCACAGCACTTTCTTTTTGGGCACAATATGTTTCTGGGCAAGGTTCAAAAAATCGAAACACACAAAAGGATGTGCTTACGCATACTGATTTTCTCGTTGGGCCATACAATTACACACGCTCGCCTACGCAATTCGGACTTCTTTTTATGGCTCTCGGGCTCGCGCTTTTGTACGGTTCGATGATAATGATTGCAACGACAATCATTGCATTCGTGCTTGGTAAATTTATTTTTATCCCACTCGAAGAAAAGCATTTGCTCAATAAATACGGACAATCATATCAGGAATACAAAAATAAAGTGAAGCTTTAATTTATTTCTATGTTAACAATACTTCTCGGTCAAAATCTCGAGGCGCGCGCGGCACGTCTCGAAAAAATTCTCTCAAAAGAACGTGACTCTGGAAGTGACGTGGTTTTTTATACTGATGTAAATTTCAATAAAGAAGAAATTATTTTTGCTACAAATAGTGTTTCGCTCTTTGGTAAAAAAAATATTTTTGTACTCACTGGGGTTTACGATAATACAGAAACTCGCGTTGGTTTGGAGGAAATTATTGAGCACGCATGTGAATCAACAGATAATTTTATTTTGTGTGAAAAAGTAATTCTCGCACCATTTATAAAAAAAGCTACCAAACATGGTGCCGTAATTGAAAACTTTGATGAAGCAAAAAATATAAAAAAAGAAACTTATAATCCTTTTGCATTTACCGATGCGTATTGTGAAAAGAAACGTTCTATCGCATGGGCGCTTTATACCGAGGGGATATCTACTGGTATTGATCCATACGAGCTTCATAGCAAAATATTTTGGGCGACAAAAAATATGATTATTATAAAGCTGGCAAAGTCTGTCGACGAATCTGGAATCAATCCGTATGTGTATGCCAAAACCAAAAAATCCGCAGAAAAATTTACCCTCGAAGAATTAGAAAAAAATTTAATTACACTCACAAACCTTTTTCATGAGACAATTTTTTCTGGTGCTAATTTAGAAACAGCACTTGAATCCTTTGTTTTGAGATCGCTTGAATAAATAGTTACACAATAAAAAAGGGCCTGGTATTATTTTTCAAATTTCTTTAAAAAATAATACCAGGCCCTTTGCCTTTATGTGAAGGAATCTAACCTTCGAGCACAGTGGAGGAAAATGATCCTCGAAACAAATATACTTACGAGGGAATCTAACCCTAAAAAAGAACAAATATTTAATTTTCGAATGTACAAATAGAAGAGAGTTTGGAGATAATAATTTTTTCAATTACATTGTCGGCAGCCATTGTCTGCTTGACTCATATATTTGAAAGTACTCTTTTCCGAAACACGGGTCACGATATTCGTTAAAGCCCTAAGTGGGTCACCTCAATATCAAATGATCACCGTCTTTCTTATTCCTCTCTATTATACTCCACAAAAAAATTACACAACAATATAACCTGTGGACAACTTACGTTTATGAATTTGTGTTGCGTGATTTTTTGGCAACCAAGAGGCAAAAAAGGAGAACTGCGAATCCGGTGAGACTCATCATTGGTATTGTGATAAACCCAAACATGTATACGTCACGAGTGAGGCATGATACTCCAGATACAGTACATGGTACAACTGATTCACCGACAAGTACGATTATTGAGTGATAGATGCCAATAATTGTGCCAATAGCCGTCAAAATTAGTGAATAGGGTAGTATATTGAAGTCTTTTTTCCATAATGCTCGTCCAAACAAGAAAAATTGAGGATAAAACATTACTCGTGCCCACCAACAAAAGAGACATGGTGGGTATCCAATTACTTCTGAGTATACGAGACTGACAAGTAGAGCCGAGAGTGAGAGTAGGAAACCAATGATTAGTATGTTTTTGGCAACAAATTTACTCGCAAATCGAGAAAATGAATCGTTGGGAAGTATGAGTGTGTATAGTAATCCCATAACAGCAGCTATACCACCAAAAACGGCGAGTGCCATAAGCCCATTCCAAAAAGATATGAATGACTCCATATTATTTAGTTGTTGAGCTTGCTGTGGGTAATGTGCAACTTGAGAAATTTGCGAGATTTTGGAATCCTTCTGGTGTAACTTGTTCTCCAACACTGCGAGATCCTGCTATAAATGTCCATACATTGCCTGTGTGTGTAGGCTCTTGAGCTGATTGTAATTTTACGCTATCAAATATCCATGTTTTGAAATAATGTGAACCATTTTGGGTACAAATAATGTCTCCGGTAGATGTTGCTGTTTGAACTTCACAAACTTTTGGATCTTTTGCACTTGTGAGTGATACTGCGGTTGGATATACCCATGTTGGGTAACTTTCGATTTTTGCATCGTTACATGTTTTGTTTTGAGATTTGTCAGGATTTGAACATTCAATATATGGCAAATATTGAGCACCTTCACCAAAAGCAGCTTTTTGTGCTTGGCAGTGTGGGCACCAGAAAGCCCCATATAATTGAACCTTTTTTTCTGTAATACACTGTGCGAGCTTGGTATAGAGTGAAGATGTTTTTGTTCCTCCGACAACCATACTCATAATAATGATAATTACTCCAATAAAAAGACAAAAAATAACAACACGAACTGCATTTGTTTTTGTGTTTTGCATATGAATAAAGTATACTCGGAACTCTTTGTTTTTGAAAGACCTGGATTGTATGGGTAGTAAAAATTTGCCAGAATGACAAAAAACTGGTAACGTATGTGAGTTAGTCTATTGTTTCCAAAAAATTTCCCCCAAATCTTAGGATAAAGGGAATTTGTAATTATATCCGCCCGTAGCTCAGCTGGTAGAGCAGCTCCCTTTTAAGGAGAGGGTCGTAGGTTCGATTCCTACCGGGCGGACAAGACAAAAAGAGCGAATTTATTCGCTCTTTTTGCTACTTGTTCGAGACGTAGCGATGTTTCGCAAGCTTGCGAAACCGCGAGTCGGGGTCGCGAAATTTTCGAGTGGCGACGAGAAAATATTCGTGACGACAAAACAAAAAGAGTGCATGCATGCGCTCTTTTTGTTTTTTATTAAAAAACAACTTTTTCGAGTAGTTCGAGATTTTCTTTTGTGTTTACTCCGAGTGCTTCTTTGGGGTCGATTGAGATTGAGACGATATCTGCTTTTTCGTTTACTGCCATACCAATGAGATCGGTGAGATAATATTCACCTTGCGCGTTTGCGTTTTTGAGTGCTTTGAGATGATCCCAAAGCCATTTGTTTTGGATACACAAATAACATGGATTCACTTCTGTGATTTTGAGTTCGTGTTCCTGCGCATCCTTTTTTTCGACAGTGCGAATGATGGTGCCGTTTTCGTCACGGATGATTCGACTAAAATCAAAAAATCCCACACGCCATTCATTGAAATCAGGAACTTCTACTGTCGCCATGGTCATGATTGCATTTGATGTTTTTTGAATTTCAGAAAGTGCGTAGATTGTCTCGGAACTTAAATGGGGCATATCGCCATAAAGAATCAAAACATTATTTCCAGAATCTTTGAGTAATGGTTCTGCAGAAAGCACGGCATGTCCTGTGCCGAGTTGTTCGTGTTGGATTGCATAACGATACGTGTCACCGAGTGATGCCATGACTTGCTCTCTTTTTTGACCAACGACAAAAACTGGGTTTTCGCAAACTCCAGATTTTTTTACACTTTCTAATAAATGATGAATAAGAGGTTTTCCGTGAAGGGGTGTGAGGACTTTGGGGATGTCTGACTGCATTCTTTTGCCGTGACCTGCTGCCAAAATAATAATATCTGTTTGCATGTATTCAATATAACAAAATTTGCGAAATCAACAAATGTATATTTTAGGCTTTGGAATTATTTTGATTTATGAGAAGAATACGTATTGTTTTGTAAATTGCATATATAAAAATTGTGTATACGGCAATAAACATAACGGTGTTGTTGTGTGTCCACGTGGTATGAAATGTACGAAATGTTTCAAGTGGGCGAAAAAATAAATCCCAACTATTTAATCTCTCGACACGTCCGATATATATACCAAAACTTGTGAGTAAACAAATTCCAAGTACAGTAATTTCAGATTTCCATTTAGCTGTGTGTGTTTGCACCCATGTGTGAATGTGAAAAAGTGAAATCATTCCAAGCATAAGTCCTACCCATCCAAACAAAAAGAAAATGAGACTGTTGTACCAAAGTAATCCTGGTGCGCTCATCGTGATATGAATAATATCTGTCACAATGTACGGAGCATTTGGAAAAAATATTAACCAGAGTATAAAAAGGGGAATAAAAATGCGAGTTGGTGTTTCTTTTTTGATCCAACAGCTAGAAATAATATATGGTATCCATGCGAGAAAAAGATTCCAAATTAAATATATAATTCCTGTTTGTGCAAAAACATTTCCTCGAACCACAATAAGAAAGCTCCCGAGTAGGGAAAGCAGTACTAGATATACGGTTAGTTTCGAGGGCTTCATTTCCGTATTATATATCTTTTTACAAAAAATGCTGAATAAAAAAACCGGCTTTTGCGTAAACGCAAAAGCCGGTTGAATGATGTTAGTCATGCTAAATAGTTATTTTTCCGAACTCATTTTTTGTAAATGGTTCATAATAAATATTTTCACCCTGGGTATACGAAAAATAATACCCTTGGTGAAGTGTGTATGAGGGTAATAAAAAACTCATATCACCATTTCGTATTTCACATTCGATAGAAAACCGAATGACAGCCGTGTCAAGTGACCTGCATAGTACCCACACGATATCGAGGGAATTTTTTTCGGCTAGCGTTTTTATGTTTTCAAAATGAAACATTGTTTCAGTGAGAAAAAAATATTCTAGCCCAGTGAGCTTATTTTTTATTTCATCAATCGCATCCATTGCGAATTGATTACCTTCAATTGCGACTATGCCGACTTTTTTGTTTGCGAATTTTTCTTTGAATTTTTTACATAATATTATTATGTGCGTTTCATCGAATTTGAATGAATCGCTCCCTCCTTGGAGGGTAAAAAGAAATGTACAAGAGGACATAAAAATTAATTTAAAGTGGTTTTTAAAGATATACTGTATCAAAAATATATTAGCATAAAATATAAAAAAGTCAAATAAAAAATCTTCCTGACTGGAAGATTTTTTATTTCATCTATTTTTGATGATGGATTATTTGATTACAGGGAGAACTGCTTTTTCAGCAGAACCTGTACTTGTTTGAATTTGGTTTGCACTCCACATTACGTTTCCGCCCATCATTTTGTAACCGTTACCGTACTCACGAGCATCTTGCATGCGAGTAAGTGTGCGGAGTTCACCTAATTGTAAACCAACCCAAAACATAAACAAAAGTGCAATCAACGCAAAACTTTTTTTGAACAAACGGTTTTTGTGGCAGTGAATTGCACCATCAACTGAACCACACATTGAACCGCACTTTCCTTTACCTTCACACATTTCTCTATCTTCCATAATAATTTTTTTTAAACTAAAACTTGTAATCGATCGACTCATATTATTATACACTACCCAAGAAATATTTTATGCGGTACTATGCACAGGCATATGAAAAAAGAGGTGGTGAAACAAAATCAAATTGAATTGGTACTGCTCGATATTCGCAGTACGTATAATGTCGGGGCCATGTTCCGCACAGCAGATGCTGTGGGAGTTTCCAAAATTATTCTCGCGGGTATTACACCCGCACCACTCGATAGGTTTGGTCGCCCTAGAGCTGACATTGCCAAATCTGCACTCGGTTCCGAAAAGACAATGCCATGGGAATCTGTGACCAATATTGTTTCACGCATCAACCAACTAAAGAAAAAAGGTTATAAAATAATAGCAATTGAACAATCCAAAGACTCGATTGATTACAAAAAAATCACACCAACGGGAAATGTTGCTGTGATTATGGGTAACGAGGTGAGTGGTGTTCCAAAAAAAATTCTAAACAAATGTGACATTGTAGCCGAGATTCCGATGAGAGGAATGAAGGAATCACTTAATGTTTCGGTGTCGTGTGGAATTGCGCTTTTTCGAATGTTTGATAAATAATTTATTTTTGTGATTTATTTTTGGTCTACGGAACGGGCGAATTTATTTTGTTTCCGTATGTATCATATTGTTGTCCGCTTCCACCAAACTGTTGAGGTGCGCTCATAAATGGTAATGCACCTTGTTGAGCAGCACGTTCTGGGCCTCCAGTGAAATACCACAAAATCCAAAGTCCAACGATGACTCCCAAAATTTCAAGTAATGGTTTCCAACTCGCACCTCCGCCCCCACCGTGTCCTCCTGACATATGATTTTTCTTTAGATTAAACTAATAATTTTTTATATAAATAATTTTTGATGGACGTTACAAAAATGTGCACTGCGTCCACCAATAACTGTTTTTATTATAACACCATTACATTTGGATTTCTTGCATGTTGAATTTATTAATCGATACGCATTGTGGGTGTGATGAAATTTTCCTGGTGTGCCGTCAATGCGACGATAGTCACTCATTGAATCGCCACCGAAATCAATGCCTTTGATGAGAACTTTTTTTACAGCCACAAAAAGATTTTTCAAATCTTTTTGTGGCACTTTTTTGATTGTTGAATTCGGATGAATACCAGACTCCCACAATGCTTCGTCAGAATAAATATTTCCAATTCCAGATAAGATTGTCTGATCCATGAGAACTGTTTTTATTTTTCCGTTTGGTTTTTTTAAAAGTTGTGTTTCAAATTTTTTGAAATCAAAATCAGTTTCCAAAATTTCTGGGCCCAAATGTTTGGTGTGCACACTTGTATTTACATCACTGTTTTTAATGAGTGTTACTTTTCCAAACTTTCTCGAATCACAAAATGCTAATTGGTTGTCGTTGTCAAAATTAAAAACAACGTGAATAAATCTGTTGTATGGATCACGAAGTGCGTCATTCTTTTCTTTTTTGGAAACTGACCATGAATGTTTATTTTTGTCGTATGTGTATGATCCGTACAAAAGATGCCCAGTCATTTTCATATGAATCAAAATTGTGTTTTCATTTGCAAGATTAATCAAAATATTTTTGGCACGACGCTCTACGGAAATTATTTTTGAATCACACACATCCTTTTTGAATATTTTGAAAAAAGGGAGATATTTAATCGTTTGCAAAAAATCTTTACGAGAAACAGTTTGTTTGGCGAGGTCGGTCCACACATCAACAATTGTTAATCCAACAATTGTTTTTTGGAGGCCATGCACAGTCGTTTGAACTTCAGGTAATTCTGGCATAAATATTTTTAACTTTTATTTCGTGGTTATCTTTTTCCCAAAATTTTGAGTGCTTCTTTGATGCGGGCATTGGTGCCGACAACGCTTTGTGAAATTTCTTTGAGTGCTTCGCGAGATTCATTTTGCGAATATCCAAGTGCTTTGAGTGCTTCGATGATGTCGCTTTCTGATCGAAGTGATGCCGGTGTTTCGGTGTCGTTTGTATGTGCGTGCATTTTGTCGCGAAGTTCGATTACAATTTTTTCGGCAGTTTTGCGACCGATACCAGAAACTTTGGTGAGATAGCTCGTGTCACCGGTACCGATGGCGTGGGCGAGTGTGTCGATACTCGTCGCACTGAGAATTCCGAGCGCTCCTTTGGGGCCAATTCCAGAAACTGAAATGAGTAATTCAAAAAAGTTTTTTTCTTGCATCGATGCAAATCCATACAAATCGAGTGCATCCTCACGTACTGCCAAATATGTATGAAGCGAAGTTTGCGTATCAATTGAAAGTTTTTGGAGTGTGTCGTTTGCACAAGCAACCTTGTATCCGACACCGTGTACATCAATGACGACAAATTTTTCCCCGATATCTATAATTGTACCTGTGAGGCGTGCGATCATATATATAGTATATAGAAAAGCCGGACGCATGCATAGTTATACCAAGGGCACTACTGCTTCTACAAACCGAGTACGCTTTAAGCAAGCGGTTTGCAAAATAAATATTTTCTGGTATAGTTTGCTTGTCTTATTCTTTGCCGTGTCTCGGCGGGAATCTAAGAAATCTTTACACTACAAACAATTAGCAACAATAAGGCATTACGCTTTATATACCATATTATGGCAATCACAAGTTCAGCAAAAAAAGCAATTCGCGTTTCAAAGCGCAAAAAGGTTCTCAATGACCGTCGTGAAAAAGCAATGAAAGAATCAGTCAAAAAGATTGAAAAAGCTCTCAAGGCAGGAAACAAAGAAGAAGCAGCTAAAATACTCCCAATCGCATTTGCTGCAGTAGACAAGGCTGCAAAACGCGGAATCATCAAAAAGAACACCGCTGCTCGCAAGAAATCTCGTCTCTCACGAATCGTGAAATAATCTCAAATAATCACCGTGCGCAAAAAAATCCCCCCCCAAGGGGGATTTTTTTGCGCACGGTATATGATTCGCTCTCCCGAGAGTAGAAGAGGGCATAAGCTTGCATTTATTTCATATATATGTTATAATATGTGTGAATTAAAAAACCGCTTGTATGATTAGTTATTTGGAAATTTTGCAGTTGACTTTGAGTGCCCCTGAGGATTCAGAATTACTCAAAGCGTTTATGTTGCTTATTGAGGCGTCTCAAAAAGAGACTGTGCCTGTAAAAATTTGTATTATTGGTACCGAAGAAGATGCCCACAATATGGGTTATCACGGTCACACCAAAAGGAAAGAGCTAAATCAGGCTATTATTAATCAGTCTGGATTGAGTGATCCCCAAACCGATGAGGAATTTGACTCATGGGCAAAATTATTCTTTTTCGAATGTGCTAATGGTGAACCCGGAGAAGTACTATTATATTTCGGGCCATCAAATTGCAAAAGCTATACGGAAATTAATTTATAATAATCTCCGTATTATCATTAATCCGATTACTTATCACTAGATAGGTAATCGGATTTTTTCTTTACAAAACTCAAAAAATAACGTATATTCTAAAAGTATTTTTATGATCTTGTCGTTCAATGGATAGGACACTCCCCTGCGAAGGGAGAAATGCAGGTTCGATTCCTGCCAGGATCACCAGTTCGTGATATATCACGAAAAATCTAAATGAATCAAATATTCAATATAATCGGTTTGATAATGAATATAATTGGGGTTCTTGTGCTTTTTAAATTTGGATTTCCCCAGCCTACTTTTGAAGAAGGTATTTCGCTAGGCTTAGAAGATAATAATATTCTTGAGGATGGTAAAAGTGTCAAGGACACTAATATTAAAATTAAAAAGCGTAAATTTTTTTATAAGAAAATGTCTTACGGTGGCTTAGTATTTATACTTGTAGGTTTCTTTTTTCAATTAATTGCTGTTGTTTGGTGTTATAATTGATTTATTAATTTTTATTAAAATATGGACTGGATGCTTATTTTAGAAATTGCTATCGGTGTGCTTATTGCTTTTATAATAAAAGGCATTTGGGTTAGTTTTTGGGATTAATTTTTGCCAGCACATGAGGAGTTTCGAATTGTTATAAAAGAAATATCTTAAAGAGCTTTACGGGGTAATGAACTAGTTGGTTCTATTACGATGAGCATCATCAAATTGTGTGAATTTAGAAATGTATAAAAAATATTTTGTAATAATTTTTTATTTCCTATTTATTTTGATGGGAACATTGTCTTTGGTTTTTATACCAAATGCTTTGGCTTACTCGAGTGGGTCAATACTTGCGCTGTTTGTAATTTCTTTGCCGTTGTTGTATTTTTTGTATTCTAAATTAGGATTGCGAGTAATGATGTTACTTGTTGGTTCTTTGTCGACCCTCGCTCTTTTGATTGAATATATTGGACTGGTTACTGGATGGCCGTATGGAAGTTTTATCTATACTGGGCATCTCGGATGCAAAATTTTAGGAATACTTCCATGGACGGTGGGGCTTTCATGGACACCACTTGTCATTGGTTCGGTTGCGTTAGTATATGCAAACACGCGAATAAAAATTTTAAGAATCATATTACCTGTGTTTTTGTTGGTTGTATTTGATTTACTACTCGATCCTGTCGCTGTACATCTTGGGATGTGGTCGTATGTTTATGGGGGAATATATTATAGTGTTCCTATTCAAAATTTTGTTGGTTGGATTTTTTCAGGACTCATCGGTTCTTTGATGTGTTTTGTATTTCTGGATAAGCTTTCTGATAAAAAAATCTATCAACTCGCGTATAGTTTTTTTATAAGTATTGTTTTTTGGACTGTTGTTTCAATAGGATTAGGTTTGATTGCGCCTGTATTTTTTGGACTTTGTCTTATCGTGTATTCTATCGTGATATACTATAAAAATAATGAAAAAGCTTATTACAATTAGCCGGCCACGATTTTGGATTTATGTTGTCGGACCGTTTTGGCTTTGTTCTGCCATACTGTATCCGGCGATTCACAATGTATTACAGGGAATTATTTTTTTACTCTATTTTACGTTTCCTGCAAATATTTTGATTTATGGAATCAATGATATCTATGACAACGAAACAGACATATTAAATGGTAAAAAAAATTCATACGAACAAGTTTTGTTGAAAAGTGACCGAAAAAAATTGCTATGGGTAATTTTTATCACGAATATTCCTTTTTTGATATATGGTTTTTTTGTGTTACCCATGTCATCGTTGGTGTGTTTAATATTTTTTGTGGCACTGTCTTGGCAGTATTCTGCTCCACCATTACGTGCCAAAGCAATACCGTTTGTCGATAGTATTGTCAGTGGTCTTTTGTATATCGTACCCGCCGGGGTTGCATGGGGAATAGCTACTCAGTCGTACCCATCGTTTATGCCAATGGTTGCTGGATTTTTGTGGTCATATGCTATGCATTTGTATTCGGCTGTTCCAGATATAAACGCAGACAAGGCGGCTGGTATTAAAACTGGTGCCAATTTACTCGGAAAAAATCCAACACTCATACTGTGCGGAATTTTGTATTTTTCTTCGGCGGTTATTGCATTTATGTATATTGGATTGTTTGCGTTTATTGCTGTACTCGGTTATTTGTATTTAATTGTTATTTCGATTAACAAAAAAAGTCCGGAGGAGGTGTTGGATGTTTATAAAATATTTCCATTACTAAATACTTTTGTGGGGGCAATTCTATTTTTTAAAATATTATTTTTTTAAACGAAGAATTGATTACAATTGTTTGAGCGGATGAACATCTGTGTTGTTTGTGATGCGTTTATATGCCAATTCTGCAGATATGATACACATCGGCATGCCTATTCCTGGATTTGTACTCGCACCCACAAAGAAAAGATTGTTGATTTTTTTGTGAATGTTGTTTGGGCGAAATAATGCAGTCTGTCCGAGTGTGTGCGCGAGGCCGAGCGCCGTGCCTTTTTGAGCATTGTAGTCAGATATAAAGTTTTTGATTGAATATGTTTTTTGGAAAAGTATTCTACTTCGGACGTCGGTAACTCCTGTGTATGTTTCAATTTCTGTTAGAATTTTTTCTGCATACTCCTTTTCGAATGCGTCGTCATATGCGAGTCCTGGAGCGATAGGTACTAGGACGAATAGATTTTCGCAATTTGCTGGAGCAACACTTGCATCGGTTTTTGATGGTACGGATATATAAAATGATGGATCTTCTGGCCACTGCGGTTTGCGAAATATCTGATCGAATCCTTTATTCCAATCTTTTGAAAAAACTAAATTATGATGTTCGAGTGTAGGAATCTTTCCGTTGATTCCTAGATAGAGTATGAATGCACTTGGTGCAAGCATTCGGCTTTCCCAATATTTTTCACTGTGTTGCTGGTGTGGTGGTTTGAGGAGGTGACGGTCTGTATATCCGATATCTGCATTTGAAATTACAATATCTGCATGAAGGGTGGTTTGGTCTTTTAATGTTACTCCGGTTGCGATGTTGTTTTCAATATTGATTTGTTCGACAGGAGAATTTTTTAAGATTTTTACTCCATTTTTAAGTGCAATTTTTTCCATTGCATCTGGTAGTTTCCACATACCTCCATCTGGATACCACACACCTAGTTCGAAATCTACATAATTCATCATACTGTATATGCCAGGGCAATCACCAGGAGCTGTGCCAAGGAGAACCATTTGGTACTGCAATACTTTTTGTAAAATTTCACTTTTGAAACGAGATTCGATTATTTGTCTCTGGTTTTTTAGAAGTGGCAATTTCCAACCAACTTTTGCTACACTCCATGTGAGAAAATCAAAAATGGAATTGTAGTTTTTGAATATAAATTCATTATAGGCAATGTCGTATTGCAGCTTTAATTTTGCAAGAAACTTTACTAATACGGTGCCACTTCCTGGTTCAATTTTTTCAAACGTGTTGCGATTTTGGTCGATGTTTCCAAAAAAGTCATAATGAGATTTGTCACTCTTCAAAAAAACTCGATAGGAAGGTGAGAGTTTTTGTAATGTGAAGTAGTCACTAATTTTTTCACCCATGAGATCAAAAAAATGTTCAAAAACTTCTGGCATCATATACCAACTTGGACCCATATCAAACACAAATCCATTTTTTTCGAATACTCGTGCTCGACCACCAACGGTGTCGTTTTTTTCGAGAATTGTTACGTCGTAACCTTTTTTTGCAAGCATACATGCTGACGCTAATCCTCCCAATCCTGCACCGATGATGATTACTGATTTTTTGTTGTTCATGTGATTAAAAATATTTAATGATAAGGTATATTTTTCGAAATAGTGATACGCGCACTCGTTCTTTCCATACACGTTTTGGATTTGTTTTTATTTGTTCCATTATTTCTTTATAAAGATATAATGCGATTCGTACTGCACGTCTACCTTCTTTGTTTAACAGTGAAATTCCTTTGAGTGCTTCACTATATAATTGCTCGTTTCTTTCGACTTCGTGCAAAATAAGTTTTTTCATGTTGCTTGGCATATTACTGCTTTGAAAATCCGCTTCTGTCACATGATATCGAGCCCAGTCTTCTCGTGGTATGTAAATACGTCCACGAGCGAGGTCCTCTTTGATGTCGCGAAGAAAATTTGTTAACTGAAATGCTTCGCCAAGTGCTTTTGCATATACCAATGCATTATCAGTAAAGCCGATTATATATGACATCATATATCCGACAACAGTAGCTGATCCATACATATATGTTTCAAGTTCTGCGTATGTTTGGTAGCGATTTTTATTTGTATCTTGTAACATTGCATCGAGAAATATATTGCTGTATTCAAAGGGGATGGAACACTCGCTCCAGAGCACTGCATTGGCTCGTAATATTGGATGCACATCCGTTGCACCAGCATAAGCTTTTGCCCATTCATTTTTCCATGCAAGTATTTTTTGGCGAGCTATAATAGGATTTTTTTCTTCTGTATCAACTATTTCGTCTGGGTATCGAACAAACGCATACAATACCCAGGTTCTTTCTCTGAGTAATTTTGGAAAGAAATATGTTGAAATAAAATATGATGTACCGTATGCGCGTGTTGTTTTTTTGCAAAAAGTGATGTCTTTGGCGTGTGTATTTTTCATTTAGTATTTTCGGTTTGTTATTGCAGAAAGTAATGCTTTGATTGTTTCGATGTTGGTCGTTTCGAGTTTTGATTCGGCGAGTGCGGTCAGAGCTTCCGATTCTTTTTGGTCTATAAATTTTTGTGCAAAGGCGAGTGCGCCCACAGAATCAAGGAAGGATTGTATTTCTTCTTGATTGTTGATTTCTTTATTTCTAAACCATGTTGACCATATTTCGGTTTCTTCTTTTGTTGCGTGTTCTGCAACATATGCGCTCAACAAGGTATGAATACCATTTTTGATATCGCCGAGTGGATCTTTTTTAAGTGTTTCTGTGTCTTTTGTAATATCGAATATGTCGTCCTGCATTTGAAAAAGCAGGCCTACTGAATCACCAAAATGATTTACCCAAGAAGTTTCCTTATTTGTCGGTTGTGCATATGCAATACCAAGCTGGAGTGGTCGAGTAAATGTATATCGTGCAGTTTTTAGAAGCATTTTGTTTTCAATTTGCTCCATTGTTTCACTTTTTTCTATTGGATTGTATATATCCATCATCTGTCCGACAATCACTTCTTGCAATAATACGTGAATAATATTCCAGGATTCTTGTGTGGGTGTGTCCTCACTAAATTTTGCATATGCCCACGCAAACACAAGATCACCCAAAAGAATAGCAAATGAACGGCTCGTATGATCGGCCATTAATTCGTCTGTAATTGAGAGTAAATCATTCTGGATGTACGTATGCATCGAAGCTACACCATGCCTTGTATTTGAATTATCCATAATATCGTCATGGATAAGCGCCATGAGGTGTATGAGTTCAATTCCAATCAATGTGTTTTTTATTTCCTTCCAATCTCTACCCGAATAAATGGTAAACATCAGTGCTGTATTGTATGGACGGATTCTTTTGCCGTTTGCAGCTATAGTTCGTATGTAGTCGATATAGCCTTTAATCGCGTGTGATTTAATACTCTGATCGCTTGCTTCTATTAACGTGTCTAATTCTTTTATAAAAATCTCGTCAAACTGATGCTTGAAATCTTTTATTCCTGAAATTTGCATATTTAGTATTATATCATCTAAAAAACACCACCTACGATAGGTGGTGTTTTTTATTTTTTAATACGTTATTGAGCTATAGGTTTTACGACTTCTGTTTCGGGTTTTTTTGTCAAAAAATAGTCGATACCAATCCATCCAGCGATTTTGCGACTCATCATGAGTAGTATCTGAAGGAGTAAAAGCCAAGGATTCGAACTCACTGTTCCTGCAAAAAGGTAATTAAAGTTCATGAATGCTCCAAAGAATGCTGCAACCCCAGTAAAGATTCCGAGGATAAGTGCGATACCGATGAGGAATTCTCCAAATGATACAAGGTATGAAAAAAACACAGCGTGCGGTAATGCGATATTGTTTATAAACCATGCGTAGGAGAGGGATACATCGGCGTGTTGACCGACCGTTTTGTCGAGTGCTCCGTTTAGAAATCCACTTACGGCACTACCGGCTCCTGCCCCTGTCCATGCGCTCGATGTTAATTTGTCCCATCCGGCGATAAGCCACTCCCATCCGATATACAATCTAATCGGAAGCCACAAAACAGCTGAACGTTTGTCTGAAAACAAAAAATTGTAAACTTTTTCCACCCAAGAATTTGTATTTTTCATATTTGTGTTGCAAAACCTATTAAAATCAATTATGCACTATTGCGCAGGGTGACCATCCCCGCGTATACTTATGAAGCAGTTTTTAATTACCTGAATAATTATGCAAAAATTATACACCTTATTGTATAATTTGCATACAAAACTTTTTAATCGATATGGAAAAAACAAACCAAAAAATAAATTGGATTTCATTGTCGACCGGCATGGTTGCATGTCTTGCGCTTCGATTGATTCCGTTCCGCGCACCAAACGTCGAACCAATTTTTGCAACTCAAATGCCATTTGCAAAGGCGTATGGTGAGTTTGCTGGTGTTTTGTTTGGAGTAACAAGTGTTGTTGCCTATGATTTCATTACACATACAAGTGGTGTGTGGACATTGGTGACAGCAGCAGCATATGGAATGCTTGGATTTTTTTCTGCACGATATTTCAAAAATAAACAACCCTCACGCAAAAATTTTGTTTCATTTGCAATCATGGGAACACTTTTTTACGACGCAGTTACTGGTCTCACTGTTGGGCCACTTCTTTTTCATCAATCATTTATTACAGCCCTTGTAGGTCAGATTCCATTTACTGCATTACACCTTATTGGAAATACATTATTTGCTGCAGTTATCAGTCCAGTCTTATATACATTTTTATTACAACATAAACAACGTTTGAAAGTTACAAATTATAAGGTCTCTTATCAAGTTAACTAATCAATAAATTTTATGAAGAAAAAAACAGGACTCACAACAATGCAAAAACGAGATGGAACAATTGTTCCGTTTGATGAAAAACGCATTGTTCGCGCTGTTTCTCGTGCAATGGCTGCTGTAAATGAAGGAGGGGAAAAGGAAGCAATGCTTGTTTCAGACAAAGTATATGACGCCCTTCTTGCAGTCAAAAAAACACTCAAAGGAAAGAATTTTATTCCAAGCGTTGAATTGATTCAAGACATCGTTGAAACACAATTGATTGCAACAAATTTTCCTCAAACTGCAAAAGCATATATTATCTATCGCAAAGAGCGCAGTGTTGCTCGTGAGAAAAAAGGTTTTGTTCCAGAAAAAGTTCGCGAGCTCGCAACAGAAAGTAAAAAATATTTCCGAAATCCTCTCGCAGAATTTGTGTATTACCGTTCATATGCAAAATGGATTCCCGAGGAAGGTCGTCGCGAAACATGGGTAGAAACTGTCGATCGATATATTGGATTCATGAAAGACAATATTGGTTCTGGACTTACTGCAAAAGAATATGATGAAGTTCGAGAAGCGATTTTGAAACAAGAAGCAATGCCTTCAATGCGTTTGTTGCAGTTTGCCGGTAAAGCAGCTCGTCGTACAAACGTGTGCGCATATAATTGTTCATTTATCGCACCACGTACATTCCAAGATTTTGCCGAAGTAATGTACATCTCAATGTGTGGAACGGGTGTGGGTTGGAGTGTGGAGAGTGAAAACATTCAAGCACTTCCACAAATTCAAAAACAAACAGGCAAAAAATTACCAACATATGTGATTCCAGATAGTAAAGAAGGTTGGGCAGATGCGTTTTCTTTCGGTATGAAAACTTGGTTTGATGGAAACGATGTTGTGTTTGATTATTCTCTCATTCGTCCTGCTGGTTCACGTTTGAATACAATGGGAGGAAAGAGTTCTGGACCTGAACCACTTCAGTCACTTCTCGCGTTTACTCGTGAGCGTGTGTTGCGTAAACAAGGAAGACATCTTTCAAACCTCGATGCGCACGATATCATTTGTAAAATCGGTGAATGTGTTGTAGCTGGAGGAGTGCGCCGAAGTGCAATGATTTCACTTTCTGATTTGGATGATGAGGCGATTCGCGATTCTAAAAAAGGACAATTTTATCTCAATGAAGGACAACGCATGCTTGCCAATAACTCGGCAGTATATTTGACCAAACCTCACGCCGAAGAATTTCTCGACGAATGGGTTGCACTCATGAAATCTGGTTCAGGTGAACGTGGAATATTTAATCGTGGAGGACTTGCACAAACATTGCCAAAGCGCCGTCTCGATCAATTCAAAGGTGGTATCTATCCATCATGGGGTACAAATCCATGCGGAGAAATTATTTTGCAATCAAAACAATTTTGTAATTTGAGTGAAGTTGTAGCACGTGCCGATGATACCGAAGAAACATTGTTGAAAAAAATTCGTGTCGCTACAATTCTCGGAACATATCAATCAACACTTACATATTTCCCATATCTTTCATCTGAATGGAAAAAGAATTGTGAAAAAGAACGATTGCTCGGAGTTTCAATTACTGGTCAATGGGATTCGTCTGTTGCGCGTGATCCAAAAGTTTTGAGTAAGTTAAAAAATGAAGCAATCGAGATCAATAAAAAGATTGCAAAAAAGCTTGGTGTAAATCCATCGACATGTATTACGTGTGTGAAGCCATCAGGAACAGTGTCTCAAACAGTTGATTGTGCAAGTGGAATGCATCCTCGTCATGCGCCGTACTACATCCGTCGCATTCGTATTTCTGCAACTGATGCACTTTTCAAAATGCTTCGTGATCAAGGAGTTCCATATTTCCCAGAAGTTGGGCAAACAATGGAAAGTGCTTCGACATATGTGTTTGAATTTCCAATGAAAGCTCCACATGGTGCGATTTGTAAAGACGATATTGATGCGATTGCACAACTTGAGCACTGGAAAATTGTAAAAGTAAACTATACCGAACACAATCCTTCAGTTACTATTTCTGTGGGTGATGATGAATGGATAAAGGTTGGAAATTGGATTTACGAAAACTGGGAAATCGTTGGAGGACTTTCATTCCTTCCTCGTTCAAACCACGTATATCAAATGGCTCCATACGAAACAATCAATAAAGAAAAATATGAATCAATGCTCAAAAACGTTGCGCACCTCGACTTTTCAAAGATCGTTACATATGAAATAGAAGACGAAACAGAAGTCAAAAAAGAACTCGCATGTGTCGCTGGTGTGTGTGATATCATCTAACAAAATATATAAACCTATGCTCTACACTCGAAAAGGTGATAATGGAACAACAAAAACCTTTGGTTGTGATCAGCGATTGTCAAAAAGTTCGATAATCGCTGAAGCACTAGGTTCACTTGATGAAATAAATTCGTTTCTCGGATTGCTCAAGCTAAAGGCTGGAGATTCTGTTTGGTCTCTTCCAGAACAGGAATTAAACGTTGCCGAAACAGTCAATCGTATTCAGCAAGATCTTTTCATTGTGCAAGCTGAGCTTGCTGGTGCAGAAAAGACAATAGTTGAAGACAAGGTCAAGTGGCTTGAATCTATTGTAGATGGTATCGAAAAGACGCTTCCGCCAATAACCACATTTTTTGTCTCAGGTGGTACTGAACTCGCCGCACTTTCAGATGTCTGTCGCACGATTGTACGCCGCGCAGAACGTCGTGTGGTTGCTGTACAAGAAGAAGGAACTCGATCAGTAGGTGAATTTACTCGTGCCTACCTCAACCGCCTTTCAAGCGTTTTTTACGCGTTCGCTCGTGAAGCAAATCATGTGGCAGGAATAGTTGAAGAATCTCCGAAGTATAAATAAAATCATAAATGAATTTTTTATGAAAAAAATATATTTTGTCCGTCATGGAGAAAGTGAGGGAATAGTTGGCTCTATTCGTGGAGACACGACAACTCCACTTACCGAACATGGAAGGAATCAATCAAAAATGATTGCTAAGTATTTTGCGCATATTCGAATCGATAGGCTGATTTGTAGTCCATTGGAACGCACAAAACAAACTGCGGAAATTATTTCAACCGAGATTGGTGTGCCTATCGAGTATTCTGATTTGTTTGTCGAGCGTCGTCGACCGTCTCATTTCTATGGAAAATCAAAAAATGATCCCGAGGCGCTTGAATTTAAAGAAAACTATGAAAAGAATTTTCATTTGCCAAATTTTCGTTTTGCAGACGAAGAAAATTTTGAAGATTTAAAGGCTCGAGCAGGGGAGGCACTCGCATATCTTGCGAGTCGAAGTGAAGAACATATTCTCGTTGTCACCCACGGATATTTTATGCGAATTGTCGGTGCACATATTTTAAATGGTGATATGCTCACCGGAGAACAATGTGCCAAATATGTTGCTACACATCATATGGATCCAACGGGAATGACGATTGCAACATATGACGAATCAAAAGAAAATACATGGTCGCTTGAAGTATGGAATGATAACACGCATTTAAATTAAGGCATTTTTATCCCCATTTGCGTAAAAATTTGGGAGGTGTAGAATGCTAGGGCAGTTAAAAAATAAATAGTTCATGTTTGGGGAAGTGAGGTGAAAATCCTCCACAGTGCCGCTACGGTGATCCGAGTATTTACTTGGGAAGTCCGAATGCCAATCATGAATAGGTGCACCCCGAGCAGGAAAATGAGTATGCGAATGCATGTTCAGATATAGACTCCTCGGCGGGAGTTTTTTTATTTTTATACATGAACGATATGAAAAAAAATCAGAAAAAAATTATTGTTGTGCTCGGTATTGTCATCGTAGTAATCGCACTGTTTTTTGTGTATACAAAAAACAAAAAAGAGGTTGCGTCTGTAAAAAATATTTCAATAGTTTCACCTGTTGAAGTAACTAAAAATCCTGAAGAAAAAAAGATTTTTGTAAAAAAAGATACACAAAATATTGTAGCCACAGTTGTCGCAGGGGATACTACGCTTCATCTCACGATGTCAAAAGGAGAGACATTATACGATGCGCTCATGAATGCCAAAAACAATAATCAACTAATTTTTTCTGGTAAGGCATATCCATCGCTTGGGTTTTTTGTAACAGATATCGGTTCATTACATGCAGGCAGTGGTAAAAATTTATTTTATTACGTGAATGGAAAGGAGGCCGACGTTGGAATTTCCTCGTATGTGCCGACAAATGGAGATGTTGTTGATTGGAAATTAGAATAATTATTAATCGTTATAATAAAATGTATATGAAAAAAAATACTCAAAAAATTAAAATTGCTTTAGGTGTGTTGGTTTTTGTCGGAATGATTTCTTTTGTCAGCATTGTTAATGCTGATGATGCAACCACGACAAGCACTTCAACAGATACTGGTACTGCAACAACGACTGATACTACAACCACGACAAGCACTTCAACAAATGATGGTACTGCGACCACAACTGAAACTGTTTTGAATGAAAATTTTATTATTCGCGACGGAAGTACAGTTATTTTTAATGGTGCAGTACCGCTTCCAAATGCTGGAACAGTTTCGATTGCTGACAAAAACGGAAATGCACATTCAATTAATTCACGAAGTGTACTTGCAATACTTAATTCAATCGCAAATTCAAATAATACATTTACAATTTCTGATTTGGAATATTACAATTCGTACGGTTCGTTTTATTTGAAATGTCTCACACCGCAAGGCGCGAGTGCGAAGTGTGATAATTGGCAATACGCTGTTGGAAATTCAACTCCATTTACGGGAATTGATCAGACAATTTTATCTGGTGGCGAAACAATCGGAATTTATTTTGGATCGCAACATCGAGTACAGTTTGATAAGACAACTATTTCTGCGGGAGATTCTGTCGTTGCGACAGCGCAATCATATAATTATACAAATGATACATGGAGCCCACTTTCGTCTGTTACGATTGGAATTACTGTTCCAAACCCAAACGATGCATGGAATCCAACCGTTGTTTCTACAGCTCCAGTTTCACAAGATGGCACAGCAAAAATTACTATTACAAAAGCGGGTGCGTACACTGCTGGGATTGTAGAAGATTATTATTTTCCTTCGTATACCTTGCAAGTTACTACTACTCCAGAAGTACAATCTACTGGAGGTGTTGCTCAAATGAGTCCTGCAACATCCACTGCGTTTAGTGTTGCACGCGCGTTTGGATATTTGCAAAGTGTACAGGCAAATGATGGTTCATTTGGTGGGTCTGATATGTATACTGACTGGGCGGGAATTGCATATGGTGCCGGAAATATTTCTGGTACATCAACTGATGCATTAGTTTCGTACCTCACATCACATGCAACGTTAAGTTCAAATCTCACAGACAATGAACGTCGAGCAATGGCACTTTTGTCACTCGGAAAAAATCCGTATTCATTTAATGGAGTAAATTATGTAGATGTAATAACAAAAAGTTTTGATGGAATTCAGTTTGGTGATTCATCGCTTGTTAATGATGACATTTTTGCACTTATTCCACTTTCGGCTTCCGGATATACTGCGACTGATACGATGATTTCAAAAGATGTCGCGTTTATTATTTCAAAACAAGGCTCCGATGGTTCTTGGAATCAAAGTGTTGATATGACTTCTGCCGCAGTGCAAGCACTTTCGCAATATAAATTAATCTCCGGAGTTTCGGATTCACTTGCTAAAGCTGGAGTGTATTTACAAAATTCTCAAAAAGATACTGGTGGCTGGGAAAATATTTCAGCATCAAGCTGGGCAATCGGAGCAATGAATACTCTCGGTGCACAGTGGGTAAAAAACGATAAAGACACGAATGAGTATTTGGGTGAACAGCAGGTTTCTGATGGTGCTGTATTGCCAATTACTCAAACAATGCAAAACAGAATATGGGCAACAAGTTATGCAATTCCTGCCAGTCTCGGAAAGTCATGGAGTTCTATAATGCATGCAGTTTCAAAACCAGAAATTGTTGTTATTCCTACATCTACATCTACATCTACATCGACAAGCATGGCAACGTCAACTATCTCTGCTACATCAACTAGTACGTCAACGTTGGTAAAAAATAAAGTTGCAACACAAACAGAAACAAAATTGGTAACTCAAAAAGAAACATCAGTATCTGCGACACATACAGAATTTAATCCCGGTCTTTCTGCGAATGTTTTGCAAAGCCAAACAGATATACCTGAAAATAAGGCACCAGTAAACAGTGGTTCGAATTCAAAATTTGAGATATTTAAAAGTTGGATAAAAAAACTTTTGAGTTTTTTCTAAAAATTGCTTTTTGATAGTAAACATAGCACAATGGAATATATGTATAATATTCACCCAATTCTTGTTCATTTTCCAGTTGCGCTTTTGTTTGTGTATTCACTTATAAAAATTCTTCCATTCAAAAAATGGTTTCCAAAAATTGCATGGCGAGATATTGAGCGAGCACTCCTTTTGATTGGAGTACTCGGTGCCTTTGCAGCAGACGCAACAGGGGATCTCGCTGAACACATTGCTCGTCCAAATCGAGCGCTTGTAGAAATGCACTCAACATTTGCAGGGATTTCTACATTTTTGTATGGATTTCTTTTGGCTGGAGAAATTATTTCAGTTTTTCGTGTGAAATATGGATCAAAGATTCTGGATTCTAGAATTCAAAAAATTCTTGCATACGCAGAACAAATTCTTTGTGATGTGTTTATTTCAAATTCAGTTGCTTTCTTAGGTTTAATTGCAATCTCAATTACCGGGCTTTTGGGTGGTGTGATGGTATATGGAGTTTCTGTAGATCCAATCGCAGGTATGGTACTAAGCCTACTTCGTATATCAATTTAATTAGAATCCAATGTGTTCGATTATTCTGTGAGCTGTGGGTTCATGCAAATCCTTTTCTTTTATTTTTGTTTTTAGGAGTTCATGGAGACCTTCGGTGTCGAGTGTTTCAGGTAGTGGAATTGAAATGAGAGGAGCGACTGCGCGACTTGTCTCAATGAGAAGTTTGTTGCCCATCGTGTGTTCTTCTACTGCAAAACCCTTTATTTTTTCAAATAAAAATAAATGGTTGTTGAATGTAATACCGTCTTGGTTTATTGAAACATCGATAATGTCTGGTTCTCGAGCCGCATAATATCCCATAATAAATCCTCCGAGAATAATAATTATTCCAAAAAGGACATCATGATGCATGATTGCGATTATTGCTCCAGTAATTGCAACAATTCCAAGCGCCCAATACCAATCGGGAGTCTTTTCACGATGAGAATATTCTTCGATTTGCCAGGAAATTCGAGCTTCTTTTTCTGCTTTCATTACGAAATATATTATATCACACACGTTTTTTAAAAAGGTAGTAAACCTGCGCAAAAGTTATTTTTGTGAGATACTTTACGTATGAAATTTCGGGGAGCTGAATATGGAAATGTTTTTTTTGCGCCAGGAACGTTTGGTTATTTTGGTGAAAAAAAATCACTGTTTTCAAAACACACTGTGTTTGTTTCAAAAACAGTAACTGTGGCTCCATTTGAGAGTGACATGCACAAAAAAGGTAGCATAAAAAAATTTGGTGCTGGAATTGTGATTGAAGTAGAAGATTTATCAAATCCCGGAATTACGTATATTTTGGATTCTGGTAAATTACAAAAACAAAAAAATCCATTTTTTATATCACTAACTTTTGTCGGTAAATCGTTTGATAAAAAAATACAAGAAGCGCATGAATTTGTAGAAATATTTACAAAAAGAAAAAAAGAATTCCAAACAAACCTTGGTTTATATCTTTGTTTTTCAAATCAAGAAAATGATGAATATGAATCACTAAAAAAAGAAATTATTGAAATAATACAAATCATGTCAGTACTCGAGATTCCGCTTGTTGTTGAGATTTCGGTTTCGTTTCCTCCCGACATGACTCGAGATATTTTGTGCGATGCGATTGCGCTTCGAGGAACTGTTTTGTTGCGAGATATGCCACTGGAGGCACAAAAAGTTTTTTTTAATTCAGAAATTCCACCACTTGTTTCATCGGGTGAAATTATTGTAAGTGGCAAATATGTCGCGCCACTTGCATATGAATGGGCTCGCCAGGCAAAAAAGTTCATGGAGGGAAAAGTCTTGCTTGTCGGTGGAGGAATACAAAACATTCGCAGTATTGATGCTCTCGCCGAGCTTGGAGTACGAGGAATTATCTTAGACAAAGCTACTTTTTTACGAATTTGGAATATTAGAAAAATTATACGACATGCACAAAATTTGTGGGTAAAAAATAAAAAGTAGCATGAATATATTTGAGAAAATTATCGAAGTAATTTTTCCCAAAAAGTGTGTGGGGTGTGAAAGACGTGGTTTTTTGATTTGTGCGACATGTGTACAAAAAATTCCTCCATCGATAAATTCAGAACACGAATTTATCACGAGTGTTTTTTCATACACTTCGCCACTTATTCGCCAGATGATTCATATGATGAAATATCGGGGAGGGCGACATGTGGCAACGTTTTTTGCTCCATATGTGCTCGCATCATTATATGAATTTATTGGTGAAGAAAAATTATTTCTCGGTTCGGCGCCGATACTTTTGGTGCCGGTACCACTTTCTAGAAAACGCATGAAACTACGTGGATATAATCAATCGGAACTTTTGATAAAAGAAATTATAAAATTAGACACAAAAAAAAATTTTTTGATTGAAAGAAATCTTGTGGCAAAAATCAAAGACACGCCTCCCCAAGCTCAAATAAAAAAACGCTCACTTCGAATTGTGAGTCAAAAAAACTGTTTTGCGGTATTACCAAATTCCAAAACAAAACGAGAAATAATTATACTCATAGATGATGTGACAACAACTGGTGCAACACTTGTCGCCGTACGAAATGCCTTAAAAAAGAGTGGGTTTAAAAAGGTTTACGCATTTACTATTGCCCATTAAAATAAGCAGTATTGATACGAGACAGTCGGCGAGTGTTGTGATACTATGGTTGGGTATTTTAATTACCTATGAAAGTCTCAATCGTCATACCTGCCCATAACGAAGAAGAATCCATCGCTCATACATTACAGGCTGTATGCGCTCTCGATTACCCTGATTTCGAGGTGATTGTCGTTGATAATGCGTCGTCTGACAAGACGGGCGATATTGCGCGTACATTTCCGGTCAAAGTCGTGTACGAAAACCGCAAAGGCCTCCTTTTTGCTCGTGAGCGAGGGCGTGTGGAGGCAACAGGCGAGATTATTGCCAATATTGATGCTGATTGTTTACCACACAAAAAATGGCTTTCTAAAATGGTGCATCATTTCAAAAATAACGAGGTCGCAGCTGTGAGTGGGCCGTATGATTATTTCGACGGCAAAAGATTTTTTCGAATTAGTTCTCTTTTTTTGCAAAAAACCGCATATGTTTTTATGAATAACGTGCTTCAACATTTCAAAAAAGGTGGAGTACTTATCGGTGGCAACAATATGATTCGTGCGAGAGTGTTGCAAGATATTGGGGGATACAATACTGATATTTTGTTTTATGGTGAAGATACCAATACTGCAAAACGTGTTTCAAAAAAAGGGAAAATAATTTTTCATCCGAATTGTGTAATGAAAACATCGGCTCGTCGATTCAAAAAGGAAGGCTTTCTCAAAATTACCGCAAAGTATTTCTATCACTTTTTCAAACAAACTACGCAATCATAATGAAAAAAACAGTACATCAAAATAAAAATATTTCGCAAGTAAAAACAACTTTCCGCATCAATAAATACATGGCAGATATGGGTTTGGCATCGCGTCGCGAAGCTGATGAATTGATTGCAACTGGTGTCGTTTTTGTAAATGACGAAAAGGCGCAGTCTGGTATGCAGATTGATCCGTCCAAAGACAAACTTGAAGTTCGTGCCGACAAAAAAACATTTGTGTATTACGCCTACAATAAACCAGTAGGAATCGTGACGACTGGTGCGCAAGGTAACGAGGAGGACATTCTCTCGTATACCAAATTTCCACACAAAGTTTTTCCGCTCGGGCGTCTCGACAAAGATTCGCATGGATTAATTCTCCTTACCAATGATCGCCGCATCACACATCGGTTGCTCGATCCGCAATTCGAACATGAAAAGGAATACATCGTTGAGGTAGAAAAGAATATCAACAAAAATTTTTTGCGCACAATGGAATCAGGTATAAAAATTAATGGAGCTCAAACGAAACCAATACAGATATTTCAAATAGATAACACTACGTTCAACATTATTTTGACTGAAGGCAAAAATCGCCAAATTCGCAAAATGGTAGAAGTATCCGGAGATCATGTAGTAGATCTTGAACGGGTGAGAATAGAACACATTGAACTTGATGGATTAAAGGAAGGAACCTTCCGCCCGATTTCCAAAACCGAAATTTCAAAACTTTTGAAAAAACTTGGGCTCTCGTAAAACTTGGAGTAGTATGGATATATGAACAACGACATATATCAGCAATCGCTTGAGTTGCATCGTGCGCATCATGGCAAATTAGAAACCGTGAGCAAGGTCAAATTGGATTCGAAAGAAACACTTTCGCTTGCGTATAGTCCGGGAGTTGCTGAGGTTTCGCGCGAGATCGCTCGTGATCCGAGTTTGGCTCGTGAATACACGCTCAAACGAAATACGATTGCGATTGTCTCAGATGGTTCGGCGATTCTCGGACTCGGTAATTTGGGTGCGCTAGCGGCTATTCCCGTGATGGAAGGCAAGGCTGCGATATTCAAGGAATTTGCTGGTGTGGATGCGTTTCCGATTTGTCTCGATACACAAGACACCGAAGAAATCATCAAAGCCGTCAAACAAATCGCGCCAGTTTTTGGTGGAATAAATCTGGAGGATATTTCTGCGCCGCGATGCTTTGAAATCGAAGAACGTTTACGAAAAGAATTACACATTCCCGTAATGCACGATGATCAATGGGGCGCGGCGACGGTTACGCTCGCGGGCTGTATTAATTCACTCAAGCTCACAGGAAAATCCAAAGAAACTGCGCGTGTAGTAATCAGTGGAATCGGTGCTGCAGGTGTGGCGACTGCGCGACTGCTTCTCGTATATGGAATCACAAATATAATTTTTTGTGATAGTCATGGAATTATTCACGCAGATCGTACTGACCTCACACGTGAAAAATTAGAATTGTTACACGCAAGTACTATCGCATCAACTGCTGGCACGCTCGCCGATGCAGTCAAAGGTGCCGACATATTCATCGGTCTTTCCAAACCCGGTGTACTCACAGCTGAAATGGTACAGACGATGAATAAACAACCAGTCATCTTTGGTCTCGCAAATCCCACACCAGAAATCATGCCCGATGTGGCGCTCGAAGCTGGCGCATACATCGTCGCGACCGGCCGAAGTGATTTTCCGAATCAAATAAATAACTCATTAGTTTTCCCGGGCGCATTCAAAGGAATGCTCGAGGGGAATATTCCGCAATTTAAAATTGAAATGTTTAGCGCAATCGCACAAGTGATTGCCGATTATGTCACTGACCTTTCTCCACAAAAAATCGTACCAAGTATGTTTGATAAAGGGGTAGTGGAATTGGTTTCACAAACGATACAGGGATTTAAATAAAAATATATAAAAATAGCGGTATTTCGGATAGATATTGCACCTGGAACTGGAATTAGGTAAATAAGATTTGTTTTACAGTTAATTTAGGAATATAATTCCCGTGTATATGACCCCAGAAGAAAAAGTTAAAAAAATCGAAGAAATTTATAATGATGCTATTAAAAAAATGGAAGAGATTGGCAAGAAACGCCAAGGGATTGTGGGTAATTATATAAAAGATTTAGAGGTTAAAAAAGCAGATGCAATTCGAGCATCTATTAATTTAAAGGGTAATTAATCATATTTATGACAGTAGAAAACGATGTATTTAAAAAAATCAGTATGCTAGAAGAAAATAAGGATGTAGCTGGCCTTGAAGATATCAAACAAACAGCCGAAGCTGGTTTTGAAGGCGACGTTGCAGGAGCAGCTGAGCAAGCTATCTCGCGATTGACTACTAAAGTTGAGGAATTAACTACTACTTCTCTTGTTCAAGAAAATCAAATTCATAATCTTGCTGGAAATATGGATGAAGTTAATAAAAGTACAGAAATTATTAATAATCAAATTAAAGATATTGCATTAGATGCACAGCGTCAAGTTGATGAAATAAATAACAATGAAAATAATTCTAATGTAGAGATAATAGAAAAAAATAAAAGAATCGAGGAATTAGATCTTGAAATTGGTGGATTGTTGGAACAAATTACCGCAGTTCTCCCAGAAAAAATGAAGCAACTTGTTAATTCTGAATCATATAAGAAACTTATTGATTTAAATGAGAAAAGAAAAAAAGAAGAAAAGTCTTTGGCTGAGTTATATTTTAAGCTTACTGAAGGAGATGGAAGTCACAGAAGAATACATTTTTCTCCTGGAGAATACGGCGATACAGAACAGTATGTAAATGATTTGAAATTTTTCAACACATCAAAAGATATCATTACAAGATTTGAAGAATATAAGGATAAATTTAAAACACCAGAAAATAATGCATCAAATGAATTTAATTCTGAGTATAGAAAATTAATAACCGAAGATCTCTGGAAATTCGAAGAAGAATTAGGTTCGAAATCTGATAAAGTTTTTGGTATAGACGGTCAAAATAAAGAAGATTCAAAAAAATTTAAACAGAAATATTTAGATAGATATCAAACAAATTATTCTTTAGCTCAAGAAAATTCAATTCCAGGTAAAGTGCTTTATGTAAACACAATGGGTACGATAATCTATCCACAAAAATAAAATTGGTTCATGAAAAAAGATTTTGGATACACGCTGACTGAGCCAATGGGCAAAAATTTTGATCCGGAATTCAAGCCTGACCTCACTCCCAAGCAAATGCTTGCGATGGGGGTGTTTGGTGGAGTGTATATGCGTGATTCGGTCGACGAATTTCCTGCTGATTGGTTTACGCATGCTAAATTTGCACCCGAGAATGTACACAAACATCTCGCCGAAATAAACTATTTCAAAGTAAACGCGAGTCAACCGCTCGCAGAATGGATTCGAAAAGGTTGGATTTCGAAATATGATCCAAAGGGTTGGTTTCAGTGGTATTGCCGGTATTATATGGGCCGCCGAATTCCAGATGAAGACAAACGCCAAATTAAACGATGGAAAGCAATCGCTCGACACATGGCGCAAATTCACAATAATTGCAGAGCAGGTGATGTGCAGTGTCGCCCTCGTCAACGCCAAGCATTACTCCATTGGGCATATGATAGCCGCAAGATATAGGTGTATATAAATTACATCAATACAATAATGATACTCATTGCAAGCGTGACAATGAGACTGCATCCAATATCAAACAACCACAAATTTCTTTTTTTGCCCATCTAAATAACTTCGATTGATGTGGAGGTAACGAGAAATCCAAGCCATACCAAACATCCGCACACGAGTCCTGTGGTAAGTGTTGCGCCATTTGTAAAAGGGGAATGTGATGCAAACATGTACACAACTGCGAGCGCATATGCTGTGACAATATTTGCCACGAGGTTCCAAAACATTTGCCCGTACATATCAGAAAATTTTTCTTTGCCTGTAGGATGAATATCGGCGAGACGCATCCAAAGTTTACCCGAAATTGGTCCATGCAACAAAAATCCGATAATAAATGCAACGACTGCGGCGATAAGCACAGTAAGTAAATTGATAGATAACATATATATAATTACATATTAAATAATAAGAATTTTATTGTATCAAAACTAATTAAGTATGTCATTGAGAGAATTAAAAAAGACCTTTTAAAAGGTCTTTTTTAATGGCGGAGGTGGTGAGATTCGAACTCACGGTAGGTTGCCCTACGGCGCATTTCAAGTGCGCTGGAATAAACCACTATCCGACACCTCCATTTTTATTTTCCATCGACGCAAGTGTTTTGGGTTACTTGTACCGATAACTTTGAAATACTGACATATTTTTTCATTATTTTCAACCTGTACAGATTTTCCATTTCTACGTGTTGTTGGATTAAGGTTATTACTTTTTAATATTCTAAAAACAGATTTTGAAAGAAGGAATGAAGTGGTAACAAAATTTACCCTGTTGTATATATACTTTTTATCTTTTATTGTGTGTATTTCTCGTACAATACAGCCGTCAGTATCTATAAGTCCTCTAACACACGCTCTTTGGTATGCGGATTTATCAAATATCCATTTTGGAATATTTCGTTGTTTTGAATTAAACCCAAGAGAACGCAAATAGTCACACACATCCTTTGATGAGATTTGTATTTCAACAGTTCCTCTGGAATGTCTTTCGACTAAAGTTGGTTGTATTGAGGGTAATGCTTTTGAAATTATTTTTAAGACATTTTTTGCGTATTCTTTATCTGAAATTACGTTGAGATATATTCTTGTGTAATATTTTTCAACGCTTCCGTCACCAAGTAGTATTCCAAATAGTTCAGCAAGTGATTCGTTTGGTTTTTTGAGAGGAATGAATTTGTTCTTATTGTTTAAATTTTTTCGATTTGCACAGGTAACTGAACAAAATTTTTGCTCAGCGCGTTTTTTGAAAAAAGGTTTTTTGCATTGAATACAATTTGTCTCCATTTCACCTTATTATATCATTGCACTAAACCACTTACAAGTTTAGTTTTTTGTAATTTGTGATAAGCTAGCTATATGAAATACATGGGAATTGATTTTGGGACAAAGCGAGTTGGGGTTGCGGTTTCGGATGATTCGGCGACACTTGCACGACCGTTTGGAGTAATTAAAAATGGTTCAAATTTGATTGGTGACCTCGAGGATGTGGTTGCGAAGGAGGGAATTGATGGGATTGTGATCGGAAGCTCAGAGGGAAATAAAGTTCAGAATGATATTGTGGAGTTGGTGGGACAATTGACGCTCACGACAATGCTCCCCGTTGAGATGATGAACGAAGCGTTTTCTTCGGTAGAAGCACATGGACGGAAAGGCAAGGAGCAAACGGCGGCGCGGGCGACTCGCGCGCCACAGAAACCTGATGACCTCGACGCCCGCGCCGCAGCAGTCATCCTGCAGAGATTTCTCGATACCAAAAGTAAAAATAAAAAATAATTTATGGAATACGTTACATACGAAGAATTTAAAAAAATGGATATGCGAGTTGGAACGATTAAATCAATCGAGCCAGTAGAAGGTGCGGATAAATTACTCAAATGCATTATTGATTTCGGGGAAACTGAGACAATAGAAAAAGGAGAAGGAGACGTCGGCGCAGAATCGCCTGCAGGCGATTCTGCGCCGACCGTGATTCCAAAATTACGCCAAATCGTTTCTGGTATTCGCGAATTTTTCCCTGAATATGAAAAGTTGGTAGGTAAGCAGGTTTTGTATATTGTAAACCTCGAACCCCGCATGATTCGCGGAGTTGAGTCACAAGGAATGCTTATGGCTGTCGACGGTATGGATGGTAAACCAGTTTTTCTCACACCTGAGTTTCCTGTAGCTCCTGGATCAAAAGTCCGTTAAAAAAATATGATTCATCTCATTCCTCTCATCAAAATAATCGGATACGCCGGAATTTTTGGTATTATTTTTTGTGAGACGGGAATGTTGTTTGCTTTTTTCTTTCCTGGAGACACATTACTTTTTTCTGTAGGAGTACTCGCATACGAAGGCTATTTCAATTTACCATTTGCTGTTGGGTTACTTTCACTTGCTGCGATTTGTGGGGGATTATTTGGGTATTGGGTTGGCGATACAATTGGTCATCGCATCTTTACTCGTGAAGATTCACTTTTTTTTAAAAAATCTCATGTTGCTCGAGCAGAAAGATTTTTTCATACATATGGAAACATAACTGTTTTTCTCGCGCGATATGTTCCAGTTGTCCGTACATTTATTCCGACGATTGCTGGAGTTGCTCGTATGAAATACAGAAATTTTTTTGTATACAACATCATCGGCGCTATCGCATGGTGCACTGTGATTACATTTCTCGGATATTATTTAGGTAAAAAAGTTCCAAACATTGATACATATCTTTTGCCAATAATCGGTATCGTGTGTCTCGTATCGTTTTCCCCAATTGTGTTTGAGTTTTTCAATAAAAAAAGAAGACAGAACAAAAACTTTGGCGTATAATATATACATGTCACGTTCCTCTGTAAAAAAATTCATTTTTAATACTCCAAAAATTCTTTTGATGCCTGCAGTTGGGATTGATATTTCAGACCATAGTGTTAAATATGCAGAACTTATACAAACATCACGAGGGTATGAACTTGGACGTTTTGGTGATATCACAATTCCATCTGGGATTGTAGAAGGCGGAAAAATTGTGAATCCTCCAAAGCTTGCAGAAGTGTTAAATAATTTGCGTGTTGAACAAAATCTTTCATTTGTTCGATCGGCATTGCCCGAAGAGCAAGTATATTTTTTCCGAGCTCGATATCCCGATGGTACCAATGATGTACTGCGAGAAACAATTGAACTTTCACTCGAAGATCACGTGCCAATTCCTGCGGGCGATGCAGTATTTGATTTTGAAATTGTGGGACGAGTGGGAACAGATGTAGACGTATCAGTTACTGTTGCAACACATGTGACAATCGAAAGTTATTCAGATGTTTTCCGTGCAGCAGGTCTCACACTTCTGTCTCTCGAACTCGAAGCAAGCGCAATTGCTCGTTCTGTAATTTCTAGTGATGATACTGGTGCTCACTTAATTGTAGATTTCGGTGAAGCACGTACTGGTGTTGCGATTGTTTGTAATGGTCAAGTGTATGTGACATCGACAGTAAGTGTCGGAGGACAAATGCTTACTGAAACAGTTGCACGACACATGGGAATTTCACAAACGGAAGCAGAATCTTTGAAACGTGAATTTGGTTTACAACGCAACTCAGCACACGAAGAATTGTTTGCTATTTTGCTTACAAATATTGCAATTTTACGTGATGAAATAAACAAGCATCTCATTTATTGGCACACACATCCAGATGAATCCGGAAATCCTCGACCAGAAATCACCAAAATTTTTCTCGTTGGTGGAGATTCAAATCTCCCAGGACTTCCAGAATATATGTCAACAAGTCTCAAAATTCAAGCAGTTGTCGGTGATATTTGGACAAACGTAAACATGCCTTCACGTGGAATTCCACAATTGCCTCGCGAAGCATCACTTGGGTATGGGACATCAATTGGGCTTGCGCTTTATAATACTGAGCATGAAAATTAATATTTATGAGTAATCTTTTACCAGTACAAGAAAAAAAACATCTCAAGCTTTTGTATAAAAAGCGTTTCGCTGTTATTGCATTACGTGCATGTATGGTGTTGTGTCTCGCGGCGTCACTTTGTCTGCTTCCTTCATTTATATATTCCAAAAACGAAGAAAACTCACTCCTTGTCAAAAAAGCAATGCTCGATAGACAAGCTACAGGGGAACTCAAACAATCTCTCATTTCTGCAATTGCTGATATCAATACTCGACTCGCAGTATTTAATCGGCAGAATTTTTTGTCACCAATTACTGCAAGCTTTATCGATCCAATATTACAATCCAAGACTAGTTCGGTGTCGCTTACAAATATGTCATATGTTGTTAATCCAAATTCAACGATTGCCACAGTGACACTCTCTGGTGTGTCTGTGAGTCGTGAGGCGATACTTATGTTTGCAAGTAATCTCAAAAGCATGCCCGGCGTTTCGAATGTGGATGTACCGATAACTAATTTCATAAAAGAATCAAACATGCCATTTACTATTACATTAACGGTAATGCTCAAATAATCATATGATACCTGTCGATCCAAAACCATTTCAAAAAATACATACAACGCTTGTGCGAGCAGTTTTGTTTGCTGTTTTGTGTTTGATTGGATATGGATATTTCTTTTTTGTAGTACATCAGACGCGACAAAATGTTGCACTACTTACGAGAGAGACTGCTGTGTTAGAAAACGAACAATCTCAATCAAGTCAAATTAAAAGTCAGTTGAATCAAACAGACGAACGTCGATCGACACTTGTTTCGTATTTTATCGATGTAAAAAATCCCGTTCCATTCGAAGAAACAATCGAAGGGTATGGAATCAAAACAAACACCACGGTATTGTTTAATGGACTCGAAGTAAAAAAGGACCCAGCTCGTCTCGATACATCGTTTACTGTCGAAGGAAGTTTTGCTGATATGTATCATTTTTTTGCACTTCTCGAATCTGCACCATATGATTTTTCAATCAGTAATTTAAATATTCAGACATCTGTTCCTGTTGGATTTCAACCTGCCGGTAAAGGTATTCATACCAAAAATGACTGGCAAGCACGCGTATTGATGTCGGTCTATAGTATAAGTAACACGCAATAAATATATGGATACAGAAATAAAAAATAATAATAAATCACTCCATGGTAAAATTAGTTTTTTTACATTCCGTGTTGCGCCGGTTCGTCATTTTCGAAATTTAGTCATCGTTTGTATTTTGATTTTTTTTGCAATTGCTGCGTATCATGGACGTTTGTTGTATGAGGTTACTGTCATAGACCCACAACTCTCAAGTGCAGGACAGGCCATTCCTATACCACTTATCAATGAGAAAAAACTCGAAACCGTTCTCGGTCAGTTTACGCACAGAGCACAAATTCAAGCTTCTGCGCTCGGCAAAACTCCTGCCGTTGTTGACCCAAGCAAGTAAAAGCGTGTATAGTGCATCTGTTCTATGCCCCTGTAGTTAAATGGATATAACTGCGGACTTCTAAGCCGCTATTCGAGGTTCGATTCCTCGCGGGGGCACAAGGCAAAAAGAGCGAATTTATTCGCTCTTTTTAGTTTCCAAAATATTTGGCTTTCAAAAACTCAGTAAACTCAGCAAGTTTTTTTCGGGATTCCTCGAGAGTTATTTTTTTGTATTCGGCTTCTTGTTTTTGAGTTGTTTTTACAACACCGTTTGGAACGAGCATGTATTTACGATTTTTGTGTAATTCAGTAATTTCGTAATGATATGGATTGTATTCTTTGCCTGAGTAAAATTCATCGAGAAGTGATTGCAATTTTGTGCACATTGATTGCACATCTCGTTCGATTGATTCAATTATTTTTTTATATTCGATTTCTGTTTCTGGGTTTATGTCAGTTTCCTTTGATGATTCAAAAATTACAAAAGGAAATATGGAGTCGTGTTTGATGTGACCTTCGCATGATTGGATAGCATGTATACCATGTACTCCAAGCGCTACAATCGTGTCTAGAATTCCTTCCTCGGTTTGATGTTGTTTGTGTCCAAACCCACGCGAAACAATATCGCGTTTTGTATTATCCCAAAGCGTTTGGGTATCTACTGATATGTGAGTTTCCATTACATATAATTATATACGCTTCTAGACTATTTAGAAATATGGGAATATGATACTAGTATATGAATATGGAAGTCAGAAAAACAGTTCAAAAACCTGAAGATGGGTTATTTATTACAAATAGCAAAGAAGCCCTTGTCTTCAAAAAATTACAAGATAAGTTAATTACGGAAAATAGACCTTTGAAAATGTTAGAAGATGAAGCTCGAGTATTAATTAATCGTATAAAAATACCAGGTACAAATATTGATACAATAATTGCTTCAATGAAGAAATCTGGACATATTTTACCTCCACCGCCTGTTGTTACAAATATTAAAGCGCCAGTACTTGCTGGTTTTAAAGAAAATAAAGACGAAGTCGTTACTATTCAAGCCAAAAAAGTTTTAGAAGATGAGCAAAAACGAAAAGCACTTCGTCAACAAAAATTATTGGAAGAAGAAAATTCTGTTACTGAGCTTGAAAAAGATGTATTCAAAAGCCCACGCGAACTTGATTTGCTTTATGTTCAATCTCTTGCACTCAACAATTTAAGTTCTCAAGAAAAACCAGAGTATTATTATCAATTTGATAATATTGTCGTCGGTGGACGTGCTCAGGTTGAAAAAGATATTAAAGATTTAGCGGACCGAGAAGAAGATTTTAAGCAAAAAAAATCTAATCTTGATCCTAAATACGCAGCGAATCTTGAAAAAAACGCAAAAGTTGCGACTATTGTTGAACAAGGCCTTGCCTATGCAGTATCTGATCTTGGGTGGTATGGTGAAAATGTAAAGATTAGTCCTGCCTCGAGATTTGATGATGTTAAACGTGGCATAGATGACGTACTTGAGATTTCAAGAAAAAGTGAAACTGATCGATATTTGGGGCTCGGTATCGATGTTACGTATAATGGATTGTTTAGTGAAAAATATCGAGACAAATTTGAAAGACTTCTCGAATCAATCCGTTTAGGTCAAAAAAATAAAATCAAGTATTTTAAAAATAAAAAAGGCGAACCAATGAAGGAATTTGCTATCCCAAAGATCATTCTTCATTTTGATGGATCTGATGTAAAAGAAATTGCATATTTTGTAAAACACTCAGCAGACTCTGCTGTAAAAGAAAATTTTACAAACAGTAATATGAAAATTTCTGTACTCAATCAAATAATGGCGCAGTGTGAGATTCTTGCAGATTTTGCAAATGGTTGTGGTAATAGTATTGCTCTGGAATATAAAGGAGTGGTTGATTCAATCAATGAATTCGCAACAAAAAACAAAGAAATTGAAAAAATCCTAGAAAATAAGGAAAATGACGAAACAGTAAAGCGTTTGCAATATTTTGTTTCTAAGTTTAAAGAAATTGAGATGAGTGCAAAAACATAAAATTCAAAAATAAAAAGCTGGTGATTCCAGCTTTTTGTTTTAATCTATCTAAGAATTATTTTTGTACCTTCATAGTCGATTTCTGTAAACTTGGTAATTCCAAGCTCTTTTAAAATCTCTAGTAAGATTTCTTTAACTCCAGGTCTTTTTAGTATATTTATTTCTTTTTTTGAAATGATTATACCAATTACTTTTTCCTTATTATTCAATCCGTTAATTATTTTACGGATCATTACTTTTAAAGGACTATCTGGAAAACCGGTGTCCACAAAATATTTATCACTTTTACTTATTAGTTGATTTTTTTCTTGTTGTTCCATCGCACAGTATTATTTATGTTATTGAATGATCTCAATCCCTAAATCGGGAACTGGGATCATTCAATAATATGATAAACGTTAAAAAACTATACTCGAAAAGTATATTAACATAAATAAAAATTTAGTCAAACCTTTGTGCGCGATGAGGGACTTGAACCCCCGACCTTCTCAGTGTAAATGAGTTGCTCTACCAACTGAGCTAATCGCGCTTGGTATATACTTTATACACTAATATTGAATAAAATTCAATACCTCTAATTTTTAATTACGTAATTTAATGATACAGTGTACGAATAAGTATGAAATTAGATATTCTCTACGAAGACGAAAACTGTCTTTTTATAAACAAGCCGGCTGGGATTTCGGTCCATGGTGATGGCAAAACTGTCGAGATTACACTCGCGGATATTTTGGTTGCACAGTTTCCGGAACTTGAGGGGGTGGGTGAACCAATGGAAATCAAACACGGAAATGGTCCATCGACATTTGTGCAAAAACCTGGGTTGGTGCATCGTCTCGACAAAGAAACGTCGGGGGTGATGGTAATTGCAAAAACGCAAACCGCGCACGCTTTTTTTAAAGAACAATTTCAAGATCACAAAATTCAAAAAATATACCACGCGTTCGTATATGGTTGGCTCAAGGAAGATTCATTTGAAGTTGATGCATCGATTGGTCGTGACGGAGGAAGTATTCGCAAATGGACAGTGGGCAAGAATGCACGTGGAGCAATGCGTACTGCGCATACATCATTTCGTGTATTGTCACGATTTGGAAACAAGGAATACGAAGGCAAGGGAAGTACGGAAGCGGGGACACTTACCTTTGTCGAAGCCAAGCCTCAAACTGGCCGTACACACCAAATTCGTGTGCATCTCAAATCTGTGAACCATCCGATTGTCTGTGACTCGCTATACGCATCAGGGCGCCCCGCAGAGCTTGGATTCAATCGATTGGCGCTCCATGCTCGTTCGCTTACGCTTGTGATTCCTGGCGGACAAGAGAAGACAATCTTGGCTCCATATCCCGCAGATTTCCAAAACGCGCTAAAGGTTGCAAATATATGATTCGTATGGTAAATTAACTCTCGTTATGGCATTAACACTAACACCAACAAATAAAGACGAAAGAACAAAGGTTGATTTCGGATCAGGCGATACAATTCGCGTGTGGGTAAAAATTCCTGAAAAAGGAAAGTTTCGCCTCCAGGCTTTTGAAGGACTTGTTCTCGCTCGCAAACACGGAGCAGAAATCGGAGCAACATTTACAGTTCGTAAGGTTGCATCAGGAGTGGGAGTAGAACGTATTTTTCCATTGTTCTCACCAATGATTGATTCGATTGAAGTTATCAAGCGTTCAGGAGCTCGTCGTTCAAAACTTTATTACGTTCGAGAAAAAGCTGTTCGTGATATCCGCAAGAAAATGAAATCAGTTCGCGTTATGGAAAACGAAGAAGCTGACAAAGCAGAAGCAGCTGAAGCCAAAGAAGCAGTTGCTGCATAATTTAAATACAAAATCATATTCGGGGCGGTTCGGCTACGCCGAACCGCCCCGAATTGATAAAGTATAAAAAATGAGTATAATCAAAGTGTTCGGTATCGTGTGCCAAAATTAAATACACAAATGCTCAGGTGGCGAAATTGGTAGACGCACTACCTTGAGGTGGTAGCACCCGCAAGGGTATGGAAGTTCGAGTCTTCTCCTGAGCACAATATAAAAACACACCCGAATTTATTTGGGTGTGTTTTTTATATTATGTGTATAATATTAATTATGAATCAACTCGCTATAATCAACCCAAGAAATGCCACCGAAAAAGATTTTGTCGGATGTACTTTTCGTACCGCTGTTCGTGCTGTAATCCAAGTTGCTGATGGCGCGGATTATATGGTTACACGAGATACACTTTTCCTTGAAGCGGCTAAAGCATATATCGTTGGCGGTGCTTGATTAGTAATATCTAGTAGGGTAGTATGCAAACAAGGTTTCATACATGAAAGTGAGGATGTTGGCTTGGAAGTAGCCATTCATATAATGAGTACGTAATCGTTCACTCACCTAATGTATTATTCTTGTTCGCGTATCATCGAACCGGTACCCGTCTTTCTGTACAAGGAGGCGGGTATCTTTTATTTACGATACTGATGATGTTTTCTGACTATTTTACGGTTTGGATTTTTAATTTGAACAAAGATTGGTGGTGTAAGGCTATTGGACTTATATGCGATAATTGACTCTCGTATTTTTTTAAGCATAATGATAAAAACTTATCTTTATGCGACAAATACTAACAATACTGGCATTGATATTAATATATCAGCCAAAAGACCATAACTTCAGTTTCTTGAATAATCTACAAACTGAAAAAGGCGAAATCTATGAATCTATCGATTCTATAGAAGTGTACGTACTAAGTACAAATCGGGAATGTTTTAACTGTTACAAAGAATTGATTGTGTACGGAATAGCTTTCCTGTTTACCCTATTAACCTAGTAGTTATTCGCGACACCAACTGGAGGAGTTACGATTTAAGTCTTCGGCTACAAGAGAAATTTGCTTTTCAGAAGTATAGCAAGATCTTAAATGGGAGAGGACAAGTGTTGTTTTATTATAAGGACACCCTTTCTGGATTTCCGAATGATATTGCAAAACAACCTTCACCTCAAATGATAGTGAGACGAGGTGGGGATTGTGAGTATTTGGATTATTTCGAAACAAATAAATAACATTCATGGGGCAGAGGGGAAACTTCTGCCCCTTTGTTTATCTGAGATAAAAACATCGGACTTCATTTTTATTTAGTTTTTACAAAACTGGTTTATAAATATAAACCTTTTCGCTGGGATTTTTGGGATCAAGTAAAAACACCTCTTGTTCTTTCCATGAAGGAAAATCTACAAGGTATGTTATTACCAATGCTCCTGGTTTGAGCTCTTTTTGTAGTTTAATTGCTAGTTTTGGCAATAATTCTCTTGGGAGATATACATATACATAATCAGCTTGGGATATATCAGTAAAAAATAAATCTTGTTTAATAAATGATATATTTTTTTTAAATACACTGCGTGGAATAGAAAACAAAATTCTCAACATGCTATTATCAACTCCTACAACGTTCACACTGGGTAATTTTTTTGCAATTTCTAATGCAAAATTTCCACGACAACTTCCGAGATCATAAAAAGTGACATTTTGTTTTTTTTCTAAAATACTGCAAATAATTCTCGTGGCCTCTTTTGAAGTCGAGAAATCCTCCTCTCCAAAAATAGTATCGAAATACCATACATAATATGTAATCAATATAAACAAAATCAAAAAGTCAAAAATGTATAAAAGTAAAATCATAAATACAATTATGATTAAATGTAGCTCTAAATGCAACTTACTGAAGTTTCGCAAAAATAATTTGATTTGTATTAAATTGTGATACACTAGATTTCGATATGGAATTTTATCGTGATCCAATTACACATAATGAAGCGCATGATTTGAACACCAATTCGAAATTGAATTGGTTGCGTGCGGCTGTGCTCGGCGCCAATGACGGTATCGTTTCTGTTTCGTCTGTAATTGTGGGTGTGGCTGGAGCATCGAATGAAAAAAGCTTTATTTTTACTGCAGGAATTGCAGCACTTGTAGCTGGAGCGCTCGCAATGGCTATAGGCGAATATGTTTCGGTGAGTAGTCAAAAAGATACGGAACTTGTAATGCTTGAAAAAGAACGATTAGAAATTCTCAATGAACCAGAAAGGGAATTGGCAGAGCTTGCTGCGATTTACAAAAAGAAAGGTTTGTCTGCTGAAACCGCACAAAAAGTAGCCGAAGAATTAACTGAAAACGATGCATATGCTGCACATATTGATGCTGAGCTTGGTATTGATCCAAATGATCTGACAAATCCAGTACACGCTGCGTATGCTTCCGGTGCCGCGTTTTTTTGTGGAGCTGTCATTCCACTACTTGCTGCGATTTTGTCGCCTGCGTATATACGACTACCTATGATTTTTGCTTCTGCAGTTCTCGCACTGTTTGTAACTGGTGGCTTGAGCGCGCATGCCGGTGGCGCACACAAAGGTAGAGCGATTGCACGTGTCGTTGTGGGAGGAGTTGCTGCAATGGTGATCACATTTGTAATCGGTAAACTTTCTGGTGTTGTTGGTATTTAATTTTTATTTCAAAACTGGAAATTCTTTTTCGTAATCTTTTTTGAAAAGATTTTTTGCAATATTAAAAATAGAGTAAACAATAAAGAACGCTGCGAGGACATCGATCGAATAATGTAAGTGTCCGAGAAGTACGATTATTCCAAAACAAATTGAGAAACAAATAAACATATATCGAATCCATTTTGTATCCCAATAAATATATGCCATCAAAAATGGTAAACCAGTGTGTCCAGAAAAAAATAAATCATCTCCAGAAAAAAATGCTTTGAATGCAGTTTTACCAATAATTTCATGAGCGTAATGAATTGTTGAGCGGTCAAAGATTACTTCGGTAGGGAATGGGCCAATGTGAGTGAGACTGATAAAGATTGATCGGATGATAACAAACAATGCGATTGTTTTGAGTGCGAATGGAATGCGTTTAGGATGGGTCAATACAATAGTCCACATAATAAGTACGAGTCCGAGCCCACCAAATACAAAAAATCCATCTACGTTATATACACGAGTGTTACTCAAAACAATATCAGTTACAGAATTACTCGCACTGACTGTTGCGTATTGTGCTGCATACGTATATATAATAAGACTCGAAATTAAATACAAAAATGAGATTGCGGCGTTTGCCAAGAATCTTTTTTTTGAAAAAAGGTCTTTGTACTGTGTCAGTAGATTCTTCATGTAGACTAGAGTATAACATCAATTAAATAATCAGTATATTTTTGCACATTTTTGAGTTACTTGGGCTCTGTGCTACAGTCTTTATATATATGTGTGGATATATTGGATTTGTAGGAAAAAATAAAGGAACGCAAAGTGGGCGCGAGCATGTCCTGTCGGACATGCTCGCGCAGATTGCGCATCGAGGTCCAGATTCGGAAGATTTGTATGTAGATGATGAAGTTGCGCTCGGGTTCCGACGTCTCAGTATTATCGACCTCTCGACAGGTAATCAGCCAATTTATAACGAGGACAAAACAAAAGTTTTGATTTTTAATGGCGAGATTTATAATTATCAATCACTTCGTGAAGAACTTATTAAATGCGGACACACATTTTATACACACACTGATTCTGAGGTGTTGGTTCATGGATACGAAGAATATGGTTCAGAACTTTTGCAAAAACTCCGTGGAATGTTTTCATTTGTGATTTGGGACACCAAAAACAAAAAGCTTTTTGCTGCAAGAGATTATTTTGGAATCAAACCACTTTACTATGCCCCAATGGGGGAGACATTTATGTTTGGTTCTGAAATCAAAGGTTTTCTCAAGCATCCAGATTTCAAAAAAGAATTGCGAGAAGAAAAGCTTTCAGAATATCTCACGTTTAGTTGTATTTCTGGTGCAGATACGTTTTTTAAAAACGTATACAAACTTTTGCCTGGTCACTTTCTCGAATATGAAAATAGTGAACTCAAAATCACTCGATATTTCACACCAGAATTTGCAATTACGCACGATAAATCAATGGAAGGTTTTTCAAATGAAATTTCCAAAGAATTTACAGGTTCAGTACAAGCGCATGAAATTGCTGATGTGGAAGTTGGATGTTTCCTTTCGTCTGGCGTTGACTCAAGTTATGTGGCACGAGAAGTTTCAAAAACTCGTAGACTTCGCACGTACACAATCGGATTCGAAGACAAAAAATATGATGAGTCAGATGATGTGATTACGTATGCCAAAGAAATTGGTGTGGAAAATAAACGCACGCTTGTGTCATCCGAAGATTATTTTGCAAATGTAGGTAATGTGCAATATCATCTCGACGAACCACTCGCAAATCCATCGGCAAATTTGTTGTATTTTGTATCCAAACTCGCAGCCGAAGATGTAAAAGTTGTGCTCTCTGGTGAAGGTGCGGATGAAATGTTTGGTGGATACAATGTCTATAAAGAACCGATCATGATGGCTACGTATCGCAAAATTCCGAAATTCATTCGTAGAATTTTTGCCGAATGCGCAAAAATTCTACCAGATTTCAAAGGCAAAAACATGCTCATTCGTGGTGCCGGTTCTGTACGCGATTGGTATATCGGCAACAGTAATATTTATTCCGAAAGTGAGAAAAAGAAAGTTCTCAAAACGTATCAGAAATTTGATCCGCAATTTTTGACCTCGCCATTCTACGACAAGGTTGCGAATCAAGATGAAGTTTCGCAGATGCAATATGTCGATATTCATTTTTGGATGGTTCAAGAAATTTTACTCAAAGCCGACAAAATGAGTATGGCGCACTCACTCGAACTTCGGGTACCATTTCTCGATAAAGAAATTTGGAATCTTTCGCGCACAATTCCTGTGGAGTTTAAAGTAAACAAAGACAATACTAAACTCGCTCTCCGCAAAGCCGCAGGTCGTGACATGAATGCGACAAATGCCAATCGTACCAAAATGGCATTTCCGCTTCCATTACCAGAATGGCTTCGCGAGGACCGATATTTTGAAAAAGTAACATCATATTTTACAAACGATATTGCGGGAAAATATTTTGATCAAAACGAATTGATGAATATTTTGAATGAACACAAAAACGGGGGACGAAACAACGCCCGTCGAATCTGGACCGTATTCACGTTTCTGGTTTGGTACGAAGAGTATTTTATCAAGCGCTAAAGTGGTACAATCTCCCTATGTCTCGAAACGCATATATCGAAATCAACCCATCAAATCTCACCAGCAATGTGCAAGCATTGATTGGACAGTATCCTGTGTATGAACACTACATTGGTGTCGTCAAAGGTAATGCATATGGTCACACACTCAAATCGGTCAAACATTTAATTGATGGCGGTATTAATTATCTCGCGGTTTCATTTCTAGACCAGGCAATTGCGATTCGCCTCGATGGTATTGATACACCAATACTTTTGTTGCAACCAATTCATTTGGAAGACGTCGAAAGTGCTGTAAAAAATAATATAACAATTACTGTTTCAAATTATGAATATTTTCAAAAATTAATTACACTTCCTGTCACCCAAGAGCTCAAGATTCACCTCAAAATAAATAGTGGATTTAATCGTCTCGGTATTTCAAACAAAGAACACGTTGAAAAAATTGTAAACACAATTAAACAAACCAAAAATTTCAAACTAGAAGGTATCTATTCGCATCTCGCTACTTCTGGTCGTCGCGATAATCATTTTGATACTCAAATAGAACGATTCAAAGATCTAACATCTCAAATCAATCTCAAAGAAATTCCAATCGTGCATATGGGACGAAGTCTCACGCTTTTTACACAAAATAAAATTGATTTTTGTAATAGTGTGCGAATTGGCATTGCAATGTTTGGATATGGTGTATCTCAACCTGCGCAAACAGGAATCAAAGGATTTATCAAAAAAGTTTTGGGTATTAGTGCAAAAGAAAAAATTATTAATGGGCCAGTCCTCAAACCTGCATTTGGTCTATATAGCGAAATCATCGAAATCAATCACGTGAGAGAAGGTGAATATATCGGCTATGGTGCGACATACCGAGCCGGCAAAAATTGCATCATCGGATGTATTCCCGTTGGCTATGCTGATGGATTTTTTCGCAGTAACAAAAATGGATATGTAGCAATTGGTGGCAAGCAATATCAAATCATTGCAGTCGACATGGAAATCACAACTGTGCTCGTCGACGAGAGTGTAAAAGTTTACGACAAAGTCGAATTGATTGGCGAAACAATTACAGCAAAAGAAGTCGCAACGCGATGTGGTACTACGATTTACGAAATCATGTGCGAATGTAACGAAAGCTTGCCAAGAATTTTTAAGAAATAAATTGTTATGAATTTCACCGTATTACTTTTGGGTTCGGATGCGAATGCGTATTATATGGCGCGGTGCTTTCATGAGTTGTATCACACTCCTGTTGATATGATGAACACAGCACTCATTGGTGTGACGGAGTACAGCAACATCATTAATTTTATCGAAGTTGAAAATTTTTCTGACAAGGCTGTTTTTGTCGAAGCGTTAAATAATTATTCCAACAAATCTAAGTTTGAAAAAATTGTTTTGATTGCGACAAATGACAAATACGTACGCATGATTGTCGAAAACAAAGATGTGCTCGATTCGAAATTTGTGTTTAATTATCCGACCCTCGAGATTGTAAACACACTTCTCGTAAAAGATTTGTTTTATAACGCATACCACAGCGAACTCGAACCGCTCGAAGGATTAGGAATTCCAAAGACATTGATTTATTCGTGTAAAGAAAAACCAGAAATAGTAAACGATTTCATGTATCCAATCATTCTCAAACCTGGCAATGGTGTGGAATACAACAAACATCATTTCGAGGGTATGAGCAAAGTATACAAAATCCAGTCATTTGATGAATTACAAAAAGTAATAAAAAAAATTGAGGATTCAGGATATGCCGACAATTTAATTATCCAAGAGTTTATTCCTGGTGACGATTGTGCACTCTATGATGCAGTTTTTTATTGCGGTACAGACAAAAAGGTACAGCTTATGACGTTTGCACAAATTGGATTGCAGGAACGCACACCGACTGGTGTAGGGAATTGTACAGTGCTTGTAAATGGTTTTGATGAGCATGGATACAAAGAAGCACTTGTGTATAAAATGAAAGAATTTTTGGAAAAGATTGGGTATCAAGGGTTTGCCGAGTTTGATCTCAAATATGATGCTCGAGATGGCAAATACAAAATTTTTGAAATCAATCCACGTCAAGCACGAAGCAGTTATTATCTCGCCGCGTGTGGACACAATCTCGTGCAATATTTAATTGACGATGTGATTATTCATGTTTCAAAACCAGCAACACTTATAAAAAACGAAATGGTGCTTAGTTTCGTCCCTCCATGGATAATCACAGCATATGTCACAAGTCCCGCGCTTAAAGCAGAGATTGGCAAACTTGTAAACGAAGGTAAATTTGTCAGACCACTTCACTATGATGGCGATACAAATATTATGCGCAAAATATATTTGTGGTTGCGTGATATTAACTACACAATCAAATACAAAAAATTTACTTGGTAGAAATGGTATATAATACACGCATATGAATAAACTAAAAGATATGAAATGTGTCGCGTGCGAAGGGGGAGTTGAGCCTATTTCTAAACCAGATGCGCAGCGTTTGATTATGGAAGTTGAAGGTTGGAATATGGACGCAAAAGCCAAAGTAATTTCCAAAGAATTTCAATTCAAAAACTTTGATAAGGCAATGGATTTTGTAAATTCTGTCGCAGATATTGCCGAGCAAGAAGGTCATCATCCAGACATTACAATTTTGTACGACAAAGTGTTACTCAAACTCTCCACTCACGCAATCAAGGGTCTTTCAGAAAATGATTTCATCCTCGCTGCAAAAATAAATAGCATTCGATTATAATTTATTTTGCTCTGTTTTGTAAAAAATAAAATTCTCGCTTTTCTTGTTTAAATGTGTTATAAAGTAAGGGCTTTTTGGTCGGCTTCCTGGCCAACCAAAAAGCCCAGTAACATGGTGCTTATAGTGTAATGGTTAGCACAAGAGTTTGTGGAACTCTTAGTCAGGGTTCAAATCCCTGTAGGCACCCCAAATAGGAATTGAACTAAAATATCCCGTAACCATAGGGATTTTTTGGTTCTAACCTGATATACTTTTATTATGAAAGAAACACAAATGAAAGATGCTTTCGGACTTTTTGCAAAGAATTATAAAAAGTATCGTGGTGAGCCAGATAAGAAACTATATAAACACATAGCTTCTTTAGTTTCTGATTTTAAAACTAAAGAAAAAATTTCAATTCTAGATATTGGTTGCGGGGTGGGTAATTCAACAGAACCGTTATTGAAGTTAAAAAGAGTTTCTGTTTCGGGTTGCGATATTGATGAACGAATGATCAAGGAAGCAAGGTTGAGTGCAAAGAAAAATAATTTGCCGATAAATTATGTGTCGGCTCCGGCAGAAAAATTATCTTTTGAAAAAGAAAGTTTCAATATGGCGATTTCGGGCGCTGCGTTTCATTGGTTTGCAACAATGAAGGCAATGAATGAAATAAAACGAGTACTGAAGAAAGATGGGATATATCTTGTTTCTTGGTTAGTTGGAACTGATAATACGTCTCCAGTTGGTGTTGAAATATACAAGAAATATAAATGGTCTGGAATTCCACAAAAACTGCGAGATATTGAATATGTAAAAAATATTTTTATTAAAGCCAAATTTAATAATGTTCAGACAGTAAAAATTCCTACGATTGAAAAACGCAATATAGATGATACGCTTGGTTTAATAAAAACAAACTCGATGTATTCATTACTTACGGCAGAACAACGAAAAGATTTTGATATAAGCATGAAGAACGCATATAAAATGGCCTACAAAAAAGATGACATTATAACCACAAAACATGACATGTGTATTTGCTGGGGATATAAGTAAAATTATTTATTATAAAAAAATACTTCTATATACTTACAACATGGATAAAAAACAAGCACAGAAACTTTTGATGATTTATGGAGAAGCTTGGGAAAAACGAGACCCAGAGCTTATTCTCACTATCTTTACGCCAGATGCCACATACGATGATCCACACGAACCAAAAAATTTCGGCCATGATGAGATACGTGCTTATTGGGTAAATAAAGTTATTGGCGAACAAAAAGATATTCATTTTACTTTATTGAATACTTGGGTGGATGGAGAAACTGTTGTTGCTGAATGGAAAGCAGATTTTATTGACACAAAACGTAATTTTAAGATTGACATGGTAGAGGTTGCAATATTTGGTACCCGAGAAGGGAAATTCAGTTCATTGAGAGAGTATTATAAATCTATTAAAACCAATCTTTAGTCGTAGGGTGTCAAAGTTAGACAATAAAAAAACATATAGGGAATTGAAATTCACAACAGTTTTTTTTTGAGAGTGTAATTTAATATTGTTTGATGTTATGATTAGTTTTATGAAAAACTTTTTCAGGAATTTTTCTTTTATCAAATTATTATTGACGGCAGTCTTTTTTGTTTTTTCAGTTTCTATCTTTTTACCACAGACGGTAGAAGCTAGTACTCCTTTTATTACAACTTGGAAAACTGACAATCCGGGAACTTCGGCTAGTAATCAGATCACAATTCCGACGAGAGGTGGTGGATATAATTATAATGTTGATTGGGGAGATACTACTACAAGTAGCGGGGTAACTGGAAACATTACGCATACGTATGCAACTCCGGGCACATACACTGTTTCAATCTCAGGAACTTTCCCTGGAATTTATTTCAATGGCGGCGGAGATAGAAGAAAAATATTAACCGTTCAACAATGGGGAACAATCGGTTGGACTTTTATGAACCATGCGTTTGAAGGAGCAAGCAATCTCACGAGTACTGCAGTGGATGTTCCGATTTTGTCGGGAGTGACTGATATGAGTTATATGTTTAAAAATGCTCCATTATGGAATGCCAATAATATGCCTGGATGGAATACGTCGAATGTAACTTTGATGAATTGGATGTTTTATAACGACACTGCATTTAACCAAGACATTAGTTCATGGAATGTTTCGCACGTAACTGATATGAGCTTTATGTTTGGTGGAGATTCTGCCATGGCTTTCAATCAGCCTATTGGTACATGGACGACAACTTCGCTTACACTTGCAAACTGGATGTTTTACAATGCTACATCATTTAATCAACCACTTGATTCTTGGGATGTTTCGCATGTGACTGACATGAGTTATATGTTTCAAAATGCCAGTGCTTTTAATCAGTCTTTGAACTCATGGAGTACATCAAACGTGTATTACATGAATAGTATGTTTAAAAATGCGACACACTTTAATGGAAATATCAGTTCTTGGAATACTTCTGGTTTGCATGTAATGGACCAAATGTTTTCTGGTGCGACCGTATTCAATGGCGCGATTGGTTCGTGGGACGTATCGCATGTAAACAATATGGATTCCATTTTTTGGAATGATGCAGCGTTCAATCAAAACATTAATGCTTGGAATATGTCTACAGTCACATATACAGGTAATATGTTTTCAGGAGATACTGCCTTTAATCAAGATTTACATTCGTGGGACGTATCTCATGTATTAAATATGGATAGCATGTTTTATCACGATACAGCCTTCAATCAATCTTTGAGTACATGGGATGTCTCAGGTGTACTTTACATGGGTAATATGTTTGATGGTGTTACGCTTTCAACCGCAAACTACGATGCAACATTGGCCGCTTGGTCACTAGAATCTTTACGTATTCTGGTAACTCTCGATGCAGGTAATAGTCGCTACTGTTCTTCGGTTACACAGAGAGCAAGTATGATTAGCGTACGTGGTTGGACTATTAATGATGGAGGTCTTGGTTGTTTTACTCTTACTTACACAGCTGGTGCCAATGGTTCAATAAATGGGACAACACCGCAGACCGTTTCGCTTGGCGCTAACGGTTCTGCTGTTACTGCTGTTCCAAATAGTGGATATTCTTTTTCTGGATGGTCGGACTCATCGACCACAAACCCACGTACTGATACGAGTGTCGGTGGCAACATCAGCGCAACTGCACTTTTTGCGGCACTTCCAGTTGCAGTAAGTAATCATACGGGTCATGCTGTGATTGCTGTTAATCCGCGTGCGATGGATAATTCTTCAAATCTAGATTTTTCTATTAACGATGGTGCTGTAACTACAACGTCACCAGTTGTTGCACTTACATTGAATGCGGACCCAAATACCGTCAACGGTTATGCTGTTTCATTAGATTCAACTTTTGCAAATACTGGAATACAAACCTATGCACGTGGTACAAAAGGTTCGTTTCAACTTCCTAATAAATCTGGAACGTATACTTTGTATGTGGAATATTTCTCAACGACGGGAAATCATTCACCGGTGATTTCAAAAACTATTTCATATAATCCGAGCGGTTCTAATATAAATTCTGTAAATCAATCAACGAACTCAAAAAATGTTTTTACTCGCACATTAAATTTTGGTTCGAATGGATCTGACGTTACGGCCTTGCAAAAGTTTCTAATAAAAGATGGGGAACTAATATTTCCAAGTGGTAGTATGTATGGAAATTTTGGAAAATTAACTCAGACGGCATTAAAAAAATTTCAAATAAAATATAAAATTTCAAAATCTGGTGATGCAGGATATGGAGTTTTTGGTCCAAAAACTCGCGCACAAGTAAATGTGCTTTCGATTTAGAACATAAGAAATAATGGTTATATTTTGTTGTATATGGTGATACAATAACAACATGAAACTCAAAAAATTTGATACAAGTATAATTATTTTCTTTCGAAAAATTTCGATTCCAGCTGCGAGACTTTCATTATTTGTCGTGTTTTTTTGGTTTGGATTATTGAAAGTTATTGGACTAAGTCCTGCGAGTGGACTCGTGCAGAGATTATTTGAAACGAGTGTGCCGTTTATTACATTTCATTCATTTTTGTTGGGATTTGGTTTGTTTGAATGTCTCATTGGTATTTTGTTTCTCGTTCGTGGTGCGGAGCGTATTGTGATCCCGCTTCTCCTTGTGCATATGATTACTACGTTTGGACCGCTTGTGTTGCTACCAAGCGAAACATGGCAGCGATTTCTCGTGCCCACACTCGAAGGTCAATATATAATCAAAAATCTTGTAATAATTGCAACGGGTATTGGCATCGCGGCGCATCTCCATCCGTTTAGAAAGGAATTTCGATAATATAGTATGCATAAAGTTATAAAACAACTTATTATTTTTGTTGCAATTACAACAGTTGTTTTTGTTGCTGCAAATATAGTAACGTATCGCGCACTTGTTTCAGTGTTTCGTATAGGCGATATACAAATAAAGCATAGTATTGCGTACGCGTTTATGTTTTTGTCTGGCGGATTTATTGTGATGCTTTTTATTGAAAAGAAAGTTTCGCATGTTCTCGTTCGGATATTGTATACGGTAACTGCTGTATGGACCGGGGTGTTTGTGTATTTATTTTTTGCCGCAGTATTGTTTGATTTTTCAAAACGAATGTTTTTTGACGCCCGTGTTTTCGGTGTGTTTTTCTTTTTTGTCGCAATCGCGCTTGGGATATATGGAGTCGTGCATGCAAAGAAAATTTTTATAAAAAAGATTCAGGTCTCATTACCAAACCTTCCTGTGGTATGGAGAGGTCGCACGGCAGTGTGGGTGAGTGATTTACATTTGGGGTCAATATATCAAGCGAGCTTTGCAAAAAAAGTCACAGATACAATTAATTCAGTATCGCCAGATATTATTTTTGTCGGAGGTGATTTGTACGATGGTACACACGCACCAGATCCGTACGCCATTGCACAACCATTACAAAATCTATCGTCAAAACTCGGAACGTTTTATATTACAGGCAATCACGAAGAGTTTGGGAGTGCAGAATTATTTTTAGATGCAATAAAAAAATTAGGCATGAATATTTTGCAAGATGAAAAAATTGAAATCGATGGATTGCAAATTGTGGGAGTTGATTATGCACATTCGGCACAAAAGGAAAATTTTAAAACAGTTTTGGATTCCATTGACATAGATGTTTCAAAGCCTTCAATTCTCCTCAAACACGAACCGCGTGATTTGGAGACCGCCGAGCAGGCGGGGATATCACTTCAAATTTCTGGACACACCCATCGTGGACAACAATGGCCATTTAATTTTTTGGCGCAATATGTATACAAAGGATATGATTATGGGCTCAAAAATCACGGCACAATGAATGTTCTCGTATCAAGCGGTGTTGGTGGGTGGGGTCCTCCTCTCCGAATAGGGACAGATGGTGAAATAGTGCATATTACGTTTATTTAAATAATGATATAATCGTTTTATGAAAAAATATATTGCAGAATTTTTGGGAACATTTGGACTCACATTAGTAGTTGGATTATCACTTGCAGGAAAGTTTCCTGTTTCAACACCAGTACTCGCAGGATTCGTATTGATGCTTTTTGTATATTCAGTCGGACATGTTTCGGGTACACACATTAATCCTGCGGTTACTATCGGCGTATGGTCTATCAAAAAAATTAGTTCAAAAGACGCACTGTTGTATATCGTCTCTCAATTCCTCGGTGCTGGGCTTGCGCTTCTCGTAGTGTCGACAACCGTTGGAATGTCACTGTTGTTTGTTGGAAATAATTGGACTATCGCGATTGCAGAATGTTTGGGAATGTTTTTCTTCGCCTTTGGAATTGCATCAGTTGTGTATGGTAAAACGCCAAGTGATTTGTCTGGGGTAGTCGTTGGAGGATCATTACTTCTCGGTATCACAATTGCAGCACTTATGGGTTCAAATGGAGTACTCAATCCAGCAGTTGCATTTGGTATTGGATCATTTAATCTCACATATTTGTTTGCACCAATTGTAGGTTCTGTTTTTGGAATGAATGCATACAAATATCTCGTGAAATAATTAGTTAAAATAAAAAACCCGACATGAATGTCGGGTTTTTTATTTTCGTGACTTGCGGGGAAAAATTTAGTAGTATGATTTCGGTATGATAAATCAAATTAATCCACTCAAACAAGTTCGCTGGCCCAAGGAGCGACTTTCTAATTTTACAGACAGTGTGTTTGCATTTGCGATTACGCTTCCAGTACTCAATATTATGGAGACATATTTTCCATCGGGAACTACACACTCGCTTTTTCCTGATATTATCAAGCACTTACCGGTGTTTCTCACGTATACAATTACGTTTTTGATTGTGTCGCGATTTTGGATGTCTCACACGAGACTCTTTGCGCTTATCCGTGAATACGATCGTCGGATTATTGATCTCAATGTAACTCTTTTATTTTTTATCACACTCTTTCCGTTTGTGGCAGTAACATTTGGAAATCATGTGGGTAACAGAGATGCATGCATTATGTATGCGACTTGTTTTGCTGCGATCGGTATCGTGGAATATTTAATTGGTCGGCATGTGTATACCAAAAATCTTTTTGTTAACGACGATAGTGTCGAACCGCACTCGCTCAAGGTTTTTACGTTATATAGTTTGGCAACACCGACTATTTTTATCGTTTCAATTTTTGTTGCATTTGCTTCGCCTGTATTTGCTGAATGTTTGTGGATTATTCTTCTTTTTGTACGACAAGGGTTTCGATTGTACTTTAGAAACAATAGTGTTGCTGAAGCCGAAGTTGAAAGATTGTAAAATACAAAACGCGTCGCAAACCGAAGGTTTGCGACGCGTTTTGTATTTGTTGTATTTTATTTACATTTCACACCTTCTTTGAAGGTGCTAAACATTGAAATACTTGGAACAAGTCCCACAAATCCTGATTGATCAGCGCAGAAATATTGACCAGTACTTACTTTGGATGGGGCAGTGATAGTAAAGCTACGAGAAGGGTAATCGGTAGCGACGATACACGAAACTGATTTGGTGTATTTTTGAATACTCGAAATAATACTTCCGACACTACCAGCATTCGTCGTATCGTTACAAATGTTTTGACTTGCTGAAACTCCGTAGTTTCGATTTTGGACATAGTACACAGGAGAATATGCGCTGACACCTTTGAATAGACTCGCGATTGCACTATCGATACTGTTGTTTGTGGTATCAATGATTCCTTTTTTTGTATTATTTATATCATTTGTAACGGCAGTGATGTTTTGTGGCTTACGAACAGAATAGTAATAACCTCCACCAATTAATGCCACGAGAATAATTAAAATAAGAATATTTTTCATATACAATAATTATATCAGAATTACATAAATACCAGATACGTGTGTAATGCAAAATACACGTCCGGTGGTATAATATGTGCATGTCTAATTTATCAAATATAAGTCATACAATTTCAGTTTCAATTGCATCGATTGGCTATGTTCCATTTGGAATTATGGTCATTGTTAATATTATTTTATACAAATTACATCCAGTATTGGGCTTTCTCGGTACATTATTCCTTTTTGCAATACTTATCGGTATACTCAAATAATGCTTCATATTTTAGAAAAAGAATCATCATATGAACTCCTGGATTCAGGAGAAGGAATGAAGCTCGAGCGCTTTGGAGACTTTGTGTTATCTCGTCCTGACCCAGAAGCACTATGGAAAAAGTCATTACCTTCATCTAATTGGAAAAAGGCTCATGCGTCATATGTGCGTGATGGCAAAACAGGGCAGTGGCAAAAAGATTTATTACCCAAGAACTGGAACATTGTGTATCACGGATTAACGTTTGAATTGCGACCAACATCGTTTAAACACGTGGGAATCTTTCCTGAACAAAAAATTCACTGGAGTTGGTTGGAGGAAAAAATAAAAAAAGAAAAGACTATACGAGAAACACCAATCAAGGTTTTAAATTTATTTGCATATACTGGTGGTGCGAGTTTGGTGTGTGCACGAGCTGGTGCCGAAGTCACACATGTGGATGCTTCGTCAGTATCAGTATTGTGGGCACGCAAAAACGCAGAACTTTCTGGACTTGCTGATGCACCGATTCGTTGGATTACCGATGATGTATTGCAGTTTTTGCGACGAGAGGTTCGTCGCAAAAACACATATGATGTAGTGCTTATGGATCCACCAAGCTTTGGTCATGGACCAAAGGGGACTGTGTGGAAAATTGAAAACGATTTTTACGAACTAATGAATTTGGTGAGTGCTGTGCTTTCGGATAAGCCACTCGCCGTGATTGTAAACGGATACACTGCAGGTTACTCACCGGTTACACTCAAAAATAATTTGCTTGAATTTAAAGATCAATATGGTGGTGACATTGAATCGGGTGAATTAGTTGTATCCGAAAATAATGAAAAAATGTTGCCATCGGGAGTTTTTGCGAGATGGTCGGCATAGTGTGCTTTATTATTAAAAAAGTAATGTGTTATATTTAACAATATGAAAAAAACAATTCTACTTTTGGGCGTGCTCGTGGTTGCGCTTGCTGTTGTCGGAATTATTATCTATGTTCGTTCACGTTTTGAAACTACTGAAACAAAATCTCAAATCAATGAGAATGTAACTGAAACTTCTGCTACATCTGCGTCTGCGGTGTTGCCAACATTGGTTTTGAATCAATCAATCACAACTGCAAGTGGTCTACAAATTACAAAAACAACCGAGGGGACTGGTACTGCTACGGCTACAGTAGGTAGTAGTATCACTGTTAATTACACTGGAATGTTTGATAATGGAAAAGCATTTGATTCAAGTACAGATAAAGCATTTGGACACGTTGCACCATTACCACTTACGCTCGGCGTAGGGCAGGTTATCAAAGGATGGGATGAAGGAATTTTGGGTATGAAAGTTGGAGAAAAAAGACACCTTGTAATCCCAGCTTCACTTGCATATGGCCCAAACGGATACGGACCAATTCCTGGAAATGCAACGCTTACATTTGATGTACAACTTGTATCGCTTAAATAATTATTAATTAATATAAATAAATAAAAATATGGAAAAATTTTTTAACAAAGAAGATTTGTTTCGAATGGGCAAAATGCTGATGATTCTCGTGGTGTTTCTCTCTTTGTATTTCATGATGAAATTCATAAATGAGGTAAAGGTTTTTCAAACAGTCGGTGTTGCTCCATCTGCGATGACGACAATCGATGTATCTGGAGCAGGTGATGCAAGTGCAGTACCCGACATGGCAACAATAAATTTCACTGTTGAGGCTCAAGGCAAAACAGTTGCGATTGCTCAAAATTTGGTAAGTGTCCATGTCAATCAAGCAATGGATTTTTTGAAAAACGCAGGTATTGATACCAAAGATATTCAAACTACAAACTATAACGCATATCCAGAATATAGTACTCCATGTGGATCAAATACAATATGTCCACAAAATTCATCACAAGTTTCAAAAATTATTTCATATCGCGCAAGTGAAAATGTTTCTGTAAAAATTCGTGATATAAATAATTCAGGAAAAATTGTTGATGGATTGGGTGCTGTAGGAATTACGGGAATTTCTGGTCCAGATTTTTCTATTGATAATCCAGATGCAGTGCAAGCACAGGCAAAACAAAAGGCAATTGATGATGCGAAACAAAAAGCAACAGTACTTGCAAAACAGCTTGGTGTACATCTCGGCAAAATCGTACGATTTAGCGGGGACGCAAGTGGTGGGGTAATGCCAATGGCATATGATATGAAATCGAGTGTTGCAGGTGTGGCTATGTCACCAGTATCAAATTTGCCATCTGGTCAAAATAAATACAGTGCGAATGTAGTGATTACATACGAAATATATTAGGGTTTTAAAAAAGGGATTAAAAATGCCCCGCGTTTCGGTAAAACCGAAACGCGGGGCATTTTGCTTGTTTTGACATATTGCTCACAATCCTGTACTATATAAATACAAGCCCCGCAAGGGCTTTTTAATTAGGATTTTTAAGTATAATAATACTATGAGCATTACTACATATCTCAAAGAAACACGTGCAGAATTTAAACATGTTACTTGGCCTACACGAAAGCAAGCAATTATGTATTCAGTCGCAGTTATTGTTATTTCGCTTTTTATCGCATACTTTTTGGGTGCATTTGATCGTGTTTTTCAATTCGGACTCGGCAAACTTTTGGGCTTTTAATTATCTTTCAAATTTTATTAATTAATTATTTAGTTGCCTTCGCGTAATGCGTTGGTGACCGAAAAAATAATATGGCAAAACAAGAAATTACATCAGATCGCAGTTGGTACGCGATTCACACATATGCTGGATACGAAAACGCGGTTGCTCGTAACTTGAAACAACGTATTGAAAGTCTCGGAATGCAAGACAAGATTTTTAATGTGGTTGTCCCAATGGAAAAGAAAATCAAAATCAAAGCAGGGAAGCGCGTAGAGCAAGAAGAAAAAGTATATCCAGGGTACGTACTCGTAGACATGATTGTAACTGATGATTCATGGTACGTTGTGCGCAACACTCCTCGCGTAACTGGATTCGTCGGTGCTGGAGTCAATCCCGTCCCGCTTGACCAAAAAGAAGTTGCCGCACTCTTTAAAACAATGGGCGATACACAAACTGCAAAGCATTCAATTAACATTTCAGTTGGTGATCTCGTTATCATTGCTGACGGACCATTCAAAGAACTTGAAGGAAAGGTTTCAGATGTCGACCAAGACCGCGGAAAAGTTCGCGTACTTGTCTCAATGTTTGGCCGCGAAACTCCAGTTGAACTCGATTTCTTGCAGGTTAAAAAGATGTAATTTATATGCAAAAAAAAATTGTAGCTTGGGGTTTGCTTGCATGTGTCGTGTTTGATATCGCAAAAGTCGTTTTCTTTCCAAAAGTATGGATAATAACAACGATACCACTAAATAATGCGTGGAGATCAATACATCTAATGTTTGGTCTTCTAATCGATTTTTTTGTTATTTATGCAATAGTCTTGCTTTTCAAAAAAGACAAGAAGGATTGATTAAAACAAACTTTTCTGTTATTATAACTTCCGTTAGATTCTCGGCTTCTACCTGAGTTTAACACCTACAAAAACTAACCAATTTATATAATCACATGGCAAAAAAACTACTCAAAAAAGTTAAATTGCAGGTACCAGCCGGAAAGGCTACTCCTGCGCCACCACTTGGACCTGCACTCGGACAAGCTGGTGTAAACATCGGAGATTTCGTTACAAAATTCAATGCGGCAACGCAAAGTATGTTGGGTGACAAAGTTGGTGTTGTGCTCCGTGTGTACGAAGACCGAAGTTATGATTTTGATATCAAAACTCCACCGGTTGCAGGACTCCTTTTCAAAGCTGCAGGCATTGAAAAAGGTTCTGGAAAGCCAAATATTTCAAAGGCTGGATCAATCACTCAAGCTCAGCTCCGCGCTATTGCAGAGAAAAAGATGCCTGATTTGAACGCAAAGGACATTGAAGGTGCAATGAAAATTGTTGCCGGAAGTGCCCGTCAAGCAGGAATCGAAATCAAGGGATAATAAACGTTAAAAACAAAAACCGCTCACTTGAGCGGTTTTTGTTTTTTGTGTTTTTAAAAATTATTTTTCCACATCATGGATTCCTTGGGTAGTGCTTCTTGTCCTGAATATTTTGCATTGGCTTTTTTGTGATACAAACGTTCTACCTCGCCTTCAACTTTGTAGTAAATGAGTTGGCCGATTGGCATGCCTGGATAAATGCGAACGGGGATTGAGGTGCTGATTTCGAGTGTCCAAAATCCACAAAATCCTACATCACCTTTGCCGGCCGTGGCATGAATGTCGATACCAAGTCGTCCTGTGGATGATTTACCCTCGAGAAATGGCACGTGTTTGTGTGTCTCGGTGTATTCGAACGTTGCACCTAAATATAGTTGTCCGGGTTGCAAAACAAATCCTTCATCTGAGATTTCGAAATGTCGTATTTCGTTATGTTTTTTTGCATCGATTTCTTTGTCGATATATTGTGCAAAATGTTTGGAGAGGTGGACGTCGTATGAATTGCCACCCATGTTTTTTATATCAAACGGAGTAATAACAATCTCACCATTTTCGACGCACTCGAGAATTTTTGTATCGGATAATATCATAGCGTTAGTTTCGCATATTGGAATTAATTGTCAATTGTTTTTCTGCAGATATCTGGTTTTATGTTATTTTTTGTATACAACAAAAGAGTATGAAAATTTATTTTCTGCGTCTGGTTCATGAGACTCACTAGAAATTTCTTTCCATTCTGTCCCGATGGTAGGGAAAAAAGTATCTGCATTTGGAGAATCATCAACGTGTGTTATATAAAGTTTTCCTGCGCGAGAAATACTTTCTTTGTATAATTCTCCACCACCAATTATAAATATTTCTGTTTCTTCTTGTTTTTCTTCAAAGTGTTTACCTTGTTCGAGAGATGCAAAACGAAGTGCTTCTTCGAGAGAGTGTACAACTGTAATACCAGACTTAAAATAATTTTTGTCTCTAGTAACTACGATATTTTCTCTGTGGGGAAGTGGTTTTCCAATTGATTCAAATGTTTTACGTCCCATGATAACTGTATGCTCGCGTGTAGTATCACGGAAATGTTTCATATCAGCAGGTAAATTCCATAACAAACCATTTTTGTTTCCGAGTTCATTATTTTTTCCTATGGCTGCAATGAGAGAAATAATCATAAAGTTACACGGCTATTGGAGCGCTAATTCCTGGGTGTGGATCGTAATTAACTAATTCAAAATCATCAATAGTAAAATCCTCTAGATTTTTTATTTCAGGATTTATTTTCATTTCTGGAAGTGAACGCATTTCGTTTTTGCGCGCGAGTTGTGTTTGCGCTTGTTCGACATGGTTATTATACAAATGTACATCGCCGCCGGTCCATACAAATTCTCCTGGTTTTAAACCAGTAACTTGAGCAATCATCATTATCATGAGTGCGTATGATGCAATATTAAATGGAACTCCGAGAAATGTATCACAGCTTCTCTGGTATAACTGACAAGATAGTTTACCGTCAGCTACATAAAATTGAAATAGACAATGGCATGGAGGAAGTCCAGCTTTTGCCATCTCATCGATATCTGCTACATTCCACGCAGACACAATCATGCGTCTTGAATCTGGAGATTTTTTTATTTGATCAATTACGTTTTTTATTTGGTCAATATGTTGCCCATTTGGTGTGGGCCAGTTTCTCCACTGGTATCCATAAATTGGGCCGAGATTGCCATATTCTTTTGCAAAAGTTTCATCAGTTTTTATTTTTTCAATAAATTCTTTGATTCCAGATTTCCATTCCTCGCTGTCACTTTTTGGAATGGGTAAATTATTTTTTTGCAAATATGCTTTGTATGGCCATTCATCCCATATATGGACATTATTTTCTGCAAGATATTTTAGATTTGTATCTCCACGCAAAAACCATATGAGCTCGTGGATGATTGCTTTGATTGGAACTTTTTTTGTTGTAAGGAGAGGGAAGCCATCTGCGAGGTCGAAACGCATTTGATACCCTAAAATACTTTTTGTGCCTGTACCGGTACGATCCGTTTTTTCATTGCCGTTATTAATAAGGTGTTCGAGGAGTTCTAGATATGATTCGTCTACATGTTTTCCTTTCATTAATACAGTATATATTAAACAAGCTTGTTTGTAATCAATTTGACAAAACTTGTGAGGCGTGCTAATCTTGTGATATCAATCTCACTTACTATTTAACGAGACTGACGATTGTGGAATATCTAGTTTAATTTGTTGTGTTGCTAAACCCTGTGTACTTTTGGGTGTTGCGACATACTTGTCGCGCATTATATTGCCTGACCAAAATACACTTACCTGGGTAACTCCATGACAAAATAATTATATGCATCCATCACGTCGTGATGCGCGACCGGCTTCCGGTAGTTCTAGTTCTGGACATTCAAGTTCACGAACTGGTGCCAAGCGCTCGTTTTCAAGTTCTAGTTCACGTTCTCATTCTAGTTCACGCCCTTCAACTGGCGGTTATTCATCTTCTCCACGCCCAGCATTTGCTGGTCGTTCATCTGGTGGATTTAGTGCACCCCGTGCTCCTTTTGCTGGACGTTCAAGTGCTCCTTCTCGCGGAGGATTTAGTAGTGGAGGCCCACGCAAATCATTTGGTGGTCGCGGAGGTGGCCGATCAGGTGGAGGAAATCGTGGTGGTGGTCGCGGAGGATTCCGTGGTGAACGCATCGACTTTGCTCGCTTTGTCAAAAAAGCAGAAAAGGTTGAAGAAAAGCCATACACACCAATTCACAAATTTGCAGATTTTCCTTTTTCTGAACAACTCAAAAAGAATATTGCAAAAAAAGGTTTCGTATATCCAACACCAATTCAAGATCAATCAATTCTCCCGATTATCGAAGGACGTGATTTCTTTGGTCTCGCAAATACGGGAACAGGAAAGACAGGTGCATTTATTTTGCCACTCATTGATCGTGTAGCCAAAGACAAAAAACAAAAAGTTTTGATTATGGCTCCGACTCGTGAACTTGCACAACAAATTGAAGTTGAGTTTCGTGATTTATCATTCTTTATGCAAACATTTTCAGTTTCTGTTGTTGGTGGAATGCCAATCGAAAAACAAATTCGCGAAATTCGTCGTGGGGTAAGTTTTGTAATTGGAACACCTGGACGTATCGTTGACCTCGTAAAACGCAAGGCGCTCGATCTTTCACAGTATGGAAATATTGTGCTCGATGAAGCTGACCGTATGCTTGATATGGGATTCCGCGATGACATGCTCTACATTTTGAAAAATTGTGCCGAACAACGCCAGACACTTTTCTTTTCAGCAACACTTTCACCAGAAGTGAAAAAAATGACTGAGCAATATTTGAAAAACCCAATGTTCCTCTCTGTTGTAAAAGGCGAGACATCAAAAAACATTGATCAAGATATCGTGCGTGCAACTCGAGGAGAAAAAATCGATGTACTCCACAATATCCTTATCAAAGATGGTTCTGACAAGGTTCTCATTTTCCGCGAAACAAAACGCAGTGTTGATGAACTCGAAACAGAATTGCGAACTCGCGGATTTAAAGTTGCGGGAATTCACGGTGACAAACGAAATCGTGAACGCATGCGCACGCTTGAAGCATTCAAGAAAAATGATATCAATATTTTGATCGCAACAGATGTTGCAGCACGCGGACTTGATATTCCAAATGTGACACACGTGATCAACTACGATATACCGAATGATTACGATACCTATGTGCACCGCATCGGCCGTACCGGTCGTGCAGGGAACAAGGGTAACTCAATCACTTTTGTACCAGCGTAAAAGATAGAAAACTAAAAGTAAAAAGGGCGGCAAAATCCTTCGGATTTTGCCGCCCTTTTGCTATACCTCATTTATGCTACAATCGAACTATTAACACTAATCTATATTTATCCTAATGAGTAAGCATATCGATAATGAAGTGTTTGATGCAATTGAAGGTGAGGCAA
>Ga0194047_10000055_pt1 | contig 86460 bp, 74 predicted proteins | sample JunL225m_MetaG_2_FD_160070 | JGI IMG/M metagenome (GOLD analysis project Ga0194047, IMG submission 160070) | Anoxic zone freshwater microbial communities from boreal shield lake in IISD Experimental Lakes Area, Ontario, Canada - Jun2016-L221-5m | ecosystem: Environmental > Aquatic > Freshwater... | reverse complement strand
AATAGAAATATATATTTTTCATTTCATCAGATATCACTTTTGCCCATTCGTGATCTTTTCTTTTAGATGCCTCAGTTGCATTTGTATTATCTGAAACTAAAAAATTTTCTAAAGGGTTTTCTTCATTGAATTTATTAGATTTAGGCTTTATTTTAGTCTTGTGTTTATCAATAAATTCAACTAATAAATCTTTTTTAGATAAAATACTTTTATTCCCATCTGTTAGGAATAGTTCTCTTATTTTCTTAGCATCAAATTTATTATTTCCATCTTCTTCTTTTTGTTGATTATATACAAATCTTATTTGATCAAACATTGCCTCTTTAAATTCGATTAATTGTGTTTTATTTGGTTTCCAATCTGGATTATTCCCTTTATGATCTTGGTATGATTTTAAAATTGAATTTAATTTTAAAAATAAATCTTCAGTATTTTCAAGTAATCGATATCTTTTTTCATTTTCAATATAAATCAAATATCCTTCCATTAATTTCAAAACATCAATACGCTCAATAATATGACTTTCTTTGACGTCCCAGGATTTTGCAATTTGAGGTATATCAATTCCGGCATTTGTCATTGACTTTACCTTCAAATAAAATTCTATAGTTCCATATTTTACCTTTTCTTCTTCACCAATTTGAATGGAGGTTTCTAATAATTCTATTTGTTTCCTATCAGTATTATAATCTTGATTTAAAACTGCAGCCCTAAATTGTCTCTCAGTTTTTGTATTCTCCTCATTTAACTGTAAAATTAAACTCGCTCTTCTATTACCATCGATAATTATTCCATCTAATGAAATAACCCCTGGCTTTAACTGTTTACTTTCTTCAAGACTTTTTTTAGTTTTTTCATTTTGTTTTTCATCGATTTCCCAAATTGCATTTCTTATGAATTTTTGATCTTTATCATTTTCAATATCTAATTCCCTTTTATTTTCAATCTCAAATTCACTAGACATTGAACATATTCTTCCGTTATAAGGATTGAATTTAAGACATGAAAATGGGAAGTCATAAACATTCAATTCCTTTGTATCTCCAGCATATTGTATTCTAATAGTAGTTACAGGAGTTCCTTTAATTATTTCTTGAATTTTTTGTTTTCTTTGTTCTTTATTAAGGGATAAGTTTTCCATATATATTCTAATTTTCTATTTGTCTAAATTTACGATTAATTGTAATATTATTACTATTTTTGATTAACTCTATTTTTTGAATTTAATACATATTCAAAAAGGTAAAAGGTGATTAAACAATATTGACCTATAATGACGTAAATTTACCTAAAATGGCTAAAATATATTTAACAATTTATGAAGAATAAGAGTATTAAAGTAGTTGAACTTTTTGCAGGAGTTGGTGGTTTTAGACTAGGTCTAGAAGGATGGGAAGGTAAATCTGCGACATCTGGTTATAAAACGAAGTTAAATTCTAATTACGAAGTTGTATTTAGTAATCAATGGGAACCTTCTACTAAAACTCAACATGCTTCATTAGTTTATGAAAGTCGTTGGGGAGAAGAGGGTCATAGTAATGAAGATATAGCTTCATTAAATATGAAAGAAATTCCAAATCATGATATTCTTGTTGGTGGATTCCCATGTCAGGACTACTCAGTTGCAACTTCTTTAAAAAATAGCAAAGGGTTGATAGGTAAAAAAGGTGTTCTTTGGTGGTCAATTCATAAAATACTAAGTGAAAAAAAAGTACCCCCAAAATATTTAATCTTAGAGAATGTTGATAGGTTATTAATTTCTCCATCAAAACAAAGAGGTAGAGATTTTGCAATTATATTAAAAAGTTTGGATGAACTTGGTTATGCAGTTGAATGGAGAATTATTAATTCTGCAGAATATGGATTTCCCCAAAGAAGAAAACGTGTTTTTATACTTGCCTATCATAAAAAAACTGCAATATATAAATCCATAAAAAAATATACTCCTATTGATTTTATATTACATGAAGGAATTATTTCAGAAGCATTCCCTGTATCAGTTCATATTAAATCTAAGGGGTTATTAAAATTTAGTCTTAAGGAAGAGGATATTGTAGAAATTAGTAACAATTTCAATAAAGTTAATACTCTTCTTTCATTTGAAAATGCGGGGTTAATGATTAATGGTGAAGTTTTTACAATTAAAACTTCACCAAATTATGATGATAAATTTATGTTATTAAAAGATATTATAATAAATAAAACTGTTGATAAAGAATACTACATTGATCAAGATAGTATTGATAAGTGGAAATATCTAAAAGGTCCAAAAAAAGATATTAGAACAAATTCAAGTGGATTTGAATACAATTATAGTGAAGGTGGTATGATTTTCCCTGATAAACTAGACAAGCCTTCTAGAACAATAATCACTGGTGAGGGTGGGTCTGCCCCATCTAGATTTAAACATGTAATAAATACAAAGAGTGGATTAAGAAGATTAACTCCAATTGAATTAGAACGTTTAAATATGTTTCCAGATGATCATACAAAATACGAAGGCATTAGTGATACAAAGAGAGCATTCTTTATGGGTAATGCCCTAGTAGTTGGGGTAATAGAAAGAATTGGAAAAGTCCTTCAAGAAAAGATTACTGGGAAATGAACTATAGTCCCAATGATATTAACTCTATAGTAAATTATGCAAAAAAACTTGTAGGTAACTCATTACGAGATTTCTGTGGGGATGACATTAAAAATCATGGGTTTAAAGGGAAAGGTAATTTCGGACAATTACTAGAAAAGTATTATTTTCAATACGAACCAAATTCTACATCTGAAGCAGATTTTAGTGAGGTTGGAATGGAATTAAAAACAACCCCACTCAAACAGATTAGCAACGGTTCATATAGATCAAAAGAAAGATTAGTTTTAAACATTATCAACTATTTTGAAGTTGCTAATCAAAGATTTGAAACTAGCTCATTTTATAAAAAAAATTCACACCTTCTATTAATATTTTATTTACATCAATATGAAATAGATGTTTTAGACTTGCTAATTAAAATTGTAGGTGAGTGGAAGTTTCCTGAAACCGATTTAGAAGTAATTAAATCTGATTGGAAATTAATCACAGATAAAATAAGACAAGGCAAGGCTCATGAATTAAGTGAAGGTGATACTTTTTACCTTGGAGCTGCTACAAAAGGTGGCAAAGGGGGTAATTTAAGAGGGCAACCTAATAGTAAAATTTTCGCTAAACAAAGGGCATATTCCTTTAAACAAGGGTACTTAAACCATATAATTGCTACTTTAAGTAAAGACTTATCATTAAGTTACGGAAAATTAATTACTTCTAAAGAACAAATTAGAAATACAACAATTCAAGAATTAGTAATAGAAAGATTCAATCCATATATTGGAAAAACCATTGACGACATTATTATTAATCTTAACAATAAAAGATTAAATAAAAGTGCAAAAGGTTTTTATTCAAGTTTGACTAAATTAATCTTGGGAATTAGTTTGGAAAAGGAAATAGAAGAATTTGATAAAGCTGAGATTAAATTAAAAACAATTAGATTGAAATTAAATGATTTACCAAAAGAAGACATGTCATTTCCATCTTTTAGTTATTTAGATTTAGTTAATGAAGATTGGGATAATTCATCTTTTAAAGAAATTTTAGAAACTAAATATTTTTTTGTTTTTTTTAAATACGATCAAAATGAAGTTTTAAGACTTAATAAAGTAAAGTTTTGGAATATGTCACAAAAAGATATCATTGAAGCAAAAAAAGTTTGGCAAAAGTTAAAAAAGGTTATTGCAAATGGAGATATTGTACGTGAAGTAGTCAACGGGATAAGACATACGAATTTTCCGAGTAAAAGTTTCAATAAAATTGCACACATTAGACCACATGCCCAAAATGCTGCAGATACATTACCATTACCGGTAAGGGATAAAATAACGAAACAAATGGAATATACTAAACATAGTTTTTGGCTAAATAGCTCTTATATCAAAGATGTTATTTTACCAGAGTAATAAAGTTTTAAAATATTAATAACTTGGGAATACGAATAAATAATTTACAATGAAAATAAAATTAAATCAAATATTTTCTACTGATGTTAACCCAAAATTAGTGAATTGGGAAAAATTGACTAAGGGAAATTATATACAAGGTTTAAACTTATATAAAGGGATGCCTTATTTTAAAGAAATAAATAATAGGACACCATTAATTAATTTTCATACAAACCCATTTAAAGAAGATGAAGATCAATCTCCTTGGAGAGACTTAATTTTTCAAGAAGAAGGAAGGGTTTTGTATAATGGAGACAACAAGAGTAGCGATAAAAATGCTAATGAAACCTTTGGGAATAAAAAAGTACTTGAAAACCTGCCACTATATTTTTCTAAAAAAAGAAGTGAGAGGCTAAAAGCACCTCCAATTTTTATAACTAAAACTATTAAAATTGGTACCAAAACCGGATTTAGACAATTCATTGGCATTGGCATTATTAATGAACCACCTATACTTGTACAGCAATATGAAAAGGGGAATAATAATGTGTTTACAAATTATCAATTTGAAATTACACTAATTTCTTTAGCGCCAGATGATATTTTTAATTGGGATTGGATTGATGATAGAAGAAATAAAAATATATCTGATGAGGATTCACTAAAAAATGCACCAAAAAATTGGATTAAATGGGTAGAAGAAGGGTCCGAAATTGTTTCAAAAATTCAACTAAAAATAAAGTCGTATCGACTAATAAGTGAATCCGAACAGAGAGACTTATTACCTAATAATAAAAAAATTATAGATGACCTATTAAATACTCATTACCCAGACCCTATCAATGATGGTATTCGATTCGAAGCTCTTGCTTCATTCATTACCACTTTATATTTTTCAGATAAAAATTATTATAGAGGATGGATAACTGTTGGTTCAGGTGATAGAGGAGTAGATTTTGTTGGAAGACTAGATATAGGGCATGATTCATTCTCTAGTACTTCAATAATTGTTTTAGGTCAATCTAAAAGATACAAAAATTCAATTTCAGGTGAAAGATTAACACGAGTTGCTTCTCGAATGACAAGAGGATATATTGGAGTTGTAGTAACCCTTGACGTTTTCACTAGACAAGCCCAAGAAGAAATAAAAGACGATAAATTACCTATTATATTAATTAATGGAAAAAAAGTTTCAGAACTCCTACTCACTTATATTAATAAATCTGGTAAAAAATTATCTGAGATTGTAAAAGAGCAAGATGAATGGGCAAAAGATAATCTAGGTACCTTGCATTATGATAGTATTTTAACATAACTTTTATCGTAAACCCTTGATAGGTTTTTAATAATATATATATACGTTCTTTACGATAATTTCATATACTCGAATTCCCGCTCCAGTATACCCTATCCCCAATTCCTGTATTACAAAATCCTAGCTTCCCACCAAAATATGGTGATTGTGGAACTCTTGGGATATCGAGCTATTCGTGAATACCGACCACTATTTTTTCAAAGTTTAATTGACCTGTAATACAATATTGTGATATTTATTAATAAACAATAATATGAAATTACAGGAACTTGTAAAACCAAAAAAACTAACTAAATCTAAGCGGTTGAAAATTTTAATTTCTGAAGCACAATTTCGAGTGCTTTCTAATTCTATTCATCAAAATATCTTGAATGAACAGGAACAGAAGACCATAAAGAACACCCATTTAATTAACACTAAATCCAATGAACAGAATAATAAATAGACCAAGACCTAGATACCAAAAGAAGGTTGTATTTTTATTAGACGAAAAATCTCAGGATAGAAATACCCCAAACACAGCAGAGACGTACAACTTTATTAAAACTATTGTTGATAACATGCTAAGTGAAAATAATGTTGACACAGATACCATCTTTGTCGGTGGAAGTAAATCCGATTTTTGTATGTGGGTTTCTGGCATTTTGGAATTCTACCAATTTCATAAAATTGATATTAAAGGTAACACCAATCAATTTGATTTTGACCCTGATTTTGATATGCCAGACAAGTTTCAATAGAGATCAGGATCATGTTTAATTTCACAACAGCAAGGTTTTCAAAGCATTAGGTATTGCCAAACAACTTTTGATATTCTGATCAGAAATTATTTTATACTATTTTATAGAATATATATTTTATTCGACTGCAGCAGATCAAATTGTTTATTGGCAGTTCAAGAAGAATAAGTCGAATTACTGGCAGGTTAATTAATTAATCAGAGAACATTTTATAACCAAATCAGTCATGATTTTAATGAACTTACACTATTAATAAGAAGTATAAGTTATTAACTCAACTCAAATAATCCAAATGATTGAGATGTTTCAAAGTTGGTGTACTTTAAGGTTGTAGAAATATTACTATGTCCTACCAATCTAGATACTTTTATTAAACTTAAATGGTCTCCATTCTCAAAACCTTTTTTGATAGAACCTACAACCCATGATTTTCGTAACATGTGACTACTTGGATTACCAATATATTTTACCTTATACTCCTTCATTATTGTCTTTAGGATTCGATTAAATGATTGTACCGACATAGGTTTAAGGCCATTGGTTTTTTGGGAGGATAGGATGTAAGTTGAAGGGTCTGAGCCATGAGCCTCATAAACAATATCCAACACTTCTTTGAGCTTCGTAGACATTACTAGGATTCGTTCTTTATCAGTTTTCTTTTCAATTCTGATAAACCTTTCACCCACCTGTACTCCTAGTAAATCTTCCCATTTAAGATTAAGGTTGTCAATGACTCTCATTCCAAGTCTAACTCCAATCGAGATCATTAGTAAGGCACGCGCCTTATCTTTTGTTTTATTGTTTTGAAAATCTCTGAGTAATCTTGATTCCAAATTCATGACTGTATCCCAGTCAAGTGAGTAAGTTGTTGTTTTAGTTCCTTTTTGCATTTTTTAAATCTTTTAGTTGATAAAATGTATTAGGGCTAAAATAGACAGTTAGATCAAAACAGCATAGTAACTAAACATTATTTAGCGCAATTTTAGCGCTTCAAAACTAAAGCGTTGATTTTTAACTAGATAGAAAAATGAAAATGTTTACTTATAACTAATAGTGAACATTATTGGTTAAATTACCTTGTATATTTTTTAGAAATTGATAGATAAAATTAAATAACAAATAAGTAAAATCCTGCGATTAATCTAAAAATTATATTTTTCATAATTTATTATTTAAGTCATTCTCAATTCTTATCAGTCTTGTAAAATAACAACGACCAACCCAAATAAATATTGGCAAATTTGATATAATGTGGAGTCTCCAACTAAAATTTTGATATGATTGCATATGGCTAAAACTGTCTTTCCATAAAATGAAACAAACTATAATTTTAAAAAATAATGCTATTCGAAAAGAATAATTTAATTTAAATGGTTTTGAAGATTCTAGGATATCTTTTTTTGTAACTATACTTAAAAGAAATCCTAAAGCAGTGTAAGAAAATGCTGAAATAACAAGACTCGCTAGTATCTCCAAATTCATTGGTGTACTCAAATAAAGTCCATGAATCAATAAATTAAAAATTGAAAATACTAAAACGAATATTATTATTATAAAATCTATTATTTTCATATGATTATTAAATTAATACTTTATATTTTGAGGGCATTTGGTGTTAACGCCCATTGACCAGTCTCGGACCTATAATAATATTTTGTTCCACCCCAATCTGTAATTACTTCGAAATTATTACTTCCTTTACATTTCCATTTTCCTTGAGATCTGTTATTTTTTCCAATGTATAAAAAATCACCATTTCCCCAAAATATAAATTCCTCACCTGTTTTATCTATAAAAGAATATGCATTTGGATTATCTATTTTTTCTTGTAAATTTTTACCGTTTCCATCACTATTTTTTATACAGTTAAAAACTGATGGGTCAAAACTTTTTGATTGTTTTGTTGACGACTCGTAAGTGTTTGAAGTTATTGCTTCTACTGATTGTGTCGATTTTATTGGAGGTTCATTAGTATTGACAGTAGATTCTTTTACATCATTTGCCAAATTTGCAATAATACCCCCCAAGAAAGCCTTTGCTTTTTGATAGCTTTCAGTAACATTATCATTAACAAAAACAAATCCAAGTATCCCAAAAGAAACTTCATTTTTATATTCGCTCCATTCAAAATCAGAGTATGAAAAGAAAAAATAATCTCTGCGTACAATTACTTTTTTTATAGCTATATCAATATATTGCTTAGCATAAATTGCTCCCGCTTCATTGATTACCTTTCCTAAAATAGAATTTCCGGTAATAGAACTAGCGTCATCTTTTAGATTTTTAACTAATTCTCTACTAATTGCATTTTGATGAGAATTCAAACTTGGATTTGATGCATATAATACTGAACCAAAAACAACAAACAAAATTAAATACTTCATAGTTTAAGTTTTAATCTATCCTTTGGGGTATTGTGAAGTTAAGTAAATTATCAACAAAAACATGTAGCAGAATCTGTAGCTACTACCCCATATTTTAACCTATTTGGGGCTGTTATGACAAGAAAAGTATAATTATAACTCCTTTATATCTGATGAATTAGGTGGTTTGAGAGGAGTTTGGGTTATGTTAGAACTCACCGTCCGGTCCGCAGAAGCCCTTAACTTTCAATGAGTTATGGGCTTTTTTATTGCCGTTACACTGTGGTTACACACTTTTGGTATTATTCTACAGTTTTACCTGTTTAAATTTTCCTGAATCGTTTCTCCAATAAATTTTTCTACCCTGGTCGCCATGCAAATCTCCAAATAATCCATCAGCTACAACATCCAAATCTCCATCCCCATCATAATCAAATAACCTAATCCATTTAATCCAGGCACCATTCCCCACTTCATCAGTAACATCGAAATACGTGCTGGTACTATCAACAAATGAAGTTCCTTTATTTAAAAATAGCCTTAATCCATAACCATTATAACCATTTTTGTTACTCATGGTTAACACATCTATTTTCCCATCAAAATCAAAATCTAAAAAAGCAATATCCATGAGTTCTAAATTAGAGTCTACAGGAAAGTTGATGGCTTTAGTTCTATCAAAAAGTCCATTTAAACCAGGAATTGCTCTTAGGGTTTTTGAACTTCCTAAAAACAAATCCAAATTGCTATCATTATTAATATCAAAAAGTTCTACAGTATAATAATTATCGCTGCCTTGATTAAAATTTTTAAAAATCTGTTTATTTAATTCAAACTTGCGATTCCCTTTATTTAGATAACTAGTAGGATGCGTAGGAATTACAGCACTCCCTCCAGAATAAGCTACTATATCTATTAGCCCATCGTTATTAATATCTCCAGTTGCGCCTCCATGATAATAGCCAATGTCTTGATTTAAATATTGGTATTTTATGTCATTAGGATAAAAAATAGCTAATGAATCCCCAGGAAAAGGCATCCCATCATAACCAGAAGAAAATAACATGATATCTGGTTTTTTATCATTATCCATATCAGATACAACACATTTTCTAACCTGAGTTAGGCCAACTTGTATGTCATAAGTAGAGGGATTGTATTCATATTCTGAAAAAAGATGTAATCCTGTTGCATTAGTTGGCCAAGGGTTTTTCCAATAAAAAGCCCATAAATCTTTTTTACCATCCCCGGTAAAATCTGTATATAAATAGGTTCCTAAATCATTCCAATAGTAATTCTTAGACGCACTCCAAGTATTGGTTGTAGTAGTGTTATAGGGTATTAACAATTTAGTAGAAGTGAATTCAAATCCCCAATACTTGCTTAAAAAAACATCGAATAAACTAGTCATTGCGATGGTTGTATTATACCAAGAAGTAGTTTTATTAATTGTTGAAAATGAATCTAAAGTATTAATAGGATAAATAATTATTTTGGGCACTGAACCCGCCGGAGTTGAGGGTGTTGGATTATTTACAGTGGATTGATTTTGATTTGAGGATGAAGTCTTACTACAACCAATTAATATAAATAACCCCATTGAAAGAAATATGTATTTCATAAATTAAATATTTATGCCATTGGGCTCAGGAAAGTTACAGTTTAACCATCTTAAATTGATAGGATATTTTATTGTCAGTTGAACTTACTTTAATTACATAAGTCCCTGCTACTAATTGACCTAAATATATTGGCATACCTGGTGTTTGATTCTGTTTGCTTGCCACTTTAGTACCACTCGAAATATCAAAAAATTCTAAATTTAATCTTTGATACCCCTTCACTACGAAATCAAAGTTGAGTTGATTGATAAATGGATTAGGGGCTAGTTTGATAAACTCATCTTTACTTAGATTAATGATATCCGTTACAAGATAATAATAACTACTAGATAAACTGGCACATCCGTTTTGAATTGTATATGCCGTATAGTTACCAGATGTAGCAGGTTTCATTCTATTATTATCCTTTCCACTCATAAAGGGGTCATTCCATTGAAATAACGCTAATATAGAACCATCTAAAGCCCAAGTATTTTTTGCATAATTAGATACCAAAAAATTTGCAGAATCTCTTTTCAATATTGGAGCGGCGGGTATTGGATATTTTACTAAAGTCACAGTATCAGAAGAGACCTTACAACCAAAACTATCAATTTTCATAGCGTATAATTTACCTGATTCAGTAAAGTTAACACCATATCCTGTTCCAGTAATGGGGGCACCTGTAGTATATAACTTGTCATTAAAATACCATTTTAATGTATCTCCTTTGTAAAAATTTGAACCTGCATCTAGCTTTAAAGTATCTCCTGCACAAAAGCCAAATGATGCTGAACCACCTGAAACTTTACTATTTATATCATGAAAAATAGGTTTATAAAATGCAGAGGAAGTGCAGGTAGTTGAAGTTTTTAAATTAAAAATTTCCTGCGAGTACGATTTATTTACAATTAATAATAAAAATAAATAAGTAATAGGATAAGCCCCTTTCATTTTAAAAAATTTCATGCCAAAATAAAGTTTAAATAATTTAATTTTTAACTATCCTTTGGGGTATTGTAAAGTTAGCCTTATAATCATTATAAAATATCCAGAAGAATTCATATTTACTACCCCCCACCTAAAAAAAGAGGCACTTATTGCTAAGTGCCTCTTTCCCGTATTAATAATCCAAACAAAAATTGCCCTTCAATTATTTCACAATATATATTTGATCAATTCTTACATTAGTTGTTAGTGGCGATGTGATTTTACTCAAAGCTTGCCACTCCGCATTATTATTGGTTTTTTGTTCTTGTCTTTCTTTTCTATGTGCATAATAAGCAATATCGCTTTCGTCAGGCTCACTAGTCATGTATGTATTTGTGCTGTACCCAAATCTTGCTTTATAAACAAAGAATGGTGTAGTAATACCTAATTTAATAGCTAAGGCACTTCTCTTAGTTTGCGCATCCTCAAATTCATCCACTTTATCAAAAGGTACAGTAAAGATGGTAACTCTTCTAAATGCATAGTTAGAAGATTTAAAATCTTTAGGTATTTGACACATGTCATTCATCATAAGCCAGACTGATCTGTACGATGGGCCATTACTATTAACTGAGTCAGCTTCTCTCATTCCAGGAAAGTCCTTTAATGCTGTCATATAAAAATCCCAAGAATGATCTATAAACTGACCAAGTTGATATGTGGTAGTCCATACATAGGTTCTACCAGATTCGCCTCTGTGTGCAGTTCTTGAATAAATGACACCTTTAGATACTTTAACAATAGCTGGATTAATTTTTGCTTGATTAGATGCGAAAACCGAACCTGATTTTACCCTAGATTCAGCCATAATTAAATAATTATTAGTCGTTGTCGTTTGAGCAAAAATTTGGGAAGCGCTCAATAAAATAACAACTAAGGAATACATGATCTTTTTCATACTTTACTTTTTAATGAAATACTAAGCTATGCTATTACTTTCAAAATGAAAGCCATTTTTAGTTAATTCGCAAAATATAAAATATTAAAAGCCAACTCCTTGAAATTCAATGGGTGCAATTCCTTTAAAACCACAACTAGGAATCACAAATAGTGATCCTGCTAAGGGTTGTTGCTGTAATTCCTGATCACTTAAACCTACTTTAGCGGATGTAATATATAAGTCGGTATAATTTTCACCCCCAAAAGTGCAGGAAGTTACTTTTTCAACTGGTAATTTAAAATAGCTTAATTTTTTTCCAGTGTTCGGATCCCATCTACTCACCTGCCACCCACCCCAATGGGCAATCCACAACATTCCCTCTGTATCAATTGTCATTCCATCAGGATACCCTTCTGCTTTTTCAAAATTAATAACGACACGCTTATTATTTATTTGTCCCGACACCAGATCATAATCGTATGCTACAATTTCATAAGTAGGTGTATCTATATAATAAAGCGTTTTGTGATCCAAACTCCATGCCAATCCATTGGAAATAGTAACTTGTTCAATCATTTTTGAAAGCTGCTCCTTTTTATCAAGCAAGTAAACACTCCCTGCTCCTACTTCGTCCTTTATATTCATGGTTCCTGCCCAAAATCTACCTGCTGGATCACACTTGCCATCATTAAATCTATTTTGAGGTAAATGTATTTCTGGTTGGGCTATCATCTTTTGTTCTCCTGTCACTTTATTTATAAAATATAATCCTTGCTGTAAGGCAGCTACAAAATGGCCATTCTCGCAAAGCGCAAATGAACCAATCATTTGATGAACAGCAATTGTATTAAAAACAGAATTGCTTGTGTTATATTCGTGAATGTTCCCTTTTATAATATCTAGCCAAATAATGGAACTTCGTTTTGCATCCCAAACTGGACCTTCGCCTAATACACATTGATAGTCATTGACTATATGAATCAAAGGCGTTATTTCATTTTGATAAGATGACATATTGAATTCAAATTAAAAAGGGGAAGGACTTACACTTGTCCATCCGCCATCTATGATTAAAGTTTGTCCTGTAATATGTTTTGCCTTTTCTGATACTAAAAAAAGTGCTGCATTTGCAATATCAGAAACATGTGCAGGCCTTCCCATTGGCGTAATTCGATTCCATACTTCAGTATAGGAATCATCTCCTAATGTTCTTTCTGTTAAAGTAGCTCCAGGAGCAATGGTGTTTACATTTATTTTATACTGAGATACTTCAATCACTAAATTTTTTGCTAACATTTCTAATGCAGCTTTACTCATTCCATAAGCCGCTAAATCCTTATGTGCTTGGTGTCCTGTCACGGAAGATGTAAATAAGATAGCGCCGCCATTTGCTTGTTGCTTCATTTGATTGGCAGCAGCTTGTGCTAAAAAAAAGCTTCCTGCTAAATTCACTTGCATAACTTTAAAAAATGCGTCAGGTTTATAATTAAAAAAATCTCCAAATAAAGTAATACCTGCATTCGCAATGGCAATGTCCAACTTTCCAAATTGTGCAACTGCCTTATCCACCATTTTTTGAATAAATACAGTATCACTGCTGTCTCCAGCCATTGCAATACATTTTCCAGCTGCATTCTCATTTATAGTTTTAACTGCAGCTTCAGCTAATGGAGCATCAATATCATTTAATATCACATTGGCCCCTTGCATTACAAGATGAAGGCAAATTTCATATCCTATTCCTTGACCCGCTCCTGTAACTATTGCCACTTTATTTTCAAAATCCATATGAGTATAATTAATTTTTTGTAACTAAATTTTAATGTGAATCCCTCAATACTTCACTACCTGATCCTCCTTTTAAAAAATCCATATCTGCTCCTAAATGCGCTTGCTCCACATGATTTTGATATAAATGAACATAACCACGCTTAGCCATTTTTTCGGTAGGCTTCCATTTATTTTTTCGTTCGGCTAATACCTCATCGCTTACTTGCATTGACAACAAGCGATTAGCCACATCTAAAAGTATCATATCGCCATTTTCAACTAGCGCCAATGGCCCACCTAATGCAGCTTCTGGGGATACATGCAATACTACCGTCCCAAATCCTGTTCCACTCATTCTTCCATCTGAAATGCGCACCATATCTGTAATGCCTTGTTCTAATAATTTTTTAGGTAGCGCCATATTGCCTACTTCCGCCATTCCGGGATATCCTCTTGGTCCTACATTTTTTAAAACCATAATACTAGTCGCATCAATTTCTAAAGCAGGGTCATCTATGCGGGCATGATAATCTTCAATATTTTCAAAAACAACCGCTTTGCCTTCATGTTTTAATAATGCAGCTGTTGCGGCAGATGGTTTCATCACTGCACCATCGGGTGCTAGATTTCCCTTTAATACAACAATGCCTGATGATTCTTTAAATGGAGTTTTTAATGTACCAATAATATCTCGGTCATGCACTTGTGCAGCAGCTGCATTTTCTCCAATCGTTTTTCCATTCACTGTTATTGAAGATTCATGTAATACATTTCCCATTTCTTTTATAATAGCTGGAAGTCCTCCTGCATAATATAAATCTTCTAAATAATAAGTGCCTGATGGTTGCAGATTAGCTAACAATGGTATATCACGAGAATGAGTATCAAAATCGGCTAATGTTAAGTCAACGCCTATTCGACCTGCTATGGCTAGCAGATGAATGACAAAATTAGTTGAACCTCCTATCGCTGCATTTACTTTTATTGCATTTAAAAAAGCTTCTCTTGTTAAAATTTTTGAAAGATGCATTTCTTCTTTCACCATTTCGACAATGCGTCTTCCTGATAATTGTGAAAGTACTTTACGTCTTGCATCCACAGCAGGTATTGAAGCATTATTAGGTAAAGACAATCCTAGTGATTCTACCATTACAGCCATTGTAGATGCAGTTCCCATGACAGCGCAATGTCCTTGCGTTCGCGCCATACAAGCTTCTGCTTCAATAAATTCTTCTTCGGTCATCTGTCCTAATTTACTTGCCGCATCAAATCGCCAAATATCAGAAGTACCTATATCCTTCCCTTTCCAATGCCCTTTTAACATGGGCCCTCCGGATATAACAAGAGTAGGTATATTAACACTACAAGCCCCCATCACTAAGGAAGGTGTCGTTTTATCACAACCACATAATAATACAACACCATCAATGGGATTAGCGCGGATAGATTCTTCTACATCCATACTTACTAAATTTCGATACAACATGGCAGTTGGTTTCACTAAGGTTTCCCCTAATGACATCACAGGAAATTCAACTGGGAATCCGCCCGCTTCGAGTACCCCTTTTTTTACCATCTCTGCAAGCTCTCTTAAATGACCATTACACGGTGTAAGTTCACTCCATGTATTACAAATACCAATCACCGGCTTCCCTTCAAACATATCGTGAGGAACACCTTGATTTTTCATCCATGCACGATAAATAAATCCATCCTTGCCCTTTCGTGCAAACCAGTTACTACTTCTTAACTTTTTTGATGACATGATGTATTATTTGAGTAAAATGATTATCCTATTACTCCCCCAATTTAATTTAAATTATTGAACCTAGGATTGATTCCTAGCTATATTTTAATGTAGCATTTATTGGCAGAGGCCCATTATAAATTAAAAAATGATAAATATTAAATGATTTTCAATTTTATGTCGTAAATTAAATACAAAAAAGTATGGTTACTACCACCTGGATCATCTTAGTATTATTTGCCATTGCATTTATTTACATTTTTGTATCTGATATAATAAAGCATAAAAACCATTTAGAAAATGCAAGTTGGATGACTACGGGCTTTATTGGTTTTATAGTTAATTTTTTTGATGTATTAGGTATTGGTGCATTTGCTCCTCAAACTGCACTATTAAAATTCACAAAGCAAACCTCCGATAAATTAATTCCCGGGACGATGAATGTAGCCAATACTTTGCCCGTATTAATTCAGGCCATCATTTTTATTCAAGTAATAGAAGTTGAACCTGTCACTTTGATTGTTATGTTTTTAACTGCAATGGGTGGCGCTATTTTAGGTGCTGATATTGTTGCCAAACTTTCTGAGAATAAGATAAGATTCACCATGAGTATTGCTTTATTAATCACAGCAGGATTTATGTTTGCTAACAAAATGCATTGGATACATGGCGAAGGCATTGCGATAGGCATACATGGATGGAAACTAGTAATCGCAGGTGTTATTAATTTTATTTTAGGCGCTATGATGACTGCTGGCGTTGGCTTATATGCTCCTTGTATGGCATTGGTTTTTTTATTGGGATTATCTCCTCAAGTGGCCTTCCCTATTATGATGGGCTCCTGTGCATTTTTAATGCCCCCTGCTTCCTACAAATTTATAAAGTCTGGTTCTTATAATAAAAAAGCAGCTTTAGGTATGGCCATACCTGGCATTGTTGCCGTATTGATTGCTGCATTTATTGTAAAGTCATTACCACTAGATACACTTCGTTGGTTAGTGCTTATCATTATCGTTTACACTTCTGTGACCATGTTTTGGAGTGCTATTAAAAATAAATAAAGTACTTTTTTAAATTGATTCATTACAAGCCCCTCAATTTTATGAAAAAAATAATTATTGTATTATTTTTTGGGTTCATTCCTTTTATACTTTTTGCACAAAAGCAAGAAAATAAAATAAAAGATTTTGGATTAAAAAATTACACATCGGTTTCTACCACTTTACCGCACAGTGAATCAAAAACATGGTATTTAAAATGCAAGATGCCTTATAATTGTCAATTTCAACAATGGATTGAAATTGAAAGCGACCATTCAGATTCAATCACTTTTACCTCAACCAATCCTTTGGTATTATACCTTACCCCACATGAAAAAATAAATACAATCCCAGCCACAAAAATATACGAAGCAAAAAATTGGATAAGTGGCGAAGGTGCTGTTTATGAAATACCTGCTGGAATGATCGTAAAAAAGGTACAATATAGGGAAACAGGATACAACACAACTTTAGCTGGCTCCTTTCACAGCAACGATGAGGATTTTAATATACTTTGGAAAAAAGGAGCACGAACTGCTTATTTATGTATGAGGGATTGGTTTTTTGATTGCCCCGATCGAGAAAGAGTTGGTTTTTGGGGAGATGGCACACCCGAATTAAATCAGTGTTTTTATGCATTTGATGAAAAAGCACATGTAATTAGTAAGGAATTAGTTTTAAGAAAATTAGATCCTAAATTTTATCCAGGACAACAATTAGAATTTTTAGGTGAATATGGAATTTGGTTTTACTACTTGCAAACAGGGGATATGGAAACCATGCAAACCATCTACCCTACTACTAAAAATTTTTTATTTAATGTTTACAAGCCAGGAAATAAAAGACAATGGTTTGATTGGGGTAAAGAAAATAAAGATATCCCGATTATTGAGACCTGTTTTATGTATAATGACTTAAGTGTTTTGAAAAAAATAGCAATGATCACCCATCATGAAACTGATACTACTTTGATTAATTTTAAAATGGATAGTATTCAAAAATCATTTGATGCTAAATATTGGAATGGCAAAGCTTTTCAATCCAACATCGTTCCAGAACCTGATGACCGCGCCAATGCCATGGCCATTAATGCAGGATTGGCAACTAGAGAAAAATGGAATTTGATTTACGAAAATGTATTAACTACAAAAACTTTTGCAAGTTGCTTTTTTGATAGATGGGTGTTTGAAGCATTATGTAAAATGGGAAAAGAAGACGCTGCCTTATTAAGAATGTACAATAGGTACAAAACCATGATTGACGCCCCCTTCACAACCCTATGGGAGCATTATGATAGATGGTGGGCATCCTACATCAATGCTTTTGATGAAGGATCTTCACTGAATCATGGCTGGAACCCACCTGTAATTAATTTATCAAAAACCATCAGCGGAATTAGCCCAATCACAGCAGGCTGGGAACAATATCAAGTATTCCCTCAATTAGGATTTTTAAAACAGGTTTCAGTGGTGGTGCCCACTATTAAAGGCGAAATAAAAGTGGATTATAGTAAGCAAAGTTCAAAATATTTGATTCATTTAAATTCGCCTTTAAAAACAACCGCATTGGTAGGAATACCTAAAAAAGAATTTGATACAATACAATCAATAAAAATAAATAATAACCTTGTTTGGAAAAAGAACTTAAGTACTAAATTAAAAGGCGTAATTAAAATAATACAAAATGAGGATCAAATTTTAATTGAATTAATGCCAGGCATCTGGGATATCAGTTGCGAAGGCAAATTAAAAATGAATAACACTAAATTAAGCAGCAAGCCAAGGATTTTGGAACCCTCTTTAGATAAAAAAAATTGGACAGCCTATGCTTCAGTAAAAGACAGTAGCTTTTTATTTAGTGGGGACAATATCCCTATTCGAATTAATGCACAAAATGCAATTGATAATGATCATTGGACAGGCTGGAGAGATATGACGCATCTTCAATATCCTGGGCAATTTTTTGTAGTAGACATGAAAACAAAACAATCATTTAGTAAAATTGAGCTTGAAAACAGTTGGGCCCTTTGGGATAGCCCAAAGGAATATGCAGTAAGTGTTTCTAATGATGGCAAAACATGGAGCACCCCCATTGCAACGGGCAAAGGACAATTAGGTATTACCACTATCAACTTTATAACGCAAGAATCGCAATTTATAAAAATTACACAAACCGGATCTGACCCAACCTACCATTGGTCAATTTACGAGTTACAAGTTTTTAAATAATTATGTACTGTAATGTATGAATATGATGTAAATTTATATAAGAAAAATAAACGATGCATGCCCAACATTCCTAGTATATTTAATGATGTGATTGGTCCCGTAATGAGAGGCCCATCTAGCTCTCATTGTGCTGCATCACTGCGCATTGCACGAATTTGTCGTGATTTAATGGAGGGGCAAATAAAAGATATATTAATCGAATTTGATCCAAATGGTTCTTTAGCCACCACTCACAAAAGTCAAGGTTCTGATATGGGTTTATTTGGTGGATTTTTAGGATGGGAGGCTTTTGATGAGCGTTTACCCGATTCTGAAAAACATTTATCTACTGCTGGGATACATTATTCTATTGAAATTGTCACTCTTGAGGAAAAACATCCCAACACTTATAAAATAACATTATCTAACGAAAAAGAATCAAAAGAAGTCATTGCTATTTCAACTGGCGGCGGAATGATTGAAGTTATTTATATTGATGGCAATCGAGTTTCCATTGCAGGTGATTATTATGAAACTCTCATCTATTGTAATCAATCGGAGCCAATACTCACCTATTTAAAATCAACTATTGATTTTGATGAGATTATTTTTCACCAAAGAGAAATATCTTTTATTGAAATTAAATCTCAAAATAATTTACCCGACCTTATTTGTAAGGAAATAATGCAAATGCCTTCGGTAACAGCTATAAAATTTGTTCAGCCTGTTCTACCTATCATGGCCAGAAAAAATTTATCGGTTCCTTTTATTTCATGTGATGAAATGCTCGAATACAATAAAGATAAAAATAAAGCACTTTGGGAATTAGCTGTTGATTACGAAAGTAAGCGTGGCAATATTAGTGCTCAGGAAGTAATGGATAAAATGAAATTGATTATTCATATCATGGGAGCTGCCATTGAAACTGGATTAAAGGGTACCCATTATGATGATCGAATTTTAGGAAGCCAGTCTCCTAATTTTAAAAAGAACCTAGACGCCAACCATTTATTGAATGGCGATGTGATGAATAATACGATCATGTATGTCACCTCCATTATGGAAGTTAAAAGTTCAATGGGTGTCATTGTAGCCGCCCCTACTGCAGGATCCTGTGGTGGTTTACCAGGCGTAGTATTTGGGACTGCCCATGCATTACATTTAAAAGAAGATGCAATTATAAAAGCAATGTTAAGTGCAGGTTTAATAGGCGTATTTATTGCCGCTCATGCTACATTTGCTGCCGAAGTAGGTGGCTGTATGGCCGAGACAGGATCTGGTGGCGGTATGGCCGCTGCAGCTTTAGTAGAAATGAATGGGGGTAGTTTAGCACAATCCATTGCAGCCGCTTCACTTGCATTGCAAAACTCTTTGGGTATTATTTGCGACCCCATTGGCAATCGTGTAGAAGCTCCTTGCCTTGGTCGCAACGTCATGGCCGCCATGAATGCCATCTCTTCTGCAAATATGGCCTTATCTAATTATGAACACCTCATACCCTTAGATGAAGTAATCAATACAATGAAAGCTGTCGGCGATCAAATACATCATACGTTAAGGTGCACTAATTTAGGAGGTTTATCTATCACTCCTACAGCACAAAAAATTGAAGCCATGCTGGAAGCCAACCCGCCTAGTTTTTATAAAAGCTGCTAATTTTAATAATTTACATTTTACCGCAAAAAAAAGTAGCCCGCATTTCTGAGGACTACTTTTTAATAAATCTATATCTTAATTATTTCGCTTTTCTTGGCAACTTTGCATCTCTTTGCGCTGTATTATAAGTGAAAGCAGCAATAATAGTAGCCATTTGCTTTAAATCATCCTCTATCAAATGATCATATACATCCATATTGCTATGATGTGTTTTTGTATTGTATTCGATTGGATCTTGAATAAATTGAAAACCAGGTAAGCCAACACCGTCAAAGGATTGATGATCCGTTCCTCCTGTATTGCTAATAGTAATGGTGTTAGCACCTAAATCATTAAAGGGTGTAAACCAACTTGAAAAGATACTTGCACAATCTGCATTCCCTTGTAAATAAATACCTCTAATTTTTCCAGTACCATTATCTATATTATAATAAGCAGAAAATTTTTGGTGTGCTGTATTTGGTTTCCCAGATTCATCCATGAATGTTTTTTTCACATATCCTCTTGAACCCAATAAACCTTGCTCCTCTCCACTCCATAAGCCAATACGAATAGTACGCTTAGGTTGCACTCCAATAGCTTTTAATATACGCATTGCTTCCATCATTACAGATGATCCAGCTGCATTATCTGTTGAACCAGTTCCTGATTGCCATGAATCCAAATGAGCTCCAATCATCACTACTTCATCCTTTAACAAAGGATCTGTTCCTGGAATTTCAGCAATGACATTATAACCTTGTAAATCTTTATTTTGAAATTTTGCTTTTACATCTGCTTCCATTGAAACTGTTGTTCCTGATTTAGCAATTCTTAAAAGTGTATTATAATCTTCAATACCCAACACCATATCTAAAAAGTTTTCAGGATCAGTTCCTTTATAGGCGCCACCGCCTTGAGCAAACATGGTTCCATCATGGTTACGAACACCAGAAGTCACCATTCCAATAGCACCTTCTTCCTTGGCCATTGCTTTTAATAAATTACTTGTACGCATAGCAGTACCACCGCCGCTGCGTGCAAATTGCTCACGCATTCTGCGCATTTGAGCAGTGTCTGTTGTTTGAGGACGAGCGCCACCTGCTTGTGGAGTAGCTGCAGCCATTTTAAGTAACTCTTCATCAGTGTATCGAGTTGCATCTGCTTTAAAGCTTTGTTTATACGCATCCAATTGATCAATGATGATCAACTTCCCTTTTAATTGACCCTTATAGGCTTGCAAGGATGCTGAATCTTTTAACGCAATCACTAATAAAGTTCCTTTTTTTAAACCCTTGGTTCCTGATGTCCAAGTTTTAGGCCAAGCAAGTAAAGGTTTATAATAAGGTGCTGTCATTGCTAAATACATTTTTTCTAAATCCCATCCCTTTCCAAATTCACCCCATGGGTCAATTACCGCATTTTCTAATCCCCATCCACCTAATGTTTCTTTAGCATAATTAGCAGCGCGCATATACCCTTCCGAGTTGGTTAAACGACTACCACTTTTATCAGTTAAATTAAATGCAATATCCATAATTTTAGATCTTTGCAATCCTTCCTCTCTTATTTTAAGCATCATTGCTTGGTCCACCGTTTCTTGCCCAATACTCCACATTGGAAGGGACAAAATGATGAATAATAAGCCTACTCCTATTTTTTTCATGTGTTTTATTTTACATTATTTAATACAACTAATTTAACCAAAACATTCCATTTAAAAACAGTAATTATATAAATGGTTAAGCAAGGGCAATCATTTTCATGATTAGCACCTAAGTGACTGACTTACAATTCGAAAGATGATTTTATCTAAATTAAAATAGCTGCTATTTTATGATATATTAATGTCATATATATAGTAAAAGGAGTAGCATTATTGTTGATATAGCCGTATTTTTGTATTAGTCACTTTTTTGTTTATAATGTTTGCTAGCATCCTTAAAATGGGAAGAAATCAAAAAAATCTATCATGGAAAAAAGACAATTTATTAAAGACGTTTTATTAACCACCCTTGCTGCTCCAATTGGATTAACGGGTTTAGCGCAAGCATTTAAACAAAAATCAAGTATGCCTGCGCCTGTTTTAGCAGAACATGAAGACTTTTGGCTTACAATTCGGAATCAATATCTTTTAAAACCAGATTATATTAATTTAGAAAATGGCTATTATAATTTTATTCCACAGCCTATCTTAAATAAATACATCGAGCATATTAAGGAAGTCAACTACCAAGGCTCTTATTATATGAGAACAGTTCAATGGGATAATAAAAATAAAATTGCTGCTCGTTTGGCTGGTGTGGCTGGTTGCTTGCCTGAGGAATTAATCATTACCCGAAATGCCACCGAATCATTGGACTTGGTGATTGGTGGATTTGATTGGAAAAAAGGGGATGAAGCCGTCATGGCAGTTCAAGATTATGGATCGATGCAAGATATGTTTGAACAAGTAAAAAACAGATACGGCGTTGTGAATATAAAAGTTTCTGTACCAAATCACCCAGCCAATGACGAAGAAATTGTAGCCTTATATGAAAATGTGATTACGCCCAAAACAAAAGTGATGTTGGTGAGTCACATGGTTAATATTACTGGACATATTTTACCTATTAAGAAAATATGTGCCATGGCGCATTCCAAAGGGGTGCAAGTAATTGTTGATGGGGCGCATGCATTTGCTCATTTCAATTATCGAATTGATGATTTAGGTTGTGATTATTATGCAGCATCTTTACATAAATGGCTAAGCACCCCATTAGGTGCAGGCATATTATACATAAATAAAAATAATGTAAAAAATTTATGGCCTTTACTAGCAGATGGTGAAAAACAATTAGATAAAATTGGTCGCTTAAACCATATTGGCACCCATCCTGTTCATACCGACTTAACCATTAATGATAGTATCGATTATTATGAAATGATTGGTGCTGAAAACAAAGAGGCTAGATTGCGTTTTTTACAAAATTATTGGACAAGTAAAGTAAGAAATAATCCAAAAATTGTCATCAATACCACCAAAGATCAAACTAGGTGTTGCGGAATTGCCAATGTGGGTGTGGTAGGAATGAAACCTAGCGATTTAGCCACCCGACTAATGAAAGAATTTAAGATATTCACTGTAGCCATTGATTACGCTAATGTTATTGGCTGTCGTATTTGTCCAAATGTATACACTACTACCGAGGAACTTGATCAATTTGTTAAAGCATTAAATATTTTATCAGATAATGTATAGCAACTTTAAACGAACGACCGAAGAATCGAGCTTATATCATGACATTGAAAAAATGGGAACTGCTGCTATTTTAAAAAATATCAATACAGAAGATAAAAAAGTAGCCGAGCAAGTGGAAAAACAAATTCCACAAATACAATTACTCATAGATGCTGTTGCACATAAATTACAAAACGGGGGTCGTCTTTTTTATATAGGTGCTGGCACCAGTGGTCGCTTAGCCCTAGTAGATGCAAGCGAATGCCCTCCTACCTTTGGCGTTTCAGAAGATATGATCGTAGGCATCATTGCAGGTGGCCAAAAAGCTATGTTTCATGCTGTTGAGAATGCCGAGGACAATATGGATCAAGCATGGTTGGATTTACAAGCTTATCAAGTGAGCAATTTAGATGTGGTGGTTGGCATTGCTGCAAGTGGCACTACACCCTATGTCATTGAAGGATTAAAAAAATGTCAACAAGAAGGCATCACTACAGGTAGTATTAGTTGTAATGCAAATAGTCCTATTTCTGCTCACGCGCATTTCCCTATTGAAGTGGTGGTTGGACCTGAATTTGTGACAGGAAGTACACGCATGAAAAGTGGTACTGCACAAAAAATGGTGTTGAATATGATATCCACTTCGGTGATGATTAAATTGGGCCGTATCAAAGGAAATAAAATGGTGAATATGCAATTGACCAACCAAAAATTATTTGATCGAGGCGTAAAGATGATCATGGATGAACTTAATATACAAGATAAAGCAAAAGCCACACAGCTATTAAATACTTATGGTTCGGTTAAAAAAGCAATTGAAATGGCCGGTGAATAAAGGGATTACCTTTAGATACTTGAAACTCAAGGACATTTAAATCATTGCTTTTACCCTCCCACAACTGCCTGTGAATTAGCTACAATTAACAGCATTCTGCCAATTTTCCACAACTCGCTAAACGCCTTCAATTTCAATCTCTTATAGCGTAACTTCACCAATAATATTAAAAGTTATGCTAAAAGTGGGCGTGTTTGGAGTTGGTCATTTGGGTAAATACCATTTAAATAACTGGAGAGAAATTCCCGAAGTGCAATTGATTGGATTTTTTGATCCCAACAATGAAAATGCTCATGAAGTTGAAGCAACTTATGGTCTTAAAAGATATATGGATGAGGAAGCACTCATTGCGGCTTGTGATATCATTGATGTGGTAACCCCTACTCATTTACATTTTCCCGTTTGTGAAATGGCGATAAAAATGGGTAAAAATGTTTTTGTTGAAAAACCAATGGCTAATACGATCGAAGAAGGTAAAACTATTGTCAACATGGTGAAGGAAGCCAATGTTAAATTACAAGTAGGGCATGTTGAACGATTTAATCCCGCCTATACCGCTTTAAAAGATTTGGCATTGAATCCGCTTTTTATCGAAGTGCACCGCCTGGCTCAATTTAATCCAAGGGGTACTGAAGTAAGTGTAATTTTAGATTTAATGATACACGATATTGATATTATTTTAAGTATCGTAAAAAGTGATGTTAAAAATATTTCTGCAAGTGGTGTAGCCGTTTTAACAGACACGCCAGATATTGCGAATGTGCGCATCGAATTTAATAATGGCTGTGTTGCTAATTTAACAAGCAGCAGAATTAGTATGAAAAAAATGCGTAAAATTAGATTGTTCCAAAAAGACGCTTATATCGGGATTGATTTCTTAGAAAAAAATACAGAGATCATCAAATTACAACAACCTGGCGATACAGATGCCTTTTCGTTTGATATTGAAACTCACCAAGGCACTAAAACCATTTCCATTACCAACCCTGTCATTGAGCAAGGCAATGCTATCAAAGCAGAATTAAGCAGCTTTGTACATTCCATAATGAATGACGAGACTCCGATTGTGAATGAAATGGATGGTTATTTAGCGATGGAAGTGGCACATCAAATTTTAGAAAAAATAAGCAAAAGCACTTCTAAAGTAAGTCAAACATTAGCTCAGGACGATTCACCTAGAGAAGATTTAAATACAGATTAATTAAGATTAAGCAAGTCGCTTTGTTAGTACATAAGTGGCAATAGCTAAATCCAAAGGTCTTGTAATTTTTATATTTTCAAATTCACCATCCACTAAATATACGGCTTGCCCACTAGCTTCTACGACATTGGCTTCATCTGTAAAATGGGATTGATAAGGCTGCTCAAAAGCTTTTAACAACAAATCAGATTGAAAAGTTTGCGGGGTTTGAATTAACATCACTTTTTCACGATCAAATAAACGGTGTTCTTCATTTTCCATAATGCGTACCGTATCTGTTGAGCTTACTGCTGGAATGGCCGATCCTTTTTCAACAGCTTGCTGATAACATCTTTGTATTAAAGCGGGCGTTAACAAACATCTAACTGCATCATGTACAAATACAATAGATTTTTGTTGCACCATGGCTAATCCATTTTTTACAGACTGAAATCGAGTATCCCCTCCAGCTATAAATTGGATCTTATTTTTTATTTTATTTAATAAAAGCTTTTTACCTTCTTCAATATAACCTTCTGGAAGTACCACTACTAATTCGATATCTTCAAAAGCATTCACAAATTGATCAATGGTGTGTAATAAAATTGCTTTCCCTTCAATGTTTAAAAATTGCTTTGGGACGACGGATCCCATTCTTTGCCCTGTTCCTCCTGCCACAATAATGGCTATTTTTTTAGAATACATCAGATTATATTATAGAAATTATAAAATATTAAAAATCAATATTACTTAACAAGTAATTTAACCACTTCCAATTGTAATACATTTTTATTAATTGGCGCCGTACCAACAAGCTCACAAACCAAACCTCCAGCAATATTAGCAATCTCAGCAGCCAATGAAATATTTTTGCTACTAGCATATACCAATGAGGCAACTGCAATAACAGTATCTCCCGCACCACTTACATCCGATATATTACGAATATGAGTTGGAATTAATTTATGATCTGTTGCGTTGGCATAATACACTCCATGTTCTGATAAAGTGATGAACGAAATGGTATTTTGAAGACTTTGGTGTAAAGCAGTATGTACTTTATTTAAATTATCCAAATTGACATCACCTATGGAAATTTTTAAACCTTCCTTTACTTCTTTTAAATTAGGCTTGAATATAGTACAGCCTTTATAAGCTAAAAAGTTTTTTTGTTTAGGATCTACCGAAGTTGGAATTCCTTTTTTATTACAATACAAAATTACAGACTCAATAACACGTGGTGTTAAAACCCCTTTATTATAATCCTCTATAATTATAACAGCTGGATTTTCAGTATCTACATAAGCATAAAAATTAGCTAACAATATATCCTCCTCTACTGTTGTAATATCATTCGTATGTTCATGATCCAATCGCATCATCTGTTGATTGCGACCCATGATACGCACTTTATTGGTCGTTACCCTAGCTTCACTTGAACTAATATAATTGGTATTGATTTCTTCTTTTTTTAACAAGCCCATTAATTCATTCCCTTCGGTATCCTTTCCTATGATAGCAAACAAAGCAGTCGGCACTCCTAAAGCCCTTAAATTCAATGCTACATTAGCAGCACCACCTACCCTTATTTCCTTTTTTTGTAATGAGACAATAGGTACGGGCGCTTCGGGTGAAATACGATCTACATTACCCCACCAATAAGTATCCAGCATAATATCGCCTATCACTCCAATTTTGGTATTGGAAAAGGTTTCAAAGAGATCGATATAGGCTTTTTCATCCATCATGTTTAATCCGTTTTTTTATTGCGTAACGCGATGTAATACAAAGGTATACCAATGAGCGTAATAATTAAGCCCGGCCAAGTAAAATTAGGCTTATAGATGATTAATAATATACAAAAGCAAGAACCCATTAATATATAAATCGCTGGTAAAATTGGATATCCAAAAGCTTTATAAGGGCGCTCTAATTCTGGACGTTTTTTACGAAGAATAAAAATACCAATTATTGTAAGCACATAAAATATTACTACAATGAAAGATACCATATCCAATAAATCACCATACTTCCCACTTAAACATAATAAACTTGCTACAATACATTGTGCCCATAATGCCCATTCTGGAACTGCATTTTTATTTAAGACACCTGCTTTTTTAAAGAATAAACCATCTTTGGCCATAGTATAATAAACCCTAGCTCCCGCCAAGATCAAACCATTATTACATCCAAAAGTGGAAATCATAATCATCACTGCAATTACGTAGGTCCCTATATTTCCAAAAATTACTTTAGAAGCAGCCACGGCGACTCTATCTGCCGGCGCATGTGCAATATCATTTAAAGGCATTACGCTTAAGTACATCAAATTGGCAGCTATATAAATTACTGTTACAATTAGGGTTCCTAAAAATAAACTGAGTCCGATATTTCGTTTTGGATTTTTTATTTCTCCTGCTATAAAAGTGACATTATTCCATGCATCACTACTAAAAATAGAACCTACCATGGAAGCAGCAATAGCTCCTAATATAGCTACCCCAAATAATGGAGTTGTACTTCCATCTGTAGCAATGGATTTCATTGCCCATGCATTTTCCCAGTTCTCATTCCAAATGCTAGATTTAGAAGCTAATAAAAATCCAAAACCAATCAATCCAAATAAGGATGCTAACTTAGTAACAGTAAAAGTGGTTTGTATTATTTTCCCTCCCTCCACTCCTTTTGTATTTATAAAAGTCAATAAAATAATAATAGCGATAGAGATAAGCTGAGCAGGGTAAATTTTAATCATACCCATTTGAAAAAGCATATTGGCATCAATCATTTCCAAGGAGGGGAAAAAATATCCAGCAAACTTACTAAACGCAACACCTACTGCTGCTATTGTACCTGTTTGAATCACCGAAAAAAAACTCCAACCATATAAAAAGCCCAATAAAGAATTATAAGATTCTTTTAAATAGACATATTGGCCTCCTGCTTTTGGATACATGGCACTCAACTCACCATAGCTTAATGCAGCGGTAAGCGTCATAAAGCCTGTAATTAACCAAACCACTAATAACCAGCCCGCAGACCCCACATTTCTTGTGATATCGGCACTTACTATAAATATACCCGACCCAATCATACTACCCGCAACAATCATTGTAGCATCTAATGCACTTAATCTTGGTTTAAATTCGGAAGTTTCGGTGTTGGACATAATGTTTGATTGTGTATGTAAATAAAAAATCCTTCACGATGCATCGGGAAGGATTTAAGCTTAATTAATTTTTTGGTTTATACTCTGAATTTAGGCCTTTTATAATATCAGCAGTGATGTCATAAGCCGTATCCTTGTAATACATTAAGTCGGGGTTACTCGAGAAAATATAAGAAAAGGTTTTATCCTTGTTATACTTTTCCAAAAAAAGTTCGATTTTCTTTTTTACTTCTTGTAGTTTTCTAAAACTTTCCTCTTGTAATTCTTGTGATAATTGTTGTTCCTTATTGGTATAATTTTTTTCTAATTGTGCTAATTCCTGTTGTCTACTTCCAATTTCGGCTTGGGATAAAAATTGTCCATTTTTTTGTAGCTCTTGGTACTTTACAGAAAACGCATTTTTTAATGCAGCTAATTGTTTTGCATTATCCATATCCTTTACTTGTAATGCCGATTTCACTTCCTTAAAAAAGGAATAACTATTTTGAATAGAATCAATTTCAAAATAAGCTACTTTGGTTCCCGCTCCATTTGCGGCAGATGATTTGATTGGCGTATCCGTGTTGCTAAAATGCAACACATACAAAATGATAACTGCAATAGCTAAAACCCCATTTACGACCCAGTTGATTGACTTCATTGAACTACTTATTTAATGTAATATACGGCAAATAACATATCGCCCTACCCTATAAAAATAAGAAAAATCAGATGGATAAAAATGAAAAAAGGCAGGAAATATGACTACTTCCTGCCTTTTAACAAAATCTATACTTGAATATTATTCCTCTTCGTCAAAGCTCATCGCTTCGCGCGTAGTGGCCAATACTTCGTATTCTTCTTTGCTTCCAACGATCAATTTTTCGAACTCTTTTTGACCGGTACCAGCAGGGATAAGATGTCCTGTAATTACATTCTCTTTCAATCCCAACATTAAGTCCACTTTACCTTGGATAGCCGCTTGGCTTAATACCTTGGTTGTTTCTTGGAATGACGCAGCTGAGATCCAGCTTTGTACACCTAAAGAAGCTTTAGTAATACCTAATAATACAGGTCGAGCAGTGGCAGGTTTTGCATCACGCACTTCAACCACTTTTTTATCCGAACGGCGTAAAATTGAATTTTCTTCTCTTAATTCACGCACAGTTACAATTTGTCCAGCTTTTAAAAGTGCACTTTCGCCTGCATCTGTAACTACTTTCTTATCATAAATACGATCGTTCTCTTGAATAAAGTCATAACGATCTTCTAAGTCCTCCTCTAAGAATTTAGTATCACCGGCATCAACGATTTCAACTTTCTTCATCATTTGACGCACGATTACTTCAATGTGTTTATCATTAATTTTTACCCCTTGTAAACGGTAAACTTCTTGAATTTCATTCACTACATATTCTTGTACTGCAAAAGGACCTCTGATTGCTAAGATATCTGCAGGAGCAATTTGACCATCTGATAAAGGAGAACCTGCCTTAACGAAATCGCTGTCTTGAACCAAGATTTGACGCGTTAAAGGAACAAGGTACTTTTTCACCATACCATCTTTTGACTCAACAATAATCTCTCTGTTACCACGCTTGATATTACCAAATGCTACGATACCATCAATCTCACACACAATCGCAGGGTTACCTGGATTACGTGCTTCAAATAATTCAGTAACACGAGGTAAACCTCCAGTGATATCTCTTAATTTTCCTAATACTCTTGGAATTTTAACTAATACATGACCCGCTTTCACTTCAATACCTTCTTCGATGATGATATGTGAACCTACTGGTAAGTTATACATTTTATTATCCTTCGCTCCTTCCAAAATGATAGTAGGAATTCTTGTTTTATCCTTAGATTCAATAACCACTTTTTCACGGTGACCTGTTTGCTCATCCGCTTCATCGCGATAGGTAAATCCTTCAGTAATATTTTCGAATTTAATTTTACCATTTTGTTCAGCAACAACGACATTGTTAAATGGATCCCAAGTACAAATAACATCACCTTTTTTAACTTGTGCGCCATCTTTAACAGCTAACAAAGCACCATAAGGAACGTTATTCGTAATCATTAAACGATCATTCTTCACATCCATAATTCTTACTTCACCAGTTCGTCCAATAACCACTTTAACTTTATTACCATCATTATTAATCGTATCAACTGTTCTTAAGCCATCAAACTGAATAGTACCGTCAAACTTAGCGTTTAAGCTAGATTCAACTGATGAAGATCCCGCAACACCACCCACGTGGAAAGTACGTAATGTTAACTGAGTACCTGGCTCACCAATAGATTGTGCAGCAATAATTCCCACTGCATCACCTCTTTGAGTTACATAACCAGTTGCTAAGTTTCTACCATAACAGCTTACACAAACACCACGCTTACATTCGCAAGTTAATACAGAGCGAATTTCAACTGATTCAATGCCTGCATCTTCGATAGCCCTAGCTACATCAATCATGATTTCTTCACCCGCAGCAACCATTAATTCATTGGTCAACGGATTAAATACATCATGCAATGAAGTACGACCTTCAATTCTATCTGCTAATGGTTCAATAATATCTTCGTTATCTTTTAATGCACTTGTTGCAATACCACGTAAGGTTCCGCAATCTTCTTCAGAGATAACCACATCTTGAGAAACATCCACTAAACGACGAGTTAAGTAACCCGCATCCGCAGTTTTCAATGCAGTATCCGCCAAACCTTTACGAGCACCATGCGTTGAGATAAAGTAATCCAATACGTTCAATCCACCTTTAAAGTTAGATAAGATTGGGTTTTCAATAACCTCAGATCCTGTGCTACCACTCTTACGAGGTTTAGCCATCAATCCACGAATACCTACCAACTGCTTAACCTGAGTTTTACTACCTCTCGCACCTGAATCCAACATCATATAAACTGAGTTAAATCCTTGCTTATCGATCGCCATTTCACGAATCAATGTTTCAGTGATACGTGTATCTACTCTACTCCAAATATCAATAACCTGATTGTAACGCTCATTGTTGGTGATTAAACCCATGTTGTAGTTTTCCCAAACTTCTTCTACTTCAATTTTAGCGCCATCTAATAATGCCTGTCTTGTTGCAGGAACAACTAAGTCATTCACGTTAAAGGATAAACCTCCACGGAATGCCATTTTAAATCCTAAAGTTTTAATGTCATCCAAGAATTTAGCAGTAGTAGGAACGTCAGTGATTTTAATAATATCACCAATGATCTCTCTCAAACTTTTCTTAGTTAATAAAGCATTAATGTAACCAACAGGTTTTGGTACATGTTGATTAAACAACACACGACCTACTGTGGTATCAATTAATTTTATTAACAACACTCCGTTTTCACGCACTGTTGTTCTTACTTTAATATTAGCATGTAAATCAACTTGATTTTCATTATATGCAATGATTACCTCATCTAAATTATAAAACGCCTTACCTTGACCTTTAATGGTTTCAGTTTCGTTGGTGATTTTTCCTTTAGTGATATAATACAATCCTAATACCATGTCCTGAGAAGGAAGGGTGATAGGAGTACCATTTTGAGGGTTTAAGATATTATGTGAAGACAACATCAATAATTGTGCTTCCAAAATAGCCGCATGGCTTAATGGAACGTGCACCGCCATTTGGTCACCATCAAAATCCGCGTTAAACGCTGAGGTAACCAAAGGATGTAATTGAATTGCCTTTCCTTCAACTAATTTAGGTTGGAAAGCTTGTATTGATAAACGGTGCAATGTTGGGGCACGGTTTAACATCACAGGATGTCCTTTCAATATATTTTCTAAGATATCCCAAATAATAGCTTCTTTTTTATCAACTAATTTCTTAGCCGACTTCACTGTTTTTACGATACCTCTTTCAATTAACTTACGAATAATAAATGGCTTAAATAATTCAGCAGCCATATCCTTAGGTAATCCGCACTCATGCATTTTTAAATCAGGTCCTACTACAATTACAGAACGACCAGAATAATCCACACGCTTACCTAATAAGTTTTGACGGAAACGACCTTGCTTACCTTTTAAAACATCAGATAAAGATTTTAACGCACGGCCACCCTCTGCTTTAACAGCATTAGATTTACGAGAGTTATCGAATAAAGAATCGATCGCCTCTTGTAACATACGCTTTTCATTACGCAAGATAACTTCAGGTGCTTTAATCTCTAACAAACGCTTTAAACGATTGTTACGAATAATAACACGACGATATAAATCGTTTAAGTCAGAACTTGCAAAACGACCTCCATCCAATGGCACCAATGGACGTAATTCAGGAGGTATAACAGGAATATATTTCATCACCATCCATTCTGGACGGTTGGTAATATGTGTTTGTGCTTCACGGAAAGATTCTACCACACTCAAACGCTTTAAAGCATCTGCTTTTCTTTGTTGAGAAGTTTCGTTGGCAGCAGAATTACGTAAAGAGAAACTTAATTCATCTAAGTCTAATAATCCTAATAAATCATGTACCGCATCGGCACCCATTTTAGCAACGAATTTTTGAGGATCGTCGTCGGGTAAGTATTGATTTTCCTTTGGTAAAGTATCTAATAAATCAAGGTACTCTTCCTCAGTTAATAAATCAGCCACTTTTAAGTTGTCTTTAATACCTGGTTGAATAACAACATATCTTTCATAGTAAATGATGGTTTCTAATTTCTTAGAACTCATTCCTAATAAGTATCCGATTTTGTTAGGTAAACTTTTGAAGTACCAAATATGAACAACAGGTACCACTAATTTAATGTGACCCATACGCTCACGACGCACTTTTTTCTCAGTTACTTCAACACCACAACGATCACAAACGATACCCTTATAACGGATACGCTTATACTTTCCACAAGCACACTCATAATCCTTTACTGGACCAAAGATACGCTCACAGAAAAGTCCATCTCTTTCTGGTTTGTAAGTACGATAATTAATAGTCTCGGGCTTTAACACTTCACCGAAACTTCTTTCCAAAATATTATCTGGCGATGCCAAACTAATAGTGATTTGCGAAAAAGCAGGTCTTTGTCTATTCTCTTTTTTGAATGCCATATTTTTTATTCATTTAGTCCCAGCTTTTACACTAGGACATTTTTAAGAATGTGGTGTTAATCAAATTTTAAATCTAATCCTAATCCTCTCAATTCATGTACCAACACATTGAATGATTCAGGGATACCAGCCTTAGGAATATTTTCGCCTTTTACAATGGCTTCATATGTCTTGGCTCTACCAATGATATCATCCGATTTAAGTGTCAACAATTCTTGTAAGATGTTAGCGGCACCATAAGCCTCCAATGCCCAAACCTCCATCTCTCCAAATCTTTGTCCACCAAATTGTGCTTTACCGCCTAATGGTTGTTGTGTAATTAAGCTGTATGGTCCAATAGAACGAGCGTGCATCTTATCATCCACCATGTGGTGTAACTTAATCATATAGATAATACCCACAGATGTTTTTTGGTGGAAACGATCACCCGTTTCTCCATCATATAAATAAGTATGTCCGTTATGAGGAATATTTGCTTTAACGCAAAGCTCTTCGATTTCAGTTGTGCTTGCACCATCAAAGATTGGCGTTGCAAATTTCACTCCTAATTTCTTACCTGTCCAACCAAGAATGGTTTCATAGATTTGACCTAAGTTCATACGAGAAGGTACCCCTAATGGATTCAATACGATATCCACTGGTGAACCATCTTCCATGAATGGCATATCCTCGGCACGAACAATTTTAGCTACGATACCTTTGTTACCATGACGACCCGCCATCTTATCTCCCACTTTTAACTTACGCTTCACCGCTAAATAAACTTTAGCTAATTTCAACACACCTGCTGGTAATTCATCACCAATAGAAATATTGAATTTTTCGCGCTTGTAACGACCTAATTCTTCATTGTACTTAATACTATAATTATGTAACAAAGTATTTACTAGATCATCCGTTTTTTTATCTCCAGTCCAACCTAATGGATTTACATTTTGGAAATCAATTGGAGATAAATTTTTAGTATTAAACTTACTTCCTTTAGAAATCAATGTTTCACCAAAGTTGTTTACTACACCAGGTGTTACTTGATCCTTTAATAAAGTTTGTAATTTTTCAACTAATAACTCTTTTAAAGTAACGTCGTTTTGCTCGTGTACTTTTTCAACTTTATCTAACAATGCTTTTTCACGCACTTTACCACTCTTATCTTTCTTAGCGCGTTGGAATAATTTTTTATCAATCACCACACCTTCTGTTCCATTAGGTGCTTTTAAAGAAGCATCTTTCGCATCACCTGCTTTGTCTCCAAAGATGGCACGCAATAATTTTTCCTCTGGTGTTGGATCAGACTCCCCTTTCGGTGTAATCTTTCCAATTAAAATATCTCCTTCCTTCACAGTAGCACCAATGCGGATAATACCATGTTCATCTAAATCCTTTGTGGCTTCTTCAGAAACGTTTGGTATATCAGAAGTTAATTCTTCCTCACCTAATTTAGTATCACGCACTTCTAATTCATATTCATCAATATGTATTGATGTAAATAAATCTTCACGCACCACTCTTTCACTAATTACAATCGCATCCTCAAAGTTGTAACCTTTCCATGGCATGAATGCCACTTGTAAGTTTCTTCCTAATGCAACTTCACCATCTTTAGTAGCATAACCTTCAGTTAAGAATTCTCCTTTTTTCACTTTTTGTCCTTTTTTAACTGCAGGACGCAAGTTGATACAAGTAGATTGGTTGGTTTTAATGAACTTAGTTAATTTATATATAATTAAGTCTTCATTAAAACTTACTAAACGGTCAACATCATTACGATTATAACGAACATGAATTTCATTTGCATCTACAAACTCAATCACACCTTCCCCTTCCGAATGCAATTGAATTCTTGCATCACGCGCTGCCTTTCCTTCCAAACCTGTTCCAACAATAGGAACTTCTGGACGAATTAAAGGAACCGCTTGTCTTTGCATGTTTGATCCCATCAACGCACGGTTGGCATCATCATGTTCTAAGAAAGGAATTAAAGATGCACTCAAACCAACAATTTGATTTGGCGCCACATCCATATATTCTACTTCTTCTTTATCTAAAATTGGGAAATCACCCGTATCACGAGAAACCACTTTGTCTTCAGCAAATTCACCTTTCTCGGTTAAATTCGTATTGGACTGAGCGATTTTTTTGTTTTCTTCTTCTTCCGCACTTAAATAACTCAAATGCTTCATATTCACTTTACCATTGTCAACTTTGCGGTAAGGTGTTTGTATGAAACCCATATCGTTAATCTTTGCGTGTACACACAAAGTAGAAATCAAACCAATGTTTGGTCCTTCTGGTGTTTCAATAGTACATAAACGACCGTAGTGAGAATAGTGTACATCTCGCACCTCAAAACCTGCACGCTCACGACTTAAACCACCGGGTCCTAATGCGGAGATACGACGCTTATGCGTGATCTCACTTAATGGATTGGTTTGGTCTAAGAATTGTGATAATTGTGAAGTTCCAAAGAAGGAATTAATAACAGAAGATAAAGTACGCGCATTGATTAAATCAACAGGAGTAAATACCTCGTTATCACGCACATTCATACGCTCACGAATAGTACGCGCCATACGCGCTAAACCTACTCCGAACTGAGCATACAATTGTTCTCCAACTGTACGAACACGACGATTGCTTAAATGATCAATATCGTCCACCTCTGCTTTACCATTGGTTAAACGAACTAAATATTTAACAATCTCAATAATATCATTTTTAGTCAAGACCTTTTTTTGGAAACCTAAGTCATGACCTAATTTTTTGTTGATTTTATAACGACCTACTTCACCTAAATCATAACGCTTATCAGAGAAAAATAATTTATCAATGATACCACGCGCCGTTTCATTGTCTGGGGCATCTGCTCCACGCAATTGACGGTAAATATGTTGAACCGCTTCCAACTCAGAGTTAGAAGTATCCTTGTTTAAGGTATTGTAGATAATTGCATAATCGCCACCTACGTCTTCTTTTTGAATGAATACGCTTTTCGCACCCATTTCAATAATAAGATTAACGGCATCTTGATCTAATACAGTATCACGCTCTAAAACAATTTCATTACGCTCGATACTAACTACTTCACCAGTATCTTCATCAACGAAATCTTCAACCCATGTTCTTAAAACACGAGCTGCTAATTTGCGACCGATTTGATTACCTAAAGTTTTTTTATCTGCTTTTACTTCGTCGGCCATTCCAAATAATTCCAAGATATCTTTATCCGTTTCAAAACCAATTGAACGCAACAAAGTAGTTACTGGGAATTTTTTCTTACGGTCGATGTAAGCGTACATCACGTTGTTAATATCGGTTGCAAATTCCATCCATGCGCCTTTGAAAGGAATCACACGAGCAGAATATATTTTTGTTCCGTTAGGATGTGTTGATTGTCCAAAGAACACACCTGGTGAACGATGCAATTGCGAAACCACTACACGCTCAGCACCATTGATAACAAAGGTACCACGCGGTGTCATGTAAGGAATGTTTCCTAAGAATACATCCTGTACAATGGTTTGGAAATCCACATGCTCTTCATCATTACAACTTAAACGCAATTTTGCTTTTAAAGGCACAGCGTAAGTTAAACCACGTTCCATACACTCATCAATAGTGTAGCGTGGGGGATCGATAAAATAATCCAAGAATTCCAATACGAAAATGTTTCGTGTATCTGTGATAGGAAAATTTTCCTTAAACACACGGAACAATCCTTCCACATTTCTGCGATCAGGTGTTGTTTCTAATTGAAAGAATTCTTTGAAAGATTCTAACTGAATGTCAAGTAAGTCTGGTGCTTCGGCAACGTGTTTGATTTTACCAAAGTTGACTCTGTTGTTCAAGTTTGTTGTAGACATACGGTATAAACCAGGTTTTATTGAAATATAATTTTCGGGGAGAATTATTCTCAAGTGTAAAATAGAATTAATACAAATCGTCGCCGAACTGCAATAACACTAGACTACACGCCCAAAATAAAGGATTGCAAAGTTAAGGAATGGGGAGGACTTTTAAAAACAAATTTTGTACCAAAAGCATTGATTTTGAGGATTTTTTAAGAAAAAATGCCAAAATAAGCAATTATGACATATTAAATATATTTTAATTTGTATTTATTTGACAAATAATTATATAAAACATATATAATATTATATATATGTTTATGGCTTTCTACCCTCTTTGACAAAACTTAGGGTTTCATTAACAATCTACCAAATAAGAAAGCCTCCTCGATCACTCGAGGAGGCTTATATCTTTAGGACCTAGTTGTGTAAAATTACTTTACCTCAACCTCAGCACCTGCTTCTTTCAATTTACCAGCAACTTCGTCAGCTTCTGCTCTAGAAACGCCTTCTTTGATTGCTTTAGGAGCGCCATCTACTAAATCTTTAGCTTCTTTCAAGCCAAGACCTGTTAAATCTTTTACGACTTTAACTACGTTCAATTTGCTAGCACCTGCATTAGTTAAGATAACATCAAATGCTGTCTTTTCTGCTGCTGCTTCAGCACCACCACCTGCTGCTACAACGACTGCTGCTGCTGCTGGTTCGATACCGTAGTCCGCTTTTAAAACGTCTGCTAACTCTTGAACTTCTTTTACTGTTAAGCCTACTAATTGTTCGGCTATTTTTTTTACGTCTGCCATGTTGTTTAAATTTTTTCCGCTTTCAAAGCTTTTGCTCCAGCGGAAGGTTTAAAAAAATTATGTTAACAATATAAAAACAGGAAATAATAAAATCTCACTGTGATTAAAATTTTTATTTGGAAGCTTATGCTTCCGGTGCTGCTTCTGCTGCTGGGGCTTCTGCCACAGGCGCTTCAGCTTCTGGTGCTGCGGCTTCTGCTACTGCTACTTCCACTGCTGCAGCGACAACTTCTTTTTCAGAAGCGGTACTACCGTTTTCAGCATGGTTTAATAAAGCTGCAATGACACGCTTCGCTGGAGATTGTAATAATCCAATCACCTCACCAATTAATTCATTCTTAGTTTTAATGTTAGTTAAAGCAACTAATGAATTATCTCCTACAAAGATGTCTCCATTGATGAAGGCAGCTTTTAAAGTAGGTCTATCTCCATTGTTCACTTTTCTGAATGCACTAATGATCACAGCTGGATCCTTAGGATTTTCAGAAAACATTAATGCAGTTACATTATTTAATGATTCAAATAAACCTGCATACTTTTCGCTGTCCAAACTTTCTAATGCTTTACGAATCAAAGTGTTTTTAGCCACTTTCATTTCTACTTGCTTATTAAAACAAGTACGACGTAAATTAGAAATTTGTTCTACGCTCAAAGATTCTGTATCTGTGATATAGAAGTTATTATATTGTGAGAACTTTCCTTTCAGAAGTTCAATCACTTCATTTTTTTGATCTTTGGTCATAACTAATTTTTTTTATTACCCGGGTCAATTCCTTACGGATCACCAGGATTAGTTCATTAATGATTTTGTTTCCAACGAAATGCCTGGGCTCATTGTTGAAGCCATGCTAACGCCTTTCAAGTAAGTACCTTTTGAAGATGAAGGTTTTAATTTGATGATGGCATTCAATAATTCAGAACTGTTTTCTGCAATTTTATCTGCAGAAAAAGAAACACGACCTATTGAAGCATGCACGATACCTGCTTTGTCAACTTTGAAAGCGATCTTACCGCCTTTTACTTCGTTTACTGCAGCAGCAACATCATTGGTTACCGTTCCTGTTTTTGGATTTGGCATTAAGTTACGAGGTCCTAATACTTTACCCAATTTACCAATCTTAGGCATAACAGCTGGTGTTGCGATGATCACATCAACATCTACCCATCCGCCTTCAATTTTTGTTACAAACTCATCTAATCCAACATAATCAGCACCTGCTTCACGAGCAGCTGCTTCTTTATCTGGAGTACATAATACCAATACTTTTTTAGTACGACCTGTTCCGTGAGGAAGAGATACAGTTCCACGAACTTGTTGATCCGCTTTTTTAGGATCTACTCCTAAACGAATATGTAAATCAACAGAGCTATCGAATTTTGTACAATTAATTTCTTTTACAAGTGTAGAAGCATCTTTAAGGGAATAAAATTTATTCTTATCCACCTTTGCTACCGCAACTTTTCTTTTTTTAGTCAATGACATGTTCATTAAAATTTGTGGTGAATAAAATTAGTTTTCCCAAGGTGCTTTACCGTCAACAGTAATTCCCATGGAGCGAGCTGTTCCAGCAACCATACTCATTGCACTATTTAAAGTGAAGGCATTTAAATCCTCCATTTTATCTTTTGCAATAACTTCAACTTGTGCCCAAGTCACTTTACCGACTTTGTCACGATTGCTTTCTTTAGAACCTTTTTGGATTTTAGCAGCTTCCATTAATTGAACTGGAGCTGGTGCAGTTTTGATAACAAAGTCAAATGACTTGTCAGTATAAACTGTAATTAAAACAGGAACAACTTTTCCTTGTTTGTCTTGAGTTCTAGCATTGAATTGCTTACAGAACTCCATAATGTTTACCCCTTTTGAACCCAGGGCTGGACCTACTGGAGGCGCAGGATTGGCTTGACCACCTTTCACCTGCAGCTTTACGTAGCCGGAGATTTCTTTTGCCATTTTTATAGTTTTTTTTGGTTAAGCGTACCCTCATTTTGAAGATACTCCCAAATACCCACACTTCGAAAAGTGTAAATTGGACGGCGAAAGTACGCCTTTTTCCTATCCCTAACAAAATTTTAAGCCCTTTTTTCAATAAAATCAAGGGTTTGGAGCAAAAAAAATCCCTTCCCAATTGCTTGAGAAGGGACCCTTTTACCTTTTTCCTTCTAACTCAGTTTCTCTACCTGCATGTAATTTAATTCCACTGGGGTAGATCGACCGAATATTTTTACGGTCACCTTCAATTTCTTCTTTTCTTCGTTCACCTCTTCTATGACACCATTAAAGTCATTGAATGGTCCCTCAATTATTTTAACAGTTTCGCCCAAAATGAATGGCTCGCTGATGGATCCGCCCATGTCGTTCATCTCATCCACCTTACCTAACATTTTGTTTACTTCTGATTTTCTTAAACTGATAATATTTCCTTTTGATCCTTTACCATCTGTTAAAAAATGCATCACATTGCTGATATTGCTGATATGCATAACAATGTCATCTGGTAAACGACCGCCTGTATTATCAACAACTTCCATCATGACATATCCAGGGAAATAGTTTTTCTCACGCATTACTTTTTTACCATTTTGCACTTTGTACACTTTCTCCATTGGAAGAAAGATTTGCTTAATCGTATTTTGCCAGTTATTGCGTACAATATCTTTATCAAGATATTCCTTAATCTTTTTTTCTTTACCACTTACTACACGAAGCACATACCATTTAGTATCTGGCGCGGCTTTTGCAGCAGGAGCAACGGTCGTGGTATCTAATATTTCTGTTTCCATGTGTTACTTAAATAATGAGTAGATCAACTTTAATAATTGGTTGCTGGAAAAATCCATTACCCAAACTAAAGTGGTTATAATAAAAGTTCCTACCAATACAATCACTGTACTTTGTTGTAAGTTAGTCCATGTAGGCCAGGTTACTTTTTCCTGTAATTCCAAGTAACTTTCCTTGAAATAGTTGGCGATTTTATTCATAACTAAGTAGTTTTATTTTAACTTTTTCAATCTCTGATTTTGCTAATATAGCAAATCTTATACAATTTACTTTGCACGGGCACTAGGATTCGAACCCAGATCAAAGGTTTTGGAGACCCGTATGCTACCATTGCACTATGCCCGTATGAACCAAAAGTCCTCGGTCCCTATTTTAACGTAGGTACCAAAGACTTTTAGTTGATTATGTTGCGTTAAATTACTTTAAAATCTCAGTAACTTGACCAGCACCTACAGTTCTTCCACCCTCACGGATAGCGAACTTCAATCCTTTTTCCATAGCGATAGGTTGGATCAACTTAACAGTCAAACTAACGTTATCACCTGGCATTACCATCTCAGTTCCTTCTGGTAAAGAACACTCTCCAGTAACATCCGTAGTACGGAAGTAGAATTGAGGACGATATTTATTAAAGAATGGAGTATGACGTCCACCTTCATCTTTGCTTAATACGTAAACTTCACATTTGAATTCAGTATGTGGAGTGATCGTTTTAGGTGCACAAATTACCATACCACGACGGATATCTTTTTTCTCAATACCACGTAATAATAAACCTGCGTTATCACCAGCTTGACCTTGATCCAATAATTTTTTAAACATCTCAACACCTGTTACGGTTGAGCTCATTGGAGCATCCATCAAACCTACGATTTCTACTGCTTCACCTACTTTCACAATACCACGCTCAATACGACCTGTAGCAACTGTTCCACGACCTGTGATAGAGAATACATCTTCCACAGACATCAAGAATGGTTGGTCAATAGGACGAGGAGGCAAAGGAATATAAGTATCAACCGCGTTCATTAATTCTGTAACAGCATCAAGCCATTTTGGATCTCCAGATAATGCACCTGTTGCAGAACCTCTGATCACTGGTGTTTTTTCACCATCGAATCCATAAGAAGTTAATAAATCACGAACTTCCATTTCAACTAAGTCTAACAATTCAGGATCGTCAACTAAGTCAACTTTGTTCATGAATACTACGATTTGAGGAACACCTACTTGACGAGCCAATAAGATATGCTCTTTAGTTTGTGGCATAGGACCATCTGTTGCCGCAACAACTAAAATAGCACCATCCATTTGTGCAGCACCTGTGATCATGTTTTTAACATAATCCGCGTGACCTGGACAGTCAACGTGCGCATAGTGGCGTGAGTCAGTTTGATATTCTACGTGTGCTGTATTGATAGTGATACCACGCTCTTTTTCTTCGGGCGCACCGTCAATTTCATCGTAGTTTTTCTTTGTCGCTAACCCTCTTTTAGACAATACGTCTGTGATGGCAGCTGTTAATGTGGTTTTACCATGGTCAACGTGGCCAATAGTTCCAACGTTTACGTGGGGTTTCTCCCTCTTAAAGGTCTCTTTAGACATCTTTATTTGTTTTTATGTTTTTTTTATAATTGCTGTCAATAGACCACCGAGTCCATCAACCATAGCTTTCAAAATTAATTCAACCTTCTCAATCCACCTAGTTCTACCCACTTTTTCTTGCTCCACTGTCCATTTTCCACTTCCCAACCTTCTTTTTGAGCCGTTGATGAGAATCGAACTCACGACCTCTTCCTTACCAAGGAAGTGCTCTACCACTGAGCCACAACGGCGTTAAGTAACCGACCGCGCTTTCCCATCAACATTCCAAATGGAGCGGGAGACCAGGCTCGAACTGGCCACCTATAGCTTGGAAGGCTATCGCTCTACCAAATGAGCTACTCCCGCATTTTCTCCTTTTTATAAAGAACTCTTTTTATTGTCACCTGCACCAACGAGGCTGCAAGTTACAACAATTTTTGTGGGCAGAGTAGGGTTCGAACCTACGTACTCGTGAGAGAACAGATTTACAGTCTGTCGCCTTTAACCACTCGGCCATCTGCCCCTAAATTATTGCGCACCCATTTCTGAGCCGGAAATGGGACTCGAACCCGCGACCTGCTGATTACAAATCAGCTGCTCTACCAACTGAGCTATTCCGGCATGACATAAAAGAACTATCCCCAATTTTGGGATGGCAAAGGTAATGGAATTCTTTATTTATCAAAATTTTAGGGCACTATTTTATCCCAAAAGCAAGGTAAAAACGAAAATAATATCAAATTCAAGCTCCTTGTGGGTTAAATCCAAGTAAATACGAAAATAAAAAGCCCACTGTCGCGTAAAAAATACGAAACAATGGGCTGGAATTTTAATTTTTAATAGGAGCTATTATGCTGCTACTCGTTCTTTTTTCTTTTTTAGTTGATTCGTTATCGAATCAAATGCTTTATCAAAGGAGGTTTGAAAAGTTTTTGAGCTCGCTTTTACAAAACATTCCTGTTTGGGAATATGAATTTTAATTTCTACTACCTTATCCTTGATCGCATGTGCCAGACTTTCAAATTTTAAATACACTTCTACTTTGGTTATTCGATCATGAAAGGTTTCGAGTTTGTCTAACTTTTTTTGAACGAAATTTAAAAGTTTTTGATCTGCGTCAAAATGCACTGTCTGAATACTGATGTTCATACAATAAAATTTAATTGATATTAAAATGAAAAGAACTAATCAGGAAGTAACATCACTTACACCTGTACTAGTAAGTTACTACTTTTTTGGATCAATTTCAATTTAGAAAATCTTTTATGAAAACTTTAAGTTTCAATATGACTAAGGTCATTTATTCCCTATCGCATTGCTGATTTGAGTTAGGCTTTGGGGTGCGCTTTAGCAAATACTTCTTTTAATTTTTCGATGGTATTGTGCGTGTATACTTGCGTGGCAGCTAAACTACTATGACCTAGTAATTCCTTTACTGCATTTAAATCGGCACCATTGTTCATCAAATGTGTCGCAAAACTATGCCTAAGTACATGTGGACTTTTCTTTTGCAAAGTGGTTACTTGTGATAAATAAAATTTCACAAAAGTATATACTGCTCTTGGTTGTAATGCTTTCCCTTTTTCAGTAACTAATAATTGAGGGACACCAGCAGCTTCGGCTGGCTTTTGACTAATATATTTTTTTAACTCCAATGCTAATTCAGGACTGATTGGAAGTATTCGTTCCTTGTTCCCTTTTCCTAATACCTTTATTTGCTTTTTATTTAAATCAACATTATTTTGTTTACATTGAATCAATTCACTTAATCGCATTCCAGTGGCATAAAATAATTGTATGACCATTTTTTCAGTGAAGCCCTTCCACCCTTCTGCAAATGAAAGATTTAATAATAATTGTTCCATGTCATTTTCGGCAACAAAGGCGGGCAATCTTTTACTAATTTTTGGACTGGTGACTGTCTCCATGGGGCTTCTCGTTAAAACCCCTTTTTGTATTTGAAATTTAAAAAAAGATTTTAAGGAAGATATTTTGCGATTGAGCGACTTACCTGTTAACGCTGCTTCCTTTAATGATGCTAGCCAAGTACGTACCATGGTTCCAGACACTTGATCTAACAACATTGTATCATATTGCGATTCAACAAAATCAAAAAATTGAATTAGGTCATTCGCATACGCCGTAATGGTGTGCGAAGAATACCTTTTTTCAAATTGGAGATAAGTTAAAAAGGCGTTTAATGGTGTATAGCGCGTTTGTAATGACATTGCCTTATAAAGATACAGTATGTAATGAAAAGAAAAAACCCAACCTAGTTTAACCTAAGTTGGGTTTTAATATGATTATAGGGATTGTCGTCTTTAAGAAAGACGATTAATAAGAATTACCCTTCTATTTTTCCGCTGAAAATTTGTTGCTTGTAAACAGCTTTCAACACTTCGAAACGACGTTTAACAGATGGTTTCACAAATGCTTGACGCGCACGTAACTTTATTAAAGTTTTACTTTTTTCAAACTTCTTTTTGTACTTTTTAAGTGCTTTGTCGATGTTTTCGCAATCTTTTGAATCTATAATTAACATAATATATACCTCCTCAGGCGTTTTTACTAAGTCTCGATTTCGGGACTTAAATATCATTAAATTTTTTTTCAAGCCTTCAAATTTCTTAAAAGGCGCAGAAAAAATTGGAAGGCAAAGATAACATTCCTTTTGAAAATACCAAATTTACTGTAAATCTTTATCCTCAATTCCCTTTCCTTTCAAGGCACCAGAAATGGCTTGATCCATTACCCTTTCGGCAAATGGGCGAGAAATATCATTTAATTCTTCCGTTTTGGCCTGTATTAAATGCTTGTCTTCCATTGTTATAGCTAACTGTAAAGCTTGCATAGCGCTTGCTGTCAATGAAATTTCATCCTTGGTTAACAAGGCCGCATTCTTCATCATGAACTTCTCTGTTACGCTGAGCATTTGCTCCCCCTCGGTCCGAGCTTCTACTAAGGCACGCATACTGATATCCGCCTTTGCATTGGTAAGACTATCTAATAATCTTTGTTCCACTTCCTCATCAGTTAATCCATATTGTGGCTTGATGTCTACTGTTTGACTTACCCCACTGCGCAACTCCTTTGCACTAACTTGTAAAATGCCATCTGCATTAATTAAAAAACGGACTTCCACTTTGGGTAGTCCCGCGGGCATGGAGGGTATCCCTTTTAATGTGAACGCACCTAATGGTCGATTGTCTTTTACTAAATCACGCTCACCTTGATAAACAGATATATTAATTCCTGTTTGCGCATCTTTTTGTGTTGTGTATTGTCTCGCTGCTTGCGTTGGAATTTTTGCATTTCGTGGAAGCAACACATCCATTAACCCACCCATGGTTTCAATGCCTAAACTTAATGGTGTGATATCTAATAATAACATGGACTGATTATTACCCGCTAAAATATCTGCTTGAACAGCCGCACCCAATGCTACTACTTCGTCAGGATTCACCGAATCATTTACTTCTTGATTAAAAAATGTAGCAACACTTTTTTTAACTAATGGGACACGCGTACTTCCTCCTACCATGAGTACTGTATTAATATCCGTTATTTGCAAACCAGCATCCTTCATGGCTCGAGCACAGCAATCCATTGTATTTTGTACAATGGGTTCAATTAAGGTTTCAAAGATTTGTCGCGTTATCGAAATTTTTTCGCCTGCAAATTCTGTTTCAAAAAAATCTTGAGTTGATAAAATAATTTTAGCTTTTTCAGCAGCTAATCTTAGTTGTTGTTTTAATAATTTATGATCCTCTAAATCATCTACCCCCATTTGCTTCATCCAATATTGTATAATGGCACGATCTAAATCGTCCCCGCCTAAATAAGTGTCTCCATTTGTACTTAAAACTTCAAACAGGCCATTTGAAATTTTTAAAATTGAAATATCAAAAGTGCCGCCCCCTAAATCGTACACTGCAATTGTTTTTTCTTCGCTAGGATCCATTCCTAATCCATATGCCAAACTAGCTGCAGTAGGCTCATTGATGATACGTAAAACATCTAATCCTGCTAATTTCCCTGCATCGCGCGTTGCTTGTCTTTGTGTATCATTAAAATATGCAGGTACTGTAATCACTGCTTTGGTGACAGGTGTTTTTAAAATATGTTCGGCTCTTTTTTTAAGCTCGGCTAATATATATGACGATAAATCAATAGGAGAATAAAAAGTAGATCCCACTTGAACTTTTACTAAACTATCTCTATTGTCATCAATAATTTTATACGCAAAAAAATCCTGATGCGCTCTGATGTCTTGATGACTTTTTCCCATCAATCTCTTTGCACTAAAAATGGTGTTTTGAGGATCTGATTCTAAAAAAGGTTTTGCTTGCTCTCCTACTTCTACATTTCCAAATGAATCAAAATGAACAACACTTGGAACAATACTACTGCCATCAAATTCCTTTAATGCAGTTGGCAATTTTGTTTCGGGATGTATAATGGCTACTAAACTATTCGTTGTCCCTAAATCAATTCCAACAATCATTTCGGATTGTTGTAAACTACCTGTTGCAATATTAATACCAATTTTAGCCATTCAAAAAATTTTACAAATGTACATTTCAAGATGTACATAAAATTGCGAATTAAGGAATGAATTTAGTTTGACTTTTTAATCAACCTTGTTTTAGAGAATGTATCATGAAAGGGCTGATCATTCCATGCTAAACCAAACATGCTAATGATGGTGGTCCTTAAAGTGGCCCTAATCAAAAACTGCCCAATATTGGGTCTTTTACCATCATAGGATACAACCTTGGTCCCAGTAATCATTTTAGCAGGAGTTTGTAGAAATATCCACTCAAATAAAAAGGTGTAAACCCAAGTAAAACCAAAAAAGAAATACCCATATTGAAAGGGTTTAAAATCCCAATAAAACACATAAAAATCATACCATTTGTATAAAAAATAGGCCAAGAACGTAATTAATATAGTGTCAATTAAGAAGTGTAAAATACGGCTTCCTTCGCCTATTGGGGGTGTTGTTGGGTTCATGATGCAAAAATATTGCTTTTTAGTAGTTATTTTTGCTTAAAGTATAAACTATGACTTTAATACAAGAACTGCGTTGGAGAGGAATGATTCAAGATATCATGCCAGGGACCGAGGAACTTTTTGAAAAAGAATCCGTTTCAGGCTATATCGGCTTTGACCCTACTTCAGACAGTTTGCATATTGGTAGCCTAGTCCCTATCTTATTATTAATGCATTTACAAAAATCTGGTCATAAGCCCTTTGCATTGGTGGGTGGCGCAACGGGTATGGTGGGTGATCCTAGTGGCAAAAGTGAAGAACGAAATTTATTAAGTGAAGAAACATTACAATTTAATTTAGCCGGCGTTAAAAAACAATTGGCTCATTTTTTAAACTTTGATCCTAGTTTACCCAATGCTGCCGAAATGGTTAACAACTATGATTGGTTTAAAGATTTTAGCTTTTTAGATTTTATAAGAGAAGTTGGCAAGCACATTACAGTGAACTATATGATGGCGAAGGATAGTGTAAAAAAGAGAATCGAAGGCGATACCGGAATGAGCTTTACCGAATTCACTTATCAATTAGTACAGGGTTATGATTTTTATTGGTTGTATAAAAATAAAAATTGCAAAGTGCAAATGGGAGGCAGTGATCAATGGGGAAATATTACAACAGGTACTGAACTCATTCGTCGCAAATTAGGTGGAGAAGCATTTGCCTTCACTTGCCCTTTAATTACAAAAACCGATGGTGGCAAATTTGGGAAAACCGAAAAAGGAAATGTATGGTTGGATGCAAGTAAAACATCTCCTTACCAGTTTTATCAATTTTGGTTAAACGCTAGTGATGAAGATGCAAAAAAATGGATCAAGATATTCACTATGTTACCTATTGATACCATCGAAAAATTATTAACAGATCATAACGAAGCACCACAATTAAGAATTTTACAAAAAAGATTAGCAGCCGAACTCACTACCCTAGTGCATAGTGCAGATGACTTAAACTTTGCCATTGGCGCCACTGAAATTTTATTTGGCAACGCAACCACCGATGTATTACAATCCTTAAATGAAGCACAACTACTTCAGGTGATGGAGGGTGTACCTACTTCAAATGTTGCGTTATCACAACTGGAGGAGGGATACGACTTTGTTAGTTTACTTGCAGATACTCAAATATTTCCAAGCAAAGGAGAAGCCCGTAAAATGTGGCAGGCAGGTGGTTTAAGTATCAACAAAGAAAAAGTGAATACCGAATTTACGCAAGTGAATACTACCCATTTATTACAGGGCAAATATATGTTGATACAAAAAGGAAAGAAAAACTATTATTTAATTATTGCATCTTAAAAAAAATGCTTGAATATAAAAAAGGAGTCCCGATTTATCGGGACTCCTTTTTTATTTATACTATGGCGTAGTTTATTTTTATTGGATCACTTTCCATAATTCTTCTGCAACTAATGCATTTCCTTTTGGATTTAAGTGCACCCCATCAGATGTTAAAATTCCTCTTGAAAGATTGGTAGGATTGTTGGCTAGGCTGTAATCGTGAAATATTTTTCTTAAATCTACAAGACCTAATTTATTGGCTGCGGCATATTGACGAATCCAATTGCTATAAGCATTCAAATCCCCATCTTGCGAATTGGTAAAATCATTTTTTTCACCAATAGCAGCTGGTGTCACTAAAATTACTTTAGCCCCTTGTTGTTGAATTTTTTTAACCACGGCTTCATAAAAACGACCAAACTTATCAAAATCGGTACCAGTACCTGAACTTGATTTATGCCAAACATCATTCACCCCTACATAAATCACAACCACATCTGGCTTTTTATCTAATACATCGTTTTCAATCCTCAAATACAGATCATAAATTTTATTACCACCAATTCCTGCTCCATTCAATTCATAATTTTGATCAATGCCCTTTTGTTGAATCATTGTTTGCATTAAATCAATAAATCCTCCCTTTTCAACTGCGGCTTGCGTGATGGAATCCCCAAAAAATACAATTTTTTTCTTTTTATCGGGCTTAAATGAAAGCAAAAACAAACAAGCAATAAAAGTGGTCAATAATAGTAATTTGTATCCCATAACATTAATTATTTAGGTTGAAAATGATTTTAGCTAGTTAAGTTATGCCAAATTGATAATAAAGCCTCTAAAACACATAAATATTTGGAAAATTTTACGCTGACCCCTATTTTTGCACTCCATTCATTGAATGGAATAGGATTGCCTGATGGTGTAACGGTAGCACAACTGTTTTTGGTGCAGTTTGTCTTGGTTCGAATCCAGGTCAGGCAACCAAAGAAAGAAGAAGCCGCAACGAAAGTTGCGGTTTTTTTATTGTGCGAAGGAGTGGGTCAAGCTTGCTTGGAGCCACGAATGAGTACAATAAAAAAAAGCAGTTCAACGAACTGCTTTTTAGCTTCTTCATTTTATGCTGGGATTTTCCTAAAATAAAGGATCACCGAGCTTTGCTCGGTGATCCTTTATTTTAATCAGCTTGCTACTCTAAATTAATATCTTAACCGCTTGCCTAGCCCTTAGCTTCCAAGCGCCGCCTTCATAAATCCATACATATAATATCTTTAATTTAATAGGTGCTACTTTAGGATCGGTAGAAGTAACTGCATTAAATGTATGCCTAACATAGGCAATATTATTATCAAGGTCAATGGTTTGATCAGCAAGATCAATGGAAACAAAATCATTTTTACCATTGACTAAATTAGCAATAAATGTTTTTTGATCTTCTACCACGCCAGCAGAATGACCATAAGTTAATTTAGGGGAAGTAAGTTGGGTTAATGTAGCTTCAGTAGGATCTATTAAAGCAAGTCTAAATTGCTCAATCGTAGCTGTTAATTGTTGTTCCTTTTTTGATTGCGCTTCCGTGCCTAAACACAATACGGTTAAAAGAATGCTTAATGTTAATTTGATAAACTTCATTTTATAAAATTTTATTGAACCATTATAAAAATTAATTATTAGGTAGCCAATGGTGGGCCTTGCGGAACAAATATTTTTTGTTTCGGCCTTTTACTTTCAGTTTTAACTGCGGTAAAAGTTGCTGTTCTATATTCACCCATATGAATATTCCCAGACATCTTATCCCCCACTACTGTTCCAGAAAATATGAATGTAATATTATCAGCCGCTTGACGCTCTTGACTTCTTAATTTAATCTCATTGCCTTCGATGGTTCCTGTACACTCTCTTGTCGAAAAATCACCTTTGTGATTTCCTTGCAACCAATTGCCATCCTGACTAAGTGTAATTTGATGCACGGATTTACTGCTAAAAAATTGAATGTCAAAATTCCAAGTACCATTCACAGTAACTGATGGCGCTTTTAAATCATTATTTTTTGCAGTTCTTGTTTGAGACATGAAATTAAAAATACGATCTGCTACTAATGCGGCTTCTCCCGGTTGCATTTGCCCTGTGGTCACCGTCAAACCCGTCATTTTATCCTTATTCATACTACCAATAGCTATGCGCGGCTTTTTACGCCCAAATTCCTCCGCGACTTCCTCCCCTGTTATATTAAATTGCGCTGGATCCCAGGTAACACGTAAAACCGGAGAACGATTTGAATAATCAGTTGGTTCAAATACACTCGTACTGATGCCTGGAATTTTAGTTACTTTTTTAGAAATTAAATCCAACCAAGATAACCAAGTTTGCCATTCTTGTTTGTGATCCCTTGTTGTCCATGCTTTGATGGCAGCGAGCATACCCAACATTTCTTCACGACCCACTTTATTATCACGACATGGACCATGATGCGGTGCACTTGATTGCCATGCAGACATTAAAATATCTTTTTGACCAATTACAAAACCAGCACATTGAGGACCGCAAATTGCTTTACCCCCACTATATGCGACCATATGCGCCCCTCTTTCCAAATGTATATTAGGAATAGTCAATACTTCGGCTGCTGCATCTACTAAGATGGGTATGTTTTGAGATTTAGTAAGTCGAACAATATTTACTAATGATAATGGCGCATCATTTTTTGAAGGGTTATCCGCCATCATATAAATCATTGCTGTTTTTTTATTTACTGCTTTCACTAATTCTTCAGGTGTAGCTACTTCGATAATAGTAACACCAATATTTCGAATTGAATGATCATACACATTTCTTGATCCTGCAGGAATAATCACTTCTGTTTTTTCAAAACCTGTTAAATTAGGAATCGCGATTAATTTTTCAGGATTGCCTCCTGTTACGCATGCTGCTGTTACATGTTTCATACCTGCTGCACAACCTGCAGACACTAATGCCCAAGGTGCTTGTGTCACTTCGGCAATTTTTTGATGTACTGCATCTGCTAATTCATCATATTGTACAAAATTATGAGCGGCCGCTTCCATTGCTGCGCGTACTTCGGGGCGTTCAATAGAACCCCCAATGATTGTAAAAGTTCCTCTACAATTAATTAAGGGTTCCACTCCTAAGGATCTAAAAATATTATCGCCTTCTTCTACAATAGATGCAGTTGCATCTGGCTTACTAAAAAGTTTTGTAGGCAAGACTGCTGTAAAAGGCAGGATAGATAAACTTTTAAGAAGATGTCGTCTTTTCATAGGTTATGATTTAGAATTATGAGCATAAAAGGTAGGAAATATTTTTTATTATTTAGGGTATTTTTCGAATTAATAAACGAATAATGGTGAATGCACACAAGTACATACAACCACAAATAGTAAATAAGATATTATATCCAAATTCAATATGACCAAGGGCTTTATAAGTATCTAATAAATAGCCCACCAACATTGGAAATAGAATACCGCCAATAGCACCTGCCATTCCTCCGATACCCACCACAGAGCTTACCGATTCCTTTGGAAACATATCCGAAGCCATTGTAAATATATTAGTGGCCCATGCTTGATGTACTGCAATCACTAAACTAATTAAAGCAACTGCCACCCATACATTGGTGACAAACTGAGCAAGAATAACAGATAACTCAATGATTGCAAAAATAAATAATGCTGTTTGTCTTGCATTTAAAACGCGCCAACCTTTTTTAATTAAATGGGATGACAGATATCCTCCTAAAACACTTCCTATTGTTGTAGAAGCATAGATGATCATTAATTCAACACTTGGTTTTTTTAAATCAATATGAAAAGTAGTTGCAAAATAAGAAGGCAACCAAAATAAGAAAAACCAATAAATGGGATCAATTAAAAACTTACCCGTCACATAAGCCCATGTTTGATTATAAGTAAATAGCTGACGCCATGGAATATTTTTTTGGGTAATAGTTTCACTTTGATGATCGGATTCGATAAAAGCCAATTCCGCATCGGTGATCCGTTTTTGCTTTGCAGGAATTTCATAAAAATACAACCAAGCGATTAACCACAAAAATCCCAACGCCCCCGTAATCCAAAATACCGCTTGCCATCCGTATTGTACATATATATAAGGAGTAATGAATAATGCGATAACGACACCCACACTTGTACCTGCATTAAAAATACCAGTGGCCAATGCACGTTCTTTTTTAGGAAACCATTCTGCTACCGTTTTAACTGCTGCAGGAAAATGTCCAGCTTCCCCAATCCCTAAAAATATTCGAGCAATACTAAATCCAAAAACAGATTTTGCAAGGGCATGAAACATGGCTGCCGTACTCCAAATAATAACAGTTACAGTATATCCGATTTTAGTACCTACTTTATCAATTAATCCTCCTGAAATTAATAAGCCCACTGCATATGCGGCTGTAAAGGCCATGACAATATGTGAGAAATTAGTTTCTGTCCAACTAAACTCTTTTTCTAAAATTGGTTTTAACAAGCCAATGATTTGTCGATCTAAATAATTAATACAAGTTGCAATAAATAATAAAGCTATAATTACCCACCTATAGTTTTTTATTTTTTTCATTTAATAAATGGCTATTTGGATAATTGCATTTGCTGAGTGAATAATTTAAAATGATTCAATAAAGCTACTTTATCTCTACTTTGAATTATTTTTTTATCGAACAACTCTGATCCAATACCAAGTGCTGCCGAACCCGATTTCATAAAGGCGAGCATATTGCTTAAATGTATTCCTCCAGTTGGCATTATTTTAATATTAGGCAAGGGTGCTAAAATAGCGGAAACATAAGCTGGTCCTACCGCAGATGCAGGATATAATTTTATCATTGAAGCTCCTAATTCCCAAGCATCAAAAATTTCAGTAGGACTCAATGCCCCAGGGAAAATGGGTACCCCTTTATCGACACATTTTTTTATGACTTCTTTTTTAACGATGGGCGTTACGATAAAAGACGCACCGGCTGCCAATGCTTCATCAAGATCACTCATACCGCAAACAGTTCCTGCTCCTATATTTAATGCCCCATTGTACTGTGATGCTAATGCACTTATCATACTAGTTGCACCCGGTGTATTCAGTGTCACTTCGATCGTTGTAAATCCTGCTTCTTTAAATATAGGCAGGATAAAATGAACATCATCTTCACTTACATTACGCAATATCCCAACTAAAGGCATTGCATTAAATAAGTCCCATGAAAAAGAGGATTGACTCATGAATGGTTGGATTGAATGTATTTTTTATAAACAGTTAATTGTCCTAATACGGTCGCTTTATCAAATAAAAAAGGATCAATAAAAATAGCCTCCTCGTATAATCCAAGTTCCTTTAATACTGTTTTATAATAAGGTATAAAATATTGGGTACAGCAAATTATTAGTTTATTAAGCTTGGACAATACCGGATTGTCTATTAAATAATTAAACTCACTTCCTATTAATAAACCACTTAAGTAATAAAAGTTTTCTTCTTTGCTTGATTTAGCAAGTATATCATTTACCCTAATTTGAAATAAGGAATGTAATAATGAACCCGATTTTGAAGCATGGATCCCTTTTATAAATGCAGCTGTATTGATAGGGTCTTCGTTTTTATCAGAATGAATAAATTGTATCGATTTTGATAAAGTCCCATTTTCCATTAATATACTAAATAATTCACCTGTCATAAAAGTTTTAATGGATATTATATTAGCATTTGCAATCGTAACATGTTTTGAATGGGTGCCTGGTAAAATAAAAATACCATTTTGGGGTAAACTACTATTTAATTCAGGTGTATGAAATAACCCAACAATTTGCGTTTCCTCTCCACGCATTAAATCATCGCCTCCGCTCACTCCTGTGATTAAAATGACGGGTGCTCCATTTTCTTGAAATTGACAAGCAAAGCCAGAAGTGCCATTAACAGAAAAAGGCAAACCTTCATAAGGCATATTCATCATTCCAATGGATGAAATAGCCATTCCCGAAATGACAATTGGCAAAGTAGTAAGATCCAATTTCAAGGGGGGCTGTAATAATCCTGTCTGCGATTGAATATACTGTAAGAAAAAACGAAAACGATGCTCTGTATCCTTGTTATTTTTTTTAAGCCAATCGTTATAAAAAAACAAGATACCCTTTTCAGAATTTATTTCAGAAAGCACTTCCCCATTTATACTAGCTAATCTTAATCGAAAGCTGGTCGTTCCCCAGTCACAACATAAAATATATTCTTCTTGCATATGAATAGCAATCTACTTTTAATTTTACACATTTTCACGCCCCCTCACCCATTTTATTTAGAAAGCAATAAGATTGGAGTCGTGATACCATTTAAATCATATACCATTTTACCATTTCTAATAGTGGCTTCGCATTCAAATTTTTTCTTGCCAGTTACTTTATATCCAATACGATCAAAGAATCCAAAATTACCTTCTCTGATACCTAGTATCGCTACATCGGCTGCAGATCCTACCGACAAACTACCCAATTCCTCATGTTTAATAGCTTTTGCAGGCGACCAAGTACTTGCTTTAATAATTGATGGAACATCCATTCCCATTGTCATAAATATTGACATCACATTTAACATATCCTTCATTGCATTATTCATACTTCCAGTATGTAAGTCGGTACTAATTGTATTAGGATAAAAACCTGCTTTAATAGCTGGCAAGGCTTGATCAAATGCAAAACTTGCACCACCAAACCCAACATCAAAAACAATACCTCTTGCTTGCGCGTCCTTGATAAAAGGTTTTAATTGTCGAGAACTAAAATCGACTATGGGATCCCTTCTTTGTAATTCAGTAAAAGTATGCGTGTAAATATCGCCGGGTCTCAAATGTTTGAAAAATAAATCTTGAATTGACAATGGCGCATGCGTATCGTCGCCGCCAAAATCAACTATCACAGGAATGTCTGCTAATTTGCCAGCAGTCACTGCATTATCAACTGGAACCCACTCTGCATTTTCATAATGCGCTACCTTAAATCCAACAATATCTTTTTTATTTTGTTTTGCAACTAAGGCGGCCATTTTAGGATCCATATCTCTTGAATCTTGCTCATAAGGTCCGCCGCGCATGCCCTCACCTACAATATTTAAAAAAGACAATACCCTTGTTTGAGAAACATCAATTACATTTTTTTTGAACACTGCAAAGTTCTTCCAACCTGCGCCTCCACAATCAACAATGGTAGTCACTCCTACTCTAAAAGTATAACCATCTGGCATTAATGCACTATTTCCATCACTTAATCCACGATCAAGTTGCGTTCCAGCAAATACATGACCATGTATGTCTATCAATCCTGGCGCAACAATTAATCCTTTTGCATTAATGACTTGTTTTGCATTCGCTGCATCTATATTTTTTGCAACACTTGCAATTTTACCATCTTGAATAGCTATATCCATTACATCATTGATTCCGTTTTTTGGATCAATCACTAAACCACCTTTGATCACAATTTGATAAGCTTGTGCATTTGTATTTAATACAATCATGACTAAACAAGCCAGCGCGATAATAATTTTTTTCATCTGTATTATTTTTTAATAAATTAAGCCATTGCTGATAATAATTCTTCTCTTACTCTTTTTGCAACTATTTTTTCCTCCCCCTCCTTTAACATAAAGACGGTGATATTGATGCCTGTTCCATTGGCCATCACTTCAATGGAAGGACTGCCATTTCTTAATTTTAACATCAAATCTTTATTAGTGGTTTTAATTTTAGTTTCATCCCACTTAATAAATAGCAAAGGGGTATGATTGGCAACCGGAGGAACCGATACTTCGGTAGTAACGCCGGTTATTGAAGATACCGACTTTGTAATTGAATCAATTTTACCTTCCCACATTTTCCATTCTGCTTCATGGTCTTGATTAATGTATTTTTCGAGCGCCACATACATACCTAATACCTCTTCCTTATTTACTTTCATACCTCTTCCAATATTTCCACCACGAGGAGGTGCACTTAATCGAGCAGCCGCTATTAAATCCTTGCGACCCATTAATATACCAGCACTTTGTGGACCTCTGATGGCCTTTCCTCCAGATACACAAACTAAATCAAAACCAAGATCATTGTATTTCCATAAATTAGAAACCGGTGGTACATCTGCAGCCATATCAATCATGGTAGGGATTTTATGTTTTTTAGCAATCGCTACCCATTCTTCATGTTGAATTTTTCCAGAAGGTGCATACGAATTTAAAAACCACATCATCGCCGTTTTTTCACTAATGGCTTTCTCCAATTCTTGCACTGTTTCAATTTCAACTATGGTTGCACCCGTATTCGTTAAAGCATGTACATATCCAATATTATGTCCTTTTTGTACAATCACTTCTGCTTTCATTCCTGTTACATCTGGTAACTGAGCCACTTTTTTCATATCCATGCCTGTTAGCACACCCGCCATTCCTAAAACTAAAGCGCTCCAACATCCAGCAGTTACAGTGGCTGCTTCGGCATGACATAATTCTGCAATTTTTTCACCCACCCTATCTTGCACTTCATCTAACATTGCAAATTGCTTAGCCCCCTCCTTAATTGTTTCAATTACTTCATCATGCATTAAGGATGCCGTCATGGCTGTATAAGTACCAGCCGCATTCACGAAAGTGCGAATGCCTAATTCTTTTAAGATATCTCGTTTAGCTACAGTTGCTTTTGCAAAAGCAGAAACAGGAATGAGTCCCGATACAACGCCAGTTCCAATAGGAAGTACCGTTGCTAATTTTAGTAAATCTCTTCTTTTCATAATTTTTATATTTTATATTTTAATAAAATGCAAAAAAGGATTTAGTGAATACTAAACCCTTTTTTTACCCCCTACGATTGATTTATTCCTAATTCTAAAAGAACTTAATACTTATTTTTGACCTGTTTTAGGCCCTACATCCCACCACATTCTGCCTTGTAATAGATCTACCGTTTCTTCACTGAAATTTTGTCGCTTAATGGCTTCATAATAATTGGTTGGATTTACATTTCGCTCATCTAAAGGTAATGAAAACCTTCTCCACATTTTACCTGCTGTGACATTTCCAGGATAAAAAGATAAAGCGCCACTTGATGACTTCCAATTAGCATAATTAAACACTGGATATTTAGTTCTTCTCCAATTCGAATACACTTCGTAATCATCCCCTAACATAGATACCCATTTTTGAGTAGAAATTTGCTCTAATTTGTCATCATATGTTCCAGCTGCATTAAAAGGATTTGCAGCTAAATAAGCATCTACAGTGGCTGTAGCAATATTACCTGAATGAGGCGCTACTGTTGGCCACAATGCCCATTGTGCCATGGCTGCCCGAACACCTTTCTCATAGGCAGCTGCGGCTGTTATCCCAACTGAATAACCTCTTAAGTCAGCCTCCGCTAAGAGTAAATAGCATTCCGCTGGCCCCATGGTAATCACAGGAGAACCCTTATCTAAATATAATAAAGAAGGTTCTGAATAGCTATCAAAATCAGTTGGTTTAGTGTTAATACTTCCGCTTATCATTCCGCGTTGTTTAGCTGGCGTATTGTCCGCAACATAAGAAGTTCCAGAAGGAACCCAAACCACCGATACAACAGGTAATCTAGGATCATTGGTTGATTTTAAATAATCGATAAAAGTAGCAGCCCATTTGCCACCTTCTACATTATCCCCACCTGGGCTTGCGTAGTTACCATCAATCATAAAAGTCACTCTTGGATTAAATTGACCTGTAACATTCGCATATTTAATGTAAGCAATATCTGCATTGTCTGTCATTACGCCACCCGCTACAGCTTTTTCAACCCAAGTTTTTGCAGTAGCCGTTTCTACATCAGACATACGCATACCTAAACGCAACATTAAAGTGTAACCGAATTTTTTCCATTTTACAACATCTCCTTTAAAATATGGATCTGCACTACCAAATACATTTGGTTTAGTAGCATCCATTGATTTTAAAGCCGCCTCCAATTCACCTAGCATCGCTAAGTAAATACTTTTTTGAGTATCATATTTTGGTTTCAAATTTTCTAATCCTTTCATTGCTTCAGTATAAGGCATATCACCTAATAAATCAGTTTGTTGATGAAACGCCAACACTCGTAAAATTTCACAAGCTGCTTTTTTATTTACATTATCAGCTCCTGTTAATTTATTTTCTAATTGTAATAAACGATTCCATTGGTTATTGTAAATAGCGAAAGTACCTCCTGTTCCACCAAAATTATAAAACTTATCCCCTGCTGCAGGTACTTCCTTATAAGAAGAGAAGTATTGCAAACCTTGACCTAAAGCTGTATAATTTTGTCCTGGCACACTACTTAAAGCAGCTGCAGTAAATGAATAGTCTGTAACTAGATAAGTAATCGCATCTGGATTAACATTCAGATCCGTTAAACTACCCTTTTTACAAGAATGCATAAAGGACATTAATACTACCAGTCCTGTTGCATATGTTATTTTGGTAAATATATTTTTCATATTCTTAAATTTTTGTGGTTAGAATTTTAAGTTCAAGGTGAATCCAATATTACGAGTCGTTGGCATTGCAACCCCTTGACTACCTTGAGCATTTCCTACAGTTTGTTGCATCTCAGGATCAATACCAGCATCTTTAACACGTTTATCTTGATAAAGTATTGCTAAATTCAAACCCGTAATTCCAATAGATGCAGATTGAACTTTCATAAACTTAAGTGTGTTGGTAGGAAGATTATATCTGATAACCATTCTTCTTAATTTTACGAAATCAGTACTGTAAACAAATTGACCTGGATAAGCACTTCCCACATTATTATAGTAAGTGTCTAAATCAACTTGAGCCCATTGCTTAGAGAAAGCTGCTCCTGTCTGATCAACTCCTGTTACTGTTAACCCAGCTGGGCCATTATCCCTTCCTGGTAATGTTATTGGTGTTAAACCAAATCGAGTCGCATATTGCATCAAATTACTATATCCCACTGCACCAAATTTAGAATCAATATCAATGGTCATACTAAATTTCTTGTAGGTAAAAGTATTACTCAATCCCATTAAATAGGGAGGATTACCAACACCTATGTTTTGTAAAATTCTATCTTGATATCCCGTTGCTTTATTAAAAATTTGAACCCCATTAGCATCTTTTTTCATCACATATGCCTGAATCGTTGAATAAGGTAAGCCTACAGCATTAATAATGCTTGGTCCTCCAATGGCATTACCAATGGTTAACACATCAATACCTGCCGCCAATTCAACAATTTTACTTTCATTGTAACTAAAGTTGTAGCCAATATTCCAAGTAAAGTTGGTTTTACGAATAGGTGTTCCACTTAATGTAATCTCCCAACCTTTATTGGTGATTAAGCCCATGTTTTGAGGTCCAGCTGTATAACCTGTTGCATTTGAAATGGGGGGAGATAATATATCATTTTTTGTACTACGAGAATAATAGTTTACATCTACTCCTAATCTACTATCTAACATTCTAACCTCAAATCCACCTTCAATAGTAGTTGCCGTAATTGGTCTGATATTTGGATTAGGTAAAATATTAGGGTTACTTAAGATAGGTAAGCCATATGCATTCAAAGTACTAATTGTATAAATTTGATTGATGCTTCCTGCATTTACAGTGGCGCTTCCTACCTCAGCCCATGAAGATCTTAATTTTGCATAATTAATAAATTTAGGCATTTTAACCACATCCGATAAAATAAAGCTACCTCCAATGGAAGGATACAAGATGGAATTAAATCCTGGATTCAATACAGAAAACCAATCATTTCTGGCGGTCATGGTTAAGAAGAAAACATTCTTATAATCCACATTCGCTTCACTAAATACAGAGTTGGTTCCATCAGATGCAATCCCTGCTAATGAAAGTGAACTTGAATTGGCTAAATCTCTATTCACTAAATTGGTGATGCTGTATAAATTAGGCACAATCCATTGTGTACCATTTGCAGTATTACTACTATATGTGTTTTTTTCTTGATTGGCACCTGCCATTAAATTCAAACCAATGCGATCACCCCAATATCTATCATTATAATTGATGATGGCTTGGAAAGTAGTTTTATCAGATTGTTCTTTTCCTGATCGGTAATATCCTAATGGTGTAAAAGCACTTGTCATTGGAACATAGTTTGATTCTGTATAATAAATAGAGTTTCTAGCTACAGTTCCTTTGATGAATAAGTTTTTTAATAAATTAATTTGAACACTTGTTCTTCCAATTAATCTTTGTTGATCATCTTGATTGTGTACTTGATAAGCTAAGTAATATGGATTCACCGCAGCAGGTACTGGATTCCATTCTAATTCTCTTCCTGTTACCGAATTAATACCTGGACGTGTTGGATCATTGCCTCTCATGTTTCTCACATCTACCACATTGGCTGCTAAGTAGACAGGCCATGCAGCATTTAACTCAGCATAACCTACATTGGGACGATTCAGCCCTTTTACGACGTTGTATTGAACACTTGACTCCACTGTAATGAAATCATTTTTTCCCATCTTAGCCCTCATATTTAAGTTAATCGTTTTTCTGAAGAATTCAGAATTGGGTTGTTGATCTTGAGCGCGTAAATCACTTAAAGATAATCTCATTAATAATTTAGAAGTTCCTGTACTTAATGAAATACTATTTAATATGTTTTGACTTGGTTGATAGAAATTTAAAATATTTTGTTTCACATTAACAGGAGAATAAGCTCTTGCTACACCATCAAATTGCATAACACTTGTTCCATCCATTTTTGCTCCATAGGATAAACGGCCAGAACTTAAAGCAGCTGCTGCAGTTGCTGGTTTTACCCCATCATTACCTTGACCATATTCGTATTGGAAATTAGGAAAGATGTAGGGTGTCCCTTGATTCATATCTGTTGTAAATTCAATTCCAATTCCTTTTTGAATATTTCCTTTTTTAGTAGTGATTAATACTACCCCGTTTGCAGCTTGACTACCATAAAGGGCAGCAGCAGCACCTCCTTTTAAAACGGAGATAGAGGCAATATCATCAGGGTTAATACTTGAAATTCCATCTCCTCTATCTACATTCAATTGAGTTGAGGAAGTAACAGGACCCCGATTTTGGTTATCAATCGGCATCCCATCCACTACATAAAGTGGTTGTTGATTACCATTTAAAGAAGTATTACCTCTTATGACAACTCTACTAGATCCACCAGCACCAGAATTGGATTGAACGGCATCAACACCGGCAATTTTTCCTGATAAGGCACTCGCAATGTTATTCATACGGCCTTCTGTAAAATCTTTACCTCCCACTTCTTGCACAGAATAACCCAATCCTCTTTTAGATTTACTCACGCCAAAGGCGGTAACGACCACTTCACTTAGAGAAGCATTTACTTCAGCTAGTTTGACTGTAATATTATTTTTTCCAGTCGTATTAACTTCTTGTGTACCATAACCTACATATGAGAATACTAATACTTCTACATCAGTTATATTGATTGAAAAAGATCCAGTAGCATCGGTCGTTGTACCAATTTGAGTACCCTTAATGGTGACACTCACGCCTGCCAAGGATTCTCCTTTTGTATCTTGCACCTTACCTGTTACCACATGCGCAGCATTAACGGCAGCATCCTTCATCAAACTTGGCGTACTTGCTGGTGTAGGTTGACTATTAATAGACGTCATCGTTGTAATCAAAGGAATTAGCGCATTCTTTTTTTCCTTTTCTGCCTTTTTTAATATGATGGTATTTTCAATTATAGCAAAAGTGATGGGCTGATCTTTCAAGGCTTCCTCTAATACTTTTTTGAAATACTCATTTTTAGCAATGATCGTTACCGGCTTAGTATCTTTCATTAATCTAGCATTGTATAAGAAATCATATCCCGTCTGAGATCTTATTTCAATGATAATTTTTTCAATACTTGAATTGGTTTCATTTAAAGTAACAAACTGATTTATATTTTCAGCTTGCGCCCTAACAGCGGCCGTGACGAAAATAAAAAATGCTAAAGCAGACACTTTCAACAAAAATTTTGAATGTTGTAAGTTAATCACTTCAGCAACTTCATTAAACAACTGGTGCCCCCAATTCTTTAATGCATGTAGTAGGACTTTTTTCATTTGTTGGAGATTTATATTTTTACGAGCCTTTAATAATTATTTTACTTCCATTTATTTCATAGTTTACAATTCCACTCAATTGTAACATTTTTAATACACTAGAAATTTTTACATTCCTAGAAATATAACCAGTAATATTTTCAGATACCATATCGTCATTATATTCAATTTCAACATTATACCATCTTTCCAGCTCATTTACTACATCCTTAATATTGGTATTTTTAAATAAGAAATATCCTTCTTTCCAAGCAATGGCTTGACCTTGATCCGCTACTAAAATTTTCGTAACTACATCCCCTTTTTTGATCACTGCTTGTTGACCTGGTTGTAAAATTTTTGCGTTTGAATTTGATTTCTCGTTGATAATTTTTACTGAGCCTTCTAATAAAGTTGTTTTGCTATATTCTTCATTATCATAGGAATTAATATTAAAATGAGTGCCTAATACTTCTACAATTTGATTGTTAGAATAAACATAGAAAGGAATACGTTGCTTATGAGCATCTACTTTTTTTGCAATCTCGAAATAGGCTTCTCCTGTAAATGAAACCTTTCTCAATTTTTCATCAAAATGAATAGGATATTTAAGCGTAGAAGCTGCATTTAATACCACCAAACTACCATCTGGTAAAATGACTTTGAATTTTCCGCCCATGGGCGTTGAGATGATATTGTACTTATTTAAATCATTGGGTAATAACTTATCTGTATTTTTTATTTTGTAAACCAACTCCCCTTTTTCGGTTTTCATAATACTGACACCACTCTCTTGGGCAATCTCACCATACGAAGCTTCATCTAAAATAATTTTTGAATTATTGCCTAAAGTTAAAATGGCAATGTTTTTTGCTGGCTGTTTGTCTTCGATATTAACTGATACAATGGCTTCTGGCAAATTGGATCTACTCGCTAATGAACTACGGTAAAAATAGACTGTAGTTGAAAATAAAAATAATAGCAAAATAGAGGCGGCAATTTGTAGATAAGGTATGCGGCGAAGCTTAGTTTCGTTTTTCACCTGCTCCTTAATGCCAAATTGGATATAATTGAAAATTTTATCCTCTAATTTGTCTATATTTTCAATAGACTTGGAAGCTTTAATGTCATTAGAATTTTCCTCAAAAAATTCATCTAATTTTTGCTTTTCCTTTGCATTAGATTGATTTTTTAAGTGCCTATCTAATATTATAAGAATTGATTTTTTATCCAAAATATAGTTTTTCTACATTCTAAGAGTAAAAAAAAGGGGGTATCCCCTAGTTCAAAGTAAAAAAAATTGAAAAAAAGAAATTAAAGGCTGTTTTTTAAAACCCCTAATGCCTTACCAATATGATTTTCAACTGTTTTTGAAGATATTTTGAGTTTTTCTGCAATTTCTTTATGTGAAAATTGGTCCTCCCTACTTAGTACAAATATGGCTTGGCATTTCACAGATAATTGAGATATAAGTTGTTGTGTATGAGCTAAAAATTCCTTGTATTCAATCAGCTCCTGTGCATTATATGATTTATCTGCTTGAAGCACCTCAGGCATATCCATATCGGCAATTCTGTTTCGAATCACTCTAAAAACTTCATGTTTAATGGAAGCAGTTAAATATGCATTCAAGGAGACTGTTACTAAAATAGTGTTCCGTTTGTTCCACAATTGAATAAATAAATCTTGAATGATATCTTCGGATGCTTGTCTATCCTTTAAGATGGAAAAGGCCGTCATATATAGGTTTTTCCAGTATTTCTTATATATTATTTCAAACGCTTGCGTATCATTTTCACGCAAACGATTTAAAAGTTCAACATCAATATGATTTACATTTAAATTCATAAAATGAATAATCAAAAATAAATATACATCAATTTCATTATATAGTTACCCGAAAATTATAAACCTAATTTAATTGAAATTGTATACAATACACAATAAATGAATGAAAATTATTTCTTAGATTTACTAACCGATAAAAGAGTCCTAATTTAAATATTTATGCAAATAAAAAAATCCCCCTTCGTATTGATTGCCACAATGAGTTTATTTTTAACGAGTTGCGTGAACTTTATGAGTGAAAAAAACGGAGGCTTAATCATGCCTGATGGCTTTGAAGCTGTTGTAGTGGTAGATAGTCTTCCAGGCAAGGCAAGACATTTAGCAGTGAATGATAATGGTGATATATATGTAAAGGCAAATCGATTTATAGAGGGCGGAATGAATTACGTTTTAAGAGATGAAAATAAAGATGGCCGTGCAGATATTATTAAAAATTTTGGCCCAATAAAAAGAGAAGGATCCTATGCTACTAGTATGCGTATACATAATGGGTATTTATATACTAGTTCCGAAATGTTAGTATATCGCTATAAACTTGACAGCAAATTTATGGTACCACAAGGACCCCCAGAATTTATTGTTATAGATAGTGGTAGACGAAGAGAACATGATGGAAAGCCTTTAGCATTTGATGGCAAAGGACATATTTTTGTCCCCTTTGGCGCTCCATCTGATGCATGTCAAGTTGAAAATAGATTACCTGGCTCGCCTGGTATGAACCCATGTCCTATTTTAGATTCCAATGGAGGCGTATGGATGTTTGATGAAAATAAATTAAATCAATTCAGAACAAGAGATGGTATAAAAGTGGCTACAGGTTTAAGAAGTTTAGTAGCAATGACATGGAACACACAAGATAATACTTTGTATTGCGTAGGACATGGTAGAGATGGCTTAGTCAATACTTGGCCTCAATTTTACAATGAATGGCAAAGTTCTTTATTACCTTCTGAAGCATTTTATAAACTAAAACCAGGTGCGAATGCTGGTTGGCCGTATTATTACTTTGACCAACTAAAAGGTAAAGTAATGCGTAATGCTGAATATGGCGGAAATGGAATTATTGAAAATACAGATACGACCATCGAAACACCCATAGTTGGATTTCCAGGTCATTTCGCACCCAATGATTTATTATTTTATACTGGAGATCAATTCCCAGCACGTTATAAAAATGGTGCATTTATCGCATTTCATGGATCTACTATTCGTGCCCCTTATCCGCAAGCTGGATATATTGTAGCTTTTGTCCCATTTGTAAATGCTAAACCACAAAAATGGGAAGTATTCGCTGATGGATTTACAGGAAGAGACACTTTAGTAAATACTAGAGATTCTAAATACCGCCCGATGGGATTGTCACAAGGCCCTGATGGATCCTTATATATTTCAGAATCAGAAAAAGGAAAAATTTGGCGCATAAAATTCACTGGTAAAAAAGAAGAATTTACCCAAAAGAATTTAGCAAAGATGGTAGAAAGAGAAAACAGAACGTATGTTAAAAATCCAGATCCTATTGTAGATAATTTAGAAAGAGGAAAAGTGGCAATTGGTGGTGAAAAATTATATCAAACCAACTGTCGTGCCTGTCACCAAAAAGATGGACAGGGTGATGGAACAAGATTCCCTTCTATTGCAGGATCTGATTGGGTAAACGGAAACAAGGATACATTGATTGCTGTATTACTTAGAGGATTAGAAGGTCCTATTAAAATTAACGGTCAACCTTTTGTTGGCATGATGCCAAAATTTGCACAATTACCAGATATAGAAATTGCTAATATTCTAAGTTATATAAGACACAATTTTGGAAACAAGGCAGATTCAGTAAACAAAACAGAAGTTGCTATTGTTCGTCAAAGACTAAGATTAATCAAGATGAAACAAATGCAACTTCTGGGATTGAAAAAAGAATAAATTTATTTTACATAGATGGGGTTGGCAAGTCCGTTTAAATCATAAACAACTTTGCCGCCCTTGATGGTTACTTCACATTCAAATTTTTCAGTGCCTTTTAATTTGAATCCGGTTTTATCATAAAAACCAAAGTTTCCTTTTCTAATATTGAGTACTGCAATATCTGCTTCAGATCCAACCGATAAATTACCAAGAAGAGGTCTATTAATTACTTGCGCTGGAGTCCATGTACTTGCTTTAATTACTTCGGTTAATGACATGCCCATATTCACAAATTTAGACATGACACTTAATTCATCTTTCATTGAAGTGTTCATGCTTCCCGTATGCAGATCGGTACTAATGGTATTAGGATATAAACCCGCTTTTAAAGCAGGAATCGCTTGAGAATAATTAAAACTTGCTCCGCCATAACCAACATCAAAAATAATTCCTCTTTTTTGCGCTTCTAATACAAAAGGCTTTAAAGTATTTGTTTGTGCATCTACAATTTCCTCTCTAGCGCCCCCCAATGCTGCATAAGCATGCGTGTAAATATCACCTGGTCTTAGATGCTTGAAAAATAAATCTTGTATAGGCAAATTGGGCTTAGATCCACCAAAATCAATAATCACAGGCAGCCCTGCTAAATTTCCAGCTTCTACTACTCTATCCGTGGGCGTCCAATCTTCACCATTAAAATGTGCTAATTTAAATCCAACAATGTAATCCTTATATTGCTTTGCAGCACTTGCTGCGAATTTTGGATTCATCTCTGCTAAATCTTGCTCATAATTTCCTCCGCGCATTCCTTCACCCACAATATTTAAAAAAGAAAGTACCCTTGTTTGAGAAACGTCAATTACATTTTTTTTGAAAGTTGCAAAACTTTTCCAACCTGCACCTCCACAATCCACAACAGTGGTTAATCCAACTCTGAATGTATAACCATCCGGCATTAAAGCACTTAATCCATCACTTAAATAATGATCTCCTTGCGTACCCGCAAACACATGTGCATGTAAATCAATTAAACCAGGCGTAACTATTAGGCCAGTTGCATCCACCACTTGTTTTGCATCTTTGGCATTTAAATTTTTATCTACTTTAAAAATTTTACCTTCCTTAATAGCGATATCGATAACGCCATCAATGCCGTTTTTAGCATCAATGACACGGCCGCCTTTAACTAGAATATCGTAAAGAAATACAGGATTTTGTGCTTGAAGTTGCAAGCAGCTTACCAATGAAACAAGTAATAAATAATACAGTTTTTTCATATAATTATTTTTTAAAAAATGATAAACAAACCTTTTTTGTAAATTAAGTTTAGCAAACAATTTTACATGTCTTTTACCCTATTACACTAAAATAGGGAAACTTTAGGGCATTCCATTTTAATTTATTTAAAAAAAGTGCATAAAATATACCTAAGCAATTACAAAATATGCGTTTTATTGATTAATTTTTGTTTCAAAATATAATCGTATTGCCATGAATTTTATTGCCACCTTATTGTTTAGCCATTTAGTTTCCTTTTTTCCTGCCGACACCAATCAATATCAATTGATTGTAGGTTCTTATACGCAAAAAGGAAATCCAGGAATTGAAGTATACTCAGTAAATGCTGTCACTGGTAAACCAACCTTGTTATATACAAAGGAAAATCAAAATGCCTCCTACTTAACTTTAGCCAACGAAGGCAAATTAATGTATGCCGTAACAGAAGCTTCCAAAGAACCTTCTTCTGTCACTTCTTATCAATTAAACAGTAATAATGAATTTGAAAAAATTAATAACTCATTTATAAAAGGATCAGGCCCTTGCTTTATAACTTACCGTCCCGAAAGTAAAACTGTTTATACAGCTAATTATAATTCAGGCAGTTTAAGCGTATTTAAAACAATGGATGGCGCCTTGCTTCCTATTGCTCAGGAAATTAAATACAATGGATCCAGTATTCTTAAATCGAGGCAAGAAGCTTCACATGCGCATAATGTGGTACTAAGTAACGATCATTCATATTTGTTAGTGACTGATTTAGGCAGCGATAAAATTTACCAACACAAAATTTATGCAGATGGCTTAGTGGATGAAAAATATACTGCCATTTCCATCACGGCAGGAAATGGACCAAGACATTTCGTATTTGATGCCACAGGGAAACATGGTTATTTAATAAGTGAGATGTCGGGTACAGTTGATGTTTTTTCAATTGAGGATAATAAATTCAATAAAGTACAAACCATTCTTGCCGACACCAGCAGCACAAAGGATCCCAAAGGAAGTGGCGATATTCATATTTCTCCAAGTGGCAAATGGCTTATTTCCACCAACAGGGTAACGAGCGATGAATTAACCATTTTTAAAATTGGCACAGATGGCTTACTTACTAAATCGTATCACCAACCGGTTGCAAAAAAACCACGCAATTTTAGTTTTGCCCCTTTAGGAAATTTTATTTTTGTAGCTAGCCAAACTGATGATAAAGTGCAAATTTTTTCCTTTGATGATGCGACAGGAAAATTAACAGACACATATCAAAACATGAATATCAAAACACCGGTTTGTTTGGTATTCTCTAATGAGCCCATGGAAGTGAATCCTGAAGAAAGATTAAAAAAATCAAATATTACTTTAATTCCAGTGGTCCCTCCTATCGCCAACTACGTAAAGCAAGTTCAAGTAGGAAAATTACTTTACTTATCAGGTCATGGTCCAGATAAACCAGGAGGTGGACAAATGTATGGCCATTTAGGAAAGGATGTGACCATTGAGGAAGGTCAAGCAGCAGCAAGACTTACTGGAATTTCTATGATTTCAACAATGAAAGCCTATTTAGGTGATTTAAATAAAGTAAAACGAATTGTAAAAGTACTTGGCTTAGTGAACTCGGAACCTACATTTGTACAACAGCCCCAAGTGATTAATGGATTTTCAAATTTAATGGTAGAAGTTTTTGGAGAAAGAGGTAAGCATGCAAGATCGGCCTTAGGCGTAGCTGCTTTACCTAATAATATCTCAGTAGAAATTGAAATGATTGTTGAACTTAAATAAATAAAAAATAAAAAAAATGAAAACTCAAAATCGTCGCTCCATCTTCAAAAAAATGTTTGCCGGCTTCCTTGGTATTTCCACTGCTAGTATTGCCGCCAATGCATCCACTACTCATTCTGCTGTTGACGCATCAGGAAAGGAAGTTTTTAATGTAACTACAGATCAAGATGTTCCACTTTTTTCAGGCGCTACCAAATTTGCAGGAATGGTTTTTGTAGCAGGCAAAGGTGCACACTTTGAAGGAGACATTAAAGCGCATACAGATCATGTTTTAAAGGAGTTGGAAAAGGAATTAATCAATGCTGGATCCTCTATGGAGAAAGTGTTGAAAGTAAATGTATACTTAGCGGACTTAGGCGACTATAAACAAATGAATGAAGTATTTAAAGGTCGTTTTGGTGCACATCCTCCAGTTAGAACAACCGTTGCCACTTATGGTGGGGTACCTGGAAATTCACTGGTTGAGATGGATTGTATTGCAATTGCAAACTAAATTTTGGTTTTATAATTAAAAAAATATTAAAATAAATAACATGAAACGCAGAGACCTCTTAAAATATATTTCAATCACCCCACTTGCAGGTGCCTCCATTGTTGGTGGAATCACAAGTGCGAATGCTACACCTTTAGCAGTAGCTGCAGGTCGTGATTTGTTTGCTGAATTGGGTGTACGCACTTTTATTAATGCAGCTGGAACCTATACTGCAATGACTGCAACATTGATGCGTCCAGCCACAGTAGAAGCAATCAGACAAGCCTCCCATAAATTTTGTATGTTAGATGAAATACAAGATAAAGTGGGCGAAAGATTGGCTGAAATCACCAAAGCAGAATCAGTGGTGGTAACAAGCGGTGCATTTTCCGCTTTAACTTTAGGAATGGCAGGTATATTAACTGGATTAGACCCTGTCAAAGTAAGACAGCTTCCTAAATTAGAAGGCACTGGAATGAAAACAGAAGTGATTTGTCAAAAAGCACATGCCATTGGATATAATCAAGCCTTAACCAATACGGGTGTTAAAGTGATCATGATTGAAACAGTTGAAGAATTAAAAAACGCAATCAATAAAAATACAGCATCAATGCACTTTCTTCATGTGCAATCTGACAAAGGTAAAATTCAACATGAAGAGTGGGTCGCTATTGGAAAGCAGTATGGCATTCCTACAAGTATTGATATTGCAGCAGATGTTCCACCAGTAAGCAACTTATGGCGCTTCAATGAAATGGGATTTGATTTTGTTGCTATTTCGGGCGGTAAAGCATTAAGAGGACCTCAAAGCGCTGGTTTGTTAATGGGAAAAAAAGATTTAATTAAAGCAGCTCGATTATCCATGCCTCCTCGCGGCGAAACAATTGGTCGTGGAATGAAAGTGAACAAAGAAGAAATTTTAGGAATGCTAGTTGCAGTTGAGGAATTTGTAAAAATTGACCATGATGCTGAAGCACTTGTATTTTTAGAAAGAATTAAAAAAATACAAGCAGCGGCAATGTCTGTTCCTGGCGTAAGCACTACTATTACAACACCAGTTTTAGGTAATGTGACTCCTACATTGAATATTACTTTTGATTACAGTAAAATTAGCAAAACAGGCGAAGCCATGAAACTTGAGTTACGCAATGGCAGCCCATCTATTGAAGTGGTTGGTGGTAAAGATAATATTGGTATTACTGCATGGTCTTTACAAGAAGGGGAAGATAAAATTGTTGCTAAAAGATTAAAAGAAGTATTAGAAGGTGCTAAGGTTTAAATTAAAAATAAATATGAAAAAAATAGGATTGCTTTTATTGTTGTCAAGTTGTTTTTATTTTGCCCAAGCTCAATTATTCCCTAAATCGGAATTAGAATATTTAACATCACAATGGAAAGGCGAAAGATTTGAAGATGGTCGCCCTAAAATTAGCGATGCATTAATTGCTCGTGCGAAAAAAATTGGTATTGAGGAAGCTTGGCAGGTTTTACATAATGAAGGATACAACAATCAATTTGAAGGGAATTGGAAAATGGTACATGAGGATGTTCCTGTTGTAGGAAGAGCTGTCACAGCTAAGTACAGCCCTACTCGACCTGACATTGAAGCGCTGATTAAAGAGCGTGGAAAAAAAGAAGGACGAAAAGGGAATACCAATTCTTGGCCTATTGAAATTCTTCAAAAGGGTGATGTGTATGTTGCCGAATCATTTGGAAAAATTGCACAAGGCACTTTAGTAGGCGATAACTTAAGTACATCTATTTTTAATAAAACAGGTAATGGTGTCATCTTTGATGGTTCTGCTAGAGACTTGTCAGGATTAGAACAAATCAAAGGTTTCAATGCCTATGTAAGGGATTTTCATCCCTCCTTTTTAGAGGAAGTAGTACTCATTGGATTAAATGGCCCTATTCGAATTGGTGCTGCTATTGTAATGCCCGGTGATTTAGTATTATCTGAAAGAGAAGGCGTCTTATTTATCCCAGCTCATATGGCTGAAAAAGTAGTCGCTACTTCGGAGTTTATTTCTGTTAGAGATCGCTTTTCAAAAGATGTTTTAAAATCAGGTAAATACAATGCGGGTCAAATTGACAACCAATGGACAGAAGAAATAAAAACTTCATTTTTAAATTGGATTAGTGCACACCCCAATGAACCCGTTATTACAAAAGAAGCGCTCGAAAAGTTTTTAGAAAAAAGGACTTGGTAAGCACACTTAATTAAAATATCAAATGAAAAATTACAAACCATTTTTAGTTATTTCCTTAATATTATTTTCGTTATCAGGTATTCTATACCTTTTGCACATCACTGATTATTTAGGATTGATTGTATCACTAGGATTTTTATCCTTAAGTTTAGGAGTTAAAGGAACCGAAACTTTACAAGGATTAAGTTTCACAATGGTTATACTTGCATGTGTATGTATCACTTTAAATTATCCTCAGTATTTTTTACAAGTAGGTAATTTTAAATTAAAAGGATTAATCACTCCATTGATCCAAATTATAATGTTTGGAATGGGAACTGAAATTGGATTAAAAGATTTTAAAAGAGTGGCCGAACAACCAAAGGCAGTAATCATTGGACTCACAGGACACTTTACATTTATGCCTTTAATGGGTTTCGCCTTGGCTAAGTTATTTCATTTTGAACCCGAGATTGCTGCAGGAATTGTATTGATAGGTTCCATGCCATGTGGACTCGCCTCCAATGTGATGTCCTATTTAGCTAAAGCCAATTTAGCATTATCTGTTACCCTTACTAGTGTCAGCACCATCCTTGCTACTTTTTTAACCCCTTTCTTAATGAAAGTTTTAGGAGGACAGTTTATTGAAATCAAGGCAACGGACATGTTTATTCATATCTTACAAATAGTGATTGTTCCGATTGCTTTAGGATTATTATTCAATCGATATATCAAAGGGAAAACCACTTGGCTTGATAAATTAATGCCATCGGTATCCATGTTTGGAATTGCCACCATCATCATTGTTATCACTGCAGCTGGTAGTAAAAGTTTATTAACCATTGGACCCATACTAATATTAGCCTCCTTTATTCATAATACATCGGGCTATTTATTTGGATATTGGATTGGAAGATTATTTAGATTGGGTGAAAGAGACAGTCGTACTATAGCTATTGAAGTAGGTATGCAAAATGGAGGCTTAGCATCGGGACTTGCAGAAAAACTAGGTAAAGCAGCAACCATGGGATTAGCACCTGCCGTTTTTGGACCCTTTATGAATATTACAGGTTCTATCCTTGCTTCTTATTGGCATAAAAAAACGCCTAAGGATTAAAATAAATATTTGAAACTAGCTAATATAAAAAAAGCGTCCCAATAAATCGGAACGCTTTTTTTATGTTACTTATTGTTTAGTTAAATTGAATCACACCATATTTATCAAACTCATGGAAACTTGCAATTACAGGAGACCAGGCCCACTTTATCATTTTCCCCGCATCATAATCTAATCTATAAAAATTAGCATTCCAACAAACCCCTTTATCGAGTTTAGTATTTTGTAGAGGAGCAAATAAGGAGATAGGAAAAAATAATTCTGCCGACCATTTATACATTTCATTATTCACTTGATGTACCATCACTTTTTTAGTCACTTTTCGTTTGCCATCATAATGCCAAGGTGCCCAGCCTAATGCTTTTGTATCCAAATGAGGTACTAAAAGCACCAATTCCGCATTCAATGCATTTACTTCATACTCTAAGTAAATAGGTGTCTTAGGCTCTGGATGAAAAAAAACTTCAAATACATCGGCAGTGTACAAGTTTTCAAAATCTTTGGTAAAAGTAGAAGTCACTTTTTTATCATTACCAGTAAAAAAAACATAGATGCCAGCACTAGAATACAATATTTTAAATTTTGTATCATAATTACGGATACCTGAATCCAGTTGTATTAATGAAACCCATTGAGCCGCTTCCCATAGTTTATTGGTCCCTGCCCCGTCCAATTCAAAATCAATTGTTTTATTTATCTTAATGGTATCCCTTAAAATAAAGGCTTGGGCATTTTGAAAAATCAAAAAGCCGATCATCAAAAAAAGTAATTTTTTCATTTTATATCGATTAGTATGTATAAAATAACACCTATTCTGTGCTCTCAACTATCGTTCCATAATCTACTAACAACTCTTGCCCTTCCTTAATATCAACTAGTGCTTCAAATTGTTCCCCTTCATTTAAAGAAATAACATTGGGTGTATCTGAATGATTCAAATAAATAACCAAGTCCACTAATTTAAACCCATATTCTGGAATAAAATAATTATTGTCATCAAACAAACAATGATTTTCGATCAAATCCCTTGAATGTTTAGGCAATGCATCTACCTCCTCCTTACTTACTTGTATCCAATCACCAAACCCTTCTGAAAAAATATTTTTTGTTCCTTTTGGAATGTCCCTAATGGCAAATACACCAATACCATGCAATGGAGATGGCTTAATCATCACATATGTTTGTGATTGCAGTTGTTTTAAAAGAACTTCTTTTTTCATATTATATTTTGTTCAGCTAATTTTTGTTGACAATCTAATAAGGATTCCTCCCAATGAGGAATCAATATACCTAGTTCCTGCTCAATTTTTTGTGTATCTAATACCGAATAAGCAGGACGCGCAGCTGGTGTTGGAAATTGTTTTGTATTAATGGAATGTAATTCGCAACTTAATCCTGCATTTTGTTTTATTTGTTGCGCAAATTCAAACCAACTAGTGACCCCTTGATTCGCATAATGATAAATACCTTTTAATGATTTCCCTTCCTGTATCGCAACAATCATTTGCATTGTGGCCTTGGCTAAATCATGAGCATAAGTAGGGCGGCCTATTTGATCTGATACAATATTTAAACTTTCTCTTTCCTTCATCAATCGATACATTGTTTTAACAAAATTATTTCCATGACTACTAAATACCCATGAAGTACGAATAATGAGGATATTGGGATTTATCTCTAATGCTAAAACTTCACCATTGGCTTTTGTTTCACCATAAAAATTAACTGGCTCTCTTTTAGTTTCGGTTAAATAAGGAATTTTAGCCAAGCCATTAAATACATAATCAGTAGAAAAAGTAATCAATAGTATATCATGTAGCTTAGCCACTCTAGCCAATTCAGCTACTGCCGTAGTATTCACCAATATCGCTAAATCTTTTTCAGTTTCGGCTTTATCTACTGCAGTATAGGCTGCTGTATTTATTATAATATGTGGCGCTATTTCCTGAAGCAAGGATTCAAATATGGCAGGCTTTGATAAATCAAAAATGGATTTATCTGCAAAAATAAATTCAAAGGAAGGATACTGTACAGCTAATTGTGACAATGACCAGCCCAATTGCCCATTCGCTCCTGTTACTAAAATTTTTTTGATACCCATATTATAAAATTAAAGTCAGCGAGTTGATTTTTTTATTTTGAAATGAATTCCTTAGGCAATTTGGTCCATTCACTCGAAGGCAATGATTTAAAATAATCGTATGTCTTTTTCAAACCTTCTGCTCGATCTACTTTTGGCTCCCATCCCAATAAGGATTTAGCTTTTGTGATATCGGGTTGGCGTTGCTTAGGATCGTCCACTGGAAGTGGCTTGTAAATAATTTTTACACTTGAACCTGTTAATTTTAATACTTCTTCTGCAAAATCCTTTAAACTTATTTCGTTTGGATTACCAATATTTACTGGACTTGAATAATCACTGAGCAATAATCTATAAATGCCTTCTACTAAATCATCTACATAACAAAAACTTCGTGTTTGTGATCCGTCCCCAAATACGGTCATATCCTCTCCTCTTAATGCTTGACCAATAAATGCGGGTAGTGCTCGGCCATCGTTAAGTCGCATCCTTGGACCATAGGTATTAAAGATGCGGATGATTCTCGTTTCGACATGATGAAAAGTATGATACGCCATGGTGATGCTTTCCATATAACGCTTAGCTTCATCGTAAACGCCCCTTGGCCCCACTGGATTCACATTACCCCAATACTCCTCGGTTTGTGGATGCACTAATGGATCACCGTATACTTCGCTGGTACTTGCCACCAATATGCGTGCTTTTTTATCTTTAGCTAAGCCCAAACAATTATGTGTACCCAATGCTCCTACTTTTAAAGTTTGAATGGGTATTTTTAAATAATCAATGGGGCTTGCAGGTGATGCAAAATGTAAAATATAATTTAACTCGCCTTCTATTTCAATAAATTTAGTAACATCATGAAGTACAAACTCAAAATTTTCATTGGACATTAAATGCTCAATGTTTTTCATGTCACCTGTAATCAAATTATCCATTGCAATGACTTTAAAGCCTTCACGAACAAATCGATCACATAAATGAGATCCCAAGAATCCTGCAGCACCCGTAATTAAAATTCTTTTTTGACTCATTAATTTTTATTTATACTTTGATTATAAGTTATCAACTTGCTTATTTTAAAATCGTCCAATACTTTCATAATAATAGCCCATCTCTTTCATCTTAGCTACTTCAAATAAGTTTCGACCATCAAAAATGACTTTACTAGTTAAATCCATTTCAATCAAATCAAAGTCGGGTGTCCTAAATTCACTCCACTCAGTTGCAATCACTAAAGCATCAGCCCCTTTCAATGCTGCATATTGATTGGCAGCGTATTCAATTTTATCTCCAATTTTATTTTTCACATTTGGCATGGCTTCCGGATCATATGCAGTAACTGTAGCACCTGCTTTTAAAAAAGCGTCAATCATATCTAAAGCAGGAGCATCTCTTATATCATCAGTATTAGGTTTAAAAGCCAATCCCCACAAAGCAATTTTTTTCCCTTGCAGCTGATGATTAAAATAGTTGTTTACCTTTTTTACTAAATGTAATTTTTGTAATGCATTCACCTTTTCAACAGCTTTTAATATTTCAAAGTCGTAGTCTACTTCGGTTGCCGATTTTACCAATGCTTGCACATCTTTAGGGAAACAACTACCACCATATCCAATGCCAGGAAATAAAAAGCGTTTTCCAATACGATCATCACTTCCTATACCTCTGCGCACCATATCCACATCTGCACCCATACGCTCACACAATTGTGCAATCTCATTCATGAAAGATATCTTGGTGGCTAAAAAACTATTGGCAGCATATTTTGTTAATTCAGAACTGCGTTCATCCATATAAATTACTGGATTGCCTTGTCTTACATAAGGTGCATATAATTCGCTCATTAATTTTTTTGCTCGTTCCGATGTTGTACCTACCACTACCCTATCTGGTTTCATAAAATCATCCACCGCAACACCCTCTCTTAAAAATTCAGGATTACTCACCACATCAAATTCACCTTTATAATTTTTTTCGATGGCTGCTCTTACTTTATCAGCCGTTCCCACAGGAACGGTACTCTTGTTCACTATTACTTTATAATCCTTCATCAACTTACCAATCTGATCCGCTACGCCTAATACATATTTTAAATCAGCAGACCCATCTGCGCCTGGTGGTGTTGGTAAAGCAAGAAAAATAATATCAGATTGATCTAGCACTTCTTCCAATTGGGTCGTAAATACCAAACGCCCTTCCTTTGTATTTCTTAAAAATATTTTTTCTAATCCTGGTTCATAAATAGTAATTTGCCCTGATGCTAATTTATCTACCTTGTTTTTATCAATATCGACACAAGTCACTTTGTTCCCCGTTTCTGCAAAACAAGTTCCTGTCACTAATCCTACATACCCTGTTCCAATCACTGTAATTTTCATCTAATTAATTTTATGAATTAAAAAACGATTTAATACCTGCTACAATATACGCCAATTGCGTTTCATCCATTTCGGTATGTACAGGGAGGGAACATACCACGGGTGTTAACGCATTTGTAATAGGCAAATCCAACAGCTCATTTTTATGAGCTCCAAACATTTTTTGTAAATGGCCTGGCACTGGATAATAGATCATGCAAGGAATTTCCATATCCGCTAAATGTTTTATCAATTTTTCACGATCTACCCCAATCAGTTGCATCGTATATTGATGATATACATGTGTGCTGTAATTTTTTACACCTGGGGTCATTATTTGTTTCAAGTCCGAAAAAGCTTGATTATAATACTCTGCTACTTTTTGACGCGCTGCATTATAAGCATCTAATTTTTGCAATTTAATATTTAAAATAGCCGCTTGAATTGAATCTAATCTTGAATTACATCCAACTACATCGTGATAGTAACGAGCAGATTGTCCGTGATTGGCAATCATCGTCATCTTATCGGCCAAGGATTTATCATTTGTAAATAAAGCACCGCCATCTCCAAATGCGCCAAGGTTTTTACTTGGATAAAACGAAGTGGCTCCAATATGCCCCATGGTACCCGTTTTTTTAGTTACTCCATTTGAAAAAGTATAATCGCATCCAATGGCTTGTGCATTGTCTTCAATTACATAAATATGATGAAGTGCTGCAATTTCTAAAATTTCTTCCATCGGTGCAGCTTGTCCATATAAATGAACAGGGACAATTACTTTTGTTTTTGGTGATATTGCTTTTTTTAGAGAATCAATATCCATACAATAAGTAATAGGATCCACATCCACAAAAACAGGCGTTAATCCTAATAAAGCAACCACTTCGGTTGTGGCAATATAAGTAAAGGAAGGAGTGATGACTTCGTCACCTGGTTTTAAATCCAAAGCCATCATGGCAATTTGCAAAGCATCTGTTCCATTTGCACAAGGCACTACATGTGCCACATTTAAATAATTGGCTAAATGTTGGCTAAATTCTTGTACCGCTTTCCCATTAATATAAGAGGCGGAGTCTAATACAGACTGAATGGCTTCATCCACCTCTTTTTTTATCGCCAGATACTGATTTTTTGTATCTACCATTTGAATTTTTCGCATCAATTCCATTTTTGCAAAAATACTATAAAAAGGGTAAAAAGGCCTATCTAGAGCAATAACTAAATCCCCTAGGCGCTAATACAAAATAAATGTCCTTTTATATGGCAAATTTTATTGATTTTTGCTTGATAGAAGTCAACTATGGGATTATACAATCTATTTTTACTGTGCTACCCTTTCCTTGCCAAATGCATGGCCCCTTTTAATGCCAAAGCAAAACAATGGACTTTAGGGCAGGATAAGGTATGGCAAGAAATAGACTTATGCGCACAAAAAATGCAAAAACCTATTATTTGGGTGCATTGCGCCTCCTATGGTGAATTTGAACAAGGCTTACCTATTATTGAAAACATCAAGAAGCAATATCCTAACTATCAAATTTGGCTTACCTTTTTTTCACCCTCTGGATACTTACATCGTCAAAATGATCCTAGTGTTGATTTCATTACCTACCTACCAATGGATGGTGCTCAAAATGCAACACGTTTTTTTGATTTACTCCAACCCGAGTTAGTGATATTTGTTAAATATGAATTTTGGTTTTATTATTTAACCGAAGCGAAACGCAGAAATATTCCTACTATTTTAGTGGCTGCATTATTTAGGCCTAATCAATTATTTTTTAAATGGTATGGCGGATTTTACAAAAAGATGATTGACTTATTTCATGCTATTTTAGTACAAGATGAAAATTCAAAAAAACTCATCGCACCCATTGTTGCTGAAAATAAAATAGTAATTACTGGCGATACGCGTTTTGATCGGGTTTGGAGTACTGCACAAATACTAAAACCATTTGAGTGGTTGCATAAATTGAATCAAGATAAAATAATCATCGCTGGTAGTACTTGGGAAAAGGACCATATCTTATTGGCTAAATTAACCGAAAAATTTTCGCAATTTAATTGGATCATTGTGCCGCATCATGTGGACGCACCTTCCATTCAAAAATGCTTGAAACATTTTAACAATGCCACTACATTAACTTCCTTTATTCAATCCAATCAAAAATTTAATAACTCAAAAGTGATCGTTGTAGATCAAATGGGTTTGTTGCGTAGTCTTTATCAATATGCTTATGTAAGTTATATTGGTGGCGGATTTGATACCGAAGGCATACATAATGTTTTAGAACCTGCTGCATTTGGGAAGCCCGTCATTTGGGGGCCCAATGATGAAAAATACAGAGAAGCCATTGGACTTATTGACTTTGGTGGTGGATTTAAAATTCATGATGAAAATTCATTTAAACGAATTTTAAATTTATTAATGGAACAAGAAGATAAATATAATAAAGCAAGCACTGCTTCGGCAAACTTTATTCAACAAAATGCAGGTGCTACTCAAAAGACAATGCAGTTTATTCAGGAAAATCGCCTTTTAACCAATTGATCAAAACTTTTTACAATGGGCGAATCTTCGTCCCAATTATTTTTTTCTCTTAATTCTCGTCTGATATAAAATTGGGCTTCTGGAAATATCTTAAATGAATTTATCGTTTTAATTCCTGCTTCAAAGGACTTTTCATCTCCTCCAAATAAAGCCTCAATAAATTGGAACTTGTCATTGATGCCAATGGCTGATCGTAAATCCTTAATGGGCTCTAATACGATATGATCTATCACTTCCTTAACAGTGGTAGATAAAGCGACTGCAATTTCCAAGGGAGCAGGTATGGCTTCAGGCGGACTTACTGTCTCCACCGGGGTCTCAATATAGATTTGTTCTGGCAAGGGTTTAGTTATGGCTGTTTCCTCTAGCGCAGCTAATATTTGCTGGGCCGTTAATTTTAAAGATGAGATATCTGCATTTTGTTGCAAATCTTCCCTTAATTTATCCACCAAAGACCTTACTCTATCCATAGGAATGTTTACTTTTGAGGCAATAACTTTACCCTTGTTATTAAAACGAAGAAACCAATTTAATTATTGTCTATGTTTATTGAACAGAATTTAACTGGCGAGCGCAGAGGTTGGATTGAAGTGATTTGCGGTAGCATGTTTAGTGGCAAAACCGAAGAACTCATTCGTCGTCTCAAAAGAGCTAAAATTGCCAATTTAAAAATTGAAATATACAAGCCAGCGACTGATACGCGATATGATGTTACTAAAATTGTAAGTCATGATACTAATTCAATTGCATCTATACAAGTAGACCATTCATCGGCTATTATTGCATTGGCTCAGCATGCAGATGTCATTGGCATTGATGAAGCACAATTTTTTGACAATGGCATTGTAGATGTTTGTGAAACTTTAGTAATGCAAGGCAAAAGGGTCATAGTAGCTGGATTAGACATGGACTATTTGGGCAAACCTTTTGGGCCCATGCCAAATCTTTTATCAGTGGGTGATTTTATTACTAAGCTTCATGCCATTTGCGTACAATGCGGTCACTTAGCTAATATCTCCTATCGCACTAGTGATGAAGAAGGCACAGTGGTATTAGGCGAGAAAAATAATTACGAACCAAGATGTAGAGTATGCGCCTCCAAATAGTATATACCTTATTAAAAAAAGATGCCTTGCTAGAATTTAGACAGCAGCATACTTTTTTTGGTATTCTTTTATACATTGCTTCCACCACTTTTGTTATTTATTTAACTATGGGGCAACCAGATGATCATGTATGGAATGGTTTATTTTGGGTGACTCTTTTATTTATTTGTATCAACACCGTTGCTCGAAGTTTTTTACAAGAAAGCAGGGGCAGAATGCTTTATTTTTATACGATTGCAAGCCCTGTTCATTTTATTTTTTCAAAACTAATTTATAATAGTTTACTCATGATCATCATGAGTGGCCTTAGCTTGCTATTATTTACTTTACTATTAGGCAACCCATTACAACATGGTTTATTGTTTTTTGGCATTAGTTGCTTGGGTGGGATTAGCTTAAGTTTAGTGTTTAGTTTTTTAGCAGCGATTGCTTCTAAGGCGCAACAGCCATCCGCTATTATGGCGATACTTGGCTTCCCTTTAATTATTCCTCAATTAATGATTTTGATGAAAATCGCAAACATTGCATTTTCAGATGTGGTTCAAAATAGTTTACCAGAACTCGTATTGATCTTAATCGGATTTGATGTAATGATTATTGCATTGTCCTATATTCTTTTCCCTTTCCTTTGGAAGGAATAAGTTTTAAAAAGCTTAATTTATTAAAGCTTTTTAAAACTGCAAGTGGCGAACTGTTTGACCATTATTGATGAGCTGCTTCAATGAATCAATACCAATATTCAAATGTCTTTCGACAAACTCGGCAGTCACGATTGTATCGCTGGCTTCGGTTTTAACACCTTCAGGAATCATTGGAGAATCACTTACTAAAAGTAATGCTCCAGTTGGAATTTTATTATAAAAACCAACAGTGAAGATAGTAGCGGTTTCCATATCAATAGCGTATGCACGAATATCAGTGAGGTATTGTTTAAAAATATCATCATGTTCCCATACACGACGATTGGTTGTGTATACAGTACCCGTCCAATAATCTACACCGCTATCTCGTATTGTGGTTGAAATTGCTTTTTGTAATGCGAAGGCAGGCATCGCTGGTACTTCGGGTGGAAAATAATCATTTGAAGTTCCCTCTCCTCTTATTGCTGCAATAGGTAAAATTAAATCTCCAATTTTATTTCTCTTTTTTAATCCCCCGCATTTTCCTAAAAATAAAACAGCTTCGGGTTGTATTGCAGTTAATAAATCCATGATGGTGGCCGCACCAGGACTTCCCATTCCAAAATTAATAATAGTTATTCCTTCGGCAGTTGCGCATTGCATAGGTCGATCTTTACCAATGACTTCTACCTTATGCTTTTGAGCAAACATATTTACATAATGGCTAAAATTGGTTAATAAGATGTACTTGCCAAATTGTTCTAAGACCGCACCCGTGTATCTTGGCAACCAATTATCTACTATTTCTTGTTTCGATTTCATATTAAATATTTTTATCGATGTTCAATACTTCCCTAGGTTTCTGTCCTTATCTTTGAAGTATTACTATTTAAAATTACAAATTTTATCGCAATTCTTCATGCAAGCTTTGATTTACCCCTCCTATCCTTTTAAAATTCAACAGCAATCAGGCAAGGACCAAATATTTGATCCCTTTCGTAAAATATGGGTATTCCTCACTCCAGAGGAATGGGTAAGGCAAAATATACTTCAATATTTAGTGCAGGTTTGTCATTATCCTAACGCATTAATTGCAGTTGAGAAAACAATTCAATTAGGGGAATTAAAAAAACGATTTGATGTGGTCGTATTTAAAAATGAAAAGCCTTGGATGATTATTGAATGTAAAGAAGCCAAAGTTGAAATTGGTGAAAAAACACTGCAACAAATATTACAATACCAACAAGTACTTGAAGCAACCTATTTAATTATTACGAATGGGCATCAAACCCATGGAGCTGAAATTATTTCAGGACAATTGCAAACATTACAAGATTTCCCGAGCTATCTCTAAATTGTTTTTTTGCAAACTACTATGGGAAAATACCTAATTCAGCATAGGAAGTTCCTACTTTATTAATGGCACAAACATAAGCAGCAGTTCTCATATCAGGAATAGTAGGGTTTGCTTTCCAAATATCCATAATTTCTCTTGTGGCATTAATCATTGTTTCTTCTAATCCACTATGCACTAAATCAATTTCATCAGGTCCATGTGCAATGATATCCTTTTCGGATTCAGTAACTTTTTTACCTGTTAATTCTTCAATTTGATTTAGGATATTAATATTTGCATTTTCAGTAAATCTTTTTTCTAAACGACCATATCTTACATGGCTTAAATTTTTCAACCACTCAAAATACGATACTGTTACACCACCTGCATTTAAATACATATCTGGAATAACCAACACCCCTTTTTTAGATAAAATTTCATCAGCTTCAGGTGTCAATGGCCCATTGGCAGCTTCTCCAATAATTTTTGCCTTAATTTTTGGGGCGTTGTTTTTATCAATCACATTTTCTAATGCTGCTGGAATTAAAATATCACATTCCATTTCGAGAGCAGATGCACTATTTTCTATATTAGTAGCACCTGGAAAATTTAAAATACTTCCCGTTTTTTTACGATGTTGAAAAACTTCTTCTTCATTTAAGCCTGCTGCATTATGAATAGCACCTTCAAATTCAGCAATGGCAATAACTTTAGCACCATGTTCTCTGAAAAACTTAGCAGAAAAATAACCCACATTACCAAGGCCTTGTACAATCACATTTTTATCTTCTATACCAACCGATAATCCCAATTTTTTCATCTGATCCTCCATTAAACAAACTTCTCTTACTCCAAAAAATACGCCTAGTCCAGTAGCTTCTTTTCGACCTCTTACGCCTCCTAAAGAAATGGGCTTACCTGTCACACAACCTGCTGCATCTATCTCTCCTGGCTTTAATGATTGATATGTATCAACGATCCATGCCATTTCTCTTTCACCTGTTCCGTAATCGGGTGCTGGAACATCAATACCTGGACCTATAAAATTTTTCTTTACTAATTCAGAAGTATATCTTCTGGTTATTTTTTCTAATTCATAAGCACTCAAGCTACGAGGACTAATTTTAATCCCCCCTTTAGCACCTCCAAAAGGCACATTCACAATGGCACATTTATAAGTCATCAGTGCGGCCAATGCCATCACTTCATCTTGATTCACCGCCATGCTAAAACGAATACCTCCTTTACAAGGGGACTTGTGTTGTGAATGTTGCACACGATATGCTTCAATTACTTCAATATGTCCGTCGTCCATTTTCACTGGAAAACGCATACTATAAATACTATTACATGCTTTTATTTGATCTAATATCCCTTGCTCCCATGAAGTAAATTTAGATGCTTTATCAAAACTTTTTTCTACGCTTTCAAAGAAACTATATTCCTGATGGTTACTCATAATTTTGAATTTTTAATCATCCGTTTATTTGTGAAACAAGAAAAACAAAAAAATTAATCCTTTTCGCCGCGTTCAAGTTGACTTATCTTTTTATCAATAGATGCAACATAAATAAATAAGCCAGTAAGAATAATACTTACAATGGTCATTACTAAATAAATCTTACCGTCTCTTATCATTAAGTTGTCGGTATTATTTGCTGTCATGGCTTGTAAAATAGATATCATATCTTAAAATTTATTTTTTATAATTTATAAAAGTTCCTCTTTTTTTAATTTAAATAGTTGAACACGAATATGTATTGTGCTGATCCAAACGCCGAGTAAAGTCCATCCAATGACTGCTGGATAAAAAACAGTACGCATGTCCATGGTCATATCTTTTCCATTAATACCAGGATTCCCTTCACTACCTTGTCCACCAGGGTGTAAGGATTCTGTCAATCTTGGTAAAATCCATAATGTGGGGAATAGCATAAAAAAGGAGAAAATATTATACACTGCAGATAATCTAGCACGCTTTTCCATATCCAATAAACTACCTCTTAAAACAAAATACGCAAAGTAAATTAACAATGCTATAGCCGCTCCATTTTGCTTTGGATCACCTACCCATGGACTTCCCCATTGATAGTTCGCCCAAAATGCACCAGTAATGATTCCCAAAGTGCCAAACAATAATCCAATAGAAGCATAACTTGATGAATACACATCATGCACTGGGTTTGCAGTTCTTAAATATTTTATGGCATACACTAAGGAAACAAAAAATAAGATCATCATCCCAAACCACATGGGAACATGAAAAAACATATTGCGGATGGATTCTCGCATACGATCATCTAACTTAGGCACCTTCACAATAAAACCGTAGGTACAGGTGTACAACAAAAGAACAAAGGATAATACTTTCCACCATTTAGCTTTCAACATAGTTTAATTTGTTTTACCCAACACCCTCTAAAAACTAACAATTGTTTGCAAAGTTAGCACTTTCGTTCAAATTGCCCAATTTTAGATACAAATGTTGTTAAGGCAAAATTACTGCTAAAGTTGTACATTTGCGTCCATAATTTTCATGCCGTAACATGAAGCGAACTGCCCCGTAAGGCTGTAGTAAACTTAATGTGGCTATCACCAAAAATAGACACAAATGAAACTTTCTCAATTTAGGTACGACCTACCTTTAAATC
>Ga0194047_10000054_pt1 | contig 87089 bp, 68 predicted proteins | sample JunL225m_MetaG_2_FD_160070 | JGI IMG/M metagenome (GOLD analysis project Ga0194047, IMG submission 160070) | Anoxic zone freshwater microbial communities from boreal shield lake in IISD Experimental Lakes Area, Ontario, Canada - Jun2016-L221-5m | ecosystem: Environmental > Aquatic > Freshwater... | reverse complement strand
TAAAATCAATCGTTTTACAAACCAAATTCGTTTTTCGGCCATAAAAAGTGCACCTTTACAACCGTAACAGTAAAAAGCTATCCCTTTTTAAGTTTTGATAGCACTTAATTTTTAAACTAACTATCACTTATGTACACCCAGATTTGGAGCAAGTATCTGCCGATTATTAAGATTTTATTAAAACGTTCTGCTAGTGGAAACCAAACATTAGAGTTGAACAGAATTGACTTTGAAAGGGCAGGAAGCGGCCGTAAAGCTGGCTATAAGTTCTTGATTGAACTGAATGCTGCAAGAACAGTAAATGTATTGAGTGGCATTCCTTTGGCTAAAGACTTAGCAGATGTAATGTTGGCTGATGTTAATATCAAAGAAATTTTATTAAAAGGAAACTATGAAATTGGTTTAAACACCCGTTTTCAATTAAGCATTAAAAATGTAACTCCTGCCGACGTTTCTACCGAAGAAACTGTGTAGGATTCAACCATATTCAAAAAAAATACCTCCTAATTGGGAGGTATTTTTTTGCCTTAGGCTTAACGATTCTAAGCTATAATGTAGCCATATCAATCACAAAGCGGTATTTCACGTCTGATTTTAATACCCTGTCATAAGCAGCATTAATGTCTTTCATAGCAATTACTTCTACATCAGAAACAATATTGTGTTCCGCGCAATAGTCTAGCATTTCTTGGGTTTCTTTTATCCCACCAATCATTGATCCCAAAATGCTTCTGCGTTTTGAAATTAATTTTGCAGCGTTAATTCTGTTGTCTTCTGGAGGAATTCCTACCAACAACATGGTTCCGTTTAATTTCAATAGGTTCAAATAAGCATTCATATCATGCGGAGCAGCCACGGTATTTAATATAAAATCAAAACTACAAGCTGCTTTTTTCATTGCCGCTTCATCGGTTGCTAAAATAAAATGTTGAGCGCCTAATTTTTTGGCATCAACTTCTTTAGATGCACTAGTACTTAACATGGTTACTTCTGCGCCAAAAGAAGCAGCAAACTTAACAGCCATATGGCCTAATCCACCTAAACCCATTACAGCTACTTTATGACCTTTACCTACACCTGCAAACTTTAAAGGAGACCAAGTAGTGATTCCTGCACAAAGCAAAGGAGCCACAGCTTCAAGTTGACTTGTAAATGGAATATGCAGTGTATAATGTTCGTCCATCACTATTTTAGAAGAATAACCACCAAATGTTGGCGTTACCCCATCTCTTTCATAACCATTATAAGTGCCAGTCATTCCTTCATCGCAATATTGCTCTAGGTCTGATTTACAGCAATCGCATTTTCTACAAGAATCAACAAAAACACCCACACCTGCTAAATCACCCACTTTAAATTTGGTTACACCAGCACCAATTTCAGACACTCGACCTACAATTTCATGACCTGGTACAATAGGATATAAAGATGGACCCCATTCGCTGCGGGCCATATGTATATCTGAATGGCAAACGCCACAATACATAATATCAATTAATACGTCTTTTTCACCCACAGCCCTTCTTTCAAAACCAAAAGGAGCCAAACTATCTGTTTTGCTTAATGCTGCATAAGATTTAACTGGAATCATAGAATCTATGGTTTTATTGTTTGGTTGATTTTTAATAAACGGAGCGTAAGTTACTACAAAATGCAAAGAGATTTGTTTGAAAATCTTCTTGCTTTTATTAAAAATCTTAGGATTTCATTCAATATATTAAAAAAAAAATTGATGAATTAGTTATATCAATTTTTAATCAAATAATATAACTAATTAGTATTTTCGTATAAATAATTATATAATGAAAAAAAATAATCCTTTCGTTTATATCACGGTTTTCTTGATGTTGGGGATTGTATCAACTTTTATTATTAGAACCGTATACTTTACACCCAAGCAATTGGCTATTGAATTCAATACTATTCAAAAAGCCAACCAATTGTATGCTGTTTCAATAGCCGAAAAAACGCCAAGCCCTTTAAATAACGAACACAATTATCGCTTAAACTGGAAGGATTATATTTATTTAGCGCCAATGCACCAAGGGGTGGCTTACCAAATTTCAAAAGAAGGGGTAATTGAGCATATTGCTATACCCATTGTAAATAAAACGGAGTTTAACATTGAATCCATTGCTATAAAAATTCATTTTATCAATCCCAACAACCGAAATAAGATTGAAACCGAGTTTGTTGTTCTTAATAATATAGCAGCCAATAGTCAACTGAATTATGAAGTTAAAGGACCAGGCAAAGCAGGTATTGGGGTTATTTGCGAAATCAATAAAATCAAGTCAAGCAATTTTAATTTTTGTTTCGACCAAGACCTATTGAGTGACCCTCAAAACAAAACCGGCATTAGTGGTAATATTGATGATCCTTGGTATTGTAAATAATTATTATGCTTCATTTGAGGTAAGATTATTAAATTGTTCAAATAATCTTTGCCATGAAAAAAATATTCCTACTAGTAGCTGCTTTGCAGTGCTTGCTCATTAACGCATTTTCGCAGGTTTCTGTAGAAAATTTATTGATTGAAAATAAGTCCAACCCAATTTCATTAGACGTATTAGCGCCAAGACTTAGTTGGCAGCTCGTTTCAAACAAAAGAAACACAGCTCAAACTGCCTACGAAATAAAACTTAGTAGTGGCAAGAAAAATATTTGGACGAGTGGCATCCAAAAATCAAACCAATCTGTTCAAGTTGTTTATACCGGACCAGCATTAGAAAGCAATACTAGTTATCAGTGGCAGGTTCGTGTTTGGGACCAAACAAATACAGCATCTGAATTTAGCCCCCTTGCAAGTTTTACAATGGGCATGCTCAAGCAATCTGATTGGAAAGCCCAATGGATTGAACCTGGTGTTGAAGAAGATCCCGCTTTAAGGCCTAGCCCTCTATTTCGCAAAACATTTACTGCCAACAAAAAAATTGTATCCGCTACTGCATACATTACTGCCCATGGAATTTATGAAGCACAGATTAATGGGCAACGCGTTGGAGATGCCTATTTAACACCAGGTTGGACCTCTTACAACAAACGCCTACAATACCAAGCATACGATGTTACCAATATGCTTACTAAAGGAAAAAATGCCATTGGTGTGTCGGTGGGTAGTGGCTGGTACAGAGGCTCTCTTGCTTGGGAAAAAAATAAAAATATTTATGGAAAAGATGTGGCGGTTTTATTACAAATAAATATTATTTATAGCGATGGCACTAAAGAATCAATTGTAACAAATGATAGTTGGAAATCATCTACTGGAGCAATTCGTTATTCAGAAATTTATAATGGAGAAACCGTTGATGCAAGATTAGAAAAAAAGGGTTGGTCTCTTGCTGATTATGACGATAAAGATTGGGCGGCCGTTAAAGTAGGCTCGCATAGTTTAGCTACTTTAATTGCTACAGAAAACGAACCTGTAAAAAAGCAAGAAGTTTTTCATCCTGTAAAAATATTTACTACCCCTAAAGGCGAACGTGTAATTGATTTTGGACAAAACCTAGTAGGTTGGGTAACGCTTAAAGCCAGCGGAAAATCTGGCGATAAAATAACTTTGTTACACGCAGAAGTACTTGATAAATATGGTAATTTTTATACCGAAAATTTACGTGCTGCTAAATGTAAAAACGAGTATATATTAAAAGGCGGCGAAGTAGAAACTTTTGAACCACATTTTACTTGGCAAGGATTTCGCTATGTTAAAATAGAAGGCTATCCTGGCGAAATAAAAGCAGAGAACTTTAGCGCTGTAGCCTTGTATTCAAACATGCCTAGTACTGGCAGTTTCACAACATCTAATGCCCTTATTAATCAATTACAACACAATATTCAGTGGGGACAAAATGGTAATTTTTTAGACGTTCCTACCGACTGTCCGCAAAGAGACGAAAGGCTTGGTTGGACGGGTGATGCGCAAGTATTTTCAAGAACTGCATCCTTTAATAGAAACGTCAATAACTTCTTTTCGAAATGGGTGAAAGACATAGCTGCAGATCAATTTTCGAATGGTAGTGTGCCGCATGTGATTCCTAATGTTTTGGGAGACGGTGCTGGCTCTGCAGGTTGGGCCGATGTATCAACAATTGTTCCTTGGAATATGTACTTAGCCTATGCCGACAAACGACTATTAGACCAACAATACAATAGTATGAAGGCCTGGGTTGGTTATATGAAAGGCGAAAGTAAAAATGGACTTTGGAATACAGGTAGTCATTTTGGAGATTGGTTGTCGTTTTTTCAAGACAATGATGTTGCAGGAAAAGCAGCCATTACAGACAAATATTTAATTGCGCAATGCTTTTATGCTTTTAGTACCCAACTAGTAATTAATGCAGCAACGGTATTAGGTAAAACGGAAGACGTTAAAACCTATACCGAATTATTGCAAACAGTTAAAACCGCTTTTTTAAAGGAATACGTAAGCCCCAATGGTCGATTGGTTTCTGGCACGCAAACGGCTTATACCTTGGCCTTGCATTTTGATATGTTACCCGAAAATTTACGCGAACAAGCAGTAGAAAGATTGGTGGGAGAAATTAAAAAATACAATACCCATTTAAATACTGGGTTTTTAGGAACCCCTTATTTGTGTCATGTACTTAGCAGATTTGGCAAAACTGATATTGCCTACAAATTACTATTACAAGAAAAATATCCATCATGGTTATATCCTGTTAAAATGGGCGCCACCACTATTTGGGAAAGATGGAATGGCATTAGACCAGATAGTAGTTTCGAGCCCGCTTCTATGAATTCTTTTAATCACTATGCTTATGGAGCAATTGGAGATTGGATGTATAGAGTAATGGTTGGTATAGATACTTACGAAGATGGTGTAGGCTATCAGCACATTAAAATTCAACCACATATTGGGGGTGATTTTTCTTTTGCATCTGCTAGTTTAAAAACCTATTACGGCACCGTTAGTAGTGGCTGGAAAATCACTAACAATGCACTTGAATTACAAGCTGTCATTCCAAATAATACAAGGGCAACGGTTTATATTCCCGCAAAATCAATTGCTAGTATTACTGAAAATGGGCAAGCACTTAGTGCATTGCCATCAATAGTAATTAAAGGCCTTGAAAACGAATACGTAGTTGTAGAACTTGGTTCAGGAACCTACCAATTTAGTGTACTGAAATAGGGTGAAAACACCAACAATTATTGGCATAATAGCATCCTAGTTTAGTGATACTATTATGCCAATTTTATTTTGGGCCAATCAGTGGCTACCCTTATTTAGAAACTATTTATTTGTTCTGCGTGGAGCATGGTTATTGGTATTGTTCAATGTTATTGCACTTATTGCATTTGTGTGCATGCCACAAGGCACGGATACACTGTTGTTGGTGTTAGAAAACATGGTGAATCTTAAAGGAGCCATTGCATTTTTCTGTTTGTTGTGTGCGCTTTTTTGTTGGTGCATTTCTTTAGCGTTTTGTACCCGCCTATTAATATACATGACCGATAATGCTGGCTATACGCTTTCAACAGCGCAGGTAAACCTCAGAAAAAATTGTCAAAAAAGAATTGCTAGGATTTTTTTATTTTATCCAATTATTTTAGTGTCTGCTGGTTTTTCTAAAGCCTATCTTCAAAACGACCAAGCATTTGAATTGTCTTTTTTTAGTTGGATACTAGTTGAAATGCTTTTGGGATTACTGGCTTTTTTCATTTTTATTTTGTGCACTCCAAAGCGAAACAAGTGGATTAAAAAAAATGCAAAATGGCTATTGCTTTCTCGTGCAGAAAAATATCATGTGAATAAATTGCATGGCATTTTTAATAATTCGCAAATTCCAGTTTCTATTTTTAAAAATTTAATTCGTCAAATAGTAATTGGTTTTTTTATTGCCTGTTCTTTAATAGTTTGCTTGTCTTTTTCTTCAATTCAAGTATATCAAACTATGGGTGCAACAAGTTTAATTTGTTGTTCTTTTGCTTGTTGGCAATTAATATATACTTGTTGTATTGTATTAGATAAAATACAACCAATTAAATCTTTTCAAATTCCTTATTCATTTTTTTTACTCTGCTGGATTTGTTTTTGCTCATATGTTAATCAAGACCATCCAGTACAAGTATTTCCAGAAAAAATAATTGCCAATAAAGAAAATAATGCTACCTATTTTAAACATTGGATTGCCACACATACAAATGATTCCTCAAAAAAAATACCTGTTTTTTTTATTGCAGCAGAAGGCGGTGGATTAAGAACAGCTGCATTTACTGCTATGGTGTTGGCTAAATTACAAGATAGTTTCCCAAATTTTAATCGGCATATTTATGCGTACAGTACTGTTTCTGGAGGATCGCTTGGCGCGCAGTTTTTTAATAGTCTACAAAATATTTCTAGCAAAAACCCGAAGTTTTATACCAAATCGGTGCAATGCTTTTTTACAAATGATTTTCTTGCCGCAACCACGGGTAAACTTGTTTTTTCAGAAATACTAAATTATTTTCTTCCTTTTTCTGTTGTGCGTTTTGATCGTTCTATTGCTTTAGAAAATGCATGGGAAGAAGCATGGCAATCTGCAACAAATACATCAAATAAAACCAATGTATTTAAACTGCCTTTTAGCAATCAATGCCAAAGCAATCAGCCTGCACTATTCATTAATACCGTTGAAGCAGAAACAGGTTTGCCTTGTATATATAGCAATCTATTATTAGATACAATTATACCATTAGGACCTAGTAGAGATATTGCTGCAAGAACATCCTATAGTATTTCTTATAGTAGTGCTATCAATTTAAGTTGTCGTTTTCCATTATTATCACCGGCGGGAATGATGTATGTTAAACAGGCAGATGGAACAACAACACGCAAACATTATATAGATGGAGGTTATTACGAAAATACTGGTCAAGAAACAGTTTTACAAATACTTGAATCGATTGATTTTACTAAGTATCCGCAGGTGCAACCTTATATAATACATTTTAATTTTTTAAACGAGTCGGCATTAAAGCCTACCGAAATTCATTGGGCAAATGAACTCTCTGAAATTTTCAATGGCGTCTATCATGTTAGAAATGCCAGAGATCTTTTAGCAGCAGCACATTTAAAAAAATATATGGATACGCATTTTAGTTCGCAACAAATAATTGAATGTGCTTTAAATATTAGTCCGCATCAAATTCCCATGAACTGGGTGCTTTCTAAAACTGCTATTAACAGAATGGACCAGTATACCAATGAGCTATTGCAAGAAAATATTTCCCATAAAGAAATGCAAAAAATATTCTCCGCTTTTTCACTTTTAAAATAACCCAACATGAACCAACAAAAAAATTTAGTAGTATTTGTCTTTTTTCTTTTTTGCTCAAGCTGTGCTGGTGTAAAAATTTACAGCGATCCCGAATGGCAACACCAAAGCTCTTTGAAATTTTATTATTCAAAACCTTTTTTATTAGTAGAATATAATGCCAATAAAGACGGAACAAATAAAACAACAGTTGTGTATCTCCCAGATTTAACCGAGCCATATTATGCAAAAAAAATAAACGGACTTGGGTCGAGCGAATTAAAAATTGCTTACGATAATGGCGCCATTGCTTCATTTGGCTTAAGTACCGATTCTAAAATTCCAGAATCAGTTGCTGGCTTAAGAGGATTAGCGGCCACCGTAAATCAATTGCCTTTACTAGCAAATGATGCTAAGGCTTTAAAATCAACCCAAGAAAAAACATTTGATTTGTATGCAATTATAATTAGCGAAGGAAAATTAGTATTGAAAAAAGTTACCGATAGTAATTAGTGCTATCCTTTTTTTAAAAGCAATTTGTGAAATTTTTCGAGTTCTTTTTTTTCATCAACACTTAACAACTCATTATTGGTAAATTTCGACTGTAAAAATAAAACCCTTTTGTGTTGCGGATATTTTGCTAGAATTTCTTGCATGAGCAATTCGGCCGCTTCGTCTTTAACATAGAGGGGTTTAATTTCTACAGCTGGGGTTTTATCGCGTGTAGGTCTTTTTAATATCTCTGCTTCTAAAGTTGCCAACCAACTACTAGGAAGGTCTGTTACCTTGGCCGCTTTTAAATACAATCCTTCTAATTGCTTTTTGCTTAAGCCACCCCTTTCTTCGTACTGGTGCATCAAGCTCATAATAAACAAGGCATCTGGATTGTGCTTATAACAAGCGTCCAAAATTTTATCAATAATATCTATTCCTGGTTTTTTTTTAATCATAGTAAGCTCCTGTTGCGCAACAACCAATTTGAACCATCGAAGTTACTATATAGTTGTTGGTTTCATTCATTCAATAGACAATAGAACCAATGTTACAATTAGCGGCAAAAAAACTACCTTTAAACCAGCTATTTTGTAACTATGGCCACATCAAAAAAATCGTTTGAACAATTACCAATTGCCAATTACTTAGTTAAGTGGACTTTTATGGTATTACCTGTGGCCATTGCCATTGGTTCTATTGTGGCCCTTTTTCTTTGGCTACTCAACCAAGTAACCCTTTTGCGTTGGCAAAATGCTTGGTTATTGTATCTATTGCCTATTGCGGGTATACTCATTTATTTCCTCTACGAAAAAATGGGTAAAAAAACTGAGGCGGGCAATAACCTGATTTTAGATGAAATCCACGAACCCGATGGCGGTGTTCCTGCAAGAATTGCACCCTTGGTTTTAGCAACTACTTTAATCACCCATTTATTTGGCGGATCTGCGGGCAGAGAAGGCACTGCTATTCAAATGGGCGGCGGATTGGCTGGGCTTTTTGGCCGATGGTTTCGTTTATCAGCAGCAGATTTACGCATATTATTAATGGCTGGTATTGCAGCAGGTTTTGCTGCAGTATTTGGTACACCCGTGGCAGGAACCGTATTTGCCATGGAAGTAATAGCCATTGGCTCTATCAAGTACGATGCCCTGCTTCCTTGTTTACTAGCAAGTATTATAGCAGATATTACTTGTGCTACTTGGGGCATTCATCATACCGCATATGCAATTCAATATACCAAACTAGCCAACGAAGGCTTCTTTTCTGTTAACCTAATATTACTATCTAAGGTATTATTGGCTGGAATTGCATTTGGATTAACTGCTTATTTATTTGGTGCATTGCAACACGGTATTAAAAACACTGTTAACCAGTATATTAAAATTAAATGGTTGATTCCTGCATTAGGAGGCTTAATAATTATTGCACTAAGTTATTTAATAGGCACCCGAGATTATTTGGGTTTAGGTGTAATAGCACAAAATCAAGAGGGCATTTCTATTGTTGCCGCATTTAGGCAAGGAGGTGTAACAGATTGGAGTTGGTTTTGGAAATTAGTATTTACTGTAATTACCCTGGGTACTGGATTTAAAGGAGGCGAAGTAACACCTTTGTTTTTTATTGGCGCCGCTCTAGGAAATACCATTGCAATCATTACCGGTGCACCTGTTGACCTATTTGCAGCTATTGGTTTTATTGCTGTATTTGCAGGCGCCACTAATACCCCACTTGCTTGCACGATCATGGGTGTAGAACTCTTTGGTGGCGAGCATATCCTCTATTTTGCCATTGCCTGTTTTGCTGCTTATTATTTTAGCGGACATGCAGGTATTTATCAGTCTCAACGCATTGGTCATTCAAAACTTAAGGCCGATGGCTTGATCCCTCGAAGCTTAAAACAATTACATAACAAACACGAACAATAAGATTAATTAATTTAGTCACTTATCAACCATTAATTATTTTACATGCAACAGTTTAAACAATTGCTAGCCGGTTTTATTTGTATGCTTTTTTTACAACATCTACAGGCACAAAACGATCCTGCACCTTATGGCGCTATTCCTACTGCTCGTCAATTACAGTGGCAAGAAAAAGAAATGTATGTGATCATGCATTTTACACCCACTACTTTTCAAAACAAAGAATGGGGTTTTGGCGATGCCGATCCTAGTATTTTTAATCCAACGAATTTTAATGCCGATAAAATTTTTGCTGCGATAAAAGACGGCGGTTTTAAAGGACTAACTTTTGTAGCCAAACACCACGATGGTTTTGCTTTGTGGCCTACAAAAACTACGCCTTATAATATTAGTAAGTCGCCATTTAGAAATGGTAAAGGCGATTTGGTAAAAGAAATGATGGAAGGTGCAAAAAAATCAGGACTTGCTTTTGGCATTTATTGTTCGCCCTGGGATCGCAACAATCCTAATTATAGCAAACCTGCATACGTAAATGAAGTGTATCATCCACAATTAAAAGAATTATACTCAAACTATGGACAGCTTTTTACCGTATTTTTTGATGGTGCCAACGGTGGTGATGGCTATTATGGTGGTGCTAATGAAAAAAGGTCTATCGATGCATCGGACTATTATGATTTTGAAAAAATTTGGTCGATTGTTCGCGCCAAACAACCCAATGCCGCCATCTTTAGTGATATAGGACCAGATGTTCGCTGGGTAGGTAACGAAAAAGGAATTGCAGGTAAAACATCATGGGCAACATTCACACCTATTAGTCCGGTTCCTGGTAAAAAATCTTCTCCTGGATTTGTAAAAGAAGATATTTTACCAATTGGAACGCGCAATGGAAATGCTTGGATTCCTGCCGAATGCGATGTGCCACTTAGGCCAGGCTGGTTCTATCATGCAGACCAAGACGAAAAAGTAAAAAGCCCAGAAACATTGTTAGCTATTTATTATGTGAGTGTGGGGAGAGGCGCTTGTTTAGACTTAGGAATTGCTCCTATGCCTTCTGGCGAATTGCATCCAAACGATATTAATAACTTAAAAATATTTGGCGATTTATTGAAGCGAACTTTTGCAATAAATGTTGCAGAAAATGCCAGCATTACAGCGTCGAATATTAGAGGCAATAACAAAAAGTTTTCGCCAAAAAATTTAATTGATAAAGACCGATATAGTTATTGGGCAACTGATGATTCAGTTACCAATCCTGAACTTGTACTACAGTTAAAAACAGTAAGCAAATTCAATGTTATTCGACTAAGAGAAAATATTAAATTGGGGCAACGTATTGAAGAGGTTGCTGTTGATGCTTGGTTAAATAATCAATGGGAAGAAGTAGGAAACGCAACTAGCATTGGTGGAAATAGGCTCATCAGATTAACCCGTTATATTAATACCGATAAAGTTCGACTACGTATTACAAAATCGCCGGTAAGCATTGCCCTTAGCGACTTTTCGCTATTTGCAGAACCAAGTAATTAATATTATTTTTTAAGTTATTTCAAATTATCATGCGCTCTATTAAAGTTGTTTTATTTAGCTGTTGCTTTTTTCTAGTTCAAAATGTTTTTGCACAACCATTGGTTTACAGCACAGCAAATGCACATTCACACAACGACTACGAACAAGCAAATCCATTTGTATTAGCATACCAAGAACAGTTTGGTTCAATAGAAGCAGATATTCATTTGGTAAACGGCGAATTATTAGTTGGGCATGATGCAAAAAATCTTAAAAGCACCAATACCCTAGCAAGCTTATACCTTAATCCGTTGAAAGAACAGATTGAAAAAAATGGCGGTAGCCCGTATACCGATCCTTTAAGGCCTTTGCAATTATTAATTGATCAAAAAACAGCAGCGGTTCCAACAATCAATGCCTTAATAGCCTTAGTTAATCAATATCCTAGCATTAGTAATAATCGATTAATTCGCATTGTTATTTCTGGAAATCGTCCAGAAAATTTTGCAAGTTATCCTGCCTTTATTTGGTTTGATGGTATACTGGGTAATACCTATTCAAGTTCCGACCTAACTAAAATTGCTTTATTTAGTATTGATTTTACCAGCTTAGTAAAAAAAGTTTTTCCGCTATCAATTAGTACTGAAGAAAACGAAAAATTAGTTTCATTAATTACTGCTGCACACCAACAAAAAAAACCAGTACGTTTTTGGGCTACCCCAGATTATGCAAAAGCTTGGGAAACCTTAATTGCATTACAAGTAGACTATATTAATACCGATCATATCAGTGCATTGGCTGATTTTTTTGTACAAAACAACTCGGCTTTACAACGCATGCCCTATAACCGTTTGATACATTCGGCTGGAGAAGTAATTCGTTTTGGAAAACCAGAATTAGAAAACCATGCACTAGCCGTTGCGCAATTAAGTATTGATGGAAAAGTTGTGGTAGAAGATCGATATGGTTTATTGGTAGTTGATGCTAATTCCAAAACTATTTTACAAAGATGGAATTATACCGATCTATCAAAATACAAACAATGCATGAGTACCTATTCAGGCATTAGAAGTTTTACAGAAAAAGATAAAACAATCATACTATGGACTGCTGTAGATAAAAATGGCAGCAAAGGTGTTCTAATAATGGCCGAATGGACCGATGGACAATTGCGCAATTTTACCGATTTGCCCATTCCTAAAATAAGCGAAGCAACTAGTTCTATTCCAAATGATATTTGGGTTTCGAATGAATTAGGCGAAAATTTTATTTATATCATACTTAATGGAAACAACGAATTATTAAAAATCAATTTTAGCAACCAACAAATTGTTTGGAAAATGCCTACTGGTGTTGCGCCTTATGGCATTACCAAAGCAAACAACCAATTATACGTTAGCAATTGGGCCGGAGAAATTGCTACAGATCCTTCAAAAGAAAGAGCAGGTGTTCCTTGGGGATTGGCTTATACCAATCCAAAAACTGGTGCAACAGCATCTGGAACTGTTTCTGTAATAGATCCTACCAGTGGAAAGCAAGTGCAAGAAATTAAAGTAGGCTTACATCCTAATGCATTAGTCAGTTCTAAAGATGGAAAATTTGTGTACGTTTCAAATGGTTCTAGTGATGTTATTTCTGTTATTAGCACTAAAACAAATACTGTTGTTGAAACTATTGGTGTGGGTTTATTACAAGGAAAAAATAGTTTGCAAGGAAGTACGCCAAATGCATTAACACTAAGTGCCGATCAATCTATTTTATATGTTGCCAATGGAATGGACAATGCAATAGCAGTGGTACAACTTTCAAAAAATAGTAGCAGCAATGGAAAAGGAAAATCAATAGTTGGAGGGTTTATTCCAACAGAAGCTTACCCTGGTGGTGTTCAGGTAATACAGAACCAATTGGTAGTAGCGAATCTAGAATCGAATGGCGCCAATGTGGTTAATGCTAGCAATAAAGCGCGTTCTATTCATAGCCAACTTGCTTCCATTAGCATTATTCCTATTCCTAACAAAACAACTCTTACGCAGTACACACAAGAAGCGGCGCAACTAAGTATGGCCAATCGATTAACGCAATTGCCAGCTAGGCCAGGAATTGCGCCAGTACCGGTTCCTGAAAGATTAGGCGAGCCCTCTGTTTTTAAACACGTGGTATATATTATTAAAGAGAATAAAACATACGACCAAGTTTTTGGAGACATGCCCAAAGGAAAAAATGATAGTAATCTCTGTGTTTTTGGTGCAAAAATTACTCCGAACATGCATGCGCTAGCCCAACAATATGGTTGGATGGATGACTATTATGCTTCTGGAAAATCATCTGCCGAAGGCCATCAATGGGCCGATGCTGGAATGGTTTCTGATTATGTGGAAAAATCTGTTCGCGCATGGTTTAGAAGTTATCCGCATCGCCAAGCAGACGCGCTAGTGTATAATCAAGCAGGTTTTATTTGGAACCATGCTTTAGACCATGGAAAAACAGTACGCGTATTTGGAGAAGCTTGCGAAACAAAATACAATCGTTCTCTAAAATGGGCCGATTTATATAAAAACTATCAAGAAGGAAAATCACCAAATTGGACAAATAATTCCACCATTGCAAGGCTTTTACCTATCATTTCTCCAACCTATCCAGACTGCGACAATATTAGCTTTAGCGACCAACAACGCGCCGATATTTTCATACAAGAATGGAAGCAATACGAGCAGAACAACAATATGCCTAACTTAATGGTAGTATCGCTTCCAAACGATCATACCTCGGGCACTTCTCCAGATTTTCCAACACCAAATGCAATGGTTGCAGACAACGATTTAGCGGTTGGTAGAATTATTGAAATGATTAGCAAAAGCAAGTATTACGATTCAACCGTTGTATTTGTTACGCAAGACGATTCGCAATCTGGCTGGGACCATATTTCTGCATACAGAACCGTAGGATTAACCATCAGCCCATATAGTAGCGGTAAACTTGTTTCTACCAATTACAACCAAGTGTCTATGCTTAGCACCATAGAACAAATTCTAGGTATTCCGCCAATGAATATTATGGATGCTACCGCTAGAACCATGACAGATTGTTTTCAAGTTCAAAAAAATAGCAAGCCATATACAGCTCTTTCAAACAATATTCCTTTAAACCAAATGAATAAAGGATTTAATGCCCTAAATGGTAAAGCAAAAAAATACGCCAAACAGTCTCAACAAGCCGCTTTTAAAGAGGTTGATGGTGGCGACGACGATACCATGAATCGGATTTTATGGTTTTATGCAAAAGGAGCTGAAAAGTATCCGCAGGTAAATTAAGCGAATCTTGCAATTATCATATTTTAGGTAATAAATTAGCAGTAAATTGCCGGTACTTCTAATACAATTATATGGCTCAAAAAATACTATTTGTTTGTGCACTAGTTTTTTTGTCTTGTAAATCAAAACAAGAAACAATTAAACCGAGTATTTCGTCAATTTCTGAATCTATTTATGCATCTGGGTTAGTAAAAACAAATGACCAGTACCAAGTATTTGCTACCGTTAACGGAATTATTAACCAAGTATCTGTACAAGAAGGCTCTGTGGTAAAAAAAGGCGATCCCTTATTTACTATTTCAAACGAAACGCAACAACTCAACAAAGAAAATGCAGAACTAGCAGCAAATTTTGCCGATCTAAATGCCAATCAAAGCAAATTAACAGATGCCAAAATAGCCATCAACCAAACCAAGAACAAACTAAAAAACGACTCTTTGTTATGGGTACGTCAAAAAACATTGTGGCAAGAACAAATTGGCACAAAAAATGAATTGGAACAAAGAGAATTAGTTTACCTAAATGCTAAAGACGCTTATTCGTCAGCCATACTTAAGTACGATGAATTAAAAAGACAATTAGATTTTGCTGATGCGCAGTCTAAAAAAAATCTACGCATATCCAATCAACAACAAAGTGATTTTACCATCAAAAGCAAAATCAATGGCGTAGTCTATAGTGTAAATAAAGTAAAAGGCGAATTAGCTAGTCCGCAAACGCCACTTGCTGTTATTGGAGATGCAAGTAGTTTTATTTTAGAAATGCAAGTTGATGAATTTGATATTTTAAAAATCAAATTAGGACAATTGGTAATGGTTAGTTTAGAAAGTTATCACGATAAAACTTTTGAAGCAATAGTTACAAAAGTAAACCCACTAATGAACGAACGTAGTAAGACTTTTTTGGTGGAAGCAGTATTTAAAACAGTTCCAGAAAAATTATATCCAAACATTAGTTTCGAAGCAAATATTTTACTTCAAACAAAAGAAAAAGTTTTGCTAATACCAAGAACTTATATGGTAGATGACTCAACTGTTTTATTGGGCAATGGCGAAAAGAAAATGGTAAAAACAGGTTTGAAAGATTTTAATAAAATAGAAATTGTATCGGGCATAACTGCTGCAGATGAATTGCTAAAACCTAAGCAATGAAAATAAAGCTGATTGCAAGTGTATCCATTTCTTTATTATTAGCACGCTGGAAACAAACACTAGTGGCTGCTATTGGCGTTACTTTCAGTATCACAATGTTTATTACTTTACTTAGTTTCATGTCTGGACTAAATGATATGTTAGACGCCCTGATATTAAACCGAACACCACATGTTCGTTTATACAATGAAATTAAACCCACCAAAAATCAGCCAATAGATCAAACAGAAAAATACAAGCAATACTATAATTTTATTAGTTCTATAAAACCAAAAAATGATCGTGCTGAAATTTACAATAATAGCGCTATCATGCAGTCTTTAAAAAAAGACAATCGGGTACTGGGTATTGCACCAAAAATTGTAGCGCAAGTTTTTTATAATGTTGGACCAATCGATTTAACTGGTGCCATTAATGGAATAGATGTTGACGAAGAAAATAGATTGTTTTATTTAAGTACCTATGTTACTTCCGGAAATTTTATTGATTTAAAAAACATTCCTAATAGTATTATTTTAGGTAAGGGTGCCGCAGAAAAAATGATGGCTAATATTGGCGACGTCATTCAAGTTACAACTACCAAAGGCGAAAGAGTTCCATTAAAAGTGGTGGGCTATTTTCAATCGGGCATTGCAGAGATTGATAAGGTTCAAAGCTATGCCACCATTAAAACAACGCAAAAATTATTGGGTGAGTCTAGCAGTTATATTACAGATATTCAAGTGAAATTAAAAGACGTTTTGTTAGCGCCAGCAGTAGCCAAAGAATACCAAGAATTATACCAAGTAGAAGCAGTAGATGTGCAAACAGCCAATTCACAATTTGAAACAGGTAGCTCTATTAGAACCTTAATTTCTTATTCGGTGGGTGTTACCTTATTAATTGTTGCAGGTTTTGGTATTTACAATATTTTGAACATGATGATTTACGAAAAAATGGATTCTATTGCTATTTTAAAAGCAACTGGATTTTCTGGTAAAGACGTAAATGCGGTGTTCATTTCCATTGCATTAAGCATTGGTATTTTCGGTGGTATTTTAGGATTACTATTTGGCTTTGGCTTATCGGCTATTATTGACCAGATTCCATTTAATACCGCATCGCTTCCTACGGTAAAAACCTATCCTATTAATTACAACCCTAAGTTCTATATCATTGGCGGAATTTTTTCAATTGTTACCACTTATATGGCAGGCTATTTTCCTTCAAGAAAAGCCAGTAAAATAGATCCCGTAATTATTATTAGAGGAAAATAATATGAGTAATAAAATATTAGAAGCTAAAAATATTTGCAAATACTTTCACGATCCTACAACTGTGCAAGTATTAGATAATGTTAGTTTCTCAATAGATAAAGCCGAGTTTGTTTCTGTGATAGGAAAATCGGGTTGTGGCAAATCTACTTTACTGTATATCCTTTCAACAATGGATACCGATTACCAAGGAGATTTGATTATTGATGGCCAGTTAATGCGGAATAAAAAAGAAGCCGATTTAGCAAAAATCAGAAACGAAAAAATTGGATTTGTTTTTCAATTTCATTATTTGCTAAATGAGTTTTCGGTGTTGCGCAATGTAATGTTGCCTGGCTTAAAATTGGGCAAGTATTCAGAACAAGAAGTAGAACACCGTGCCATAGAAAAATTAAAAATACTCGGCATAGAAAACGAAAGTTTAAAAATGCCCAATCAATTATCGGGCGGACAAAAACAACGGGTAGCTATTGCCCGCGCACTGATTAATGACCCATTAATCATTATGGGAGATGAGCCAACCGGCAACCTCGACAAAAAAAATAGCGAAATTGTTTTTCAAATATTTAAAGAATTAGCTATTGTTTATCATCAGTCTTTATTAATTGTTACACACGATAATGAATTTGCGGCCAGAACCAATCGCATCATTGAAATGGAGGACGGGCGCATTATAAAAATGTAATTGTTATGAATAAATTTTCAAAATCTTTGTCGGCTATTGTAGCCCTGACTAGTATGGTTTTTGTTGGTTTTTCTAGTATTGCATTCAAAGAAAAACCCTCGGTTAAAGAAACACAGCCCAATATTATTATTGTGAATTTTGATGATATGGGTTATGGCGATTTAGACATCACTGGTGCTATTGGTTACCAAACGCCTAATATGGATAAGATGGCAAAAGAAGGCATGTTTTTTAGCCAATTGTATTCTGCGCAAGCGGTTTGCTCTGCTTCTCGTACCGGACTTTTAACGGGTTGTTACCCTAATAGAATTGGTATTTCTGGCGCACTAGGGCCCAATAGTAAAATTGGTATAGGCGCCAACGAATTAACCATTGCAGAAATGCTACGAGCCAAAGGTTATACCACTGCTGCATTTGGCAAATGGCATTTAGGACATTTACCTGAGTTCTTACCATTGCAACATGGCTTCGATGTATTTTTTGGCATTCCCTATTCGCACGATATGTGGCCACACCATCCCACCAATAAAACAGAATATCCGCCACTACCTTTAATAGAGGGCAATACAAAGGTTCAAACCAATCCAGATTTATCAATGTTTACTACTTGGTTTACAGAGCGCAGCATTTCCTTTATCGAACAAAATAAAAACAAACCATTTTTTTTATACTTAGCGCATCCATTGCCGCATGTACCACTGGCAGTTTCCAATAAATTTAAAGGCAAGTCGGCACAAGGAATGTATGGCGATGTGGTGATGGAATTAGACTGGAGCATTGGTCAAATTAGGGAAACACTAGCCAAACTTCACCTCGATAAAAACACCTTACTCATTGTTACTTCCGACAATGGACCCTGGTTAAATTATGGCAACCATGCGGGAAGTACAGGCGGCCTCAGAGAAGGAAAAGGCACTTCTTTTGAAGGTGGCCAACGCGTACCTTGTATTATGAGCTGGCCGGGGGTGATTCCTGCGGGAACGGTTAATAATCAAATGGCCTCTGAAATAGATTTCTTACCCACTATTGCCGCCATTACTGGCGCAGCTGTTTCATCAAACAAAATAGATGGCGTAAATATTTTTCCATTACTAAAAGGACAAATGGATAGTAGTCCTCGAAAAAGTTTTCTCTATTATTATCGCGCCAATAGTTTAGAAGCTATTCGATACGAAAATTACAAACTAGTATTCCCGCATCCGGGTAGAACCTACGAAGGTTACCTTCCTGGTAAAGATGGAATGCCTGGACCCAATACCGAAAATTTTCAGTTCCCTGCTGGCTTATACGATTTACGCAGAGACCCGGGAGAGCGCTATAACTTAATTGATCAATTACCCGAAGTGGTGGCACAGTTAACCAAATTAGCCAATGAAGCAAGGGCCGATTTAGGCGATGACCTCACCAATAATTTGGGAACAAATAGAAGGGCTCCTGGAAAATCTACTAAATAATTTTAGCTAGATACCGCAGGGTTTTTAATTGATTTTTATCTTAACTTAACTGCTTAGTTTGAAAAACAATTATTGTAAACCCAAGAAAACCTTGCCATGTCGTCTAGAAAAAAATTTCTGCTACAATCCTCTGCCTTATTGGGTGGTGGCTTATTAGCATCAGCCGTTGACAATCAAGTATTTGCCATTTTTAACAACCGTATCATGCCATCCGATCAATTAAATGTTGGCGTAATTGGCGTTAATGGAATGGGTTGGGCCGACGCTACTTCAGCCATAAAAATTCCGGGTGTAAACTTGGTGGCCATTTGTGATATTGATAAATCGGTCATTCAAAATCGCCTAAATGAATTGACAAAAAAGAATATCGATATTTCTAGAATAAAAATCTACAGCGACTATCGCAAATTGTTAGAACAAAAAGATATTGATATAGTAATTATTGGCACACCAGACCATTGGCATGCATTGATGATGATAGAAGCGGTACAAGCAGGTAAAGACGTATACGTAGAAAAACCAGTTGGTAATTCTATTATAGAATGTAGAACCATGGTAGCTGCTCAACAACGCTATAATAAAGTGGTACAAGGCGGTCAGTGGCAACGCAGTCAACAGCATTTTAAAGATGCGGTAAGCTTTGTACACAGCGGACAATTAGGAAATATTAGAACCGTAAAAGTTTGGTGTTACCAAGGTTGGATGCGTCCTCAACCAGTAGTGCCAGATAGCGCACCACCCGAAGGTGTAGACTACAAACAATGGCTAGGACCCGCTACTACCAGGCCTTTCAACTCTAGCAGATTCCATTTTCATTTTCGTTGGTTCTGGGATTATGCAGGTGGCTTAATGACCGATTGGGGTGTTCACTTATTAGACTATGCATTAATTGGTATGAAAGCCGATACACCAAAATCAATAGACGGTTTGGGCGGAAAATTTGCTTATCCTGAACTTGCCGAAGAAACACCAGATACGCTTACTACTATGTATGAGTTTGATAATTTCAATTTAATTTGGGACTCTGCAATGGGTATTGACAATGGTTCTTATGGCAGAGACCACGGCATTGCTTTTATTGGCAATAATGGTACCCTTGTTTTAAATAGAGGCGGATGGGAAGTGATTGAAGAAAAACAAAGCAAAAGCAAAGTGAGTAGCCCATTAAAAAAATCGGTAGACAACGGATTAAATAAACACTGGGAGAATTTTGTAAGCGTTGTAAAATCGCGCAAAATGGAAGAACTAAATTGTTCTATTCAAGCAGGAGCGCACGTTGCAACGGTTGCTCAAATGGGCAATATTTCTTTTAGGTCTCAACAAAAATTACACTGGGATAAAGCCAAAGCAAAATTCACAGACCAAGCCATTAACGATAAATATTTATTAAAGCCATACCATAACGGCTATCACTTACCAAAAATTTAATTGTATGAAGTACAAAATAGTTAGTCTATTTTTTTTAGCAAGCATTGCAACGGTATCTGTAAATGCACAAGTAAAACACGATCCAAAAGAAACGGAATATTATACCCCGGTTCCAAAAGTAGTTACGCCTGTAGTGAATCACAAAGCACCTTCGGATGCAATTGTTTTATTAGACGGAACTAATTTAGACGAATGGGTGGCCGAGAAAGATGCTAGTTCGCCCATTAAATGGACACTAGAAAATGGCGGTATGACTGTAAATAAAAAAGCTGGCGATTTGCAAACCAAGCGATTGTTTACAGACTATCAATTACATCTTGAATATTTAATTCCCGCCAATGTAACCGGTAGTGGACAAGGCCGCGGCAATAGCGGAATTTTCTTTGCAGGATTGCCTTTTGGCGCAGGTGGATACGAGTTACAAGTTTTAGATAACTATGTAAACACTACCTATGTAAACGGACAAGCAGGTAGCATCTACAAACAAAATCCGCCACTAGTTAATGCTTGTTTGCCTCCAGGCGAATGGCAAACCTATGATGCTGTTTGGACCGCACCAAGGTTTAATGAAGACGGTTCTTTAAAATCAGCAGCACGTGTAACTGTTTTTCACAATGGTGTTTTAGTACAACTGAATTTTGAATTAAAAGGAGATACACCTTATGTTGGTGCACCTTCTTATGTAAAGCACGGACCAGCACCACTAAAACTACAAGCACACGGAGATAAAAGTGAACCGATTAGTTATAGAAATATTTGGGTAAGGGAATTATAAAAAAACTTTCTTCCGTAAAATGAAAGAGGCTGTATCAATAAATGATATAGCCTCTTTCATTTCAGTAGCTTGTTGGCATTATTAAAATAAATCTATTGCAGCTCTTTTAAAGATCTGCTATACAAAATTATTTTTTCCATTTATCAGCCAGTGCTTTTATAAAATATCCACCTACTACACTTCTTGCTTGAAAGCCCACTTGGTTACCATTGGTGGTTTCGTGCCAGTCACTTAATGGAACGCGTATAGCTGTTTCTTCTGCAAATTTTTGTAGCGGTAAAATAATGGCTTCAAAATCTTTTTGATTATTGGCAAGGGTTGCGCTCCACATTATCCAGTCCGACTTGGTATAGGTTTTTCTACTATCAAGTGGTAAGCCAAATGCATTTTGTTTGGTGAGGTACCAAGCAATTTCTTTTTGATACACACTAGTAGGAAATAAATTCAGCCCCAATAATTTATCCCAAACCAAATTGTATTTCTGACTCCAAGAATTTTTATTGTCGAAAGTAAGCGCGTAGTGATCGCCAGCATCTGCTAACTGCATCCATTGAATAGCCATTTGCTTGGCCATAGTTTGGTATTTTTCTGCTATTTCTTTTTTACCCAACATTTTTGCAATCATGGCATATCCACCAATTCCAACAATTGCTTTTACTGAAAGATTTGCATTTCTTGCCAAGTGACCAGCAAAATCATCGGTACACAATTGGTTGGTAGGATCTAATCCTTCTTTGCTTAAATACTCTGCCCAAGTGCTTAATGTTTTCCAGTGTTTTTCGCTGTACTTAGCATTGCCTTCTGCCTTGGCAATACCTGCTGCTAGAATTAGCATATTACCACATTCTTCTACTGGCATATCGGTTCCATAAGTTTGCCCGTTAGCAATTGGATAAGTGCCCAAATCGTGTGGTGCAATGGGTTTGGTCCATTTACCAGATTCGCAGAAATAGAAAATACCATTCATCATCCCTTTTAATAAATCGGGATTGTACATTAAAAATAAAGGTGCAGAAGGATAAGTTACATCCACCGTATTAATGGATCCATTGCTAAAATTTTCTTTCGATAAAAACAAAATTTCTCCCGACGGACTCTTTAATAATTTATGCGCAGCAATTGCTTGACGATAAGCCAATACCGCTAGTTTGGCATAGGCTTCTCCACCAGCTTTTAAAGCATCGTTATACACGCGTTTATTAGCAGAATCACATTGCTGCATAATTTTTTTATAGTCGCGTGCTGCTGCCATAAATTCTGTCCAAAGGCTAGAAGTATTATTGTTATTCCACCAAGCTTTTAAATTTTGGTTGAAATATTGCACCGAATAAATATCATCATATCCTATCATTAACATTCTATCAACTGGTGTAGCTGAAACTTTTCCTAAATCAAAAACGGTATTCAACAACATTTTTGTTCCTTGTTGTTTTGCTACAATTGGTTGCTTATTATTGAAAGCATTCAAATAATCATTGTAGCCAGTAATACTTGTAGTGGCGTTTTTACCATTAGTTGCTACATTTAAATAACCCCAATCAATTCTAAGGTCGTCGCCTTTTTTTTCTAAAACAGGTTGCGCAACTGTTCCAGCTCTTAAAATAGTTAGCCCTTCTGTAATTTCTTTTTCAGCAATAATTTCTTGCGACTCATTGTCTGCAGCTAGTGTGGTAGAAACGCCTGTGTACAATTGTACTGCGTGTGTTTTGCCATCTGTTGTACTTGCAGAAAAACTCATATAAGAAATTGGTCTCGACAATACATGCAGGTTATTCATTAACAAAGGAGAAGTAAAGGATAGTTTTAAATTCACAGCCCCACAAGTAAACTGATACAAGGTTTGAGTGGCTTTAACTTCTACACTTTTTTGTACCGCTGTTAAAATTTTAGGTATTGAATTAGGAATTTTTTCATTTAATAACCCACCTTCTAAAAAGCCTGCACCGCCTGTATTTGTGCAATGAATGGCTAAAACATTCTCGCCTAATTTTAGTTTGTTTTTAATGGCATCAGCCACCGGATACAAGTTTGCATTATTGTTTTTACAATCGCATTTAAATACTAATTCTCCATTTAAAAACACTTCAACATTATCGTCGTGGTGAAGGTTTATAAATAATTTATTTAGGTTGAGTTCTTTCAATACAAAAGAACGACGCACCCAAATATCTTTTGATCTCCAAATAGTTTTTCCTTTTTTTAAATTGGTTACAAAAGGCGCTTCTGCTTTTTTCCAATCGGTGGCTGCAAAATCTATGTTTTTCCAATTAGCAGTTGGTGCTGTTTCAGTATAACTATATTGGTAAAATTGTGTGTCAGAAATGGGTAAAATGGTATCGTAGGTTTTTTGATCGCTACCCATAAACTGGTAGAGCTGTCCGTCTACTTTTAAAATGCCTTTCAATGGCTGATCTGCACCAGTCCAGTGTTTGGTGTTGCTAGCATTTAACTCGTTGGTAAAAGACCAAACACTAAAATAGGGGTCATGGGTAATTAATGGATAAGCAGGCGCTTTACTCACTTGGGCAAATACCGATTGCACACAAAACAATAACAAAAAAACAGGCAAGCGTTTCATACAATTTTTTTTAGTGTTTAAAACTATCTAAAAAATTCGAGGCAATTGCATATCCATAAAACTAAATCTACTTTATCGGCATAGTTGTTATTTTTGTAAAATGCCAAACCCAATTATTTGTATCGGAGCCGCACTAGTAGACGAATTAATTCATGCTAGTAGTGAGTTGTTATTAGCTACCACCAATGATGCAGTAGTAACCAAAACAGCCGGTGGCGTTTCTAGAAATATTGCCCAACAGTTGGCTATTATTGGTGTGCCAGTTCAACTAATTAGTGTTTTTGGAAATGATAGCGATGGAGATTGGTTGAAAAAAACTTGTACAACAGCAGGTGTTAGGCTAGACGCTTCCATTACAAAAGAAGGTCTTTCTGGAAAATATACCGGTATCTTAAACGTAGACGGGTCTTTGTTTTCGGCGTTTTTAACCAATGCAGCCAATCATTTAATAACACCCGAACACCTTGCAGCACATACCGATTTATTAAAAACGGCTTCTTATTTATTGGGTGATGCTAATTTGAGTGTTGAAACAGTTGAATGGTTACTCGATTTTAGCAAAACAGCTGGCATTCCTTTTATATTAGAACCTGTATCAGTTCCGCCTGCAAGAAAATTCAAAGACGTAAACCTATCTGGGCTGTATTTAATTACGCCCAATGAAGACGAATTACCCGTTCTCTGTTCCGACAAAGCTTTTTTAACGCAACTTCAAGTAGAAGAGCTTTTAAACAAAGGCATTCAAAACGTATGGTTGCACAATGGCAAGCAAGGATCTGCGCGCTATAGCAAACATCAAACCATCAGTTTACATGCACCAGATATTGAAGTAGTAGATTGCACAGGTGCTGGAGACGGCTCTTTATCTGGCTATCTTTTAGGAAAATACTTAGGTAAAAACGAAATGGATTGTATGAAATTAGCCCATACTTTATCGGCAGAAATTTTACAAGTAAACGGTGCTATTGCAACTCATTTAACGCAAGCTATTTTATTAGACCATGTAAGTAAATACTATCCAGACTAATGAAAGCCTATTTAGATATCCATCCCGAAGTACAATTAGCGCTTGCTCAAAACAAGCCAGTAGTGGCATTGGAGTCTACCATCATTTCACATGGAATGCCTTATCCGCAAAATATTGAAACGGCATTAGCACTGGAAGCCATTGTGCGAGAAAACGGCGCCATTCCTGCAACTATTGCCATTATTGACGGAAAATGCAAGGTTGGATTAAGTCAAAATGAATTAGCAGCATTTGCGCAATCCAAGAATACTTGGAAAGTGAGTTTGAGAGATATGCCCTATGTTATTAGCCAACAATTAATGGGCGCCACCACTGTTGCTGCTACTATGCGTATTGCTGCAATGGCTGGTATTCGCGTATTTGTAACAGGTGGCATTGGCGGCGTTCATAGAGATGCAATAAATACAATGGATATCTCTGCCGATTTAACCGAAATGGCACAAACCTCTGTAGCTATCATTTCGGCTGGGGTAAAATCAATTTTAGATATTGGACTAACACTAGAATATTTAGAAACAAAAGGAATACCGGTAGTTACAGTGGGGCAAAATAGTTTTCCTAGTTTTTATTCGAATAGCAGCGGATTTGATTCACCTTTAAGATTAGACAATGCTTCATCTATAGCTGCACTGTTGCACACGAAATGGCAAATGCATTTATCGGGCGCCGTGCTTATTGCTAATCCAATTCCGGTAGCACAAGAAATTCCTGCTGCCATTATTGAAACAACGATTGTACAAGCACTAGCAGCAGCAAAAGCAGCCAATGTATTTGGAAAAAACCTAACCCCTTTTTTATTAAAATATATTGCAGATCATACCAATGGAGAAAGCCTAGCATCAAATATTGCACTCATTAAAAACAATGCAAAATTAGGCGCAGAAATAGCAGTTGCTTATAGTAGTCAATCCTTTCATTAACCCAAAAAATATGAAAAAATATTGCGGCTTTTTGTGTTTATTTTTATTTGCTTGTAGTACTCAAAAATTAACAACCCATGCTCCTGTTAACCCCATTACAGGAACAGATTTTTACAAAACAGCTGTTGCCTATAATTGGCAAAAAAGAGACAGTTTTGCTGTTGAAGTTATTTTAGATGGCAACCTGCCAAAATTTTATAAAAAGTTTACGCCCATTCATACCAGTATTATTGGGCCCAATCAAAAAATAATTCATGCAACCTATTTTGTAGCTAGCGACTACCTAGTAATTGGTAATGATACCGATTGGGCAAGAATTCCGCTAACCCCTATTGCTGCGCAAAAAATTGCCGATAGTTTTCATTGTTTTTTACCTACTAAAAAAATGGTGGATGAAATTTATAGTAACAGCAAAGTGAAGCTAGCACCGGTTCCTATGTATGCCTTTAGAGATAGTACCATTACCATGTGGCAACACCATTTAATGATTGAGGGCCAAAGAAAAGGTAGAAAAGGATTAATATCGGGCATTAAAAAAGACGTGGTATTAAGTAATAAAATTACCCAACAAGCAAAAACAAATAAAGTGGCTATTTATGGATGGCACTTATTAAATGGAAAGCCTATTCAACCAGTGTATGCAGGGCATGTAAACTGGTATGCCGACTACAGCCATGGCATACGATTGGTTATGGATCAAGTAATTGTAGATGGCAAAAAAATGAACTATCAAACTGTTTTAAGAGATTCGATTTTAAGAGGATTACTTACAGATGAAACAGACCCGATTTTTTATCGGTACTAGTTATTCATTCTATTTGTATTTTGCAGTTTGTACCAATACTCAGCCCTCTTATTTTATGGTTAAATTGATGCTACCCTTTTTATTATTTTCATTTGTTGCAACTGCGCAACAAAATCCAATCTTATTTCAGCAACAAAGCTGGGCTAGTTTTAATTTACAAGCAAAATTTAAAAAAAACTGGGGTTCTTGGTTTGACGCAGAAATTCATACCAAAGAAAATTATTTTAACCAGTTTTCGCAAGCAACTTTTCGTTTGGCAGCAACGTATTACTTAAAGAATAAAAATAGATTAGCCGCTGGCATTGGTTTTTCGGATTTTTTTCCAGCAGAAGGTCATAAATATATTTCAGTTCCTGAACCGTTTACTTGGCAAATGTTTCAGTGGTACCATAATAACGAGCACCACAAATTATGGCAGTGGTTTAGGTTAGAACAAAGATGGAAAAGGAAAGTAGCGGATGATTATACACTTACAAATTCATCTATATTTTATCAAAAGTTGCGTTATAATATTACTTATCAGATTCCATTAAATAAAACCGGATTTGGCCCCAAAAAACCTTTTTTATCTACGAGCGAAGAATTGTATTTGTATTATGGCGCAACAATACCCAATCATGTACTTGATCAAAACCGGGTATTTGTAGGATTAGGTTATGCTTTAAATAAACATGAAAGCCTTATTTGTGGCGTTTTAAATATTTTTCAAGAAAACACCCAAGGCACACAATATATAAACAACAATGTATTACGTGTGACTTTCTACGAAAATATTGGTTTCTAAATTGCAACAATTTGTTTAATTTAAGGCTTTGGTATTTAAATAATCAACACCTTATTTTATGCTTGCTACTAATCAAACAGGAATTGCTCCAGAAAATAATAGCCCATTAAATCATTTAGACGAATGGGAAAAAGACCTATTAAATAGATACCCAGATCCGTCGGAAATAGCTACCAATAAAGCAACAGAAGCATTTAGAAATTACGAAGAACCAGCAAGAGATACGGTTAAAGAATTCTATCGACTCAACCACCAATACCAATCTTACGATTATGTGTTAGAGAAAAAAGCCAACTATTTGCAGTTCAATAAAAAAGAAATGCCCATTTGGAATGCATTTGATTTTTTAAATGAATTGGTAGATGATTCAGATCCGGATACTAGTTTAGACCAAATGCAACACCTATTACAAACCTCCGAAGCCATTAGAAAAGATGGGCATCCAGACTGGATGGTATTGATTGGGCTGATACACGATATGGGAAAAGTTTTATGCCTTTTTGGTGAGCCACAATGGGCGGCAGTTGGTGATACTTTTCCGGTGGGATGTGCTTTTTCGGACAAAATTGTTTACCCAGAATTTTTTGCCAATAATCCAGATATTAACCATCCCATTTATAGTACAAAATATGGTGTTTATTCGCCTAACTGCGGGTTAAAAAATGTACACCTTTCTTGGGGTCACGATGAATACGTGTACCATATGATGAAAGATTATTTGCCAGAAGAAGGATTGTATATGTTGCGTTACCATTCATTTTATTCGCAGCACCGAGAAAATGCATACGATCATTTAATGGATGCGCACGACCATGAAATGTTTAAATGGGTTAACCTATTTAACCCTTATGATTTGTACTCAAAAAATCCAGACCAAAAAAGTTGGGAAGAATTAAAGCCCTATTACCAAGCATTGGTTGCAAAATATTTACCTGCTACTTTAAAATTTTAAAGCTTTCAACAATCAAAAAAATTACTTGCATGTACAAAAGAATTTGTATACTCTTTGTTTTATTTGCTACATTGGCACAAGCCCAAGTAGTTCAAAGAAATATTTTATCAAAGCAATACCCAATAAAGAATTTCGAACAATTTTTGGTGCCTAAATCTAGTTACCATCCTTATCCAAAAACAATCGAAGAATGGAAAAAATTAGTGCCCGATTCTATCCTTAAAATAGTGGTAAAAAATGGCGAAAGTTTTTTGAATTTTAAATTCGAACCAATTCCAGGATCTATTGCCATGGAGTTTACTAGAACGGGTGATAGACAAAAACAGGAAACGATTTCTTTTAAAAAACGCGGTGCTTTATTTAGTTTGATTTTAGCAGAAAGTATTGAAAATAAAAATAGGTTTACAGAAGCTATTTTTAACGGTGTATGGTCTATCTGCGAAGAAAGTTTTTGGGGAGCAGCAGCACATATTGGTGGCACGGGCTTACCCGATCCAACAAACCCGGTGGTAGAACTTTTTTCTGCAGAAACCGCATCAGTGCTAGCTTTAACTGATTATTTTGTTGGAGAAAAGTTAGATAAAATTAATCCGCAAATTCGTCGACGCATTTATTTTGAAACCAATCGTCGATTGTTAGATCCTATGTTAACCATAGGAGGGTCATATAAATGGATGAGCAAAACAGAACCAGTAAATAACTGGAATCCTTGGATTATATCTAACTGGATCACTGCTATATTATTACTTGAAAACGACGAAAAGAAAAGAACATTAATGGCACACAACGCCATGGAAGGTTTAGATGCTTATATTAATGGCTTAGGCGAAGAAGGCGGTTGCGATGAAGGACCAAGTTATTGGTTTGCTGCAGGAGCAAGTGTATATGATTGTTTAGAAATATTTGCTGGTGCTACAAACAATAAAGTGGGCATTTTTGAAAACCCTTTAATTAAAAAAATGGGTAGCTACATTTATAAAATGCATATTGGAAAAAATTATTTTGTAAATTTTTCCGATGCAGATCCTACTGTTGTAGCAGATGGTATTATGTTGTACCGTTTTGGAAAAGCCATTAACGACCAACAAATGATTGGATTCGGTCAATGGGCTTTTAAAAATTATCCGCCAAGCTTTTCGAATCTTCCTACCAATACTTTTTCTTGTGCTAGAAGGATACAGAATTTAATGAGCCTTCAACAAATGAATACTAGCCCGCTACCTTATGTGGCTCCTACTGCTGCTTGGATTAGTGATATCCAAGTATTAACTGCTAGAACCAATGATGGATTGTTTTTAGCTACACATGGTGGACATAATGCAGAAAGTCATAACCACAATGATGTGGGTGATTTTATTGTATATGGCAACGACGAACCAATTATTATTGATGCAGGTAGAGGTAATTATACGGCCAGAACTTTTTCGTCACACAGGTATGAATTATGGTTTACCCAATCTAATTACCACAACTTACCACTTGTTAATAATTACGGTCAATCTGCTGGTAGAGAATTCGAAGCAACAAATGTACAGGCAGTTGTTAACGAAAAAGAAGCTAGCCTATCTAGCAATATTTCAGCGGCTTACCCAAAGGAAGCTGGTATAGAAAAATGGAATCGATTGGTTAAGTTAGATCGATTAAAAAATTCAATTAGCATTACAGATGATTATGCTATAAAAGAATTGCGCATTCCTATTCAACAAATTTTTATGACGGTTTGCCAAGTAGATATTAGTGAAGCAGGTAAAATAAAATTAACAACGCCATCTAATCAGCAATACGTAATTCATTATACACCGGGCATTTGGTCGGTTGGAATTGAACAGCCTTCAACAGAAGGTGCAGAGTATAGTAGTTTTAAAACCAAATGGAATAACCTTCCTGTACAAAGAATCGTTTGTATTAAAAGAGGGTTAGCTACAAAGGGCAACCACCAATTTACTATTTCGGCCGATAAAAAATAAATCGATTTTATTAGCTACTAATTATCCAACGATACATCATCGTCATTTATATCTGTGTCCGTTATGTCGGGTAATATTAATTTAGTGTCTATCTCATTCAAAGATTCTACACTTCTTAATTTACGCTGAATCGCTTTGGTGCGCATACCCATTACATCGTCTAATTGATCCATTCCGGTTTGAATGTTTTTTTGTGCTTTTTGCATGAGTCCGCCAAAACTTTCAAACTCTTTTTTAACCGCACCCAATACTTTCCATACCTCACTGCTACGTTGTTGAATAGCAAGGGTTCTAAAGCCCATATGGAGGCTATTTAGTATAGCGGCCAATGTGGTAGGGCCAGTTACTACAATCTTATAGGTGCGCTGTAATTCTTCTAATAAACTAGCTTTTCTTACTACTTCGGCATAGATCCCTTCAAAAGGCAAGAACATAATGCCAAAGTCGGTGGTATTTGGTGGGTCAATGTATTTTTCACTAATGTCTTTGGCCATTTTTTTAATGGTATTCTCCAGTGTTTTTTGGGCCTGTTCAATTTGAACTGTGTCGCCAATATCATAAGCAGTTTGTAATTGCTCATAAATATCTTTGGGAAATTTGGCGTCAATAGGCAGCCAAACTTGGTGGTTGTTTTCGTCTTTACCAGGCAACTTCACCGCAAACTCTACTAAATCACTACTACCTTGTTTTGTTTTTACGTTTGCTTCGTATTGATCAGGCGCTAAAATTTGTTCTAACAACATCGACAATTGCACCTCTCCAATTCCCCCGCGCATTTTTACATTGCTTAATACCCTTTTTAGTCCGCCAACATCTTGCGCAAGGGTTTGCATTTCGCCCAAGCCTTTTTGTACTTCAATTAATTGCTTACCCACGGTTTCAAAACTTTGGCCCAATCTTTCACTTAATGTTTTTTCTAATTTCTCTTCTACGGTTGTGCGAATGAACTCTAACTTGTTTTCTGTATTGCTCATTAATTCGCTCTGCTTAATTTCCATTTGAGCGAATTTCTCTTTTTGTAGGTCATTAAATGAACTGACATTTTTATCGAAGGTTTCTTGAAAACCTTTAAATGCATTAATGAGCGCATCACGCATCAGCGAATTATCTGCCTTGGCTTGTTCGTTGAGGTCTTTGAGTTTTTCCGCAACTTTATCAGTTATTTTATCGAGCTGCTCTACTGTTTTAAAAGTTAAATCTTTTTGCTCGCTTTTTAACTCATTAAATTTATTGCGTTGCTCTAGGGTAAAGTCTTTTAGGCTGGTATTGAGTTCTGTTCGATTGTCTTTTGCTATACTAGCATTCTCTTCGCGATTGATTTTAAAGTCTTGTTTTAAGCCAGCATCCATAGCCATTAAAATCGCTTGAATTTCATTGAGCTTGTTAATTAAAGCAGGATTTTCATTGCTGGTTTTATTCCTAAATAGAATAATTAAAACGATGGCTAAAATAAGTAGTGCAAGAATGGCAAGCAGAAAAATATTGTTCATAGTGAAGGTTATAACTAACCATAAAACTACACAAATTTTTCTGGGAACAAATTAAGAACCGATGCTGTTGTATGAGGGAAAGTTTTAATTAAAAATTTCAAGGGCAAATACAATTACCAAATATAAGTTGCTACAGATCCGGCTTCTAAATAACTGGTAACCCATTTTCCATTGTATTTAATATTAAACATTTCTGGCGCGGTACCATCATTTTCTACAATTAATACTTTGTTTCCTGCAGGGGTTTTAAATGCTACATTATATAAGTTGCCAGTATTATTGCTAGCAATTCTTACAGATCCAAAAGGTACAAATTTAGATGCGTGGGCTACAATATAATATCCCACATTTTTGGTATAAGTATCGGCAGTATTAATTGTTATAGCACCCAAACAAGTGGTACAACCTCCTTGCGTGTGCGGACCAAAATAAGGATCATTTGCTAAATTCCATTCCAAAGCATTTTTACTCCAATTTCTGGTAGCACCAATAATTACATTTTTAATATGCCATTTTAAGTCGCCATCAAATGTGCCATTAGAAGCAGTGTATTGTTCTGTGAAATACAAATTTTTATCGGGGAATGAATTATGTACTGTAGATAAAACACTAATGTCTCCGGCGTATAAATGAAATGCAGACCCATCAACAAAAGGCTTTGCAGCATTGTCTGCTAAAATAGACATCGGGTAATCTGGTCTATCGCAATTGTGGTCGTAAATAACAATTTTTGTAGTAAGATTCGCAGATTGAAAACTAGGTCCTAAATTATTTTTTACAAAATTCGCTTGCTCTGCAGCAGTCATTACCATACAGGGATTATTGCCAGGATTTAAAGGTTCGTTTTGAGGTGTTACCGCATCAATGGCAATCCCCTGTGCTTTCATTTTTTGAATATACTTTACAAAATATTGCGCATAGGTTTGATAATATATGGTCTGTAAACTTCCTGCTTTTGAACTATTATTGTCTTTCATCCAAACAGGAGCAGACCAAGGCGAAGCCATAATTTTAATTGACGGATTAATGGCAATAATTTCTTTTAATAAGGGAATTAAGTTAATCGTGTCTTGGCTTAAATTAAAATTAGTTAAGGTTGGATCTGTTTGTCCTACAAACAAATCATCGTAACTAAAAGGTGCTGGATCTAAATCAGAAGCGCCAATACTAATTCTCAAATAAGAAATACCAATTGCATTATTAGTAGCACCAAATAACTCTTGTAACAATGCTTGTTTTTTTGAAGCAGACAAAGATCTAATTACTTGTGCACTTCCACCTGTAAGTGAAAACCCAAAGCCATCCATGGATTGAAATTTTTGGTTTTCATCTACTTCAATATTTGAATATACATTGGCCGTTGTACCAAAACCTAAAATCGTATTTTGTTTTTCTAATAATACCGATTTGTTTCCTTTGGTTAACCAAAAATCAACTTCGTTATTTATGATTGGTTGTGGTGTTGGTGCAGTTGTATCAACAGACTTAGGACCACAATTTATTTGAAAAAGTGCTATAAAAATTAGCAGTACTAGATTCATTCTTGTTGTTTTTTTTCGCATCTTTTTTCAAAAAATAACATAAAACCAATGCTTGTTTTATTCAAATACTTACTCGTTTACAACAAAAAAATGTTGCATTAAACATTGAAGCAGATATTCAAATAGAAATTTTAAATAGAGTATCCATTAAAATAAAACAGCGAATAGGGGGGTATTATCGCTGTTTTATTTTAACGGATACTTTACAGAACTAATTAAAGTGATTTCAATTTTAAGTACCAAGCATTTCCGGTTTCTGTACCCTGAGCTCTTAAGTACATATACGTTGGAGTAATAGCCATTATTTCATATTCTCTTTGCAAAGAGCCATATCCAATAAAGGTATTATTACCGCCTAGTAAAATACTAGTTTGGGTAGAAGGTGTAGATGCTGCTATGTTTGAGCTAGCTGGAATAAAACTAAAACTGCTAGTGCCACCTGCATAGCTATAACATGCTTCTCCACCAGATGAAGGAATATTAGGAATGGAAGCTAATGAACCTGTTTTTGTAAACACACCATCGGGGCTAGTTACTTGCAATGTATAGGTATTGCTAGCCACTACTTTTGTAAATGTGAATGATGTTGTATAAAAACAATTACAACAACCTACTTTTTCATTTACTGATGCTGCCCACCACTCAGGTGTAACAGAAGAACTACTCCATGGGCCTACACCAAAATGACCTGCAACGCTTTTATCTACTACCCATGTTTTAGAAGATCCACCAGTTAAGCTAGATACAATATTTGCAGCAACAGGAAAATAGAAAGCCACTGTAATATCTTTGGTGATAGTAGAAGAAGTTCCACCCTTACCATAAGCAACAGCTGTAATTCTATAGGTGTTGATTCCTATATTCGTGAATTTATTGGTAACAGACCCTGTTGGTAAATACACCAAATCAAGCGGCGTGTTTGCATCATAATCTATTTTATAAGACAAAGCATTTTTTGCAGTAATACTAATTTTAACATTACCAGAACCATCACCATTTGGCAATGCTGTAGTGGCTCCTACAATTTCGGTCGTTATTGCCAACTCTGTTGGTGCATTTAAATCGCCAAGAGAGAAAGTATTTTTTTTGCAACTATAGAATGCAATTAGCAATACTAATGCACCTAATACATATTTAATATTTTTTTTCATTTTGTGTCGGTTTAATTAGTTAGTCTAAAATTGTCTACATAAACAATTGCTCCTGCACCATCGAAAGAATCGTTAAAGCGCAAAACCAACTGAGTGAATTTTGTACCTGCTGGTATTCCTGCAATACCGCTGTAGTCAAATACCAATTCTTCCCAAGCGCCAGAAGTAGTTAAAGGCATTTTTAAAACAGCAACACCATTACTTGGTGTTCCGCCAACTGCCCACTCTAATTCTACGTTCAATTTTTGACCAATTTGAGCAGCAGAAGGATTATACACTAATACCTTAATTTTTTTGCCAGTAGCAAAATCAATGGGTAAATCCATTGGGCTATAGGTTCCGCTCCAGCCTTGAAAACCTTTTACGAATTTACCAACACTTGCAGAAGTATTTAAACCTGTTGCACTAGGATTAGCAACAGTAGTAAACGCTTGATTGTCTCCGAAGGTTCCAAAGAAGTAACTAACAAAAGCATTGTCAAAAGTAATAGGGAATCCAAATGGATCTGTTACTTTAATTGCCGTAATTTTTTCGCTAGTTGCAACACCACCACTTAATGCAACAACACGTACATTATAGTTTCCTGAAGTTGCATATACATGTGTAACAGTAGCTCCTAGAGCCATTGGCGTACCCACCTCATTTACAACATCGCCATAATACACTAGAAAAGATGCTGCATAAGTTGCTGTTGCAGAAACTTGTAAAGTATGGGCTGTTTGACTTAAGTTAACCGACAAATTTGTAGGTGCTACATAAGTTACTTTCAACGGGTAAGAAGTAGTTAGTTCATGACCTGCTAAATCTTTTGAAACAATTGTAACGGTATAAGATCCTTCTGGGTAAGAATGTGTAACATTTCCACCAGGTGTAACAACGGCAGAACCAGCAGCGCCAGTTCCGTGTCCGAAAGAAACGGTTGATGAAGAAATACCTTCACCAAGTGGTGTGATTTTGACATTGCCAGAATTGTCTGAACTGATATCGAAAATTTTTGTCAAATTAGAAGACGCCACATTCGTTAAAGAAGATGTGTCTTGATTAATTCCATCTTTTTTTGAACAACTTACTGCAACAAATAGTAGCAATAAGAAGACGTAGTTTATATTATTATGCTTCATTGTATTTCTTTTTATTAATTATAACTAGGATTTTGAACCAATTTAGTTCCTTGTAATTCTCTAATTGGAATAGGGAATATTTCGCTTTTTCCAGCAACAAATCCTCTGCTACCCAATTTAGAAACTGCATCACCCCATCTAACTAAATCAAAAAAGCGATGGCCTTCACCAGCTAATTCTAATCGGCGTTCTGCTTTAATAGCAGCCAAAGAAACAGGTACTGATGCTAATCCAACTCTTGCCCTAACTGCATCCAATAAAGCTTGTGCTCGTGCGCCTGTTGCGCCCAATGCTTCTGCTTCTAATAAATAAGTATCTGCTAGTCTAATTACATAAGTGTCTTGCTTGTAGTTCAATTCTAATGAACCACCGCCAGTTCTAACATCTGCTGCAGTAGGTAAAAATTTCTTTAAAAAATATCCGGTATTTTGATAGCCAGCAATATAATCTGCTTTACCAGCAGTTTGTAACGCTTTTAAATCAAATACGGTTGCGCCAAATCTTGGATCTGCTTTAATGGCATCATAAAAATCTTGGGTAAAGACATTGAAGCTCCAACCAGAAGGTAAATCTGGTGCTGAAGAACCAGCAGGTTTATTATAACTTCTTGGTCCTACCATAACATTTACAGTATTTCCTTCGTCTGCACCACTTCCCCACCAGCCCCAGTCTGAATTACCTGCACTGCTATGACCCACTTCAAAAATTGATTCTGAATTAAACTTATTAGCAACTACCCACAAGTCACTAAAATTGCTGAGCAATTTGTAACCATATTGGCTAGTTCCACCAGGCGTTCCATTAACAATTGCTAATTGTGCAGCAGCTAATGCACCTTTTCCATCAAACAAATACACTTTGCCTAATAAAGCTTGTGCAGCACCTTTAGTTAAACGGCCTGCTTCTGTAGCAGCAGGAACCGATGAAGGCAATTCAGCAGCAGCTACTGCTTCAGTTAAATCCTTTTCAATTTGTGTGTACACTGCTGCAGGCGTTGCTTGTACGGCATCATACATATTTGTTGCCGTTAGTGGCACTAAAATCAATGGAATGTTTTTAAACATTCTAACTAGATTAAAATAATAGTAAGCACGCAATGCTTTTGTTTCTGCAGTAAATCTTGCTTTTAAAGTAGCATCCATTACCGTTGTAGGTAATTTTGCTAATAAAGTGTTTGCTCTAAAAATTCCTTGGTAATGATCATTCCAGAAACTACCTGGCATAATCGTTGCGTTTAAAGTATAATTAGAGAAACCTTGAATACCAGCACCATCTGTAGCACCACCACCACCTGCAAAATGATCATCAGATCCTGCATTCATCATGGTAATCATGTTTTCAAATCCGCCAGAGTTTTTACGAACAACATCGTATACACCAACTAGTGCTCCATAAGCTTGGTCTTTGTCGGCATAATAGTTTTCAGAAAGGAAAATACCTTTGGGGGCTACGTTTTCCCAGTCTTTTTTGCAGGATAACAATGAGATCATCATTGTTGCTGCAATTAGTATATAATTAATTTGTATTTTTTTCATGACCTATATTTTTTATAAATTAAAATTGTATTTGAGCGCCAAAAATAAATGAACGTGCTTGTGGGTATATCCCCTTGTCTATACCAAAAACACCACCACCAATTTCAGGATCGTATCCTGTGTAGTTAGTTAAGGTTAATAGATTTTCTGCTGTTGCATAAAAACGAATTTTGTTTGCTCCAATTTTACTAGATATTTTATTTGGTAATGAATAGCCAATTTGAACTACTTTAAGACGTGCATAATCGCCGCTCTCTAAATAGAATTCCGACATTTTACCAAAATTTCCATTAGCATCATTACTAGTTAAGCGTGGGTAATCGGTAGATGTGCCTTCGCCAGTCCAACGACCCATAGCTTTTGTTTGGTAGTTTGAATTACCAATATCTAAACGACGTAATCCTTGGAAGATTTTGCTGCCAGTTGCACCTTGCATAAAGGCCATCATATCAAATCCTTTGTATTCAATACTTAAGGTTAAACCAAAAGTATATTTAGGAATATTGCTTCCTAAAAACACTTTATCGTTGTCGTCAATTTTGCCATCGGCATTGGTATCAGCCCATTTGAAATCTCCAGGAAGAGCAGAAGGTTGTATTAATGCACCTGCTGCATTTTTATACGCATTTACTTCTGCTACGTTTTGGAAAATTCCCATTTTTTGATAGCCATAAAAAGAGTTGTAAGACTGTCCTACTTGTGTTCTTGTTACAGCACCCATTGATTGAAAAGAAGCATCACCAGTAATATAATTTGCATCAGATGCTACATAAGTTACTTTGTTTTGTAAGTAGGCTATATTGCCATTGGCAGAGAAATTAACTTGGCCAATTTTTTTGCGATAACCCAATTCAAGTTCAACGCCTTTATTCTCCATATCAGCAACGTTACCTAAAGGAGAGTTAGCAACTCCCACATAACCAGGGATAGTGATAGGACGAAGAATGCCAGAAGTTTTTTTGTTGTATATATCAAATGTTACATTTAATGTATGGAACAATTGTGCTTCAAATCCTAAGTTTGCTTGGGTAGTTTGTTCCCAATGTAAATCTGGATTATCTAAAGAAGACTGCGCATATCCTGTTGTGATATTTCCAGTATTTCCTAAGGTATAATTTGATCCACCTAATACAGTAGATAAGTAACCATATTCACCAATCGCATCATTACCCACTTTACCATATCCACCTCTTACTTTCAATTGGTTTACCACATCATTCGCTTTCCAGAAACTTTCTTTAGATGCTACCCAGCCCAAAGAGAATGAAGGGAAATAACCATAACGATAGTTTTTACCAAATCTTGAAGAACCATCTCTTCTAAAGATTCCAGTAAATAAATATTTTTCGTCGTAGTTATAGTTTACACGACCAAATAAAGAAGTGTTCTTATGGATATTTCCATAAGGATTTCCATCGGTTGAATAAACACTAGACACCCTGTTTGTTGCAGGAATATCAAATCCAAAAGAAGCGTCTCTATAATTATTAACAGGTAAGTTGAAAATAGTTACACCAGCGCCACCGCCATTGTTTTCATCGTATGCTCCTTGACCAGCTAAAACAGTAAAATCGTTTTTACCAATTTTGTCGGTATAAGTAACAGTGTTTTCTAAATTCCAAGAAGTATGGTGACTATCCCATTTGCTATAACTATTTTGAAGAACGCTATTTGTAGCACTCAAATAATTTACAGGTGTAAATCCTTGTCCACCCCAGTATGCCAATTTAGCGCCAAATGTTGACCTGAATTTAATTTTGCTAGTAATTTCTGCATCCAAAAATGCATTACCAACAATATTATCAGACCAATCAAATGCACCTAATCTTGTTTGGATATACGCCAAAGGATTGGTCATTTCTTGTCCTACAATAGAAGAAATACCATAAGGATTTCCGTTTGCATCTCTCATAACAGGATTCACACTATAAGGTGCTGCACTTGCTGCCAAAGGATCTGTAACTACTAAAGGTGTGGTAGGATCTAAGTTAATAGCAGAACTTAATGGACCGCCAAATTCACTATTTGTGTTACCAAGGCCAACTGCTTTTTGGTGTGCATAGCCCAAGGTTTGACCAAATGTGAATACTTTAGAAATTTTATGCGTAGCATTTAAACGCACATTGTATTGAGAAAATCCTGAGATATCTGAAGCAACAATCCCTTTTTGGTCTTGAATTCCAAAAGATACATAGTAAGTAGATTTATCACTACCACCACTCAAATTAATTTGGTGAGAATAACGATTGGCGTTGTTGTTAAAAATGGCTTTTTGCCAATCAGTACCAACGCCTAGTGCACCAAGATTAGAGAAAATAACGTTTCCGCCACCTGCAACAGACCTTTCATTTAATAAAGCGCCATATTGTGTGGCATTTAATAAGTCTAAGACTTTAGCAGGAGCAGATGAACCATAAAAGCCATCATAGCTTACGTTCATTTTTCCTAGTTTACCTTTTTTAGTAGTTACCAAAATAACCCCAGAAGCCGCACGCGTTCCGTAGATCGCTGCAGAAGAGGCGTCTTTTAATACTTCAATTGATTCTATATCTGATTGATTAAGGTATCCAATTCCGCCAGCATCAACTACTACTCCATCAACTACCCATAATGGGTTGTTTCCACCACCAAAAGTGGTTACCCCTCTAACACGAATGGTAGAAGCAGAACCTGGTTGGCCTGAGTTTGAAGCAATTGTAACACCTGAAACACGGCCTTGTAAAGCTTGTTCAATACGTCCTGTAGGAACTTTTTCTAGGTCTTTCGCTTTTACACTAGAGATGGCGCCAGTGATAACGCTTTTCTTTTGTGTACCGTAACCCACTACCACTACTTCGTCTAATTTGGTTTCTTGAACCGTTAGAGAAATGATTAATGCGCCACCGGTTAAGGTAACTTCTTTTGTATCAAATCCTATAGAACTTACTTGGATTGATTTAACAGAAGCTGGAACTGAAAAACTAAATTCTCCTTTTTCATTTGTGCTTGTACCAATAGTGGTGTTTTTGGCAATCACAGTTGCTTTTACAACCGGACTTCCTTTTTCTCCTAGAACTCTACCAGTTACGGTTTTGTTCTGGGCCCACATGGATGTGGTAATTAATAATAGGAGGGATAGGAACACTCCTTTACAGACTTTTTTCATAAGCAGGTTTTAAATGATTTTTATTTAACTACAATCGACCCCAAATTTAACCTTACAAAACAGTTATATATTAAAATAAAACACATCTTGATTACATCAAAAACTTCTAACTAATTGATTATCAATAAAATTAAAATACATCAGCATTACATCAAATAATTATTTTAATTTCAAACTGCCATTTATTTCAATCCAATAAAAACGAACTAGTAGAACGCCAATTTTGCCATATTTTAAATAAACGATTGAGAAATACATCAAATTATTTCAATAAAAACGCCATGAAAAGATCATTTGGAGCCCTAATGCTACTGAGTTTTTTAATCAATGTAGGGGCGCAAAACACCATAGGTTTACCCCAAATAGACAATTTTTCGAACATTGAATTTCATGGGGGCCGACAAACCTGGGATATTAAACAAGATAAATTAGGCAAAATGTATTTTGCCAATAATGAGGGCTTAATAACCTATGATGGGACATATTGGCATACCTATCCTCAGCCAAATAAAAGTATTTTAAGATCTATTGCCATTACAGACAATAGAATATATGCAGGTGGCCAAGACGAAATAGGCTACTATGCACCAAATAATAACGGCACTCTTCAGTACTATTCCCTAAAAGAGCTAATACCTAGTAAGTATAAAAAGTTTACAGACGTATGGGAAATTGAAATTTTTAAGGAGTCGGTTTTTTTTAGAACCTGGGATATGATTTTTGAATATAAAAATCAAACTATTCAGGCCTATCCTCCAAGTGTAGGTTGGCAGCATATGAAGTTAGCTGGAGATAAATTGTTTGCACAAGACAAGCAAAAAGGATTGTTTCAATTTTTAAATGGCAGTTGGCAACCTGTTCAACCCGAATCGGTAATACTAAATTTTGAAATCACAGGAATTATTCCTTTAAATAAAGATAGTTTTTTGGTTAGTACTCTAGATAAAGGTCTATATATATTAAGCAATGGCTTCTTTACCAAAAAGAAAACAGCGGCTGATGACATTTTAATTAAAAACCATATTTATATATTCAAAAAAATTAGTCCAAACGAATATGTAGCAGGTACTACTTCGGCAGGATGTTTGGTAATAAACGAAGCTGGTGAAATTGTGCAACAAATTTCTAGAGAAGATGGACTTCAAAATAAAAATGTTATCAGTGTTTTTTTAGACAAGGATAAGAATTTGTGGACAGGACTCGATAATGGGATTAGTTTTATTGGATATAATTCAGCAATAAAATTTATTAAGCCAGACAAACCCAATGAACTTAGCGGATATTCTGCAAGGGTATTTGACAATAAAATTTATATCGCAACTTCAGACGGTGCATATATGGCCCCTCTTACGAATAAAAATAATGACCTAAGTTTTTCTAGGTCAAGTTTTGAATTTGTAACTAATACTGGAGGGCAAACATGGCATTTAGATGAAGTTAATAAGCAACTCTTACTAGGTCATCACAACGGTAGTTTTTTAATTCAAAATAAAAATGCAAAACAAATAACCGACAACGAAGGCGTTTGGATATTTGTGCCAACCTCAAGTATTTATCCTGCAAATAAAATACTGGCAGGTACTTATGCAGGCCTAACAGTTTTTGATTTTTCTGAAAATAGTTTTACTAAAAATCAAGTGCTTTCAGGGCTATATGAATCACTCCGTTTTTTAGCCATTGATAATAATAACGAAATATGGGCGTCGCATCCATACAGGGGTGTTTATAAGCTGCAATTGTTGGCAGATAAAAAATCATTTTCCACAAAATTATATTCAGAAAAAGATGGCCTTCCTTCTACCCTTAGAAATTATATTTTTCGTATAAAAAACAGGGTAGTTGTTGCAACTGAAAAGGGCGTATATGAATTTGATGCTATATCAAACAAATTCGTTAAGTCTCCTTTATTATATAGTGTTTTCGGCAATACCATTCTTCAATACCTTAATGAAGATGCCGATGGAAATATTTGGTTTTGTAGCGAAAAGAAAATTGGGGTGGCACAATATTCAATTGAAAAAAAATCTTACGAAATTCACTACTTTCCTGAGCTCACCGGAAAAATACTGTCTGGATTTGAAAACATATTTCCCTTCAATAAAAACAATGTATTAATTGCGGCAAATGACGGAATTATTCACCTGAATTTTGAAAAATATCTTTCCAATAATTCAAAACTAAATGTTTTATTAACACAGGTAAAAGCATTTGGAAAAAAAGATAGTATCATTTTTGGCGGATTTTCTAATGAAGGAAATAACGCTGTTTTTGTTCAAAACAAATCGAATATACTAACACTTCCTATTAGCAATAATTCTTTGCATTTTGAATTTAGTTCGCCCTCGTTCGGAATGAAAAAAAACGTTGAATATGCCTATCAGTTAGTAGGATACGAAAAGGATTGGTCTTCAAGATCTTTAAAAACAGAAAAAGACTACACAAATATTCCTTTTGGAACTTATACATTTAAAGTAAAAGCTTTTGACAATCTTGGTAATGAATCAGAAGCCATTAGTTATACTATTATTATAAACCCTGCTTGGTATAATACCTATTGGGCTTATATCGCTTATGGCATAATCGTATTAATACTTTTTTACTTAGTAATTAATAGAGAGAAGAAAAAGTTATTTAAACAACGAATAGAATTTGAAGAAGAACAGAAAAGGCTTATTTATATTCATCAATTAGAAGTAGAAAAAAACGAAAAAGAAATTATAGAATTACAAAACGAAAAATTAATTAACGAAGTTATTTATAAAAATAAAGAATTGGCAAATGCTAGTATGCATTTGGTAGAAAGAAATGATGCGTTAATTAAAATTAAAAATGAATTAAATCAATTGCATAAAAAAGCAAGTGGCAGTCACGACTTACAAAAAGCAATTCAACTAGTTAATGATATAGAAAAAACCAACTCCGATTGGGAGAGTTTTTCTACTCATTTCGATGAAGTTGCTAATGATTTTCTTAAAAAATTAAAACAACAATTTCCTCAACTTACCAATGCCGACTTAAAAATTTGTGCTTATTTAAAACTGAATCTGTCGTCTAAAGAAATAGCACAATTAATGAACCTCGCTGTTAGAGGAGTTGAAATTAGCCGCTATCGATTAAGAAAAAAATTACAGTTAAAATCAGGGGAATCCTTGATTGAATTTTTACAACAAATAAATGAACGATAATTATTGTATATTTATTTACTTAAAAAACTTACTGCAAAATCAGTAAGTTTTTTTTTGCTTAAATTTATACAGTTCTATCATTGTTCATTTTGGGTCTTAAAAAACAAATAATGAAAAAATCATTCCTGCTATTTATTACACTACTTAAGCTTATTAGTGTTTCTGCACAAGAAACCTTCAATCCTTCTACCTGTTTATGGTACAATGCACCTGCAAAAAAATGGGATGAAGCATTGCCCATTGGAAACGGACGATTGGGTGCAATGGTTTTTGGAAAGTATGGAGAAGAAAGGATTCAGCTGAATGAAAGCAGTTATTGGTCTGGAGGCCCCTATAGTACTGTTGTAAAAGGAGGATACAAAGTATTGCCAGAAATTCAAAAATTGGTTTTCGATGGGGCTTATTTACAAGCCCATAATTTATTTGGAAGAAACACCATGGGCTATCCTGTTGAACAACAGAAATACCAAAGTTTAGCGAACCTTATTTTATTCTTTCCTAAGCAAGACTCTGTAAAAAATTACAAACGCTGGCTCGACTTAGAAAATGGCGTAAGCACTGTTAGTTATCAAGCAAATGGCGTTAATTATAAAAGAGAAGTATTTGCCTCTGCACCAGACCAAATAATTGTTATAAGAATAACCGCCGATAAAAAAGCAAGTCTTTCCTTAAAAGCAAACCTACGAGGTGTTAGAAACCAAACACATTCTAACTATGCCACTGATTATTTTAGAATGGATCCGCTCGGAACAAACGGTTTGGTTTTGGCAGGAAAGTCAGCAGATTATATGGGCGTAAAAGGACAGCTAAAATACCAGGCCCAATTAAAAGCAACATCAAGCGGCGGAAGCATTAGCACCAAAGGTGTTGATTTGTTAATTGAAAAAGCAGATACCATTACACTATATTTTTCTGCTGCTACTAATTTTATCAACTACAAAAACGTAACTGGAGATGCCAGTAAAAAAACAAAAGAATACTTAGATGCCATAAAAAACAAAACCTACGAATCTATTTATCAACGAACCGTAATAGATTATAAAAAATATTTCAACAGGGTTTCTTTAACACTAGGCAATAGCTCCAACTCATTCTTACCAACCGATAAAAGAATTGAAAAAATTCAGGTAAGTCCAGACCCGTCTATGGCAGCATTGAGTTATAATTTTGGACGATACTTAATGATTGCTTGTTCTAGAGAGAAAAGTCAACCTGCTAATTTACAAGGACTGTGGAATGATGATATGAATCCTTCTTGGGATGCAAAGTATACCACCAATATTAATACCGAAATGAATTACTGGCCTGTTGAATCTAGCAATCTTTCTGAGAGTGCCGAGCCTTTAATACAAATGGTTAAAGAATTACAAGACCAAGGCAGCCAAGTTGCAAAAGAACATTATGGCGCAAGGGGTTGGGTATTGCACCAAAATACAGATATATGGCGGGTTGCAGCCCCTATGGACGGACCAACTTGGGGCACTTTTACCGTAGGTGGTGCTTGGCTATGCACGCATTTATGGGAACACTATCAATACACACAAAACAAAGCCTATCTAAAAGAAATTTATCCAGTAATTAAAGGATCTGTACAATTTTTCATGGATTTTTTAGTGCCACACCCCAACGGAAAATGGTTGGTAACAAACCCGTCTACTTCCCCAGAAAATTTTCCTGATGGCGGTGGTAACAAACCCTATTTTGATGAAGTAACTGCAGGGTTTAGAGAAGGCACCACCATTTGTGCAGGGTCTTCCATTGACATGCAAATTCTATATGATTTATTTGGATATTTTAATGAAGCCTCTGCTATTTTAGCTATCAACGATCCGTTTAATGCGCAAGTAAAAACGGCTCGAAAAAAATTAGTGCCGCCACAAATTGGTAAAGATGGTTCCTTACAAGAATGGACAGAAGACTGGAAATCACTCGAAAAAAATCACCGACATTTTTCGCATTTATATGGATTGTATCCAGGAAAAATTTTAACCGAAAAAAAATCGCCAGAATTTATTGAGTCCTTTAAAAAAGTGTTGAACGAACGTGGAGATGGTGCCATGGGATTTTCTAGGGCTTGGAAAATGGCCTTATGGGCAAGGCTTACAGACGGAGAGCGCGCCTATAAAATTTATCAAGGATATTTAAAAGACCAGTGCTGTAGTTCTTTCTTTGCCTTATGTGGTAAAGCCCCACAAGTAGATGGAAGCTTTGGCGTAACGGCAGCTATTACAGAAATGCTTATACAATCTCACCAAGGTTATATAGAATTAATTCCAGCCTTGCCAAATAATTGGGAGAATGGAAACTTTAAAGGGGTATGCACTCGTGGTGCATTTGAAATTAATTTTTCTTGGAAAAATCGAATCATAAATAATTTACAAGTTATTTCAAAAGCCGGAATGGATTGTACCATAAAAATTGCCAATACTGCAAAAGTATACGCAAAGGGAAAGCCAGTTACTTTTCAACAATTACCAAATGGATTGATTGTTTTTAAAACCAATAAAGGAGAATCTTACACCATAGAATAAATGACAAATAATTACCCATGAAAAAAACAATGCTATTGCTTTTAAGTTGCTGTATTCAATACCTCTGTATTGCTCAAAGCAATTCACTTACCCTCGAAGACATCTATACCAAAAACAAGTATGCGGCCAAAGGCTTTGGCCCCTTGGTTTTCATGAAAGACAATAAAGGATATACTACTTTAGAATACAATGCATCCTTTAAATCAAATGAAATTATTTTGTATCATATTATTTCTGGCAGCAAAAAAACCTTGGTGAGCGCCAAGCAATTAATTCCTAGTGGATTGGCCAATCCATTAAGTATTTACAACTACACTTGGTCGAACGATAATAAAAATTTATTGATTTATACCAATACAAAAAAAGTGTGGCGCCAAAACACGAAAGGCGATTATTGGGTGTTAAATATAGCAAGCGGTATGCTCAGCCAAATAGGAAAAACTTTGCCAAGCGCAAGTTTAATGTTTGCAAAGTTTTCTCCAAACGGAAAAGAAATTGCTTATGTAAGTAACTTAAATATCTACAAAGAAAATCTGGCTACACATGCCATTACCCAAATTAGTTTTGACGGTGGAGGAGATATTATTAATGGCACTTTCGATTGGGTGTACGAAGAAGAATTAGACGATAGAGACGGATTTAGGTGGAGTTCAGATAGTAAAGAAATTGCCTATTGGCAATCAAATACAAAAGGCGTTGGCACTTTTTATTTAATTAATAATGTAGACTCCAATTACTCAAAGCCTATTCCATTGCCTTATCCAAAAGTAGGAACTGCAAACTCAGCAGTTAAATTAGGTGTGGTATCTGCCAACGGCGGAAAAACCAGGTGGTTAAATTTACCCGGCGATCCAAGAAATAATTATATCGCTAGAATGGACTATGTACCTGGTAAAAACGAATTAATTATTCAACAACTAAATAGACTACAAAATACCAATCGCGTTTGGATAGCCAATACCAACAGCTTGGCGTTAACCAATATTTATACCGATACAGACGAGGCTTTTTTAAATATTCATGACAATATTGTTTGGCTAGAAAATTCAAATGCATTTACCTGGACCAGCGAAAAAGACGGGTGGCTTCATTTGTATAAAATATCCAAAGATGGAAAAACGGTTAGCTTAATTACTAAAGGCAATTTTGATGTAGTGAATATCAACTATATCGATACCGCTAATGGATATGTTTATTATATAGCTTCGCCCGAAAATTATTTACAGCGCTATTTGTACAGAAGCAAACTAGACGGCACTGGCAATGCAGAAAGAGTAACGCCTGCTAATTTAGCAGGTCAAAATTCGTATCAATTATCGGGCGATGCAAAGTATGCAATTCATGTTTTTGAAAATGCACAAACACCTAAACGATATTCCTTAATTAGTTTGCCCGATCACCACGAAATAAAATTATTAGAAGACAATGCAACACTAAAAAATAATATTGCTGCACTTGGTTTGCGCCCTAAAGAATTTTTTAAAGTAGATATAGGCGAAGTGGTTTTTGATGCATGGGTTATTAAGCCAATTAATTTTGATCCGCAAAAAAAATATCCAACTATTTTTCATGTATATGGAGAGCCTGCAAGTTCTACTGTTCAAGACAATTGGGGAACAGGCGATAATCTATGGCACCAATATTTAGCCAACCAAGGTTATATTATTATTAGTGTAGACAATAGAGGTACCAAGGTTCCTAGAGGAAGGGCTTGGAGAAAAAGCATCTATCGTCAAATAGGATTGCTCGCTGCAGACGACCAAGCAAAAGCAGCACAAAAAATTTGTAGCCTATTTCCATTTGTTGATGCAAGCCGTTTGGGTATTTGGGGATGGAGCGGTGGCGGACAAATGTCTTTACACTCCATCTTCAGACATGGAGATGTTTTTAAAACCGCTATAGCCGTTTCATTTGTATCTCAACAAACTTTGTACGATAATATTTACCAAGAAAGATACATGGGCTTGCCAACAGATAATGTTGAAGGATATAGAGAAGGCTCACCTGTTACCCATGCAAAAAAATTACAAGGAAATTTATTAATTATTCATGGCACTGCCGACGACAATGTGCATTATCAAAATTTTGAATTACTGGTTAATGAGTTGATAAAAAACAACAAGCTTTTTAGTATGATGTCTTATCCTATGCGAGACCATGGCATTAGTCAAAGAGAAAACACCACACTTCACATGCGTAGAACCATGGAACAGTTTTGGAAAAAGAATTTATAATATAACACCAATAAACAATGCAGCATTACCCAAGTATATTTAATGATGTGATAGGCCCAGTAATGAGAGGGCCCTCGAGTTCTCATTGCGCGGCTTCTTTAAGAATTGCGCGTATATGTAGAGATTTATTAAATGGAAATATCAAAACTATTTTAATTGAATTTGACCCGAATGGTTCATTAGCAACCACACATAAAAGTCAGGGTTCAGATATGGGTCTTTTTGGTGGATTTTTAGGCTGGGAAGCTTACGACGAAAGATTGCCAAGGTCTGAAAAATTTTTGTTGGATGCAGGAATTAATTATTCCATAAACATTGTAGCACTCACCGAAAAACATCCGAATACTTATCAAATAACACTTAGTAACGAGCAAGAAACAAGGCAACTAACCGCTATATCAACTGGTGGTGGAATGATTGAGGTAATAAATATTGATGGAAATAAAGTGTCAATGGCTGGCGATTATTTTGAAACACTAATTTATTGTACAGCGCCCAATGAAATTATTAGTTTTTTAAAAGAAAGTATTGATTTCGATGAAATAGTATTTCATTCAGGAAAAATTTCTTTTATTGAAATTAAATCGCAAGAAAAAATTGATGCTGCCATTTGTAATAAGATTCAATCCATGCAATCTGTTACATCCGTTAAATATATTCAACCCGTACTTCCTATAAAATCAAGAAAGAATTTAGCCGTTCCATTTATTAGTTGCAACGAAATGCTATCCTACAACAAAAATAAAAACAAAGCATTGTGGGAATTGGCTGTTGACTACGAGAGCGCAAGAGGCAATATCAGCGCCAATGAAGTGCTAGAAAAAATGAATGGAATTGTTGCCATCATGGGTAGCGCCATTCAAACGGGTATTCAGGGAACTAGTTACGAGGATAGAATTTTAGGAAGTCAATCACCGCAGTATAAAGAAAAATTAGAGGCCCAAGCATTAATTGGTGGCAATGCATTAAACACTACTATTATGTATGTATCTGCCATCATGGAAGTAAAAAGTTCCATGGGCGTTATTGTGGCGGCTCCTACAGCAGGCTCTTGTGGCGCATTACCAGGTGCAATATTTGGAATGGCACACGCACAGCAACTAGCAAATGAAACCATTACAAAAGCAATGTTATCGGCAGGTTTAATTGGCGTATTCATTGCAGCGCACGCCACTTTTGCAGCTGAAGTAGGAGGCTGTATGGCCGAAACTGGCTCTGGTGGCGGAATGGCGGCCGCAGCACTTGTAGAAATGAATGGCGGTACTTTAAACCAATCCATTGCAGCAGCATCTATAGCACTACAAAACTCTTTGGGTATTATTTGTGATCCAATAGGTAACCGAGTAGAAGCTCCTTGCTTGGGTAGAAATGTAATGGCCGCAACCAATGCCATTTCTTGCGCAAATATGGCTTTGTCTGATTACCAACACCTTATTCCATTAGACGAAGTAATTGAAACAATGAAAGCAGTTGGCGATCAAATCCACCATACATTAAGATGCACCAATTTAGGAGGCTTATCCATTACACAAACTGCCAAAAAAATTGAAGCGCAACTCGAAGAAAATCCAACAGGATTTTTTAAAAGTTGTTAGATAATTTTTTTACATCTACAAATTTTGTAGTTTAGAGATACAAAAAAACATTGCACATGTCATCTAACGAAAATTCACGCAGATCCTTTTTAAAAAACACGGCATTGCTATCGGCCGCATCTGCCATACCAGGCATATGGAACCATGCACAGAGTCAATCAAGTGATGGAATTCCATATTTCAAAGCAAGCGAAAAAGTAAACTTAGCTTGTTGTGGAATAGGTAACCAAGGAGGTTCAGACGTTATGTCTTTCTACAAAACAGGCCTTGCTAATTTTGTAGCTTTTTGTGATGTAGATATGGGTGCTCCGCATACCCTTGAAGTACTAAAGAAATTTCCAGACGTACCTCGTTTTCAAGACTTTAGAACAATGTTCGATAAAATGGGCAGCCAAATAGAAGCCGTTTCTGTGGGTGTTCCAGACTTTTCGCATTTTCCTATTACTATGTTAGCGCTTAGCTTGGGTAAACATGTTTATGTTGAAAAACCAATGGCTAGAACCTTTAATGAAGTAGAGCTAATGATGGCAGCGGCTAAAAAACACCCAAAATTAGTTACGCAAATGGGTAACCAAGGGCATTCAGAAGCCAACTATTTTCAGTTTAAGGCATGGGTAGACGCTGGTATCATTAAAGATGTTACAGCCATTACTGCACACATGAACTCTGCACGTCGTTGGCATGGATGGGATACTTCTATTAAAAAGTTTCCTGCAGCAGAACCAATTCCGGGCACATTAGACTGGGATATCTGGCAAGGTGTTACCCAACCACATGAATACAATAAAGATTTTGTGAACGGACAATGGCGCAGTTGGTTCGATTATGGAATGGGCGCTTTGGGCGATTGGGGTGCACACTTAATTGATACAGCACACCAGTTTTTAAACCTAGGGCTTCCTACAGAAGTTAATTTGGTTAAATCTGAAGGACATAATTCGTTCTTCTATCCTCAAACATCTACTATTTTATTCCGATTCCCTGAGCGCAATCATATGCCTCCAGTTGATATTACTTGGTATGATGGTGTAAACAATGTGCCACCACTTCCTGCAGGATTCACAGATACAGAACTTGATCCAAATATTCCTGCACCAAGCAATGGAAAAATTAAAACCGGAAAACTCAATCCTGGTAAAATTATTTACAGTAAAGAGTTGACTTTTAAAGGTGGATCACATGGTAGTACCTTATCTATCATCCCTGCAGAAAAAGCAAAAGAAATGGCTTCTAGAATGCCTGAAGTTCCAGTTAGTCCTTCTAACCACTATGCTAACTTTTTAAAGTCATGTAAAGGCGAAGAAAAAACACGTTCTCCATTTGATATTGCAGGTCCATTAAGTCAAGTATTTTGTTTGGGTGTATTGGCACAAAAATTAGACACCAAACTTTTATTTGATAGAAAAACAAAACAAATTACTAATAACAAATTAGCGAATGAACTTTTGGTAGGACTACCAGCACGTAAGGGTTGGGAGCAATATTATAAAATGTAAATTTTATTAATTTGCTTTATTTTGTTTTTTTGCTTTTACTTATATTATGATAGCCCATTTTTAGTTGATGCTTGCTATATTTATTTATATAACATAGGTAGAAAAGCTTTTGAACTAAATCCAATTGAAGAGAACTTGCTTGCTAACAACCAACAAGCAAGTTCTCCTCAAAAGGATTCAATCACTAGCATTTAATTGTTTTTCCCTTCAACTATTTTTTGGTACTGATTTTCATCAATTGCTTTTTCGCTTTTAGCAATCACTACTGCCGCAACGGTGTTGCCAATCATATTTGTTATTGCCCTAGATTCACTCATAAAACGATCTACCCCAATTAACAAAGCCAGGCCTTCTACTGGAATAACTTTTAAGATGGTTAGGGTAGAAGTTAATACAATAAACCCACTGCCCGTAACGCCTGCTGCTCCCTTACTGGTAATTAATAGAATACCTAGTATAGTTAATTGCTGATAAATAGTTAGTGGAACATTAAATACTTGTGCTAAAAAAATGGTAGCAATACTTAAGTAAATAGTGGTGCCATCTAAATTAAAACTATATCCTGTTGGAATAATTAATCCTACAACGCTTTTATCGCAACCTGCTTTTTCTAATTTTTCCATGATATTGGGCAAAACCGCTTCACTACTACTCGCTCCAAAAACAATCAATAACTCCTCCTTTATGTAAACCAATAATTTCCATAAACTAAATCCATAATATTTGGCAATTAAATTAAGCACAACAAAAATGAAAAACAAACAGGTTAAATAAGTGGTTAGAATTAATTTTCCTAAAAGCAGTAAAGTAGAGAATCCAAATTTACCAATAGTAAAAGCCATGCCTCCAAATGCACCAATCGGGCTAAGACGCATTACAATATGAATAATATTAAAGAGCACTTTATTAATACTCTCAAAAGTGCTAATTAGTCTCTTGCCACCTTCGCCAAGTTTATTTAATGCAATACTAAAAATAACGCCAAAAAATAAAATTTGTAATAGGTCGCCTTTTGCAAAAGCATCAAAAATATTTGATGGAATAATATGAGAAAAAAATTCTCCCCATTTCATATCATGAGCAGCCGAAGTATATTTTTCTATATTTTCGGTAGGCATGCTAGTTATAGGAAGGCCTTCGCCTGGTTTAATAATATTAGCAACTACCATTCCTATCATTAAAGCAAATGTTGTAACCAACTCAAAATAAATCAACCCTTTGCCTCCTACTCTTCCTGCTTTTTTTAAATCACCACTACCAGAAATTCCTAGCACAATTGTTAGAAAAATTATTGGAGCGATAACCATTTTTATCATGTTAATAAAAGTTTCGCTAATTAACTTTGCCGTTGGGGCAAAACTTGGAAATAGATATCCAACCAAAACCCCTAACACTATTCCAATAATTACTTGAACATATAGTACTTTAAAAAATTTCATTCGTAGTTATTTAATAACACTTAAGTTATGGCTTTAAAAAATATTTAGGCTCCTCCATAAAACTAATCACTGGATAAATTAAAAGAGTCAGTTTTGGTTTTATTCCTTCTTTTGCAATTGCAGTAATTTCTTTAATTGACTAAAACTGTCAGCAGCCAACACAGGCTTGGCTTTAACTGCCATTTTATTGCAATGCGCTAAAATATATTTTGCACGCTCTTTAGAATCTGGATGGGTATTTATCCATGATAGGTATTGACTACTAGTCGTTTCTTTTTGGCCAAGTCGTGCTAAAAAATTGGCAAACTCGGCAGGGTTGATAGTTGAATTTTCTAAATAGTCAACCGCTGTAATATCTGCCTGCTTTTCTAGTTTTCTATCATAGGCCGAAGAAGTTAATAACTTAATTACTTCATTGATTTTTTCTGCTCCGGCATTGCCCGTTGTTATTGAAATTAAAACCGACAATCCTATTTCTTTGATTAATTTTTTCATTACATGGTCTAGTTGCATATGAGCCATTTCGTGAGCAACCACCCCACATAATTCCATTTCGTTTTGGCAAGACTCAATAAGTGCTGTATTAATTACTAGGTGTTGATCGGGTAGTGCAAATGCATTTATTTCTGTGCTTTGAACAATATGTAATTTGATAGTGCTTCTTTCTATTTTATTCGACGTACAGATGCGCGTTAATAAGCTGTCTATGATGCGGTGTGCACTATCGTTGTTGATTTCATCTTTAGAGGAGTGGTATAAATTCCAAAACATATCACCCAATTTTTTTTCGGTGGATTTGGTAATTTTTTCAACCCTAAAAAGCCGCATCCAATCTACTTGATTGAGTGCCCCTAATACCGAAAAGAAGAGGATAATTAATAGGCTAATTTGTAAGAATATTTTTTTCATATTAGGGCTTACAGATTGCATTAGTAATATTACCATAGCACCACCATTCAATATGCTTTCCTTTTCTTGTTTGAATAGCTGTATAAATAGTAGCAATCATCTCAAACACATTAAAAACAAAGGCTGTAAGCATATAGGCAATGTAGTGATTGCTTATTTTTTCTGTTGTAAAAATGATAGAGATGGTCCACCAAAATCCATAACTATTTACAAACAATAAAGAAAGTTGCGATAGTAATGCTTGTGTACAATGCCATCGAACAAAATGGGTTCCTTTTCTATTTCCTACATAAAAAATAAGTGTTGCCAATAAATTAATAATTGGAAAAGGCAAACCAGCCATTAAAGCAATTAACGACATTAAATAGCTATTAGAAGCTTTTTCTAATTCATGTTCTGTAGGTTCAACAAAAAATTTATTTAATGCCATCATAAGCCTTTATGAATATTCCAATACCAGTTAATTAAAACCAATGCTATTGCGGGAATGGCCACTAATTTTTGCTGTATTTTTTTTTCAATAAAACCATAAAATTTAAGTAGTGAATCCTTTTTATTAATCGCATCAATCACTAGCCAAATTGGTGTAATGATTAACACGGCTAATAGCAAAAAACCAAAAGGATTCCAATAAAATGCCTCTAATAAATTACCCTGTAAAATAGACAGAACAGATCTAGTTGTTCCACAAGAAGGGCAAGGAATACTTGTTACGCGCTTGAACAAACAAACACCTATTTGGCTAGTTGTTTTTGAATAATAATTTGAAAGATTAAAATACAGCCAAATATACCCTGCCAAACAAGCTATGGAAAGTATTCGATACAGTTTGTTCTGAAACAAATGCATTAATACAAGAATTGTTGGAGCTTTTGCATGTTCTTTTCTCTTGTTGCGCCCTGAATCATAAACCAATCAATCACTGTCCAAATACCAAGGCCTCCGCAGGTTAATAATTTAGCAATACCTAAGCCGGTATCACCAATCACAAACCTGTCTATCCCAAAATGACCGCCAATAATTGAAATGATTAAACTTGTAGAAGGGTCTTTAAATTGAGCAGTAGAAATCATTACCCATTTTGAATCGTCAATAGTAATTAACCTGTCTCTAATAATATGCAGTTGGTGACTTTCAAAAAACTTTGCGTTTGACATGATGAACATGTCTACTTTATTAGCATCCATTTTGGTTGTTTTATTTCATATTAAATATACAAATAAACCAATGTTTCGGTCAAAATAATTAAATTCATGCAATAGCATACTCTTTTAAATTTTCAACCTAACCACTGATCAATGAAATACTTATTTGGTTTTAAACCTAGAATTAAGCTCTTAATAATTGGATGCGCTGTAATTACTTGCTTTGCGGTTAATGCACAAAACAGAGACATCAGTTATTTGTCGTCGGGCGGAAAATTAAATCCATTGCAAGCGATTATGGATATTCGACACTATACCATAGCACTTGATGTTAATATAGAAAACAAAACAATTGAAGGAAGTACAGAGGTTGAAATACTATTATCAAAATCAACCGATACCCTTTTATTAGATTTGGTGCATTTGTTATCGGTGCACAAAGTAAAAGTGAATAACAAGCCAGTAAGTTTCGAACAAAAAAACGATAAAATTTATATTACAAGCACTGCGCCTTTTTTAATGGGTAAACAAACTATTCGAGTAGAATATGGTGGAGAACCACCCGTGGCAATTAAACCGCCATGGACCGGGGGCTTTACCTGGACCAAAGACAGATCAGGAAATGATTGGGTAGCTATCAATTGTCAAAAAGAAGGTGGCAGGGTTTATTTTCCATGTAAGGATCATCCTAGCGACGAACCGAATGAAGGTGTTGATATGCTTATTACCGTTCCAGAAAATTTAGTAGTAGCAGGACCCGGTTTATTAAAAGAAGTGATTAAAAAGAAAAACAAAAAAACCTATCATTGGAAAACCAATTATACCATTAGTAATTACTGTGTGATTTTTAATATTGGAAAATACAAAGTGGTTAGTAAAGATTATACAAGCATTAAAGGAAATGTTGTTCCCATTCAATTTTATGTTTTAGAAGAAGACACTGCGAATGCTGCAAAAATTATTGAACTAAAAGAAAGAGATACCAAAGTATTAGAAAAATATTTTGGCGAGTACCCTTGGGTGAAAGAAAAAATTGGTATTGGAGAAGTGCCAAATTCTGGAATGGAGCACCAAACAATGATTACATTTCAAAATAAATTTAATTACTCAAAAATTGGTGGGCAAGATTATTCAGCCAATTTATACCACGAATATGCGCACGAGTGGTGGGCCAATAAAGTAACCAATAAAGACTGGGCACATATGTGGATTCAAGAAGGTATTGCCACATATGCCGAAGCATTAATTTATTTTGAGTTAGGAGGACAAACCGCCTACGACGAAATTATTAACCGACACAAAAGATCTATTCGCAATAAAAAACCAATGGTTGGCGGCGAAGAATTATCTGAAGATGAAACCTATGCAGGAAACGATATTTATACAAAGGGTTCTTTTTTTATGCATAGTTTACGATATGTATTGGGCGATGATTTATTTCTACCCACATTAAAACAATTGTCAACAGATCCAAAATATACCTACGATAATTTTGTAACCTCAACAGATGTAGAACAATTATTTAGTAGCGCTTCAAAACAAAATCTACAACCGTTTTTTGATTTTTATTTGCGCAGTACCGATGTGTTAGATATTTCAGTAAAAGAAGTTGGTTATCAAAAATACTTAATTAAAGTAGAGAACTTTTTTATGCCATTACCTTTTGATATTGGCACTAATACTGGTACCAATAAAATGCTTATCAATAAAGAAGGTGTTACTGTTACAAGCAACTATGCACCACAAGTAGATGCCAAAGGATATTATTTGAAAAAAATAACGATACAATAATGAAAATCAAACATTTTATTTTAGCAATCATATTAAGCAGTAGCAGTCTGTATAGTTTTGCAGATACCTATCCCAAAAATTATGCAATAGATATTTTGCACTATGCGTTTGAATTAAAACTATCAGACAATACCGATGTAATTATTGGTAAAACAACTATTTCTGTTTTAATTAAAACTGCCAATGTAAAGCAAATAAGGCTTGACTTAATTAACCAAACAGAACAGCGTTTACAAAAAGGAATGGTGGTTAGTTCGGTTAGTTACAACGACAATAAAGTAAACTTCACACATAACAATGATGCACTCGTCATTCAATTACCTATTGCTGCAACAAAAGATGCTGTAATTAAATTAGTGATAAATTATAGCGGTGTGCCAGCAGGTGGATTAAAAATAGGACCAACTAAATATGGCGATAGAAGTTTTTTTAATGAAAACTGGCCAAACAACGCACGCCATTGGTTGCCAACGATTGACCATCCTTACGACAAAGCCACTAGTGAGTTTATTGTAACAGCACCATCAAAATATAAAGTAGTATCGAATGGTTTGTTATTAGAAGAATCTACGCTTGATAAAGAAAACAGTCTAACCCATTGGAAACAATCAGTACCCGTTTCTAGCTGGTTATTTGTTTTGGGTGTAGCAGAATTTGCAGTACAACAAGTAGGTAAATTCAATGGCAAAGAAATTCAAACATGGGTGTATCCTAAAGACAGGGCAAATGGATTTTTTGATTTTGCACAACCCACTAAACAAGTACTTGAATTCTATTCCGATTATGTAGGACCCTATGCGTATGAAAAATTAGCCAACATCCAATCGCCAAGTGTTAGTGGCGGAATGGAAACTTCTTCGGCCATTTTTTATGCAGAAAATTTGGTGAATGGAAAGGCCGATAACCGACTAAGAAATGTTGTAATACACGAAATTGCCCATCAATGGTTTGGCAATGCAGTAACAGAATCTACCTGGGATGACGCTTGGTTAAGCGAAGGGTTTGCTACTTTTTTCACCCTAGTTTTTCAAGAGAATGCTTACGGGCACGAAGAATTTGTTACTGGATTAAAAAATGCTAGAAAATCTGTTTATGCCTACGCCAAAAAAGATTCTACGTTTAGCATTATTGCCGAACGCTCTGCCGAAACTGGTCCGGTAACCAGCGGCATCACTTATCAAAAAGGCGCTTGGTTCTTACACATGTTGCGTGAAAAAATTGGGCACGATAATTTTAGAAAAGGCATACAAGCCTACTATGCAAAATATTTTAATGCCAATGCCACTACCAATAATTTTAAAGAAGAAATGGAAAAAGTTTCTAAACAAAACTTAACGAGCTTTTTTAAACAATGGTTATATAATGCAGAGAACTTAAAAATTTCAGCGCATTGGGAATACGATGAAGTAAAAAAACAAATTAACCTAAGCATCAATCAAACACAGTTTTCTGGATTCTTATTTGATTTTCCTTTAGAAGTAGAAATTTTTAATGCCGATACCAATACTTCAGAAATTGTTACAATTGAAGATATTAACTTAAAGAGCCAAACACTTCCTATAAAATATAACAAAAAGCCTAGTGCGCTTAAGTTAGATCCAAGAACTATTTTACTTGCTGAAATTGAAATGAAATAACTTAATCAATAACCTAATATGATTACAATTATTTGGATTGGCTTAATTCTATTTGCAATTTGGTTTGTTTATTTTTTTGCACAAGATATTTGGTTGCACAGAAATGAATTAGAAAATACAAGTTGGATTAAAACCGGTGTAATTGGTTTTGTTGTAAATTTTTTTGATGTGTTAGGTATTGGAGCTTTTGCGCCACAAACTGTTTTGCTAAAATATACCAAGCAAACACCCGATAGATTAATTCCAGGAACCATGAATGTTGCAAACACCATTCCTGTATTAATTCAAGCGATTATTTTTATAAAAATTATTGAGGTAGAACCCACCACCCTTTTAGTTATGTTTATTACCGCAACAATTGGCGCAACGATTGGGGCTGGAATCGTATCAAAACTTTCTGAAAATAAAATAAGGCTAACAATGAGTATTGCCTTATTAATTACAGCAGGTTTTATGTTTGCAAAAAACATGCATTTTATTCAAGGTCAGGGAAATGCCATTGGTTTAGACGGCTCAAAACTAGTGATTGCCGCAGTAGTGAATTTTTTTCTAGGCGCAATGATGACGGTTGGCGTAGGACTTTACGCACCTTGTATGGCCGTAGTTTTTTTATTAGGCCTGTCTCCGCAAGTAGCTTTTCCAATCATGATGGGGTCTTGTGCTTTTTTAATGCCTCCTGCTTCCTATAAATTTATAAAAGCAGGCGCCTATCACCGAAAAGCGGCACTAGGCATGGCTTTGCCAAGTATTGTGGCTGTTTTAATTGCGGCATTCATTGTAAAATCTTTACCCTTAGATACTTTGCGATGGGTAGTTTTGGTAATTGTAGTATATACTTCATTGAGTATGCTTTATTCCTTAGTAAAAAAACAAGCCCCAATCATTTGATCTATTGTAAAAATGGGCTGAGCGGTTAGCTCTTCTATTCATTTTTTCAATACCTTTCGCATACATACAAAACGCTATGAAACAGAATAGAAGAAACTTTCTCGGCTTAGCCGCATTGGCATCAACAAGTATTGCCGTTCCAAGTAATTTATTTGGCAGAAGCCAAGCTAGTAATACCGAAGACCTTCCAAAAGAAATTCGTGATTTGCAACCACAAAAAGAAGGTGTAGTACCCATAACTATTGAAGAAAGAAAGCAGCGTATAGCTCGTGCACAAGAATTAATGGCACAGCAAAAAATTGACGGTATTTTTTTAGAAGGAGCTACTTCTTGTTTTTATTTTACAGGCATGCGTTGGGGACAAAGCGAAAGAACTTTTGGTGTGGTAATTCCCGCAAAAGGAGAGCTAGCCTATGTTTGCCCTAGGTTTGAAGAAGATCGTGCAAGAGAATTAATACTGCCTGTATTTGGCAATGAAGTACGTTGTTGGGAAGAACACGAAAGTCCGTATGCATTAATTGCTGGCATCATTAAAGACAGAGGCGTTCGTTACCACAGAATTGGCATGGAAGAGCGCGTACGATTTTTTATTGCAGACGGCGTAAAAAAAGTAGCCACTGGTTTTGAAATTGTAGACGCAACGCCAATTACTGCAGGATGCAGAATGATTAAAACAAAAGCAGAAATTGCTTTGATGCAAAAAGCAAATGATATAACAATAGAAGCGTACAAAGCAGCATTTGCAAGTATACAACCGGGCATGAGTCAATCTACACTTAGTAGTAATATAGCAGCAGCATTTAGAAAATTAGGATTTAGCGGATATGCCTCAGTACAGGTTGGTAAATATTCGGCACTACCACATGGCAGCATCACGCCACAAACTGTTTTAGAAGGAGATGTTGTAATGGTAGATGGTGGAACCGGTTGCGAAGGATATGAATCGGATATTACCAGAACCATTGTAGTAGGTAAGCCAACACAAAGACAAACCGATGTTTGGAATTTAGAAAAGCAAGCACAAGACGCTGCATTTGCAGCAATTAAAATAGGCGCACCAGCAGAAATAGTAGATGCCGCAGCCAGAAAAGTAATAGAATCTAATGGATTTTTAAACAACTATCGTTTACCAGGCCTTCCACACAGAACAGGCCATGGCATTGGATTAGAAGGACACGAGTGGACCAATTTTGTTAAAGGCAATCAAACAAAAATTGCAGTAGGTATGTGCTTTAGCAATGAACCAACCATTTCTATTCCAGGTGAATTTGGTATTCGTTTAGAAGACTGTTTGTACATAGCAGAAGATGGACCAAAATTCTTTTCTAAACAAAGTATTTCAATTGATAAGCCATTTGGATAGCCAAAAAATAATTAAAACAAATGCAATGTTACGTATACAAAAATTATTTTTTGTAACAGTTCTGTTTGTAAATTATTTGAATGCTTTTTCTCAAAACAAAAGCGTTGATACCCATCCTGCCATTAAAGACTATGGTTTAAAAAATTATATCTCCTATTCTAGGTCTATTCCATATACTAGCAACACTACCTGGCAATTGGTTTGTCAAATGCCCACCAATTGCCATTTTCAACCATGGATTGAAATTGAAAATGCCGAAGGAAAAACCATCCTGTTAAACTCTAGCAATCCACTTGTTCAATACCTTACAAAAACAGAAAGTTTTGTTGCAAAAAAGGGAAGACAAATTTATGAAGCTAAAAACTGGATAAGTGGAGAAGGCGCTGTATATACCATTCCAGCGGGTGCCACCGTATTAAGTGTAAAGTATCGCGAAACAGGTTATGACACAAAATTTGTAGGTGCTTTTGAGTGTAACGACAATGATTATAATATCCTTTGGAAGAAGGGTGCAAGAACTGCCTATTTGTGTATGCGCGATTGGTTTTATGATTGCCCCGATAGAGAGCGTGTAGGATTTTGGGGCGATGGAACACCAGAATTAAACCAATGTTTTTATGCTTTTGACGCAAATGCACACAAGCTTTGTAAAGAGCTAGTGTTAAGACCCTTAGACGCAAAATTTTATCCCGGCCAACAATTAGAATTTTTAGGCGAATATGGATTGTGGTATTATTATTTACAAACAGGCGATATTCAATCTATTAAAACAGTATACCCTGGCACCAAAGAATTTCTATTTAACACGTACAAGTTTGGTAAAAAAAATCAATGGTTCGATTGGGGTAAGGAAAATAAAGACAATGCTATTATAGAACAATGTTTTATGTACATAGACTTGGGTACATTAAAAAAAATGGCAAAGATTACCGAACATTTATCTGATACTATTTTAATTAATGCAAAAATGGATAGCATTAAAAACAGCTTCAATACAAGGTTTTGGAAGGGCAGTTTTTATAAGTCAGAACAAGTGCCGGAGCCAGATGATAGGGCCAATGCCATGGCGGTAAATGCAGGACTCGCCGATCAAACTAAATGGCCTGCTATTTTTGAAAATGTATTAAATAAAAAAACTTTTTCAAGTTGCTTTTTTGATCGATGGGTATTTGAAGCGCTTTGTAGCATGGGAAAAGAAAAAGACGCTTTATTAAGAATGTCAACTAGGTATCAAACAATGATACCAGCAAGTTTTACAACACTCTGGGAACACTACGACAGATGGTGGGCCTCAAGAATTGATGCTTTTGACGAAGGGTCTTCTTTAAATCATGGATGGAATCCACCCGTTATTAATTTATCGCAAACCATAGCAGGCATATCGCCCATAGAAGCCGGTTGGAAAACATTTCAAGTCATTCCTAAAGAAGGATTTCTACAATCCCTTAAAGTGGTTGTGCCTTCTATAAAAGGAAATATTACGGTGGCCATCAACAAAACATTACACCAATATTCGTTAAAACTAAATGTACCTACAAACACCCATTCAATAGTGGGGATTCCAAAAGCAGCGTTTAAAAATTTGCAAACCATTCGTGTAAATGATCGAATCATTTGGAAACAAGATTCCCAACAAAATATAAAAGGCGTTGCTTATTATGGCGAAGACGAACACGCTATTTTATTTACAGCAAGTGCAGGTAACTGGCAATTTGTAGCAGAGGGATTGGTAGATATTTCAACACCAAAAAAAGCAGCTAAAAAAATACCTGCAGCAATTCCGCTCGATAAAAAAAATTGGGTTGCCACAGCCTCTGTAAAAGACAGTTTGTTTTTATTTAGTGGAGACAATATACCTATTGGAGTGCCCGCTGCCAATGCAATTGACGGAGATCATTGGACCGGATGGAGAGACATGACACACAAACAATATCCAGGCCAATGGCTAATGGTAGATATGCAAGAAAAACAAAGTTTTGAAAAAATTGAATTGGATAATTCTTGGGCTTTATGGGATTCTCCAAAAAACTATGAGCTAACTGTTTCAAATGATGGATTGAATTGGAGTAAGCCTATTGCAACAGGTACAGGATCGCTAGGTATTACCAGCATTATTTTTCCAAAACAATTGGCAAGGTATATTCGCATAACACAAAAAGGAACCGATCCATTATATCATTGGTCAATTTATGAATTGTCGGTATTTAGCCATCAATAAAATTCGTTCCAACAATTAAAACACGAGTTGTTTTATTAATCCATTTATTATGACAGATCAAAAAAATAGTTCGAAATTATTTTTTCTACCGGCCATTTTATTGGTGCTGTTGTTTTACCAATTCAAGCCAGATCCTATAACAAAAAAACATACAGCGAATCGACCCAATATTATTTTTATCCTTACCGACGACCAACGTTTTGATATGTTAGGTTGTGCAGGCAACAAAATTATTGTTACGCCAACGATTGATAAACTAGCAGCCAAAGGTGTTCGATTTACGCATGCATTTGTAACAACACCTATCTGTGCGGCAAGCAGGGCAAGTTTGTTTACTGGTTTGTATGAGCGCACACACGATTACACTTTTAACAAGCCGCCTGTAAAAAAAGAATACAGCAATAATAGTTACCCTTATTTATTAAAACAAGCAGGATACCGCACAGGATTTGTAGGCAAGTTGGGTGTTAATTTCGAAGCGAATATTGATAGTTTGTTCTCGTCAAAAAAAATAAATGGATTCCCTTATTGGAAAAATATTAATGGAACAAAAACATACTTAACCGACCTACAAGGGCAACAAGCAATTTCCTTTATTAAAGAATCAGTTGATAAAAGTCCGTTCTGTCTTTCCCTTAGTTTTAGTGCGCCACATGCCGACGACGATTCTAAGGAGCAATATTTTTGGCCTGCATATTTAGACAGTTTGTATGCTGGCGTTACCATGCCAATACCTAGTACTGCTGATCCTGCTTTTTATGAATCGCAGCCCGATTTTTTAAAAGGCACCATGAGTAGAGAACGATGGCATTGGAGATTTGATACGCCCGAAAAATTTCAACAAATGGTCAAGGGCTATTATCGAATGATAACTGCTATCGATCAAACCATTGCTAGTATTACAAAAGAACTAACGCAATTGGGTATTGCAGATAATACAGTGATTGTATTTATGGGCGACAATGGCTATTATTTGGGCGATAGAGGCTATGCCGATAAATGGCTGATGCACGACTTGTCTATACGTGTTCCACTAATAATTTATGATCCAAGAAAAAAAACGAATCCAAGAAAAGTGATAGACGATGCGGTATTAAATATTGATATCGCCCCAACCATTTTAGATTTGGTTGGGCTACCTATTCCAAAAACGATTCAAGGAAAAAGTTTGTTACCGCTCATGCAAGCCAATAAAAAAAACTGGAACGATACTGTTTTTTGTGAACACTTAATGAATGAGCCACAAATTCCAAACAGTGAATGCATTAGAACCAAGGAGTGGAAATATATTCGTTATCCAAAGCATCCTGAGTTTATAGAATTATACCATCTTTTATCTGACCCATTCGAAGAACATAATCTAGCAACCAATCCTGCCAATAAAAAAAGGATCGCTCAATTCAACGAAGCCTGTAATAAAAAGATTCAAAAATTATTAGCCGATAGGGTGCCCGCTGCAAAACTTTAGTAACTAATGCTGTTCAAGAATTGCATAGACTGCAAAACTTGCTAACCAGTGTTCTCCACCATAATTGCCCGATACTACATTGGGTAAACTGGCTTTTAATAATTTGCTAGACGCTTTTAATAATAGTGTTCGGCGCTTATCCAACGCTGGCAAGCTTTTGGCAATTCCTGCCATACACCAACTTCTGCTAAAACACAATCCATCTAAATGCACAATTTGTAAATCGGTTCTGTCCGACACTTTTGGAACTTCGCTTAAATGTTCTAAATCTTTTAGTGTTAACCAAGTATTAAACCACGCCATAAACGCTGGCTTGTTTAAAACTTTTCGCATTAAATCTGCTTCCATTAAAGAGGCAGAAAAAAAGTCTGAACCATCTGGCTCCCATTTAGTAGGTGCTGCTTTATCTTTTAAATACAATTGTTTGGCAGATTTAATAAGGTCTTGTTCAAAAGCTGTGTTATGCACTGTGCGGGCATAATCTAGTGCAAAGCTTAATCCAAAAGCCGTGTTAGGATGCACGCCTGTTCTATTAGGATAGGTTTGTTTTGGTAAAAACACGCGCCATAAATTGATAACCGTATCACAAAGAGGGTTGAGTGCAGCACTCCATTTTTTTGCATCCGGATCATTCCAAGTAATTAATGATTCTTGCAATTTTAATAACCAAGCCCAACCATATGTTCTTTCAAAACTTCTACTCAAAGCCCCTTTAAAATAATTGGTTTCAATTTGAATATTAGCAGCAGTAAGCGTGGTAGACAATACTTTTCTAATAGCTGCTTCGTTTGCTAAATGCGGATATTTTTTTAATAATTCAACCAACATCCAATGACCGTGTACACTACTATGCCAATCGAAACAACCGTAAAAACTTGGGTGTTGTTGGATAGGCGTTAATACTTGATCACTATCACTAATAGCAGTGTGGTTAATTTTGTTCGGATACGGTTGTAGAATACATTTTAGCGGCAAAGAAGCCAAATACGCAGCCCCTTCATCCGATAAAGAAAACTGTGTGCTGTCTTTATTAAAGTTTAGTAATTGCTTTGGTTGTGCTATTGCAAAAAAGCCAAGCAATAAAAAAAAGCTGAATAGTTTTGTTTTCAATTGACTGATGATTTGAATTAAAAATAATACAATTATTTGTAGCTGGTTTAATTATAAATTTTCAAAAAATTAATAGCCAATAAATACTAATAGTAAGGCATAGATTGAATGCTTTGCTAGCTGATTAAAATACATCTAAATCATTTCCGTTCACAACAGCACCTTTGTATCCTTTTTGCACTTCTGCTAAAATAGTTGCTAGTGTTGCACTAAAAGTTAGTTGGTGTGTAAGTACTAATAGTTTGGGTTGCACTTGATTGGCAATTGCCGCTACTTGGCTAGAAGAAGTATGAAAAGTAGAATGATAGTCTTGCCATCTTTTTTCGCGTTTAGCCAATGCGGCTTCGGCATAAACTTCATGCACCAAAATATCGCAGCCTTTGGCATTTTCAATTAATGATTCGCTATAGGTACAATCGCCCGACACCACAATTATTTTATCGGCCGTTTCAAAACGATATCCCAAAGAAACTGGCCATCCACCGTGTTGCACTTTAAATGTTTTAACCACCATATTTGAATCTTGGAAAACAATGCCATTACTTACTTCATGAACATTTACGCAATAACCTGCGGCAACACCCATTTCTAACCCATGAATACGAATAGCCATATCTTCTTTATAAGCTGCAAGCAAGTGTTTTGTCATAGCCTTCAAACCCTTGGGGCCAAATACTTCTAGCGGTTCGTTTCTATCTAGCACCGCGGGGGTAAAAATAAAATCGGCATAACCTGACGTATGGTCGGAATGTAAATGCGTGATAAATAATTTTTTCAATTGCGATGCTTCTAAGGCTTTGATTCCTTTAGCAGACGCAGCAGCAGCCCTTCTAACAACACCCGGACCACAATCCACCACATAAGAAACATTGTTAACCACAATAGCTAGAGCCGGACCAGATCTGTCGGGATTAGCAAAAGGCGTACCGGTACCTAGTAAAACCAATTGAGTGCCATTAAACTTGGTTTGCCCAATTACAATAGATGCAACGAAAAACAGCAAGGTACAAGCAAGGATTGTTTTTTTCATTTGGGTTGTTTTACCAAGTAAAATATATATCAAGACGGGTTAAGTTATTAAAATTGTTTTATATTTCAATAACAAGAAGCAATTCTAAAACCGTTGGGCATTAAAATGAATACAATTTCACACTTAACCTATTTTGATTTTCAAGACTTCAATATTATAAGCGTAAAACAAGGTAACAGCTTATTGATTTACAAACTAAAAAATTATCATGCGAAATATTTATTTTCTACTTATTTGTTTTTTTGTTTTTTGTCAAAGTACCATAGCACAAGTAAAGCTCCCTGCTTTAATAAGTGATGGAATGGTTTTACAACGAGATGCCAACTTAAAAATTTGGGGATGGGCCAAAAAAGCTGAAAAAGTTACTATTAGCTTTAACAATAAAACATATAGTGCCATTACTGATGAAAATAGTAATTGGGCGGTGATACTTCCAAAAATGAAAGCGGGAGGACCTTATAAAATGGTCATCAAAGCAAGTAATGAAATACAGCTTAACAATATTTTATTTGGAGATGTTTGGTTGTGTTCAGGACAATCCAATATGGTACTCAATATGGAAAGGGTGAAAGAAAAGTTTCCAGAAGAAATTGCTGCTGCAAACTATCCAGAAATACGTAATTTTTTTATTCCAACAATAGCAGATGCTAGCAAAGTACATGAAGATCTTCCTCCAGGAAAATGGCTGGAATCAAGTCCGGTAAACGTATTAACCATGGGAGCCGTAACTTACTTTTTTGCAAAAGAAATTTATCTTAAATACCATATTCCCATTGGTATTATCAATTCAAGTGTTGGAGGAACACCCATAGAATCATGGATTAGCGAAGAGGGATTGAAAGAATTTCCTGAATCATTAAAAGCCACACTAAAATATAAAGACACCGCATTTGTAAATGGATTAGCAAGAAAATTTGCAGCACCTGTAGTTAATAATAAAATAAGAATTGAAACAGACTTAGGATTAACCGGTATCAACAAATGGTATGAAACAAGTTATGCGCCAAAAGGATGGCGCAACTATTTCATACCAGGTTATTGGGAAGACCAAGGCATAAAGGGATTGAACGGCATAGTTTGGTTTCGCAAAGAGATAGAAATACCAGCATCCCTAGCGGGTTATCCTGCAAAATTATTTATGGGTAGAATTATTGATGCAGACCAAGTATATGTAAATGGAACCTTGGTTGGCAATACTACTTATCAATATCCACCCCGACGTTACGAAGTAAAATCAGGTGTTTTAAAAGAAGGAAAAAACTTAATTGTAGTTCGTGTAACCAACACCGCTAATAAGGGTGGATTTGTTCCAGACAAACCATACTATTTAATGGTTGGAGAACATAAAATAGATTTAAAAGGAGAATGGAAATACAAGGTGGGAGATGTGTTTAATCCATTACGAGGTGGCCTTGTTGGCGGCGGAATTCCATCACAACAAAACATAGCAAGTTCCTTATACAATGGAATGATTGCGCCGTTTATTAATTATTCAATTAAGGGTGTTTTATGGTATCAAGGAGAAGCGAATTCAGGTAAACCCGAAGCGTACGCAAAGTTACTACCTGCACTTGCTAATGATTGGCGCAAAAAATTTAGTAACCAAGCACTTCCATTTATTTATGCGCAGCTTCCAGGATATATGGATATGCAATATCTACCATCTGAAAGCCAGTGGGCAGAATTACGCGAAAGCCAAAGACAAACACTTGCTGTTGACAATACAGGAATGGTAGTTACTATTGATTTAGGTGAATGGAATGATATTCATCCTTTAAATAAAAAAGCAGTAGGTGAACGATTTGCACTTTCTGCAAGAAAACTAGCATATGGAGAAACCGAATTAATTTCAACAGGACCTTTGTATCAATCAACAACTATAGAGGGAAATAAAATTAGAATCAATTTCAGTAATATAGGAACAGGATTGATGATAAAAACAGACAATGAAGATAACTTGGTTTATTTTTCTATTGCTGGTGCCGATAAAAAATTTGTGTGGGCAAAAGCTATCATTGAAAACAATACGGTACTAGTATGGAACGATGAAATTCCTGCACCGAAATATGTACGATATGCTTGGGCCGATAATCCAGATGGCGCAAACCTTTATAACAAAGAAGGATTACCCGCGTCTCCATTTAAAACAGATAAATAAATGAATGGCTTCTACAAATCAAGAAAAAATTATGAACTATCCTACCAATAAATTTTTAGTTTATCTATTCGTAGTTGCTATATCAATCATTAATGCTACTGGTCAAACTATAAGCAATCCTACTTTGCCATCGAATCAATTATTGGGCGCTAATTGGATAGGAGATGCTAAACTGCAGCCAACAATTGATTCCTTAATGTATGAAGACGATCCGGCACCGCTTTTTAGAAAATCATTTTCTGTAACCAAAAAACTAAAATCGGCAGTGCTATATATTACAGCTGCAGGATATTATAATGCATCATTAAATGGAAATAAAATTGGAAAGAATTTTTTAGATCCTGCTTGGACTAGTTATGCAAAAAGAATTTATTACTCAAGCTATAATATTACCTCGAATATATTACCCGGTTTAAATTGTATTGGCGTATCCTTAGGAAATGGTTTTTATAACCCACTGCCATTAAGAATGTGGGGGAATTTAAATTTAAGAGAAAAGCTAAGTGTTGGAAGACCAAAATTAATTGCAAAGCTGGTGTTAACTTATGCAGATGGTAAAATAGACAGCATTAAAACAGATGCAAGTTGGAAGTTTGCAGACGGACCAATTATTAGAAACAATGTGTATCTAGGAGAAGTGTATGATGCAAGAAAAGAAATAAAAAATTGGGATAAGGCATCTTTCAATGATGCAAGTTGGAGTAGTGCAATTGTTTGTGACGGACCAGGCGGTCAACTTCAAAAATCATTTTTTCCGGCTATTCATGAAACAGAAAAGCTACAAGCCCTTTCAATTAGTTCTCCCAAAAAAGACGTATGGGTAATTGATATGGGTAAAAATTTTACTGGCTTATACAAAATAAAATTACATGGAAAGCCAGGCAATAAAATAAATTTCCGATTTGGAGAACGCATTTATAAAGATGGGCAACTCAATCCAATGACATCGGTTTGCGGTCAAATAAAATCTAAAGGTGTGGGTGGAAAAGGTGCACCAACTATTGCTTGGCAATCAGATCAATATATTTTTGGACAAGATTCTGCTATATGGTATACGCCCACATTTACTTTTCACTTGTGTCGTTATATTGAAATAACAGGACTTGCAAAAGCGCCTTCTAAAAAAGAAATTATAGGATTAATGTTGCATACAAATGTAACAGATGCAGGAAGTTTTTCTAGCAGTTCAACACTACTTAATGCTATTCAAAAAGCAGCCAAGCTAACATTTGTTGATAATTTAATGAGTGTTCAATCTGATTGTCCGGCACGTGAAAGATTTGGTTATGGCGGAGATTTAAATGCAACAAGTGAAGCATTTATATACAATTACAACATGCATGATTTTTATAAAAAAACGGTGTATGACTGGGTTGATGCAGTGAATGATTCTAGTTTTATTGATGTGGCACCTTACACTTTAAAATATTGTGGCATTAGTTGGGAGTCGGCAGTGATTACTACGCAAGAACATTTATTAAATTATTACAACGATACTGCTATTGTTAGAGCACTGTATCAATTTGATATCAACTGGATGGAAAAAGCAGCGCGAATTAATCCCGAAGGAATCACGCACGACGGACTCGCAGACCACGAATCATTGGTAACAGTGCCAGTAGAATTAATTGGTACGAGTCATTATTTAAAATGCGCGCGAATCATGAAACGATTTGCTCAAATCATGAACGATGAAACACATGCCATTGCATTTGAAAAATTAGCACAAACACTTTCCGATAGCATAACCAATTTGTTTTGGAAAAATAAATACCAATCACCAATTAATCGTCAAACACAATTTGCCACTTTACTTTATTACAACTTAATACCCGCCAATGAAAAACAAGCGGCAGTAGATTCATTAATCAATTCGGTTAAAGATGGAATTAATGAACATTTTACAACAGGAATTTTTGGAACAAAATATATTTTAGAAGCCTTGTCCGAAGGAGGGCATGTTGAAGATGTATATAAAATTGTTTCTAGTAAAGTATTCCCTGGATGGGGTTTCATGATTGATAAAGGAGCCACCACTTTATGGGAAACCTGGAAAGAAAGTGAAAATACTTTTTCAAACTGCCATCCAATGTTTGGAACTGTAACTGAATGGTTTTATAGATGGCTAGGAGGCATACGAGCAATGCCAAACTATCCTGGCTTTTCGAAGTTTATTATTGCCCCCTATCTGCCTGCAGATTTGTTACACGTAAATTGTAGTTATCAATCGCCCAATGGATTAATACGTTCTAATTGGATTAAAAAAAGCAAAAATATTTATCAATTTAATTTTACTGTTCCCGCAAATAGCGAAGCATTTATAAAACTTCCTTTCAAAGATTTTAGCAAAATTTCAATAACGCTTGTTAAGAATAACAAACCAATAACTACCAATTCAAGCAAACTAAATTTTAACTTAAAGCAAGGCAATTATCAAATAACGGTTAACACTTTAAATGATAATAGTTTTTAAAAAGTATTTTTGTTCTTTAAAGGCTGTTTAAAACATCCATACTATGTGCTATTATAACAGTATTAATATTCAAAAGGGCAAACTCATAAAATTGGCGAAAGTACAAAAGGAGTTAAAGAACTTCAATCTTGTAAAAGGGGTGGCAAGTGGATTTGAATATGGGAACTGGCCAATTTTAAAACCAACAGAAGGCGGAAAAGATTTTGAAGTGGAATTGGCACACTGGGAGTTAATTCCTAGTTGGATTAATAATACAGCCGAACTTGCAGAAAGCAGAAATAAATTCACCACACTCAATGCTACTTCAGAAAAATTATTAGAAAGCAGGCTGTATAAAGATGCTGCACTGAAAAGACGCTGCTTGGTTTTATCATCGGGCTTTTACGAATGGCAGCATTATAAACCCGAAGGATCCAAAAAAGATATCGCTTATCCTTATTTTATTAACCTACCCACACAGGATTACTTTTTTATGGCAGGTATCTATCAGCCATGGGTAGATAAATCAACTGGCGAAACCATAGATAGTTTTTCAATTATTACCACCAAAGCCAATTCCTTAATGGCAGCAGTGCACAATAAAAAACAACGAATGCCCACCCTTTTAACAGAAGAGCTAGCCTATGAATGGATACAAGAAGGTTTATCTGAAAAGAATATACAAACCCTGGCAAGTTTTCAATATCCAGCAAATGAAATGCAAGCTGTAACTATTAAAAAGGATTTTAGAACAAGCATAGATCCAACAGAAAGTTATAACTATGCAGAGTTGCCCGCCGTTATTGAAGCATTAAAATAGTGTATGAAATTAGAACCAGATTATATTTTTCCAGAAATCGATGGATTTAAAGGCGAGGTGTTTGATGCTTATTTAGCCGATGGATATTATCGGATGCAGCATTTAATTTTTACTACCCATCATACCCAAATAGATACCGATAGTCATCGCTTGCCCGTGTTTTGGTTACGCACTATTGTAACATCTATCAATGAAAATAAATCAGCCAGTACTATTCGAAAAAAATGCAACGAATTTACAGTTACCTATAAACAAGCAACTGTTACAGAAGAAATAGAAAATTTATATGCCTTGTATAAAGACCATGTGAACTTCAGTACAGCAGCCACTTGTAAAGATTATTTACATATGGATTTGTGTGAGAATCCTTGGGACGCGTGGATGGTAGAAATAAGAGATGGTGCCTTATTAATTGCCGTAGGTTTTTTTGATAAAGGCACCAATGCTATTGCAGGCATTTTAAATATTTATCATCCTAACTATCACCAATACAGTTTGGGTAAATATTTAATTTTACAAAAAATAGACTACGCAAAAATTCATCAAATAAAATATTACTATACCGGATACATCAGTACAGCAAGCACTAAGTTCGATTACAAAATTTTTCCAGACATCAATGCCATGCAGGTTTTTTTACCGGTTGATAAAAAATGGGCGCCCTATATTAACTTTAATAAAGAATTGTTAGAGGCCTATTTTTTTAACCATATTTTGGGGATGGAGTTTTAATGGTATTAGTGAGACACTTCTAATGCATAGTATTTTACTTTAGCAAAAGCATTTACATCATTTGATTGTAAATAATTTCCCGCTTTAAAATAATTTTCAAAAACGCCCCATTGCTTCATATGAAAACCTTCGTACACAACCGATTCGTGGTTGTTTAAAATTACTTCGAGTCTGCCATCTGAAACTTTTACTTCTAATGAAAATTTATTAAACCCTACTTTTTGCTTAAAGATGAAACTTTTGTTGTCTTTCCATGCATCTGCAAATAATAGCGCAGAAGCAGATGCATTGCTGTCTTTTAGCATTTTTGTTTTGACTTTTATAAGGCCGTCTTCCCAGCTAATTTTTAAAACAGGAGCAGCATTATTATCACGTTGACCAATTAATTTACGTTGCGCATCGGTTAATCTACCATGTATTTGCATGATAATTGTTGAATGATAAATTCCCTTATTGTCTTTAGAAATACTATCCATAGAAAGTGTTCCTTTCATTCTAGCACCCTGAGCAAAAGTCCAGTTAGGCGTATTTTGACCTGGCTCCATTTGTTCACGCAATTCCGTTCTTGAATGAGTAGCGTTAGATGTTATTGCCCCAGGATAAGCATAGAAAACAACTGAACCATCTGCTACATCATTGTACATAAATTTTTTAAGGACATCGTTGTTGGTATAATTCAATATTTCGGGATAGCCAATTTCAGTTGGTGCGCCAATTGGCAGGGTTACTTTCCAGTGTTTCCAATCTATTGTTGACAGGGCTTTGTTTTTTACTATGTTTTGACTATTGCTATTTGTAAATAAAAAACAGGCGATGAATACTAAAATGCTATTGCTATATTTCATAAAAAATCTATTTTGAATTAACAATTCCTCTATAAGCAATATTGATGTCTAATTTTCCAGGCCATATTTTAGGAACCGCTAAACCTAATTCCCAATGAATGGCATTCACCAATAAGCGTTGAAATGCTTCTACAGCAAAGTCTTCGGGATGTCCCATGGTAGTAAAAAACACCCGGCCTTTATATTCATTTTGCCAAGTCCAAGCAATTGGTTGGTCTTCTGCAGGCTTGTCTGGATTCACTGATTTTCCCATAATTAACCAATCTGCACCTTTTACAGGATAGTTTGGAAGCACTCTATACAACCATGAACGAACATGAAAATTTGAGTCTACTCCAGTTAAAATAGGATGCATTTTTTTTGATGCAATAACCGTAGCATCGGTGCTTGATTTGTGTCCATAATGGGTATGGCCAGATGCACCCCATCCAGGAGGCGCGCCAAATGCCCTTTCTGCAAATCGGTTGAAATTAAATAAGGAGTCTTCTTTTGGGTAATTAAAAGCATGTGTTGATGTTCGTAAACCCATGATTGGTTTTCCAGATTTTACATACGCATCAATAAATGCTACTTGTTCGGCAGGCAATAAACGCCAACGAAGAAAAAATACAGCAAGATTAGCTTTTGCTAAAATTTCTAATTGAGGAATATTCTTTTCGGCATTTTGATCGGGGAAAGATTTTAAAATTTTCGTACGAAAGCCATAGTTTTTTTCTAACACAGCCGCTAATAAAGGCAAGGTTTCTTCGCCACTATATTCGTGGTCGCCACAAACAAAAACAACTAATGGTTTTTGCTTTTGTGCATCCACTACAAAAACAACAAATAAAATTAAACCAATACAAAAGAGTAATTTCTTCATTTTACTTTTTAATGTTGGTGTAAATTATAATATGTTTTCGAATTATATAGTTATATGATTTAATTAAGACGCCAATCCCCCAATAGCCAACCACTCTTCATACTCTTCTAATTCCTTTTCGGCTTCTAATTGTTTTTGGGCTTTTTGTTCTTTTAGTCGGTTCCAGTTTTGTAGGAGTGTTTCTTCGCGGCGCATAAGTTCTTGCTGGTATTTTTCAGGACTATGTTCTTGTAACAGCGCCAAATACTCTTGAGGATATTTGTTTCTAAAACGCCAATAATGTTGGCCGCTAATAAATCCTGTTGGGCCATTAATTATCCAACTGCGTAATTGCAATAGATCGTTGATATACGCACGTTTTTTCCAGGGCGTCGTTTTAATTTTGTCAACAATAAATTTAGAAACAGTAGAGGCATTTTGCATGTTCTTGTATTTAATAAATTAAAGTTACAAGTGCAGAACGCCACCTATTGGAGGACTGAAATAATTTTATTCAACATTATCCGTCAACTCATCAAACTTTGCTTTCATTGTTGGATTGCCGTGCGTTAGTTTTTTTATGGTAAGGTCTTCGGCTTTTTCATTTGCTAAGCGCAAATTATTTTCAGACGATAACAAGGCGTCTTTTGTTTTTTGTAGATGGCTAATTGTTTTATCAATTTCATCAATTGCCTCTTTAAATTTACGACTAGCTAAATCATAATTTCTAGAAAACCCTTCTTTAAAAGTGGTCATTTTATCTTCGAAATTAGTAATGTCTATATTTTGACTTTTAACCAATGCAAGCTCTGCTTTATATTTTAGCGAACTCATTGCAGCATTGCGAAGTAAGGTAATGATGGGAATAAAAAACTGTGGACGCACCACATACATTTTAGGGTATTTATAACTCATATCAACAATACCTGTGTTATAGAGTTCGCTGTCTGATTCTAAAAGAGATACCAGCACTGCGTATTCACATTTTTTTTCTATGCGGTCTTTGTCTAACTCTTTTAAAAAATCATCGTTCTTTTTTTTGGTAGCGGTTTCGTCTCCTTCGTTTTTCATTTCAAACATGATTGAAATAATTTCTGTTCCAAACTCGTCTGATTCTCTATAAATAAAATCACCCTTACTTCCAGATCTTGCATCGTTGTCTTTTTCAAAATAGGCTCTTTGAAAAGCGGTTGATCGAAGTTTGTTAAATTCAGTTTCGCAATGTTGCTCTAGTGTTTCGCCCAACATTTTAGTAGAGAGTCTTTGCTTCATTTCTTTTACACGAGCAATTTCTTCGTCTTTATATTTAATAATATCGTCCTTGGTTTTGAGTACGGTAGAAAATTGTTGTTTTAAAGAATTTTCTAAACTTTGTTTTTCTAAATCTTTGGTCTTAACATCATTTTCTAAACTATCTCTTTCTTTTTGAACCTTTTGAACAGCCTCGTTGATAGCCAGTTTTTTTTCAACCTCAATATTGTCAATTCTTGCTTTTAGTTGCGTTATTTCAGAATCTTTTACATTTAATTTTTGAGATAGGGCTAATGCGCTTTGCGATTTAAGTTCTGTTAGTTCCTTCTCTTTATTTGTAATTTGGTCTTGCATTAAACTTTTAACAGTTGCTTCGGCCAATTTTATGGCAGATTCTTTTTCTGTATTGGCATAAGCTAGTCTTTGTTGTAATTCTTCTTCAAACTTATGGTCATGCACCTGCTTTAAAATATCGGCATAACCAGCTTCGTCTATTTTAAAAGCTTTTTTACAATTAGGACAAATAATTTCGTTCATATCAATTCATTTTTTGTTTTTAACCAATCTTAAAATTACCCTAATCCATTCAAACTAGCAGCGCTTTGAGTAATTATTAATTATTTATTCCCTCAAAGCTACCGGTGCAGAACGCCACCTATTGGAGGACTAAATTTTTTTATTATTTTAATAGTTTGTTCTGCAATTTTTAAAGCCTTTAAACTACTTTACACTTGTTAAACACCTACACATGCCAATAAATAAATCTGCAGCCCGACGCTACCGTGTTATAAACGATTGTATTATTGATAAACGCAAACCATATCCTACCAAAGAATATTTGGCCAAGCGTTGTTCTGAAATAATTAATATTGATGTTTCTACTTCCACTATTGAAAAAGATATTGCAGCCATGAAACTGCCGCATCCTATGGGGTATAGCGCGCCCATTGTATATTCTAAATTACACAAAGGATATATTTATGGCGAGCAAGGATTTTCAATATCTGAATTAAACCTGCAAGACAATGAATGGGAGGCAATAAACTTTGCATCACAACTATTGTATCAATATAGAAACGTACCAATCTTTTCAAATTTTAAATCGGCTATTGAAAGAATCAACGCGTGCTTCTCGCTGGGGTTTGAGTTAGGCGAACCCATCATTAACCAAGCTGTACAATTTGAACGTTCGGTAGCATCAAACGGAATGGAGTGGATTGATATTATTTACGAAGCCATCTCAAACAAAAATGCCATCAGTTTTACCTACCACAATATTTATAAAAAAGAAACCAAATCTTATCAGTTAATTCCATATTTGTTAAAAGAACATCGCAATCGTTGGTATTTAATTGGATGGAGTAATGATAAAAACAAATACACCACTTTTGGTTTAGACCGACTTTCTGAATTAACCATCATTGATGAAAAACACAAACGCCGATTAGATTTTAATGCCGATGGATTTTTTCAATACGCCACCGGAATTATGGAAGGCGCTTATAAACCAACGGAGGTAAGCCTTACCATCAATCACCCAATTAGCGAATTAGTATTGTTAGAGCCCATCCACGAATCGCAAAAAATAATCAGCCAAAATGCCAACCAAATAAAACTAAGCGTAAACATTTTTGTAAACGAAGAGTTTTATTTGAAAATACTTTCTATGGGCGCTAATTGCACGGTAACCAAACCTGCATCGCTTCGTAAAAAAATGAAAGAAGTAATTGAGGCAATGGGGGCTAATTACCTCTAATAAGTTCAGAACCCAAGGGCTGTAAATTATCGTCAACCGGCATCCACAAACGTCCATCAAAAGATTGATTTGTTATTAACCGTTTCACCGTTATTTTATTACAACGAATTAGTATGCCTGGTTCAATATAAAAACCAAATCTTAATCCATCCATACTTAAATGCGATTGATGGCAGGTATATACTGGACGATCAAATTCACCTAGAAAAAAATAATAGTAGTCGTCTAAACGCATGATCGAAAAAAACTGTTTTTTATTCGATTGATCTGGTTTTTCAAACTTGCCACTATAACGGTGATAGGTTCTAAAATGGTCTTTATCGAACTTAAGCACCGAAAAACGATTCGCATCTGCCGACACCGTAAAACGATTTAACACCTCGTGCGGTTTAGAGAATCCCCAAACCAATCCATATTGACCATATCCTTTACTACCAAGCAGCTCAATCTCTGCGTTGATAATAAAATTCTCGCCTTTTGTAATGGGCATCTTTTTGTGGTAAAACATCCAACGGGTGTCGCTTTTGTTTTCCATCCAATAATAACTATCCTTAATAAAACTCTTTTCGTCTTCGTCGGCTATCATTTCCCAGCCTTCGTAATTAGAGTTAAAATCGTCTTCTAATAGGGTTTCCTTTAGTAACACATCGGCTACAGGCAAAGTATAAATCATGTGGTTTGTATTAAAACACAAACTTACAAGAGCAGACCGCAGTGTATTGGAGGAGTGCGTTTTGGGAATCAATTATAATAAAACGCCAAAATTTATTGGAAAACTGTCAAACCATAGACAGAGAAGACCCAATACAATGAACCTATTCTATATTGTGTTGTTATAACTCTAAACAACAACATGAAAGCCTTATACATTGCACTCTCTTTGTTGGCCATTTATTTTATATTTCAATCTTTTAAAGCATCTACGCTTAAAACCGAAAAGCAAAAATACAGGACCATTTTAAAGGACGCACAACTTGAAATAAGGTATTACCCTGCCGCAACACTCGCAACCATTTATTCCAAAGCCACCAACTACAAAGGAGTAGCGAATAGCGGGTTCGGAAAATTAGCCCGTTTTATATTTGGAGGAAATGAAGAAAACGCAAGTATTTCCATGACGGCTCCTGTAAGAATGAATATATCGGATAAAGGCGCAGAAATGAGTTTTGTAATGCCAAGCAAATACAACGAAAGTAATTTGCCTAAACCAAAAGATGCTAGTATACATATTCATCAATCTATTCCACAGTATGTGGCTGTAATTTCTTTTGGCGGTTATGCCAATGACGAAAAAATAAAAACGTATACAGATAAAATATTACAAATTCTATCTCAGAGAAATATTAAAGTTACTGGCAATTATACTTTTTTAGGATACAATGCACCTTATCAATTTATTGGAAGAACCAATGAAATAGTAATTCCTATAGAATGGAAAGAATAGATATTGACAGGATAATTGAAATGGCCTGGGAAGATAGAACTCCTTTTGAAGCCATACAAATACAGTTTGGTTTATCGGAATCTGATACCATAAAAATTATGCGCGCCGAACTAAAGCGCAATAGTTTTAATTTATGGCGTAAGCGCGTAAATAGCGGCGTGAGTAAAAAGCATTTAATGAAAAGGAGTGAAGATATAAAACGATTTAAGTGCTCGAGGCAAAAAGCCATTACAATGAATAAAATTAGTAAGCGATAAAATTGTTGTAATTAATTTAATGGATACTTCTTCTTTTTACAGGCCTCACTACAATACTTAACCTCCTCCCAAGATTTTTCCCATTTTTTTCTCCAACTAAATGGTCTATTACAATGCAAGCAATTTTTGGAAGGTAGGTTCTGTTTTTTTATTGTTTTCTGTTGGCTATTTTTCATGAAATCATTTGTCTAAAAGTTAAATTAATTCTAGCATCATTTATTTTTTTTGATTTTGGTAGCGAGTGAAACCATTGTTGTTGCATGCTTCCAGCCATTTCTAACAACGAACCATTATTAAGTATTATTGAAATTGTTTCATTAGAAACTTTGTGTTTAAACGCAAACTTTCTTTCTGCACCAAAGCTTAAAGAAGCGATAGAACTATTTTGTACAATTTCCTTTTCATTATCACTATGCCAACCCATGCCTTCATTGCCATCGTGATAAAGATTCAATAAACAAGCATTGTAATTACATTGAGTATAAGTTGAAACCTTTTGCAATATTTCTATAAGTACAGGCGTCCAGGGCAATCCTTTTTTAGTTTTTTTGGAATATGTGTATTCAATTGTATCATCTGCGTAAAAAGCCACTTTTCTTTTAGTAGTTATTTCCTTGCCAAACATGATAATGTTTTCATTCGCCCATTCTGTTTTGTTCAAGAGTTCGTTAAAATAATAATGATTTTGTTCATCATTAAAGATGCTACCAAAATAGTGTGCTTGACCATCTTTGTTTATGATATTTGGAAAATTTGATTCCATTGTGTATTGTGGTTTGCTTGTCTTACAAATTATCTTTTCTTTTGCAACTGTTAAATAAATTTCTCGACAAATTGTTTGAACTAAATCCTTCCTAATGCCATCACCTATTGCAGCATTAAAATTACGTATAGAACCAACAAGAGCCGCATTATTAGCTCATCGGGTTTACAGTCAAATAACAGATTTTGAAGGGTTAAAACAGTTTGCACAATACCATGTATTTGCGGTGTGGGATTTTATGAGTTTATTAAAATCTTTACAACTAGGTTTAACCTGTGTACAATTACCATGGGTGCCCGTGGGTTCTGCCAATACCCGTTTTTTAATCAATGAAATTGTTGCAGGAGAAGAATCAGATGTAGATGAACACGGAAATAGAATCAGTCATTTTGAATTGTATTTAGCTGCTATGCGTCAAATGGGAGCAGACACTAGTAAAATAGATCAATTGTTAGCGTTGTTAAAAGCAGGTAACACCATAGAGGAAGCTATTGATGCAACCAATATTCCAGCAGAAGTAAAAGCGTTTTTACAGTATACTTTTCAAATTGCACAACATGCACCATTGCATGTAAAAGCAGCGGTATTTACTTTTGGTAGAGAAGATTTAATTCCAGACATGTTCACAGAAATTTTGAATAAAATTTATACAGAGCATCCTAACAAAGTATCTACTTTTAAATATTATATTGAAAGACATATTGAAGTAGATGGAGGACACCATAGTCAACTGGCTTTAGAAATGGTTGCTGCCTTATGCGGAGATGATGAAAATAAATGGGAGGAAGCCGCCAATGCTTCGATAAAGGCGCTTGAAACAAGATGCCTATTATGGAATGCCATTTTATAAGCTTTTTTAATAAAAGCTTACACTATAAATTTATGTTCATTTGCTTTTGAGGGTATTGAACAACGATCTTTTTTTCCAAAAAGTTGGTACCTATTATTAGCAACAATATCATAGAACCAATTTCTAAAAACCTTAGGAAAAATAAATATCATTCTAAATAATCTAGGCCAACCCACTAATAGTTTAGAAATTTCAATAATCGCATCAGATTTATAATAAACCTTTTCGTCTTTAATTAATACAACCGACTTAGAATCATTTAAAACAGAATATTGTTGCATTATTTTACTACCTGCACTTGATTGTTGTGCCGCAAAATGCAAATTATTTTTTTTGTCGTGTTTAATTAAAAACAAAACTGTTCCATTGCACAAATTGCAAACGCCATCAAATAATATAATATTCATAATTTAAAAAGGTAAGTGCGCCATCAAATTTGTGGTTGCATAAAGGGGAACATTAATTAACCATGCTTCTTTTCTATAATCTGAAAGTGACGTTCGTATAGAAGTTGATGGGTTATACTGTTCGTAGAAGGATTTTAGACTTCTTGCTTTTAAGTTTTCAGCAGCTTTTACTTCAATAGGAATTATTTCGTTTTTATATTGTATTAAAAAATCAATTTCAGCTTTTGATTTTTCGGAAGCCCAATAATAAACAGATAAGGTATCGTTACATATTAATTGTTGTAACACATATTGTTCAGTCATTGCTCCTTTGAATTCCTTGAAAAGTTCATCACCATTTATTAATGTTTTTTGATCTATCGAACCCATAGCACAGAGCAGTCCTACATCAAATAGATACAATTTAAAATCACTATTATCCTGATAGGCTATCAATGGTATTGCTGGTTTTGAAACGCGCTGAATTTTTTGCACTAATCCCGCATCGCATAGCCAGGCAATGGCCAATTCAAATTCTTTTGCTCTTGCACCTTGTTTAATTAAGCCATAAATAAATTTCTTATTTTCTTTTGCCAACTGTGCAGGAATAGATTTCCAAACCATTCTAATTCTTGGCACTATATCGTAAGGTGCGTGTTTAGAAAAATCTTGTTCATACGCCGCTAAAAGTTGTTCTTGTATTTGCCGAACTTGATTAAAATCATTTTCTTGAGCAAAAGATTTTACAGACTCAGGCATCCCACCAACAAAATAATAGTGCTTAAGCATTTCTATAAAAGTTGATTTGAAACTTGTAATCAGAGACCAGTCTTTACTTTGAAGCAGATTGTATAAAGGTTCTTTATTTAGCGCTAATAAGAATTCGCCGAAACTTAAAGGATACAAATCAACAAATGCTACTTTTCCAACAGGAAAAGATCTTTGCTTGTGTAAGGAAACGCCCAATAGCGAACCTGCCGCCATGATATAATACTCAGGAGCATTTTCATAAAAATATTTTAAAGACGTAAGTGCTCCTTCAGATTCTTGAATTTCATCAAAAATTATTAATGTGTTTTGAGGATTTATTTTTTGGTTGGTTTCAATTTCAATAGCAGTAATTAATCTTGGAATATCAAATCCTGCATCAAAAACGTTTTTAAGATTTTTTGATTGCTCAAAATTTAAATAGGCCACTGAACTAAAAGCATTTTTGCCAAATTCTTTCATCAGCCAAGTCTTTCCTACTTGTCGTGCCCCTCTAATAATTAAAGGTTTTCGGTCCTTTTCGTCCTTCCATTTTACTAATTTATCAAACAAAAAACGCTTCATCGTACATAATTATGTTGCAAACATACACTTTTTCGTACCTAATAATGTATTTTGCGTAATAATTGATTCTAGAAAATCAATTACAATTTGTGAGAATACTGGTGTAAACTAATAGGTTAAGGACGTATTTATCGGAGGGTTTCGCGCTTAGTTTTAAAAAATCCATACATTTTAAGCGAAAACAATAATAAATTCTTGTTCAGGCAACCAATCATTTCAAAATAGCATTTACTAAGTAGGAAAGCTATCAATGCAATATGGAGTTTAATCAATTGATAAAAGAGTGTAGAAAAGGTAGTATCACTGCTCAAAAATATTTTTACGATCAATATGCCGTAAAAATGTTTTTGTACAGCAGGCGCTATCTTAAAACAAATGAACAAACAGAAGATATTTTACAAAATGGGTTTTTAAAAATATTTAAAGGATTAGTAGATTTTAGTTTTTTAAATGAATCGGCTACAATAGGTTGGATGAAAAAAATTATGTTAAACGAATGTTTGCAGGAAATTCGAAAAAGAAATAACATATTGAGTATTGCTGAAGAATTTGACGAGGAAATTTATTTGGAAGACGATATAGTATCTAAACTAAGTGCTAATGAAATTTATGTATTAGTTACTAAAATACCAATCGGTTACAGAACGGTTTTTAATTTATATGTGGTTGAAGGATATAATCATAAGGAGATTGCTGATTTATTATCTATTTCTGAAGGAACAAGTAAATCGCAATTAAGCAAAGCAAAAGCTTTTTTACAAAAAATGATTACAAAACAAAATGAGTATCATGAAAAGAGAAATTCACGATAATATTATTCAAGAAAAAATAACAGGATTACAAGAGATCCCAGATTATATTTCTTTTATACCTGGTAAAAGTTGGGACCAATTAGAAAAACAATTGCAGCCAAAACAAAAAAAGAAAACGATTTTGTATTTAGCCGCTGCTGTGTTAATAGCTACATTACTTATTTCTAGTGTAAAGTATTATACAGTCTCATCAACTTATAACAACAAAGAAGTTGTTTTACAAAAAAGTTTTTTAAAAAATGTCAATCCAAAAAACGCTTATTTAGAGAGTGTTGCATTAAAAAAGCGAGAAATAAAATCCAGTATTATTATTAAGGAAAAAAGAAATGTACTAGTTGAAAATATAGTCCCATCAGAAAACAAAAAAATGAATGATTCTATTTTAGCTTTTGAAAAATCACAAAAAGAAAATTCAATTATAATAAATAGTGTTGTTGAAAAAACCCCAAATATTTTAGAAGAACCAATTTTAATAAAAAATATTACAGAAAAAAAGAAGTTTAGAATTATTCATTTAAATGAATTGAACACACCGCAACCACCGGTTTTAACTTTAAACAAAAACATAAGTCTCGAAGAAATAATTTACAAAACAGGCAATTCAAATTCGGATATAGAAATAAAAAGCAATAAACCAATTTTTCAATTACAAAGGAATAAATCCAACACTTCGGTGGGTATAAACGAAAATCAATAACTACATTTATGAAAAATCTTTTACTAATAATTCTGTTAATTACAGGAACTGGACAAGTATTGTTTGCTCAGATACAGACAGAAAGCATCAGTACCTCGGAGTATTTATTTAACTATCCCAAACCGGGAACCTTATACGATAATTTTGTTTTTTATCTCCCTAAAGGAAATAGAATGACACTAGAAATGTCTAGCATTAGTCAGCTAAAAAAATTGCCAAACCTAGATTCGCTTGCTAAAAAGGTTTATGAAGATTTGCAAGTATTTAAAGACCCTTTATCCAAAGAATTAACATCAAAAAGAATTGACTATGTAGTATTAAAAGAAGGTAATAAAATTAGAATTACCGAACACAAACCCACGGCTGATTATTATACATTCAAAGAGAACGAACCGGTTCAAATGAAGGTTGATCAAGACACGGTTCGTATTAAATTCTATTTTAAAGGAGAAGGAACATACACAGGAACTGTATTAATACCTTGTTTTGTAACATTCATAGTGAATAATATTTCGGATATTAAAAATTTTCCTGATAATGCTTTAAGTAATTCGTTAAATAATTTGCTTTTAAAAGATCTTGAACAACAATTTAAAGCAGATAAACCTAAATGGGAAAGTGGCCGTTATTTTGTTACCTATAATGTTGAGAAAAAAGAAAGACTCTCTCCAACAAAATTAAAATATTTAGTATGGGGAAGAAACAGTGGAATAGATCCCTATGTTCAATTGGGTATTCAAAATGTAAGGGGGTCATGGGCTCCATCGGCAGGAATTGGATTTACCTTTTTTCAAACCAATACAAGATCAGTTGAAAAGAAATCATTCTCATTTTATTTAGAGCCCTACTTTTTCTTTTCTAGAGACGCTAATAATAATAGTATTGTTGACAGAAATGATTTTATGAGTTTTAAATTTCATAAAGAATTTAAAAATTATAGAAACAACGGAATAGGCTTAATATATTCAAATGCTAGTATTGGCTATTTAATAAAAAGGACTGGTAATTGGTTTGAAAAGAATACTGTTAAATTTTCATTGCCCGGTTTGCAATCAAAAAACATTTTATTGGAGCCCGAATTTTATTTTAATGATTTCTTTAAGCACTTTAGCCCATCACTAAAACTCAATTTTTTTTTTGAATGATTTAGAAATAATAAATTAAATTGTTGTTGATTGCTTTCTAAAAGTTAATAAATAGAATATGTTGTAATTAAATTATTTCATAAATTTAAAAAATGAAGTCATTCATTCTGGTTGCATCATTTTTTATTTGTAGCACTAGTTTTGCATGCGAGTGTATAAAAGATATTTTAGTACATAACTTTCAGAAATCGGCTTTCGTTGCAAAAATTAAAATATTAAAGGTATCTGCACCCACAGCAGATGGCGAATACCAAGATGCAAACATTGAAGTATTGGAATTGTATAAAGGAAAAAAAATAAGAACCATTAAAATTCATGCTTCATTAAATACCGACTGCAACTTAATGGTAGATGTAAATACTGTTTGGTTGGTTTTCGCACAAATCAATCGATCTGGAATTTTACAGTTCGACCTTTGTTCTGGATCGATGCAATTATATAGAAAAATGAATTCAATTGATTATCCTAATGCTCAAACCAATTATATAAAAGAGATCAATAATAAAATTTCGGTTTTACAATTCTTTAAGTTGAAGCATATAACAGATCTGAACGAATATGATTTACATCTAAAATATAATGATCGCTTACACGATCTCTTTAAAGGTTACGAAGGTGAAGGCCAAAAAAATGCGGTTTATCAATTAACTGTTGAAAAAGATTTATCTATTTCAACAGTTAAGGCGCTAAAAGAGTTTGATAACCAAAAACTATCAAAAGCATTATTAGCCTATTTAAAGGAAAAAGCGAAAGTCAATACACGCAACATTTCTGCAATAAAAAAACGCACACAATTAATTGTTGTTTATTATTTCTATCCGGCCGAAAAAGAGTACCAAAGTTTTATTAGTGAATTTGATTAATGAAATCAATTACCGCTCTAATTTAAAACCCTTATCTGTTGCAGGTCTATTAATTGCATTAGCAACTTTATAACCAGTACGATACATCCAATCAGCCATTTTTTTCAATTTGGGATAATTGATATTTTCGGCATTGTCTGATGGCGTATGATAATCTTCGTGTAATAAAGAAGTATACATCACTGCAGGAATGCCTAAACGGGCATAAGGTAAATGGTCGCTTCTAAAATACCAGCCTTCTACATGCGTTACTTTATCATAGGTGGTGTCTAATTTAAATTTGGGTCCCTCGCTATTAGCGTCTAATACCATTTTAATTAAATCGGCTGAATTGCGATGTGGCAGTTGCGAACCCAACACAGCAGCACTATCGGTATTGTTTCTGCCAATCATATCTCCATTTAATACCGCAACAATACTTGTAATAGGAACCGTTGGATGCGTAGTAAAATACCTAGAACCCAAGAGGCCTCTTTCTTCTGCACCTTGTATTACAAAAAGAATTGAACGCTTTGCAGGATGTTTAACAAAAGCCCTTGCATTCGCTAGCATAGCAACATCAACACTACCGTTGTCATCGGCGCCATAATAAGTTGAGTCATTATTAATAGAATTACGAATACCATGTGCATCTTGATGCCCGCTGTATAATAAATATTCAGATTTTAATGTAGGATCAGTGCCTGCAATCTTACCAATAATATTTACAGATGGATAAGGATATTTTTCAACAATTAAATTGGCTTCAATATTTAAACCTCCGTTCGCAAAAATATTTTTTGCATTTTTATGAACCCATAAAACAGGCACTTTTGTGTTTACACTTGTATTAGGACCTCCTTCAATATCATAGCTTCCTCTTTTAAAATTCTCATTGGCATCATCCCAAGCTTTTTCTGCAACATCATCTGCAACTATTATAATAGCAATCGCACCTCTTCTAATTAAAGGCATTCCATATTTCATTAATATACTTCTATTATACCTCCATGTGGGTAAAGAAACATTTAAATTAATACCCAAAGACGCAGCTTCAAAAGCAACTACTTTGTTTTTCACATCAACGTTATTCGTGTCTATTTTTAAAGCATTGCCTAAATAAACAATAGGTGCATTGATATTAACGTTGGCCATTTGAGCAACGCTAATATCTTTCCATAATTTATATTCTGTATTTTGAATACGAATGGAAGAATTATCTGAAATACAATTCCGCCACATGGTAAAAAATTGCAAGTAAGTACCATCGTCTCCTGCAGGCAATAAGTGTACCAACCCCCAATAAACTGGACAAATTCCGAAAAACAGTTTGACTGTTTTGTTTCTAATCAATCCCAAAGATAGTGTACTTAAGGTCGTTGCTGATTTTATCCACTAAACGGCTCTCTTCA
>Ga0194047_10000052_pt1 | contig 87804 bp, 81 predicted proteins | sample JunL225m_MetaG_2_FD_160070 | JGI IMG/M metagenome (GOLD analysis project Ga0194047, IMG submission 160070) | Anoxic zone freshwater microbial communities from boreal shield lake in IISD Experimental Lakes Area, Ontario, Canada - Jun2016-L221-5m | ecosystem: Environmental > Aquatic > Freshwater... | reverse complement strand
CACTATTCAATACCCGGTGGAAGAGATTACGATTGCTGGAAACATGAAGCAAATGTTCAAAGATATCTTAGCGATTGGTTCGGATACTTTAGTGCGTGGCACGAAGGATACTGGTTCAATACTCATCAAAGAAATGATGATTGGTGGGCATTAGACTATTTGAAAAATACAAGTTGTAAATAAAGCGTTATTTTCTAAGGTAATGAACAAAAGCATAAGCGGGTTGATTCTTATCAGGATTAGACTCATGTAATATTGCAGGGAAAGAATCGCGGTGTATTTCTTTCCAGTCCATAGCTGAGAAGTTAGGAAAATGGGCGTCGCCAACGACGTCAAGATCAACTTCAGTGATGATCATTTCATCGACGAATGACAAGGCTTGTTCATAGACTTGTGCTCCACCAATAATAAATGTTTGTGGCTCTGATTGGCACGCTGCAATAGCATCTTCAAGGGAGCTAAAACACTCAGCACCTTCTGGGCTAAAGCCTCTACTTCGACTTACTACGATGTTTCTTCGGCCAGGTAGGGCTCTGCCAAGAGACTCCCAGGTATTGCGGCCCATAATAATAGGATGGCCGAGAGTTGTATTTTTAAAGTGTTTTAGATCGGGTGGGAGATACCAAGGTAATTCATTATCTCTTCCAATGACGCCTTGTTTAGAGCGTGCCACGATAATGATCGATTTCATGAAGCGCTGATCAAATAGCCACAGGGGCTTTAATGCCGGGGTGACATTGGTAATCAACGACTTCAAAATCTTCATACTCATATGAAAAAATATCAGCGGGATGGCGTTTAATTGATAATTGAGGAAGAGGGAAAGTTTCTCTCGATAATTGCAAATTGACTTGATCTAAATGATTGAGGTACAAGTGGCAATCACCGCCTGTCCAAATAAAATCACCTGGAGTTAGCCCGGTTTGTTGCGCCACCATATAGGTGAGCAGTGCATAGCTTGCAATATTAAATGGCACGCCTAAAAAAATATCAGCACTACGTTGGTAAAGTTGGCAGGATAACTTACCATCAGCAACATAAAACTGAAAAAAAGCATGGCAGGGTGCAAGCGCCATTTGTGGAATATCTGCGACATTCCAGGCGGAGACAATGATCCTTCTTGAGTCTGGATTAGTCTTGATTTGCTCAATAATTTGACTGATTTGATCGATATGTTGTCCTTGGGCTGTGGGCCATGAGCGCCACTGATAACCATAAATAGGTCCAAGTTCCCCATTTTCTCTTGCCCACTCATCCCAAATAGAGACGCCACGTTCCTTTAACCAATGATTGTTGGTGCTGCCTTGAAGAAACCATAATAATTCATAAATAATTGATTTTAAGTGTACTTTTTTTGTGGTGACCAGAGGAAATCCAGCTGCTAAGTCAAAGCGCATTTGATGGCCAAATACCGAGAGAGTTCCAGTCCCGGTACGATCGGTTTTTTTGGTGCCATGTTCTAAAACATTGCGCATCATTTGGAGATAGGATTGCATAGCTTATTTTAGGCTAAATTACTTTTTGGTATTTATTTTTTAGTCAAGGCCAACTAAAGCTTAAATGAGTTCATATGATTTTCGTCGAGATATCCAGCCCAAGCCAAGAACTAGGAACATACAAACGGCTATAAGAATTATCTCATAAAGCTGCGGAGTATGTTGTCCAAACCAATAATCAAGAAGTGGTTCCTGAATAATCATTTGGCACCCAGTCAAGACGAGCACAGTTGAACCGACATAGATGATCCAACTAAAACGTGTTAATAGTGAAAGCACCATTTGGCTACCAAATACAACAATGGGGATACTAATGAGTAAGCCTGCGATAACGAGGCCCAAGTTTCCATTGGATGCGCCAGCAACTGCAAGTACATTATCAATTCCCATTACAGTATCCGCAATGACGATAGTCTTCATCGCAGCCCAAAAATGAGTTGAAGAAGGGCTATGATTTTTATCTTCATTTTGGTCTGTTAATAACTTATAAGCAATAATTAAAAGAGCAACGCCACCCACGCCAAGCAGCCCTGGAATTTGGAGTAAATAAATTGCAGAGAATGTCATGATTGTTCGTATGACAATAGCGCCAATCGACCCCCATAAAATAGCTTTACGTTGAAGCGGTTTGGATAAATTTTGAGTTGCAAGTGCAATTAAAATTGCATTATCACCTGCTAGAACCAAGTCAATGACTATGATTGCTAGGAGGTTATCGATAAGATCTTTATATTCTGTAAACATACTACAAGGATAAATTACCTTGAAGAAGGTGACCAAAAAAATGAAAAATACTTTAGTCGAAAGTAGGGGTTTCTACGCCGAGTACTTTATGGAGTTTGGGTGATGTTGTTGTGTATTGTAGATGAACTTTTTTATCAGGGTACATGTACTCTTTAGCAGCAAAGGCTGCAAGCGCGGCCTCATGAAAACCTGACAAGATCAATTTTTTCTTACCTGGATAGGTATTGATATCACCAACCGCAAATATACCTGGAGTATTAGTAGAAAATTTTTCAGTATCTACCACGAGTTGTTTGCGCTCGATATCTAGCCCCCATTCAGCGATAGGTCCTAATTTAGGAGAGAGTCCAAAAAACACGAGAAGCATATCAAGTGGCATACGTCTTGTAACGCCATCTGCACCTGTCACTTTAATTTCTTTCAGGGCATGGTCTTTTTCCTCGAAGCCCGTAATTTGCCCGACTTCAAATTGCATTTCAAGTTGGGCGCAAAGTTCTTTCATTTTGGCTACAGAAGCTGGGGCAGCTTTAAATCCGTCACGACGATGGATGAGGACAACGCTTTGCGCTTTACCTACAAAATTCAAAGCCCAATCAAGAGCGGAGTCTCCACCACCAACAATCACAATATCTTTGTCTGTAAATTTTGCTGGGTCTTTGACGCTATAAAAGAGTTGTTTACCTTCAAAGGCTTCAATCCCATCCACTTTAATTGTTCGTGGTTGAAACGATCCAACTCCAGCTGCAATAAAAATAGTTTTTGTTAAAAAAGTTGTACCCAGTGAAGTGACCACTTTAAAGCGGCCATCTTCTTGTTTTGAGACCTCAGAGACTTCTTGTCCCAGATGGAAGGTCGGTTTAAATGGAGCAATTTGTTTTAAAAGACTATCTGTGAGTTCTTGTCCAGTACAAACGGGTACTGCTGGGATGTCATAGATTGGCTTATCTGGATATAATTCGACGCATTGACCGCCCACGACTGGTAGTGAATCAATGATATGTGCATTGATCTCTAACAAACCTAGTTCGAATACCTGAAACAAGCCTACAGGACCAGCTCCAACGATGACTGCTTCAGTTTCGATCACTTCAGATGGTAGTTGTGACATTGGTAGTTGTGACATTGGTAGTTGTGACACTCGTACTCTAGAGTGTAATTCTTATATAAATATAGAGGGTTATAAATAGATTAGCGCGCCAATTGATCTCGTTTGTCTTTAACATCTTTCCAGTCATCTGCATCTGCTAGAGAGCCTTTAGATTTCGTAATTGAAGGCCATTTTCTAGATAATTCAGCATTAAGTTTAATAAAATCCTGCTGATCACTTGGAACATCATCTTCAGCATAAATGGCATTCACGGGACATTCAGGAACGCACACGGCACAATCGATACATTCATCGGGATCAATTGATAAAAAATTAGCGCCTTCACGGAAGCAGTCGACAGGACACACATCAACACAATCCGTATATTTACATTTAATACAAGCTTCGGTAACAACGTAAGTCATAGTAGTTTTCGAAAATAATTAAAATTCCATTTTAACTGAGAAAATTCATTTTTCATTAAAGTTATGGGGCCTGTATAGATTAATTAGTGATTTAGATATATTTTTGGGTAGTTAATCGAATGCCCTACAATTCTAAGAATCAAGTTAACTTAATGGCTGCAGGATATGAAAAATTCAATTAATCGACCGCGTATTCTTATTACTCACCCGATTTTTCAAGAAGGGCTGGATCGATTAGAGCAGCATTGCGATATTGAATATATTGGAGATAGGCCAGCTTATAGTCCTCAAGAGCTCCTTGAAAAGCTCTCGGATAAAGAGGGAGCCTTATTTACGCCGAGTGAAAAAGTGACCTCTGACATTCTTCAACAGGCTAAAAATTTAAAAATTATTTCTAATATTGCTGTGGGTTATAACAACTTTGACCTAGAGGCAATGACACAGAAGAATATTATGGGGACAAATACCCCAGATGTTTTAACGGACACCACTGCCGATTTGGGGTTTGCATTGCTCATGGCAACTGCACGAAGAATGTCAGAGAGTGAACGTTGGATGCGAAATGGCCAATGGCTGAAATGGGAATTGGGTGGTATGTTAGGAGTGGATGTTCACCATACAACGCTAGGTATTATGGGGATGGGTCGGATTGGTCAAGCCTTGGCAAAAAGGGCTCTAGGCTTTGACATGAAGATTATTTATCACAATCGGACTCGATTAAGTGCTGATGTAGAGTCAGAGTACCAAGCCAAGTATGTTGACAAAGAAACACTTCTTAAGCAGGCCGATCATGTCATTTTGGTGATGCCTTATTCACCAGAGAGTCATCACTTCATTGGTGCTCGTGAGCTAGAGCTAATGAAGCCTACAGCAACACTCATCAATATTGCGCGTGGAGGGATTGTGGATGATCAAGCTCTGGCATCAGCGCTTAAAAATAACCGCATATTTGCAGCCGGTCTTGACGTCTTTGAAGGTGAGCCTGATCTTATTCCAGAGCTACTTCAGGTCCCCAATATTGTGTTAACGCCCCATATTGGTAGTGCGTCGAAGATGACCAGATATGCCATGATGAATCTGGCGATTGATAACTTATTAGCTGGTTTGCATGGCGAGAAACCTAAGAATTTACTGAATCCAGAGGCTTTTCAGAGACTATAGGTGGATGCTGTTTGGAGTGATTCGGTGTAGAAGTTTTATCCGTTGTTGCGACGGGTAATTCTTGAAGATCAAGTTCGATCCCGCCAAAAGTTTTTGCCACCCAGTTATAAACTTTGCAAGCTAACCATAAAATAGCGAAACCCAAAAGTGCATTTAAAAAAGCGCCTGACAGAACTGCGGCCAGGGGGATTTCACCGTATCTAAAATAGGCATCTATAAAGAAAAGTCCCATGATGGGTAAAGAAAAGCACATATACACTAGAACCAAGGTTTTAGCTGTATGAATAGGATCTACGTAAATAATCTCTTTTTTTGTGTTTGCCATAAGGTTCTCTATCAATCTCAATATGTAAATGTATTGGGCAGATATTTAAATTATATTCTAAATTAAGCCAACAAACATTTGAATCTCTACTTCCTGACCTTTTAATACTTGTGAGACTTTTTCTGGCAATACGATAAAGCAATCTGCCTCACTCATTGATCGTAAAACACCGGAGCCTTGGCTACCATGTGGACTTACCCAAACTTCCCCATTTTCAGTGTGACTTAATTTGGCTCTTAAGAATTCAGTTCTTCCGGGACGTTTTTTAAGATCTATAGAGACTTTTGCACGGATTTTTGCCAATGGTGCAGTGCTTGAGCCGCCTATCCATAAAAGAATATCTTTAACAAATTCATAAAAAGTAACCATGACCGCCACAGGGTTTCCTGGTAAGCCAAAGAAAATAGCTTCATTATTTAAGTGTTGGATTTTGCCGAAGGCCATTGGGCGACCGGGTTTAATCGCAAGTGTCCAAAAGGCTACTTCGCCTAATTCATTCATTAGATTTTTTGTAAAGTCAGCCTCCCCTACAGAGACTCCCCCAGAGCTAATAATGACATCTGCTTGATCAGCCGCTTTTGAAAAGACTTCCTTTAAGGCTTTTGGATCATCTGGAATGATTCCCAGATCAATAGGGATGACACCTAGGCGACTGAGCATGCCAAAAATTGTATATCGATTACTATCGTAAATCTTTCCATCCTGAAGTGGGATGCCAATAGGCGATACTTCATTCCCAGTTGAAAAATAGGCGACAGTTAGTCGTTTTTTAACACTAATCTTATCAATTCCCATCGAAGCCATCAGTCCTAGATCGCTGGGTTGAATGACTCTTCCAGCAAACAGGGCAGCTTGACCTGTTTGAAGATCCTCACCAGCTAAACGGCGGTTATCCCCTGGTCGAATTTGCTCACTTGAAAATTCAATACTTGAATCATGCTGTGATGTTAATTCAAATGGGATTACTGTATCGCATTCATTGGGCATAATAGCGCCCGTCATGATACGGTATGCATTTTCTGATGGGTTGAAGTCACTATTTTGGATACGAGTAAATTGTCCTGCCAAGAGTGTTTCTAAAACCTCTAGGTGAATTATTGGGTGTTCAATTGATTTTGTATTTATTAAAACGCTCGAATTAAACGCAAAACCATCCATGGCAGAATTGTTTGTTGCTGGGACTGAAATAGGGGAGATGACATCACTTGCCAAAATACGATCTAAAGCTTCTTTGAGTTGGACGGTCTCAGACTCAAGCTGGTCTTTCCAGGGTTGAGTGAAAGTTTTCATGAGTTGCAGTGCTTGCTCAAATTTAACGGCCCCAGGATTAAATAAATCCGTTCCGCCTAAGCGTTGCCAATCGACTTGTAGTTCATTTAAATTACTAGTCGTTGGATATGAAGTCGGTTTTAGCATAGCTTTTGAGTAATTTCTTTGAGTTCATCAGGACTGTTAATGTTAGCAAATGCACTGTCATCATTAAAAACAATTTGCACACTGTGGAGTTCTTTAAACCACTTATCAATTTTCCTTTGCCCTGAATGAATGAAATTGTTTAATGACGGTAATACATTACTTTTCATTAAACAAAATACTGGATGCGTTTGAAATGACGTTTCACCATCTTCAGAGATAACAGGGGTAGCCACATAAGTGAGTTGCGTTTGTTCAGAGTCAAATCCTCGAAAGAGTTCTCTCACGAGGTTGATGGGTACTAAGGGAGAATCACAGGGCACAACTAATAAATATTCTGCGCGCGTTGCCGATAAACCTGCTTGGAAACCAGCTAGAGGACCGGCATAGTCAGGCGTTGCATCTGGAAAAATTGGATAGCCCCACTGGGAGTAAATTTCTTGATTGCGATTAGCGTTAATTAAAATTTGTCTTACCTGAGGTTTAATGCGCTCGATTACCCAAGTGACAAGAGGTTTATGATGAAGCTCAATGAGGCCTTTATCCATGCCTCCCATTCTTTCTGCTCGACCACCACATAAAATTAAAGCATCGATGATGGGAGCTTCTTGCAATTTAGCCTCCGATATAAGACATTTCAACCTTCTGAAATTGCGTCCCATCTTCTTTGATCTGGCTTCTTAGTTCCGAATAACGGTCAGTCCGCTGAGACCAAATGGATCGCAACACATTAGATAATGTTAAATTATCAGCACCCGATCGTAAAAGTGAGCGCAAATCAAACCCTTGATTTGCGAATAGGCATAAATAGACTTTACCTTCCATCGATAATCTTGCGCGAGTACAGTCATGACAAAATGTATTTGTTACGCTAGAAATAACGCCAAATTCTCCAGACTGATCTGAAAATTTCCAACGTTGTGCGACTTCACCGGGGTAATTGGCATCAATCGGGGTTACCGGGAATTCTGTTTGTATTAGATCAATCACTTCTCGGGAGGATAAAACTTCTTGCAATCTCCAACCATTGGAGTTACCAACATCCATATACTCGATGAAGCGTGGGATCACACCGCTTCCTTTAAAGTGACGAATCATCGGCAAAATTTCTTGATCGTTAACCCCTTTTTTTACGACCATATTGATTTTGACAGACTCAAAGCCAACCGCAAGTGCACTATCTATGCTTGCTAGAACTTCACTGAGAGGAAAGTCAACATCGTTCATTGCTCGAAATATTTTTTCACTCATACCGTCAAGACTAATCGTAATGCGCTTTAAGCCTGCGTCTTTGAGGGCTTGAGCTTTTTTACCTAGAAGGCTACCGTTGGTTGTGAGTGTCAAATCGAGGGGTTGCTGATCAATGGAGCGAAGATTTGAAAGCATTGAAACCAAATCTTCAATCCCTTTTCGAAGTAAAGGTTCTCCGCCTGTTAGACGTATTTTTTTTACTCCATGAGCGATAAAAACTTGAGTTAATCTTGAAATTTCTTCGAAAGTAAGAAGTTCTTTTTGTCCTAAATAATGATGATCTTTCCCAAAAATTTCTTTAGGCATGCAATAGGGGCAACGAAAATTACAGCGGTCAGTCACTGAAATTCGTAGGTCATGAAGTGGGCGCTGCAAAGTATCTAATAAAGACCCAGAGGGCTCGATCAAACTTGAAGGAACATTTGCAATGATTGTCTGAGCAGAGGACTTACTCTGCCCAGACACTTGAATCGGAATTATTTTTGACATTTCCGTTGCAATAATTGGATCAAGTTTGTATAGAACGCTCAACACCCCCGGTTTCAACCAAAATCATCGGACCCACAGGGAGAGGATGAGGTGCTTTTGGTTCACGAGGAGTATGCGCAGGTTTTATTTCAGAGGCAATTTGCTGTTGAACTTGTGCATGAGTTTCTGGATTAGTATCCACCCAAATGAGTCCAACGCCAGCGAGAACTTGATCTAAAGGTTGACGATCTAATTGTGTGAGTTCGACCTTTGGTAAAGGAGCTATCACTTTAGGAATGACCACAACAGTCTGGGGTGCTACTTGTATAGGAGCACTTTGAGCTGAAGTTGAACTGCGTTCCTGATGCACAGGAGGAGTTGACACTTTTTCTGCACTTGAAGATTCCGTTATTTCAGAGACCTGAGTTGAGTGAGTAGCTGCGTCCTCATTTTCAGTTAAAGAGAGTTGTGCTGAATCATTACGATCGCCTCTATCTTTATTCCGGTTTCTATTTCTGCGGTTACGACTTTTACGTTTTTCTTCTCCTGTTTCTGAGTTTCCTTCAGATGTGCTTAGAGGGACTTCACCATTGTTTGCGTTAAGTGCAGTGCCGTCTTGATTGTCTTGAGTGTTTGAATCTCTTGAGCCATCAGGACGTTGTCCGCGACCACGTCTTCCTCTGTTTCCAGCATTCGGGTTATTGGTATTAGAAGATTGACTTTCTGTTACTTCAGCATCGTTATCAACAGGTGTGGATTTTGATCCATCGGCATTCTTGTTTTGATTGCCATGACGATTATCTTGACGAGGGCGATTGCCTTGTTTGCGAGGTGGTCGCTGATTAGACCTTGTTGCAGGTGCGGGAGCTTCTGACTTAACTTCAACCACAGGGGGAGGTGACGCAAATAGGCTCTTGATAAAGCCAAAAATACCTGAGGAGGCACTAGTCTTAGTTGCCTGACTATTAGCCTGGAGCCGTTCTTCACGATGACTTGGAGGCGCGGGTTGGCTTGGTCGAATACCCTTAACCGCAGCTTCTTGTCTTGGTTTTGCACCATCTTCGCGTCGAGAAACAATCGTATCCTCTTCCATTTCTGCAGATGCTTCGGCAGCAATGGAGTAGCTTGCTTGTGGATTATCTAGGCGAATATCATCGTGCTTTAGGCGCTCTAATTTGTAGTGCGGTGTCTCAAGATACTTATTAGGAATCAAAAGAACATTCACTTTAAATCGTGTTTCAATTTTAAGAACTTCCGAGCGTTTTTCATTGAGAAGGAAAGCAGCAACATCAACTGGTACTTGACAATGAATTGACGCAGTGTTTTCTTTCATTGTTTCTTCTTGAATAATTCGAAGGACTTGCAAAGCTGAAGATTCAGTGTCACGAATATGAGCTGTACCGTTGCATCGTGGGCAAGTAATATGGCTTCCCTCTGACAAAGCAGGGCGCAAGCGCTGACGAGAAATTTCCATTAATCCAAATTTAGAAATTTTGCCTGTTTGAACTCTAGCGCGGTCATGGCGTAAAGCATCTCTAATTCTATTTTCTACATCTTTTTGACTTTTAGTCGATTCCATATCAATGAAGTCGATGACAATTAATCCACCTAAGTCACGAAGACGCATTTGTCTAGCTACTTCATCTGCGGCTTCTAAGTTTGTGCGGGTTGCAGTTTCTTCGATATCTGAGCCACGGGTTGCGCGGGCTGAGTTGACGTCAACTGATACAAGTGCTTCTGTATGGTCAATAACAATTGCGCCACCGGATGGCAATGGAACTGTTCTTGAATAAGCTGTTTCAATTTGGTGCTCAATTTGAAAGCGAGAAAATAAGGGAACATCATCTTGGTAACGTTTAACACGAGACAGATTGTCTGGCATAACCACAGACATAAATGATTGAGCTTGTTCAAAAATATCATCGGTATCAATGAGAATTTCACCAATATCTGGTTGGAAGTAATCTCGGATCGCTCGAATAACAAGGCTAGATTCTAAATAGATGAGGAGGGGTGCTTGGTTGCCCTGGGCTGCAGAATCAATCGCAGTCCACAGTTGCATTAAATAATTAAGGTCCCACTGTAATTCTTCAGCGTCACGACCAATTCCAGCGGTTCTGGCAATGATGCTCATGCCATCTGGAATTTCAAGTTGACCCATAGCTTCGCGAAGTTCTTGACGGTCTTCACCTTCAATGCGTCTTGAAACACCACCTCCGCGAGGATTGTTTGGCATTAAAACCAAATAACGTCCTGCGAGTGAAACAAAACTTGTGAGTGCTGCTCCTTTATTGCCGCGTTCTTCTTTTTCTACTTGGACAATAATTTCTTGTCCTTCGCGAAGGGCATCCTTAATACTGGCCTTACGAACATCTACACCCTCTTTGAAGTAAGTACGGGCAACTTCTTTGAAAGGTAAAAATCCATGGCGTTCTTCACCGTAATTGACAAAGCATGCTTCTAAAGAAGGTTCAATACGGGTAATAACACCTTTGTAAATATTGCCTTTACGTTGTTCACGTCCGGCAGCTTCGATATCGATATCAATTAGTTTTTGGCCATCAACGATGGCAACACGCAACTCTTCTTGTTGGGTGGCATTAAATAACATTCTTTTCATAACATTTCTCCTGTGAGAAAAAAGGTACTAGAAGAAATGAGAGAAGAAAACATGGGTTTACGTTGTGTAAACCTCGCGAAGACCAATAAATTAAATAATCTTCTGCAAAATCAATGGGTAAAATAAAGGGATTAACCCATTAAAACTCAAATGCGCGCTTGTGGAAAAAACTCACAGAGCGTTCACAAATATTTTTTCGTCACTCAAACTTGCTAATACTAGCTTTCAACTTTTGCTCCTCATTTCAACAAGGGGGGAGCCTACCTTGGGGAATTTTTGCCTTCCCTCGCTATAATCAGTTGTAGTAACGGGCGTTAAATTCTTTAAACCTATTTTTTTATCGCACAAGCAATTTACTACACTAACTTATTGATTATATGGCAAACAAGAGCTTAACAGTAAATAACTGCATATATATACACAAACTTTTTAGAAAATGAGCCGATGAAAGACCCTGTTGTCAGTCAAGTTACGATATCTGGCGAGGATGAGGGCCAAAGACTAGACAATTTTCTACTCAAGTGGGCAAAAGGTGTCCCCAAAAGCCATATTTATCGAATTATTCGCTCGGGTGAAGTCAGGGTTAATAAAAAAAGGGCTGAAGTCACGACCAGAATTCTGTCAGGTGACATTATTCGGATTCCGCCAATGCGGGTTGCTTTACCCGAAAATGGCGATAAAACTGCTGAAAACACTCCAAAAGCAATCAAAATCTCAGATAATTTGCCGATTTTGTATGAAGATGACTGTTTATTAATTGTTAATAAACCCTCAGGATTGGCAGTGCATGGCGGTTCTGGTGTTTCATTGGGTTTGATTGAGGCTTTACGTTTAGCGCGTCCACAATTAAAGTTCTTAGAACTGGTACATCGATTAGATAGAGATACTTCAGGGATACTCATGTTAGCCAAAAAGCGCTCAGCATTAGTGACCTTGCATGAGGATATCCGTTTGGGACATTTAGACAAAAGATACACTTTTGTGGCTCACGGAATGCTGGCTCAGGACGGTAAACATATCGCGCTTAAATATCCCTTGCATAAATACTTGTTACCTAATGGTGAGAGAAGGGTGCAAGTTTCTGAAAATGGTCAAGAAAGCCACACTGTAATTAAGGTCATTAAACAATGGCCAGAAAAAGATATTTTCATGGCACAAGCGCAATTGAAGACAGGTCGTACTCACCAAATTCGAGTTCACCTTCAACATCATGGGTACCCCATTCTTGGCGATGACAAATATGGAGTTTCTGTTAAAGATAAAAAACTTGGTGTAAAACGTTTAATGCTTCATGCCCATCGTTTAAGCTTACTTCACCCTTTTACACAAGAAAAAATGATCATTGAGTCTTCTTTACCCGAAGAATTTACAAACTAACCAGGCGCTCTAAAATTAAATGCAAGATTTGAATTACGACATGATTATTTGGGATTGGGATGGCACCCTCATGAACTCAACGCCGACCATTGTGGATTGTATGCAAAAATCGTGTATGGATTTAGGGATGCCTATTCCTAGTAATGAAATTGCTTCACACGTCATTGGTCTAGGGCTTCATGATGCTGTCAAAATTGCCATTCCGAGCATTTCCGAATCAGAATATGAGCTTGTATCTCAGCGTTTTAGACATTACTACTTGAAACAAGAGCATGACCTCGTTCTTTTTTTAGGAGTCAGGGAATTACTCGAGGAGCTAAAAAAGAGGGGACACATTCTTGCAGTCGCAACCGGTAAGCCACGCTTAGGTTTAAATCGTTCATTAGAAAAACATCAATTAGGCCATCTCTTTAATTTATCTCGGACAGCGGATGAAACAAAATCCAAGCCTCATCCACAGATGCTTTTGGAGTTATTAGATCAAACTGGAATCCCTGCTCATCGTTCATTAATGATTGGTGACACGACCCATGACTTACTCATGGCAAAACAAGCTGGCGTTCCAGGACTTGCTGTGGCTTACGGGGCTCATCCTGAAAGTCAATTGTTGAGTTATGAGCCGGTAGCCTGCTTCAGAGAAGTTAAAGAACTTAGCAAATTTTTACTCTCATCGTAAAAAAGAATTACAGTAGAGAAAATTATTACCAATAAGGAAAATATGAGCGAAGAGCAAACTTGGGAACGCCAAGCTTTACAAGACTTACTGAATGAAAGCTTAAAAGATAAAAAAAATGAAAGACGCTGGAGAACATTTTGGCGGATTATTTGGATTATTTTGGTAGGGGTTATTGTGTTTAACTTGTTTAACCCGTTTAAAGGTAAATCTTCAGTCTTAGGTAAGCACACGGCTGTAGTGAATTTAGACGGGGAGATCTCAGCTAGTACTCCAGCAAACGCAAGCAGCATTAATGCTTCACTTAAAGCAGCATTCGACAATCCTGAGAGTGTAGGGGTTATTCTAAAAATTAATAGTCCAGGTGGCTCACCTGTTCAAGCTGGAATTATTCATGATGAAATATTACGTTTACGCAAACTTCATCCCGATAAACATTTATATGTGGTTGTAGAGGAGTTATGTGCTTCGGGGGGCTACTATGTTGCTGTTGCTGCTGAAAAAATCTACGTAGATAAGGCAAGTTTAATTGGATCTATTGGAGTCATCATGGAGGGCTTTGGTTTTAATAGTCTGATGGAAAAATTAGGTGTGGAGCGCCGGGTCATTGCTGCAGGTGAGAACAAAGGCATGATGGATCCCTACACTAAACAAAATCCGAAGCATCGTGAATCTTTGCAGCAGATGATTAATACGATTCATCAGCAATTTATTCAGGTCGTTAAAGATGGTCGTGGAGAACGGCTAAAAAATGATCCTGACTTATTCACTGGAATGGTGTGGAACGGTGCTAAGAGTATAGAAGTGGGTTTAACTGATGAATTAGGATCTGTCGATTATGTGGCTAGAGAAGTCTTTAAACAGCCTGATCTCATTGATTATTCTGAGACGGACAATATTGCAGAACGTTTTGCCAAAAAAATTGGAGCTAGTATTGGAGGCTCTTTTGCGCAGACCATTGGGCACTATAGCTTGCACTAAAACATTACTTTTTAGTTGTGGTATTAGCCAGAATTAAAAATACAGCGGGTCTACTCGCAAAGTTTGCGAGTGGTCCTTCTTTAAATTGAGGTGACGCTGAAAGTGTTTTTCGCCAGTGGTTCACCTGCAGGCTCATAATAATTTGTGAAGGCAGGCTTAGGTCGCAAGCACAACAGAGTTGGGTATTGGTTTGAAAATATTCAAGGCAATCGCTCAGCATACCTGGATTTCGGTAGGGTGTTTCTATCCAGAGTTGAGTCTGATTATTTTTTCTTGATTCGTTCTCTAACTCTTTTAGTGCCTTCATACGATCTGGGGCTTTGATAGGCAGGTAACCCTGAAATTTAAAACATTGCCCATTCATCCCGCTCCCCATGAGTGCGAGCATTAAAGAGTTGGGGCCGGTCAAAGGTGCAACATGAGCTTGCATCATATGGGCGGCTAGGACAATTTCACTTCCTGGATCAGCAACTGCTGGAAGACCTGCTTCAGAAATAAGTCCAATATCGTGACCATCTAGTAATGGGCGGAGTAGGTCGCTTGGGTTCACGCTCGATTTAGATCCTCGCCATTCACTCATATGAAGTTCTTGTAAAGGGATGACCAGGGGATGATAAGAATCAACAGCCTTCAAAAAAGCCCGAGCTGTTTTAGCATTTTCTACAATCCAATATTTAATTTGACTTGATTGCCTTAAAACTTCAGTTGGGATCACCCAAGGAAGCTGTGATGGTCGATCTAGGTCACCTAAGGTGTTTGGAATTAAAAATAAGGTTCCTAGGCGTGGCATGATTAATTGGGGGCTGGAATGATAAAACCAGAATCGCGAAGTAGGCCAGATAATGCAATCAGTGGTAGGCCGATCAGAGCTGTCGGGTCAGTGCTTTCAATACTACTTAATAAACTAATACCCAGGCCTTCTGATTTTGCGCTACCGGCACAATCATACGGTTGCTCAGTGAGCAGGTAAGACTCTAAAACGTCATCTGGAAGATCTCTGAACTGCACTTTTGTATCAACACTCATAAAGTGTGTCATTTTACGAGATACATTCATTAAGCAAAGACCTGTGCGAAAAATGACAACTTCACCTCGCATGAGTTGTAATTGGGCCATAGCATTTTCGTGTGTCAGAGGTTTGCCAATAGCTGCACCGCGAAAGTCAGCCACTTGATCGGATCCAATCACCCACGCTTGGGGATGAGTGTTTGCAATTTTCTTTGCCTTAGCGATGGATAGTCGCTTGACCAATTCCTCGGGGGTTTCTCTGGGTAATGCGGTTTCATCAATATCTGGCGGGTGGCTTGCAAAAGGAATTTTTAGGCGTTCGAGTAGCTCACGACGATAGCGTGAAGTCGAAGCTAGAATTAAAGGTTCTTGTAAACTCATGGGTAGCTCAGTTAGACTAATTAATATGAATCGTAAACAAATTTCTCCAAAAACGCTTAACCCATCTCCGACATCTTTAAATAAAGTCAATTTAGATGGTGATCAAGTCTATTTTGGTGAGGGTTATTTACCATGGAGTATATTCCCTCGCTTGATTGCGGAATACACTTTTACCTCTGAAAATTTAGAAAATAAACAAGCCGTATTTTGGAAACTTGAAACTTGGGTTGATTTACCGCCCGCAATCGCTGAAGAGTTGAGAATGAAATTAAGCATTTTTGCTAAGATTCCAGTGATTTGTCAGAGGTGTATGCAGGTTTATTTAGAGCCCTTAGAGATTAATTCTCAATTTGTCTTTTTTGATTCACTCGAACAAGTGGAGGATTTTCCTTTAGACAATGATGTTGAGGATTCATTATTGAAAAACCCTGAATTTAATGTTCTTGACCTCATTGAAGAAGAAATACTATTAGCTTGCCCTTGGATACCAAAGCACCCGGATGGAGAGTGTGAGATCATTCATAGAAACTTGCCTGATCATCAAGAGATTTTAAAAAAAGATGTTAATTTTGAAGAGGTTAAGTCTCAAAGTGGTAAACCAAACCCCTTTGCTAGTTTGAAAAAGCTAAAACTCAATTCTTAGTAAGATTGACCGCAATATAGGCTTTTTTCTAAAGAATTATGATAGAATACTGCTTTGCTTAAAAAAATAAGCGTAGGAGTTTAATATGGCCGTCCAACAAAACAAAAAATCCCCTTCAAAGCGTGGCATGCATCGTGCTCACGATTTCTTGCAGAGCCCTTCTTTGGCTATTGAGCCAACGACTGGTGAAGCTCATTTACGTCACCATATTAGCCCGACTGGTTACTATCGTGGTCGTAAAGTAATTAAAACGAAAAACGATTAATTTCTACTCTTTACTAAAGAACCATCGCTTGATGAGTTCTTATAGAAAAATCCCTCACGTTTACCCTTATATTAAAAAGCGACATTATCAAACGTCGCTTTTTTCGTTTAATATTCTGACATGACTGTTACTATTTCAGTAGATGCCATGGGTGGTGATCATGGTCTGCCTGTGACTATACCTGCCACACTTAATATCTTAAGAGACTATTCGGACTGTAACGTTCGATTAGTCGGTATTCCTGATCAGATTGAACAGTTCTTAAAAAAAATCCCGAGTGATTATCGAAATAGGATCACGATTGTTGCTGCAACTGAAGTCGTTGCGATGGATGATCCCATAGAAATTTCCTTACGTAAGAAAAAAGATTCTTCAATGCGTATAGCTATTGAACAAGTTAAATCAGGTTTAGCTGATGTGGCTGTTTCTGCTGGTAACACGGGTGCGCTGATGGCGATTTCTCGCTACGTACTTAAAACGATGGAAGGTATTGATCGTCCAGCAATTGCTGCGCAGATGCCCAATGAAAAAGGTGAGGGTACGACGATTCTTGATTTAGGAGCGAATTCAGATTGTGAGGCGTCGCATCTTCTTCAATTTGCGCTGATGGCAGACGTTATGGTTCGGGTCATTGATGGGAAAGAAAATCCTTCGATTGGGTTACTCAACATTGGTGAAGAAGTCATTAAAGGTAATGAAACAGTTAAACAAGCAGGTGAATTATTAAGAGCCAGTAAACTTAATTTTTATGGCAATGTAGAAGGTAATGATATTTTTAAGGGCACGACTGACATTGTGGTTTGCGATGGCTTTGTAGGAAATGTCGCATTAAAAACGAGTGAAGGTTTGGCTAGCATGATTTCGGGGATGATTAAGCAAGAATTTAATCGTTCTATATTTACCAAGTTGTTGGCTTTTTTTGCATTACCTATTTTGCTTAGATTCCGAAAAAGAGTAGACCACCGCCAATATAATGGTGCTGTTTTATTGGGGTTAAAAGGACTCGTATTGAAAAGTCATGGATCAGCTGATAGGCATGCTTTTTATATTGCGATGACAAAAGCATATGAAGCGGCAAAGAATAATATGGTGAGTCGGATTGCTGAGGCATTTGGAGTTAGTCAGCAATCTTCGTTAGAGTCTGTAGTCTCTACACCGACAAATATGAAGGAAGCGGTATGACACGATTTGCATCAATTTTAGGAACTGGAAGTTATCTTCCAAGTCGGAGAATTGATAACGAAGCCTTGGCAGAGAGTTTATTAAAGTCAGGCGTTGAGACAAGTGATGAGTGGATTTTTACGCGCAGTGGTATTCGTGCGCGGCATTTTGCTGAAGAAGGTCAGTTAACAAGTGACTTGGCGCTTATGGCTGCTCAAGAAGCTTTAAAAGATGCCGGAAAAACCGTTGAGCAAATTGATCTCATTATTCTGGCAACTTCGACTCCAGATAATTTAGGTGGCTTTCCAAGTACAGCTTGTGTTGTTCAAGAAAAACTTGGGATTAAAACAGATTGTGGCGCGTTTGATGTTCAGGCAGTTTGTGCGGGGTTTGCTTATTCTGTGCATTTAGCGAACGCTCTCATTCGAAGTGGGGCGCATGACAATATTCTTATCATTGGCGCAGAAACTTTTTCTAGAATTCTTAATTTTCAAGACAGGACCACTTGTGTTCTATTTGGAGATGGTGCTGGGGCTGTTGTGTTGGGAGTGAGTGATCAGCCAGGGATATTGTCTACGGCTGTTCATTCTGACGGAACCTATAAAGATATCTTATGTATACCCGGACGAGTTCATCAGGGAGCCATTGAAGGTTCTGCATTCTTAACGATGGATGGTCCAGCAGTATTTAAATTAGCAGTAAAAGTTCTTGAGCAAGTAGCCACAGAGGTACTTGGTAAAGCAGGTTTGCAAGCTAAAGATATTGACTGGTTAGTTCCCCATCAAGCTAATATCCGAATTATGGAAGGAACTGTCAAAAAATTAGGTATTTCTTTAGACCAATTAATTGTGACTGTAACTGAACATGGTAATACATCAGCTGCTTCTATTCCGCTTGCTTTGGATGTTGGTATTAAATCTGGCAAGATCAAGCGTGGCCAAAATCTATTGATTGAAGGTGTTGGTGGAGGGTTATCTTGGGGTGCTGCTGTAATACGCTATTAACCCATAGAGATTAGTCACTTATTACATTAAATTTCAAAGTACATCATGATGAATTCTAAATTAGCATTTGTTTTTCCAGGACAAGGTTCCCAAACTGTAGGAATGTTAGATTCCTTTAATCAGAATTCTGTAGTGCAAGAGACTTTAAATCAAGCATCTCTAGCTTTGGGATTAGATGTAAACAAAATGATTCACGAAGGGCCGGCCGAGACGTTGGCGTTAACGCAAAATACGCAACCCGTGATGTTAACTGCAGCGATTGCATGTTACCGTGCGTGGATTGCAGCTGGAGGAGCAACACCAGAAATTCTTGCTGGTCATAGTTTGGGGGAGTACACCGCTTACGTCGCGGCGCAGGCTCTTGATTTTACGCAAGCACTACCCTTGGTCAGTTACAGAGCTAAAGTGATGCAAGAAGCAGTCCCTGTAGGTGAAGGAAGTATGGCTGCGATTGTTGGATTGTCAGATGAAGCAGTCAGAGAGTCTTGTTCACAAGCGCATCAAGTTACAGGCAGAATAGTTGAAGCGGTGAATTTTAATGCGCCGAGTCAGGTTGTGATTGCGGGATACAAAGATGCTGTAGATAAAGCATGTGAATTAGCAAAGGCTAGTGGCGCCAAAATGGCGATTCTTTTGCCTGTCTCTTCCCCATTTCATAGTTCACTATTAAAACCTGCGGCATTACAATTGGAAGAATACTTATCGCAAGTTTCTTTTGCGGTTCCTCAAAAAACTGTTGTGAACAATGTTGATGTTTCGGTACTCACTGATCCGGATAAAATAAAAGACTCTCTTGTACGGCAGGCTTATCATCCAGTGAGGTGGGTTGAGGTGATTCAATGGATGGCAGCACAAGGAGTGACTCATGTTGTGGAATGTGGTCCTGGTAAAGTACTTGCAGGGATGGTCAAGCGCATTGATAAAAATATTCATATATTTGGAATCTCTAGTCCTGAGACAATTGATTCAGTTTTAACTCAAATTAACTCCTAAATTTTATAAACATATGACTCAACATTCTCTAGAAGGTCAAATTGCAATCGTTACTGGTGCATCTCGAGGTATAGGTCAGTCCATTGCGAAAAATCTCTCACAACATGGGGCGATTGTCATTGGAACTGCGACATCTGAAGAGGGTGCTGCGAAAATTACTGAATATTTGCATAGCTCGGGTGGAAAAGGGATGGTTTTAAATGTAAACACGCCCAATGCTTGCGAAGAAGTCATTGAAAACATAGTAAAAAATTACGGAACTTTGAATATTCTTGTTAACAATGCAGGAATTACTGAAGACCAATTAGCGATGCGGATGAAAGATAGTGAGTGGGACGCCGTGATTGCAACCAACTTAAGTTCGGTTTTTAGGCTGAGTCGCGCAGTTCTTCGGCCGATGATGAAGGCTAAAGGAGGACGTATCATTAATGTGACTTCTATTGTGGGGCACATGGGAAATCCCGGACAAGTCAATTATGCCGCTGCAAAAGCCGGTGTGGCCGGTATGACTCGTTCATTAGCTAGGGAAATAGGTAGTCGGCAGATTACCGTGAATTGCGTCGCTCCGGGCTTTATAGACACCGATATGACCCGTGGTTTGAGTGAGGAGCAGCAAAATGCGCTCAAAGTGAACATTCCTTTAGGTCGGCTTGGATTACCTGAAGATGTAGCAAATGCAGTTAGTTTTTTAGCATCACCATTGGCGGGATATATTACTGGCACTACAATACATGTTAATGGTGGGTTATATCTTGCTTAAATATATTTTTTATTTTCGTGATGCTGATAAAATACTCTAAACTTTTTACAACAACCCCTGGGGGAATTTATGGACAACATTGAACAACGCGTTAAGAAAATTGTCGCCGAGCAGTTAGGCGTAGCAGAAGAAGAAGTTAAAAATGACTCTTCTTTTGTTAACGACCTAGGCGCCGATTCGCTTGATACCGTTGAATTGGTTATGGCTTTGGAAGATGAATTTAGTATTGAGATTCCTGACGAAGAGGCAGAGAAGATCACTACAGTTCAGTTGGCAATTGATTTTGCAAAATCGAAAGCACAAGGCTAAAACTCGTGTCCTACGCAAATAGCCGACGCCGCGTTGTAATAACCGGTCTTGGCTTAGTTAGTCCAGTTGGTAATCAAGTATCAACTGCCTGGGAAAATCTCATAGCGGGTAGAAGTGGCATTGCCACTATTACTAAATTTGACTCTAGCAACCTATCAGTTCATTTTGCTGGGGAAGTCAAAGGCTTTTCAATTGAAGACTATGTGTCAGCTAAAGAAGCTCGGCATATGGACAGCTTTATTCATTTTGGGATAGCTGCGGGTACCCAAGCTTTTCGAGATAGTGGATTAGTAGTTACTGAAGAAAATGCCGAGAGGATTGGCGTTTTAGTAGGGTCAGGAATTGGCGGCTTGCCAATGATTGAAGAAACACATTCTGATCTTCTTGAAAAAGGTGCTCGTAGAATTTCTCCATTTTTTGTACCGGGATCAATTATTAATATGATCTCTGGGCATTTGAGTATTTTGCATAATCTCAAAGGGCCGAACTTAAGTGCGGTGACTGCTTGTACGACGGGTCTTCACAGTATTGGGTTAGCTGCTCGTTTGATTCAATATGGCGATGCAGAAGTCATGATTGCGGGTGGTGCAGAGTCGACTATTTCGCCACTTGGTATTGGTGGATTTGCTGCTGCAAGAGCGTTATCAACAAGAAATGATGATCCTGCAACATCTTCTAGACCATGGGATAAGGACCGAGATGGTTTTGTTCTAGGTGAGGGGGGTGGCATAATGGTTCTGGAAGAGTATGAGCACGCCAAAGCACGCGGTGCAAGAATTTATGCGGAATTAATTGGTTTTGGGATGAGTGGTGATGCTTATCATATGACTGCTCCGAATATGGATGGACCTCGCAGGTGTATGTTGAATGCAATAAAGGATGGCGGCGTCAATTTAGATGAAGTTAATTACGTCAACGCTCACGGCACGTCTACCCTGTTAGGGGATAAAAACGAAACGGATGCAATTAAGGCAGCATTGGGTGAGCATTCTAAAAAAATTATTGTGAATTCGACTAAATCCATGACTGGGCACTTACTCGGTGGAGCTGGGGGATTGGAGGCAGTATTTACAGTTTTAGCATTGCATCACCAAATATCTCCGCCGACGATTAATATATTTAATCAAGACCCCGAATGTGACTTAGATTACTGCGCAAATACCGCAAGGGATGCAAAAATTGATATCGCAGTAAAAAATAACTTTGGATTTGGTGGCACAAACGGCACATTAGTGTTTAAAAAAATATAATAGTATTTAAATCCATAAAATAATTTTTAGGTGAATTTGAATATATGAAGTATGACTTCAAAACTGGTAATTTTTTAAAGATACTATTTTTAGTAGGATTTCTATTTTCTTTAGATATTCCTCAAATAGCTATTGCTGCAGAAGGAGACTCACCTTCTTCGCAATCTTCTGTTGGTAGAAGAGCTTACCCAGACTTTGCTGATCTGGTTGAGAAGACGAGTCCAGCGGTAGTTAATATTCGCACGACAGAAAAAATACAATTACAGCAGCAACAGTTACCTCCTAATTTTTCACCTCAAGATCAGGCTGAATTTTTTAGAAGATTTTTTGGTATTCCATTGCCTAATTTTCCTCAGCCCCAGGTTCCGCAGCAACCACAGCAAAAGGCTCCTAAGGCACAAACTCCACAAGATCAAGAGCAGGTCAAAGGGACTGGATCTGGTTTTATTATTGATACAAATGGATATATCCTGACAAATGCCCACGTCGTGGATGGGGCTACAACAATTTACGTGACCCTCACAGACAAAAGAGAGTTTAAAGCGAAATTAATTGGCTCAGATTTAAAATCTGACATTGCCCTCGTTAAGATAGAGGCAAGTAATTTGCAAAAATTACCTATTGGAGAATCCTCTAAAATTCGAGTTGGTGAGTGGGTTTTAGCCATAGGTTCTCCTTTTGGACTAGAAAATACCGTCAGTGCAGGTATTATCTCGGCTAAGGGGCGCGACCTCAACGATAACATTACGCCTTTTATCCAGACGGATGTAGCGATTAATCCGGGTAATTCTGGTGGTCCCTTGATTAATATGAAGGGGGAGGCGATTGGGATCAATTCTCAAATTTTTAGTAAATCCGGTGGGTACATGGGAATTGCCTTTGCGATCCCTATGGATGAAGCAATGCATGTTGCTGATCAACTCAAGGCGAACGGAAAGATCTCTCGGGGGCGTATTGGCGTCAATATTGGAGACGTGACCAAAGAACAAGCTGAAGCCGCTGGTTTGACAGGACGTCGTGGTGTTCGAGTAGGTGCTGTTGAACCAGGGTTTCCTGCAGCCCTTGCTGGCATTGAAGCTGGTGACATTATTTTGAAAATAAACGATAAGGACGTAGAGCGGGCTCAGGATTTATCACGAGCCGTCAGTGAAGTTAAACCTGGTAATAAAGTCAAATTACAAATTTGGCGCAAGGGAGCTCTTCGAGAAATGTCTGTGACTGTCGTGGATGTAGATGCTGCGCGGCGTACATAGTCTTTCTGAACAAGTACAATAGTAGTAGACGTCTTTTTGCAGCGCAATATGATGTTGCGTTGTAGCAAGTCGTTTTAAGGAAACCATGAAACACATTCGAAATTTTTCCATTATTGCCCATATTGATCATGGGAAATCGACTCTGGCTGACCGTATTATTCAGTTATGTGGTGGTTTAACAGAGCGAGAAATGGAAGCGCAAGTCCTTGATTCTATGGATATAGAAAAAGAGCGCGGCATTACAATTAAAGCGCAAACAGCGGCTTTAAGTTACAAAGCACGAGACGGACAAATTTATAACCTCAATCTGATTGACACACCGGGACACGTGGATTTTTCATATGAAGTCAGTCGTTCCTTGTCAGCCTGTGAAGGTGCTTTACTGGTAGTTGATGCTAGTCAGGGGGTTGAAGCCCAAACGGTAGCCAACTGTTATACCGCTTTAGATTTAGGGGTAGAAGTCGTTCCCGTGCTTAATAAGATTGATTTACCTCAGGCCGATCCTGACAAAGCAAAGCAAGAAATTGAAGATGTCATTGGTATCGATGCAACTGATGCGGTCACTTGTTCTGCTAAAACGGGCCTAGGCGTGGAAGATGTTTTAGAGCGTTTAATTACTTCTGTACCAGCTCCTGAAGGGGATCCAAAGTCACCACTCCAAGCATTACTGGTTGATTCTTGGTTTGATAACTATGTTGGTGTGGTGATGCTTGTGCGTGTTAAAAATGGCACTCTCAAGCCCAAAGATAAAATATTACTCATGGCCAATGGTTCTACGCATTTAGTAGAGCATGTGGGTGTCTTCACACCCAAATCATTAGACCGCCCTGAGCTTAGTGCTGGGCAAGTAGGTTTTATCATTGCTGGGATTAAAGAGTTAAAGGCAGCAAAAGTTGGGGATACCATTACTCATGCTCCTAGTCAGCAAGGAAGACCTTCTGCAACCGAGCCTTTGCCAGGCTTTAAAGAGGTTCAACCCCAAGTGTTTGCGGGCTTATATCCAGTTGAATCTAATCAATATGAGGCCTTACGGGAGTCCTTAGAAAAACTTAAACTCAATGATGCTGCACTCATGTATGAACCTGAGGTTTCACAAGCATTAGGCTTTGGATTTCGGTGCGGATTTTTAGGTCTTTTGCACATGGAAATCGTTCAAGAGCGCCTTGAGCGCGAGTTTGATATGGACTTGATTACAACCGCACCGACGGTTGTTTATAAAGTAGAGCAGAGCGATGGTACAGTCCTGACGGTTGATAATCCATCAAAGATGCCAGAGCCCAGTAAAATTGCAAGTATCTTAGAGCCGATTGTGACAGTTAATTTATATATGCCGCAGGATTATGTCGGTTCAGTGATTACATTATGTACAGGTAAGCGAGGGGTTCAACTCAACATGCAGTATTTAGGTCGTCAGGTTCAGTTGACTTATGAGCTTCCCATGGCAGAAATTGTGATGGACTTTTTTGATCGTCTCAAGTCGATCTCTAAAGGATATGCGTCGATGGACTATGAGTTCAAAGAGTACCGGCCTGCAGACGTTGTAAAGGTAGATATTTTAATTAATGGCGACAAAGTGGATGCCTTATCGATTATTGTTCACCGAAGTAATAGTCAATATCGTGGACGAGAAGTTGTCGCTAAAATGCGTGAGATTATTCCACGGCAGATGTTTGATGTAGCAATACAAGCAGCAATTGGGAGTGGCATTATTGCGCGTGAAAACGTTAAGGCTCTTAGAAAAAATGTGCTTGCAAAATGTTATGGCGGAGATATTTCACGAAAACGGAAGTTATTAGAGAAACAGAAAGCGGGTAAAAAGAGAATGAAGCAAGTAGGCAATGTTGAAATTCCTCAAGAAGCATTTTTAGCAATTCTTCAGGTGGAGGACAAATGAGTACTTGGGCTTTGATTGGGCAACAGTTTGCCAAAATTCTCCTTATTTTATTTATTGTTACTGGCATTATGTGGGTTATCGATAAGAAATATTTTGCAAAGCAGCGACAAGCTGCTGGTATTAATAAAAAATCGATTTGGTTAGAATTTACGGCTGATCTTTTTCCTGTGATTGCATTTATTTTTGTGATGCGTTCATTTCTTTTTGAGCCTTTTAAAATTCCTTCAGGATCAATGATTCCAACCTTGCAGATTGGTGATTTTATTCTGGTCAATAAATTTGCTTATGGGATAAGGTTTCCGGTTTTTAATAAAAAGCTTGTTGAGATTGGAACCCCACAGCGTGGTGATGTCGTAGTATTTCGATATCCGCGGGATGAGTCGGTTGATTACATCAAACGTGTGGTTGGTGTGCCAGGAGATTTAATTGAGTACAAAAATAAACGATTGACGATTAATGGTTTGCCATTTAACTATGAGCAAATTGCATTAATTCCCGAAACGGGAAAAGAGTCACAACCTAGTTATATGCAGAATCTTGCACCTATCCATCTAAATGAAAGTTATCCAAAGAGTTTAGGTGGTGTCACACACACCATTGAGAATGATCCTTCACGTCCTTCGGGGATTATTCCAGAGTCTTTCCCGATGTCTGAAAATTGTAGTTATAACTTCTTAGGATTTACCTGCAAGGTGCCCGAAGGAAAATATTTCATGATGGGCGATAACCGTGATAACAGTCTTGACTCAAGATACTGGGGCTTTGTTCCTGATAATAATTTAGTTGGAAAAGCTATTTATGTTTGGATGAATCTAAGTGATTTAGGCCGCATTGGTGGTTTTAAATAATACGGAATTTTAGTTTATGAATGCTCGAATAACGATTGATACAACTTTGCTGCAAGAGCGGTTGGGATATCGTTTTCAAAAAAACGAGCTTCTGATGCAGGCTTTAACGCACCGTAGTCATGGTAAGAAAAATAATGAACGCCTTGAGTTTTTGGGTGACTCTATTTTAAATTGTATCGTTGCTGAAATTCTTTTTGAAAAGTTTAATCACTTAGATGAAGGTGATTTATCTCGGGTACGCGCCAACCTAGTCAAGCAACAAGCTTTATATGAAATCGCTCAAAGTTTATCCTTGTCTGACTATTTAAGACTGGGTGAAGGTGAATTGAAGAGTGGCGGTTTTAGACGTCCTTCTATTTTGGCAGATACATTAGAAGCATTGATTGCTGCCATTTTTATAGAATCAGGATTTCTATCAGTCAGAAGTGTACTGCGTAAGTTATATTCACAAATTCTGGAAAACGTTGATCCCAAGACGCTGGGTAAAGACGACAAAACTTTATTACAAGAATATCTTCAGGGTCACCAATTACCCTTACCTATTTATAACGTGACAGCCACGACGGGTGTTGCACATAATCAACAGTTTGAAGTGGAGTGCACAGTCCCTAGTTTAAATATTAAAGTCTCAGGTACTGGGGCGAGTCGAAGAGCTGGGGAGCAATCTGCCGCAAAGCAAGCTTTGATTGCTGCACAAAAAGCGTTGCCACAAACTGAAGGAAAACTGAGTAAAAAATCAACAGCTCGCAAGAAAAAAAGCGCACTTGAGCCCAGTGCGGGCGATGAGCAACTTAATCTCACCTTAAAGGCTTAACATGAACTATCGATGTGGTTCGATTGCCTTAGTTGGACGGCCAAATGTGGGTAAATCAACCTTACTCAATGCACTAGTGGGGCAAAAAATAAGTATTACCTCACGTAAGGCACAAACAACGCGCCACCGTATTGCTGGAATTAATACGACAGATGCTGCGCAATTTATTTTTTTAGATACTCCGGGGTTTCAGACCCAGTTTGTGAGTACCTTGAATAAATCATTAAACCGAACTGTCACTAACACCTTGGGTGACGTCGATGTGATATGTCTTGTGATTGAAGCGGGAAATTTTTCCGCTCCAGATGCACAAGTATTAGAAATGCTAAAGGGTGATATCCCGGTTATTTTAGTTGCAAACAAGTTAGATAGTTTTGCTCAGGGGAGTGACTCTCCTGCCGATAGAGATTATCGCTTACTCGAATTTTTGAGAGATATGGCGCATAAATTTGAGTTTGCTGAAATTGTTCCTATGACAGCTAAACATCCAGATGATGTTAAACGTTTGATGGTGACGATCGAAGGCTACTTACCAGAGCGTCCTGCGATATATGACGCCGACACATTGACAGATCGAAGTGAGCGTTTTTTAGCGGCAGAAATATTACGTGAAAAGGTATTTCGTCACACAGGTGCTGAATTACCATATGCAAGTAGTGTTGTTATAGATCAATTCTCTATGGACGGTAAGATGCGCAGAATTGCTGCCACAATCTTAGTCGATAGAGATAGCCATAAACCGATGGTGATTGGTGAGAAAGGTGAGCGCTTAAAAAGAATTTCGACAGAGGCACGCATTGATATGGAAAGACTATTTGACGGTAAGGTGTTTTTAGAAACTTGGGTTAAGGTCAAGCGTGGTTGGGCAGATGATCAAGCGGCATTGCGAGAGCAGGGCTTGGAGTAAGCCATGCGTGTGGCAAATGAACCTGCCTTTGTACTGCATTCAATTCCATACAAAGAAACTAGCCTGATTCTCGATGTATTCACTAGAGATTATGGGCGGGTTGCACTTATTGCTAAAGGAGCAAAGCGTCCTAATTCAGCCCTAAGGCCTGTTCTACAATGTTTTCAGCCGCTGCTTGTGCATTGGACGGGTCGCACAGAACTAATGACCCTGACTAAGTCAGAATGGGTTGGTGGGACCGTACCATTAGTGGGGGATGCTTTACTATGTGGGTTTTATATGAATGAGTTGATCGTTAAATTTTTAGCTAAAGAAGACGCTCATGAATCCTTATTTGACTACTATGACGAAACAATTTATCAATTGTCTCTAGAAAAAGGCTCATTTGAGAAAATTTTAAGGCCTTTTGAAGTTAGGCTTCTTCAAGAGTCAGGATACTGTGCACCCTTAGATGTCTGTCAAGAAAGTCATGGTCGAGTTCTCTCTGACCAGGAATATGTCTATCAACCGGAGAAGGGTGTTCGACCTAAGCAAGATGGCGATCCCGCCCATTGGCCAATTCTTAAGGGACAATACTTGCAAGATCTTGCAAACGGAAGTTTTGATGACCCACAAACCCTGAGTATGAGTAAACTATTGATGCGGTTTTTACTTAGCATACACTTACAAGATCAGGTGATGACGACGCGACAAATATTGATTGATTTAAAGAAAATATAGACTCTTATGAATACGGCCCATCAACAAGATCTTTTACGCCTTGATTTAGGTGTGAATATTGATCACGTGGCTACTTTGCGAAATGTCAGGGGTACCTCTTACCCAGATCCGATTAAGGCAGCTTTAGAAGCTGAGGATGCTGGTGCAGACTTAATTACTCTGCACTTAAGAGAAGATCGTAGGCATATTAAAGACCAAGACTTATATCTACTTAGGCCGCAACTCAAAACAAGAATGAACCTTGAATGTGCCATTACTGATGAAATGATTCGTATTGCTTGCGATGTGAAGCCTCATGACGTATGTCTTGTCCCTGAAAAACGTCAGGAATTAACGACTGAGGGTGGCCTAGATGTTCAGGGGCAGTATGCGCAAGTTGAGTTATCGGTTAAAACATTGCATGACGCGGGAATTACCGTATCTTTGTTTATTGATCCTGATTTTCAGGTTCTTGATTTAGCTGCTAAATTGGGTGTTAAAGTGGTGGAGCTTCATACTGGAAGATACGCAGATACTCAGGGGAGTGCTCAGATATTAGAGCTCGCGCGGATTGTAAGCGCTGCAAAATACGGTGCATCCCTCGGTTTGAAAATCAATGCGGGGCATGGACTTAATGAGAGTAATGTGACTCCAATTGCTCAGATTAATGATATATCCGAACTCAATATTGGTCATGCTTTGGTTGCACAAGCAGTCTTTAAAGGTTGGCGTAATGCCATTCAAGATATGAGGACCTTGATGAACTGTGCGCGCCTTCAAAAAGTTTAAAGGTAGAAAATGCTCATTGGAATAGGGAATGACTTACTTGCGATACATAGGATGAAAGCAACCTATGAACGAACGGATGGGCGGATTGCACATCGAATTTTAGGCCCTGAAGAATTAGTTGTTTTTGAATCTCGACTCGCTAGAAATTCTTCTCGAGGGATGGCTTACTTAAGTACGCGCTTTGCTGCCAAAGAGGCATTCTCAAAAGCAATAGGACTTGGAATGAGAATGCCAATGTATTGGCGGGGTGTAGAAATTCTCAATCATTTAAGTGGTGAGCCTTATCTTAAATATCATGAACCTTTACTCAGTTGGATGCAAAAGAAGGCCTGGTCTGGAAAGGTAACACTTACGGATGAGCAAGAAATGGTGAGTGCTTGTGTCATTGTGACGCAGATAGGAAATGGGCTAAATGAATTAAGTGGGTTGTAGTTTTATATTAATTTATTAGAATCAAAGTTATTTAATGGATAGAAAGTTTTTATGAGAAGAAAAAACTACTTGCCAGGACCTGTAGTTCTTGATGTTACAGGCCTTGTTCTAGATGAAGAGGATAAAAAACGAATTGCTCATCCATTAACAGGAGGAGTTATTCTGTTTAGTAGAAACTTTCAAGATCGCGCACAACTCACAGCGCTCACATCAGCCATTAAGGATGTTAGAGAAGATGTTCTGATTTGTATTGATCATGAAGGTGGTCGAGTTCAGCGGTGTAAAACGGATGGGTTTACTCATTTGCCAGCAATGCAGCGTCTAGGACTCATTTGGATGGGTAAACAGTTGCCGGCTGATAAATATTCTCCTGCAGATAAAGCTCTGATGGCTATGAAGGCAGCAACAGCTGTTGGATATGTTCTTGCAAGTGAGCTTCGCACCTGCGGCGTTGACTTTAGTTTTACTCCAGTCTTAGATTTAGATTATGGCCACAGTGATGTGATTGGCAATCGGGCTTTTTCGCATGAAAATGCAATTACGACAGTGCTAGCAAAGAGCTTAAACCATGGGTTACTCCAAGCGGGTATGAGGAATTGTGGCAAGCATTTCCCAGGGCATGGCTGGGCAGCAGCAGACTCTCACGTGGCTTTGCCAGTAGATGATAGGTCGTTAGAAGCGATCTTAAAAAATGATGCTAAACCTTATAGAGATTTAGGGATGTCACTTGATTCTGTAATGCCTGCGCATGTGGTTTATTCCCAGGTTGATAAGTTTCCGGCGGGGTTTTCTAAGGTATGGTTGCAAGATATCTTAAGAAGGCAGTTGGAATTTACGGGGGTTATTTTTAGTGACGATTTATCGATGGCTGGAGCAACAGCTTTTGGAGATGTTGTTAAGGGGGCAAACCTAGCGCTTCGGGCGGGTTGTGATGCTATTCTTATTTGTAATCGTCCTGATCTTGCCGATCAGTTACTCGAAAAATTACAAATCAATCAGAAGGCTTTTAGTGTTTCACAGGAAAGATTAAAAAGACTATTCCCGCAGGGTAATCCTCTTAGTTGGAAAGAATTGCAAATGGAGGCGCAGTATAGTGAAGCCAAAATGCTTTTGCAGAATATGGGACTCATCTCAATCGATTAACCCTTTACGGGATCAATAACTAGTTAATGAATAAAAAAATCTATCGATGACTTGGCCTCTTTGCCAAGTCATGATGAGATATTAAAGCTTAGTTAGCGCGACTGCGGTATTCGCCGGTGCGTGTATCAATTTCAATTTTGTCACCGGTGTCACAAAATAATGGAACTTGGATTTCGTAACCCGTTTCGAGGCGGCCAATTTTCATCACTTTACCTGAGCTTGTATCTCCTTTAACTGCTGGTTCTGTGTATTCGATTTGGCGAACAATAATCGTTGGTAGTTCAACAGAAAGTGCTTTGCCTTCATAAAAGACAACTTCAACGACCATACCATCTTGAAGATAGTTAAGAGCATCTCCCATATTCTCTTTTTCAACTTCATACTGATTAAAATCGGCGTCCATAAACGCATACATTGGATCAGCAAAGTAAGAGTAGGTGCATTCTTTTTTCTCCAGGACGACGATATCAAACTTATCATCCGCTTTATAAATTCCTTCGTTAGGGGCGTCAGTCAATAAATTTTTAAACTTCATTTTGACGACAGCAGAGTTACGGCCTGAGCGGTTATATTCCGCACGTTGTACAACCATTGGTTCGTTATTAATCATAACGACGTTGCCAACACGAACTTCTTGAGCTACTTTCATGGGTATTATTCCTGAAACGATAAAAAGAAGATTTTAACTTGTTTTTTGTTGTTCTTGAATGAACTCGAGTAGTTCTGTTACTAAATCACCATTTTTATGAAGAATTTTGAGAAAATTGAGCCACTCTTGAGCGTGGGTTGTCATTTCATCTAAATTCTTCCACCACAAGGAGATTTTCTCCCCATGCATCGCATTTTGAACTGCACCTGTGACGCTATGGCTACTATTGGCGGTATAAATATTTAGAAAGGCGTTGAGTTTATCAATGTGTACAAGATCTTCTTGGGGGTAGATATGCCAAATGAATGGTTTTCCAGCCCACTGCGCTCTTACAAAAGAATCCTCACCTCTAACAACGTTTAAGTCACTTTGGGCTAATAGCCAATCAAAATCATTTTGAGATACAAAAGGAAGATTGATGTACTGATGGGCTTCGTTCTTTGATGGGGAGAGTTCTGCCCAATTATGGACTGCTGCTTGAGCTTGCCCTGAGCAAATGAGTAAATCCAGAGGTTCTTTTAAAGTGTAGAGTCCATCGAGTAATGAAGCGAGTGGTACTTGGTTATAGCTAAAAATCAGTACTCGTTTAATACCTGGCCGTAAGTTTTGCCAGGCACTTTCTAGAGCTATGGGGATCTTGGGGGAATTGTGCATATGAGTTAAGTCACCCTGAATCAGTTTTCCTGTTTGCTCTGTAAAGCCGGGGAAAAAGTAGCTCTTCTTAGAAATTCCGTTTTGTGTGGGTAGGGAAGATATTTTATGGTGTGATGCGGTCCAGGGTTCGCTCGAAAGATACTCTAAGTTGATCACTGGAATATTAGGGTGTTTTGCGATATGTTTTTCGTAGCGTGTGGGTAGAGTGCAACTAAAACAAGCAATAACAGCTTCTGGAATATCGCTGTTTGAATTTGAAGGCAGATCATCGTCTGAAGGAAGACATTCCTGCCAGGTCACAATCTCAATGTTTAAGATCTTTGCAATGGCAGATGCCTGTCCAGGACCTCCAGATAGATCATCTAGTAACTTCTGTTCATTACAGATAAGTCGAATAAAATAGGGAGATGGTGGATTAGAAAGAGATGCGATACTTTTAACAAGTCGCCAAGCAAAACCTATATCACCGTAGTTATCTACTTTATGACAAAATACATCGATTTTCATGAATCCGACCGCCTTTGAACTTGTACAGGAAGAAGTGAAGCAGTTGCCAGGTTTACCTGGTGTATATCGCTTCTTTGATGAGCATGATCATATTCTATACGTTGGTAAGGCTAAAGATCTTAAGAAGAGAGTAACTAGCTATTTTCAGAAGAATATCGCCTCGCCACGAATTGAGCGGATGGTGACTAAAATCTGCAAGCTTGAAACTACCGTAACCCGAACTGAGACTGAAGCCTTAATTCTGGAAAACAATCTGATTAAGGCATTAGCACCTCCCTTTAATATTCTTTTTCGGGATGACAAGTCTTATCCCTATCTTATGTTGACTGGGCATGCCTTTCCCAGAATATCCTCTTATCGAGGTAAGGTTGATAAGAAGAATACTTACTTTGGCCCCTTCCCCAATTCGTGGGCAGTAAGAAATAGTGTGCAGATATTACAAAAAGTATTTCAGTTAAGAACCTGTGAGGACACGGTGTATAAGAACCGAAGTCGTCCGTGTTTGCTATATCAAATTCACCGGTGTAGTGGACCATGTGTGGGTGAAATCAGTCACTCTGAATATGCACAAGATGTCGGTAAAGCTTTGCGTTTCTTACAAGGGGATCATGCATCCGTCATGACAGAGCTTGAGGAAAAGATGCTTGATTACTCAGAAGACATGGAGTTTGAAAAAGCTGCTGGGGTTCGTGACCGAATATCAGATTTATCGCAAGTCTTGCAACAACAATCGATGGATACAGTTGCTGATGGGCAAACTGATATTGATATTTTGGCGATTGCGGAAAAATCAGGTCTGGTCTGTGTTAATTTAGCGATGGTCAGAGGTGGGCGTCATCTTGGGGACCGCCCTTATTTTCCAAGTGTAGTCAAGGTTGCCGGTACTGCACAAATGGAGTTACAAGAATATTTACTATCATTTATGGTTCAGCGTTATTTAGATGAAGAGGAAGTATCAATTAATCAGGATGGTGCTACCCAAGGTGCATTAGGTCGAAAAATTGTACCCTCTATTTTTGTCATGAATCAATCCTTAGGGGAGGATGGTGAGTTATTTAAAGATTCTCTAGCAGTAAGAGTGGGTAAGAAAGTTCAATTTATAGAACACCCCCAAGGGCAAAGAAGGCACTGGTTGATGATGGCTCAGGGGAATGCTGAATTGGCGCTCATGAAACGAATTAGTGAGTCTAGCGGCCAACAACAGCGAACGCGTGCACTAGTAGAGGCATTGGGGCTTGAGATTGACGAATTAGAAAAATTACGTATTGAATGTTTTGACATTAGTCATACATCAGGTGAAGCAACTCAAGCATCTTGTGTTGTGTTTCAAAATCAGGATATGCAGAGTAAAGAATATCGAAGATTTAATATCAATGATATTACGCCGGGTGATGACTATGCAGCCATGAAGCAAGTTTTACAGAGAAGGTATGTCAATTTTCAAGAGTTACCTAGTGACAAAGTTCCACAGCTTATTTTGGTGGATGGTGGCAAGGGGCAAGTAGAAATGGCGCGACAGGTCTTTTCTGAATTAGGAATTGATATTAGTCTTATTGTCGGAGTTGCTAAAGGTGAAGGGCGTAAAGTGGGGTTGGAGACGCTCATTTTTGCTGATGAGCGGCCGCCATTAGAGTTGGGTATTGATAATTCTGCACTTCTATTGATTGCTCAAATCAGAGATGAAGCTCATCGTTTTGCAATCACTGGAATGAGGGCTAAACGGCAAAAGACCAGAAATGTCTCAAGACTTGAAGAGATCGAAGGAGTAGGAGCTAAAAGAAGGCAGAAGTTACTCGCACGCTTTGGTGGAATAAGGGGTGTAGCTGGAGCAACCGTAGAGGAGTTAACTCAGGTTGAGGGGATTTCTGATGCTTTAGCAGAGCAAATCTATAAACAGCTTCATTAAGTTCTCGCTAAGTTATTAGTAATTAAAGGGGATTAAAGTCGACCTGCCTCATAACTAGTATTATGCTAATAGTATGTCTATTAAACGAATCCCTTTTAATTTCCCTATTTTCTTAACTTGGTTACGAATTGCTGCCATTCCATTGTTGGTGGTGATTTATTATGTGCCAGCAGATATCATGACGCTGCCACAAAAAAACCTGTTGGCAACGATTCTGTTTATTTCAGCAGCGGTTACAGATTGGTTTGATGGATATTTAGCTAGAAAATGGAGTCAAACTTCGTCTTTTGGGGCCTTTTTAGACCCCGTGGCAGATAAGTTAATAGTTGCAGCGGCCCTTCTTGTTTTACTCAATTTTGATAGGGTTCCAGTTTGGGTTGCGTTAGTTATTATTGGTCGTGAAATTACGATATCTGCTTTGCGCGAATGGATGGCACAAATAGGTGCATCTGCAAGTGTAGCGGTGCATTTTCTAGGTAAATTTAAAACGGCGACACAGCTTATTGCAATTAGTTTTTTACTCTATGACGATAAGCTATTTGGTGTTATTCCATGCGGAGCTGTTGGTAGGGTACTGATTATGATTGCTACGGCTTTAACTCTTTGGTCTATGTTCTATTATTTAAAAAAAGCATGGCCTGTTATTGCTGAAAAATCGTAGAAATTGGCTTAAATCCAAAATATTTGATAGAATGAACACCTTAGCGAAAAGTTGTAAAAATTCGTAAGAAAATGCGGGAATAGCTCAGTTGGTAGAGCGCAACCTTGCCAAGGTTGAGGTCGCGAGTTCGAGCCTCGTTTCCCGCTCCATATTAATTGGGGGGAGCATGCACTGCTTCCCTTTTTGTTTCATAATGGCAGTGTTTTAATGACTGTCAATTTAGGGCGCGATGGCCGAGTGGTTAGGCAGAAGCCTGCAAAGCTTTGAACGGGGGTTCGATTCCCTCTCGCGCCTCCAAGAATACTCTCTCTTTCAAAGCAGTTGTTTGGTATCCTATTGCCAATGAAAAAGACTACTTCGAGATTACCTACTCTCGCCTTTATCGATATTGAGACCACTGGGTCAAACTATGATCGAGATCGGATTACGGAAGTCGGAATTAAAACCCTGCATGAAGATCAAGTTGAAGTGTGGGAAAGTCTTCTAAACCCCCAGGTATTCATTCCGCAAAATATTCAGAGGATCACGGGTATTTCCCCACAAATGGTAGAGGGCCAACCCGATTTTTCTGAATTAGCACAGGAGTTATATCGTCAACTTGAAGATAAAATTTTCGTTGCTCACAATGCTAGGTTTGACTACGGATTTTTGAAGTCCTCATTTAAGCGTATTGGGATTGACTTCAAACCCAAAGTCCTTTGTACAGTTAAATTATCGAGACATTTATTTCCGGAGCAGAAGCGCCATAATCTAGATACCTTAATTCAAGTTCACGGTTTACAGGTATCGGCTAGACATCGCGCTTTGGGGGATGCAGATCTTTTGCTGCAATTTTGGAATATCTGTGAGGCTCGCTTTGGAACAGAAAAGCTGCTGGCTGCAATAGATCATATTACTGCTCATACTAGTTTGCCAGCGCATATTGATAAGGACCTCGTAAATCAAATTCCTGCTAGTCCTGGGGTATATATCTTTTATGCCGAAAATAAAATGCCTTTGTATATTGGTAAAAGTATCGATATGCGTGCTCGAGTCTTAAGTCATTTCCAAAATAACTTGACTGACCGCAAGGAAATTAAACTCTCCCTGCAAATTCGGGATATTGATTGGATTGAAACCAGTGGCGAGTTGGGCGCATTATTACTGGAATCTCAGTTAATTAAAGAACGTTTACCAAGTATGAATATAAAACTACGACGTTCCAAAGACTTGTGTGCATGGCAACTTCATGAAACTGAAGGGGGTATGTTGACGTCTAAATTAGTGACACATCGCGATCTTCTACCTGGACTGCAAGACAACCTCTATGGCTTGTTTTATAGTCAACGTGAAGCATTGCAATGTTTAACTGCGATAGCCAAACGTCATCAACTATGTAGTGTGGTCATTGGATTAGAAAAGCAGGTTGAACATAAATCTTGCTTTGCTTATCAAGTAAAGCAATGTAAGGGCGCCTGTTTAGGATTAGAAACGGTCACATCCCATAATCTTCGATTAAAAATGGCCTTAGATGCATTTAGAGTTAAGAGTTGGCCTTATTCAGGCCCAATTGCAATCGCTGAAGGTGAGCAAATGCACGTGATTGACCGTTGGTGCTATCTAGGATCCGCTATTAATCATGATGAGTTAGATGAACTTAGTAGAGAGGGGATAGCTGAGTTTGATTTAGATATTTACAAAATTCTTAAGAAAAAACTCAGTAGTCTACCTAACTCTCAAATAATACAACTTTCTCGATAGGATAATATGCTGGATATGAAAATTTGGAAAATGCGAAGAAATTGTGCTCTCACACCTAAACAGCTTCTCAAGTTTTATATTCTTTTGATATGTCTTTCGGCGAGCGTAGCAACAGGATTTTTGTTGGCTGGAGTTTGGGTCGTAGTCATCTTTACTGCTTTAGAGGTAGGTGCCGTGACAATAGGTTTTTTAATCTATTGTAGACATGCACTTGATAGTGAAACCATTGAAATTAATAGTCAATGTCTTATTGTTAAAAAATTTATTGGCCATAAAGAAACTGTTTACGAATTCAATGCTCAATGGGTCAAAATTGAACCACCGTTTGCGGACTCAAAAACATTTTTTATCAGTCAATCTAATTTACGTGTAGAGCTAGGCCAGTTTTTAAGGCAAGAGCAACAGAGATCTTTAATAGCCTCAGTTCGAGGGCATCTGCAAGAATTAAGGTTCAACTAAGCGCCATCATTCGAGAGAGCTACATGTTTCCTAGAAAAGTACTCTAGATATCATTGAATGAGTTCCTTATGGGTTAGATATTTGCCATTGTTATCGACCTCAACTAACAAAATACCTCCAGATAAAACAAATTGATTAGTAAAAGCTTCTATATTGACCTGATGAGTGACAAAAATGATGGGTAAGTTTGATCGAGTTGATAATTTATATTTAATGAATTGTTGTAAATCATTTTTGGACTGGTTTTCTAACTTAGGATCATTGAAAATTGAACTTACTGATTGCTCTATTGTTACTTTTCCTATATTCAATAGGTTCGCAGTATCTATGCACCGACACCAAGGGCTACTATAAATCATGGCTTCTTTTATCCCTTGGGCCCTTAGCCATGCTCCAATTTTGATTGCCTGATTACGACCAACTTCATCTAAATTACGCTGAGATTTACAATCATCTAATTTAAATCCTATTGGATCGCCAATCCCAGGAGCATTTGCATGCCGCATAAACAGAACATGCTGACCATCTTTTAATTCAGATAATAAATCTGCGTAAGAGGTTAAGTTAAAAAATAAAATAAAGATAAGAAAAAATTTAATTTTCAAATATTTTTTATGCATGATGAATTAGGCATGTTTTTAAAAAAAGTTTTTAATTTGAATATTAGAATTAATTTTAGCGTAATTTAAATCGAGGATCTTTTGGTAGAGCATTAAAAGCTTATTAATACTATACCAAGACCCAATCGATACTCTAGATTTCTAATAGCTCAGGTTCTTGAACTTTTGATAAATTATCTCTGGCATTTGAGAGTTGGTTAATCTCATCAGAGTACTTTAAATAATTTTCGCGATGTCGACGGTAGTATAAAAGTCCCTCTTTAATACTTGAAACAGAGGCTCCCAATTCAATCATCTTGTCCCATAGATTCCAATCTTCTTGACTATGAATAGCATGATGGTTTGATACGGCATAGCCAATTTTTTTACCTATTGATGTTCTATACATCATTGAACCATGATGAAGTCCTTGTCTATCCCAGTAAAAGTCTCCTTGATAGTTCAGAGTTTGATGTGGAACACGTTCTAAGATTTCATTCTTTAACTCACCAGTCACTACGATATCGTAGGTAACAATATCTGATTGGCTATCAGATAATAGTTCTATGGTATCTGCCCTTAACCAATTATCCGCGCCCAGAAACATGACATATTCCGTATCGACTTGCATTAGGATATTTTGAAAGTTTTCGACTGTACCTAGGTTCTTTTCTCTTAAAATGTATTCGATTTCAGGATACAGAGCCGGTAAATGATGACAATCAAATGCTCCATCATCAACAAAAATTATTCTTTGAGGTCTTTTTGATTGGGCCAGAATCGATTCAATACAGTGAGCGGCTAAATGTCCGTAATGGTAGGATGCAATAACTAAGGTAATCATGGTTTACCATTAGAGCACATAAAGTATTTCATTGTCACCGAGGGCTGAAATTTCTTGAAAACTCCCGCACATCATGAGAGGAATTCCGAACACCCTATCAATTCTTAAGAGTATTCAGGGGAAATATCTTACTTTTCGTCTAGGACAAGAACGGGTATTTTGCTACACAATATGACTTCATGTGCTTCACTTCTTAAAAAGAACCCGTGTAAGCCTGTGCGTTTATGAGATGTCATGAGAATGACATCAGCTTTAATTTGATCGGCTGCATCGATAACGCCATCAGCAATATTGGGATGAAAAATATGAATAACTTCTACAGCTTGGTCGGCAGGTAAGGTAGCTTTAGCTTTTTTAAATAAGCGCTGTGCAAATTCATCACATGATTTTCTATGGCTTTCTTCGCTAATTAGTATGCCAGTGACATTATCAGAATACATGTAAGGTCCTAATGGGTTTGATACATAAACGAGCGTTAATTTGGCATTATCTTTTTTTGCCAAAATACTTGCCTGAGTTAATTCAGATCGAGTAATTTCATCACCACTAATAGGTACTAATATATTTGTAAACATACAACCTCCTTTGTCATATGTCCAAGATAAAGGAGTCCTTAGTTTTAATTCTTGATTTAAATCAAGAAAATTGTAAATATTTGAAATTTAGGTATGGATTATTTTAGGCGCGGCAACATTCTTTTTAAAACGTCGTCTTTTTTAATCCAGTGATGCCACATAGCAATCATTCCATGAAGGATTGCCAGAATTAGTAGCGAATTGGCTAAGAGTTCATGAATGTCGACAACCTGTTTACGTAGTTCTTTATTGCCAGGATCAAATGCTGGTATTTGAAATAGGTTGAAAATATTATCTCCGCGGATCCAAGTTGCAGATAGTCCGACGATGACGGTCACAGTAATTAAGGCATATAAAGCGTGGTGAGCCCCTGTGGAAAGTCTTCCAAGTATTCCAGGTATAGCTGACGGCAGTTTTACCCCTGATTTATTTTTCCATACAATTCTAAAAATCAAAAGAACAGCTAATATAACTCCAAAAGTAATGTGCATGCTTCTTACTGTAATACGTGGAGTACCTTTTGGAAAAAAATCAATCGTTTGTCCAATAATCCATAAACTAAATATAAGTCCAGCACTTAACCAGTGGTACCAGATGGTTTTTGAATCGTAACTTTGTGAATTATTCAATTGTATTTAGTCCCCATCGTATTGATCAATTTAAAAACATTTTAGCGTAGTCATATCTTGCTATGACATAAAGACCTTAAATTAAGTAATGGAATTAGATGTCGTATTAAATGACCTAAGAAATATAGCTGTTTTAACCAAGGCCTCTTTAGCTTCTGGAAGAATTCTTACAAGAACTGGAAAAGCATGCGGTGTTTTAGCCCATGTTTTTAATTCAGAAGCGCATCCAAAGTTGATCAGTTTTTGATGAAGCGTTTTTGAATCTGAGAATAAAATTTCTGACTCGCTAGCAATAATTAAAGAAGGAGGAAAGTTCTTAAACTCTCCAAAAATAGGAGAAATATCTGGTGAACTGAGAGAATGATTGGGGGCATATAAAGCGACAGCTTCATTTAAAAATTGTTCTTTAAGCATGACATCACTATTGGTATTTGAGTAAATGGTTTGTCCATTATTATGAAGGTCTAACCAAGGTGAAAACAAGAAAAAAGCTTTAGGTAGCGGTGTATTGTTCGACTGTAGTCTTAATAAAGTAGCAACAATTAAGTTTCCACCTGCACTATCTCCCCCAAAATAAATACGATTTGGCGAATACCCCTCAGCAAGTAGTTGAGAATAAACTGACATGACATCATCTATGGCAGCTGGATAAGGAAATTCAGGGGCCAAGCGATAATCAACCATGAGGACTCTGATCTGAGCTTTTTCCGCGAGAAAGGAACCTAAACCGCGGTGACTATTCATCCCACCCATGATGAATGCACCTCCATGTAAATAGAGGCATACAGGAACTTGAGAATTATGAGTTATACCATTAGGAATGATCCATTCCACTTGAACATCACTAACAGTGCTTTTTTGCGTGGTGCTATGACTACTCTTTTTACTAAAGTCTTTTGATAATAGTTTTCGGCTTCTTTTGAAGCGATGCTCTGGACTTAGCTTCAAGCTATGATTAGTTTGAGATTTTAAAAAAAAGCTCAGTAGGTAATTTTGGATACTCATTAATATAATCGCCGCATTTAGTCACTATTTAATTAGCTCTTTTGTGATGTAATCATTGTGTTGAAACTTTCTTAAGCGATATCTCATATAAAAAGAGGTCCACGGCCATGTGGTGTTGTTATTGCCCTTTTTATCAAGAAAGTAACTCGTGCATCCACTACTCCAAATACTTTTCTTTAAAGAGTATTGTATTTCATGATTGAATTCGGTAAGAAGTTCTGGCTTAACGCTAATACTACTTAAGGTTTTTTTTCGAGCTGTTTGAATAGCTGAGGTGATAAATTTTAATTGAGCTTCAAAAATAACAAAAGCTGAAGTGTAAGTGTATAAGTTTGGCCCAAAGGTTAAAAATAAGTTTGGACAATCCTCAGTCATTGTTCCCAAGTAGGCTTGAGGAGACCCATCAAATCGTTCTGAAAGAGATTTTCCTGAAACACCAAATATTCGTTGAGTAATAGGCATGGTAGTCACTTCAAATCCTGTACCAAAAATAATGACATCCGCTTCGGAATTTTGATCATCTTGAGAATACAGCGTTGAACCATCGATTTTTTTGATCCCTGACAATACGTGAACGTTAGTTTTTCCCAATGTTTTATACCAAGTATTAGATAAGAGGATACGCTTACAGCCGATTGCAAATGAAGGAATTAAACGTTTTCTAAGTTCTGGATCTTTGACGCCTCGATAGATGTTTTTAATTCCGCTGACCTGAATCTTTTTTGCTAGCCAAGGATATTTGAGGCTTGCGTTAAATACCTCAAATAAGTAATAAATAAATAATCTGAGAATTTTTTGAGTGATAGGGTACTTAGCAAAAGTTTTTTTCCACTGATCAGAAAATATAAGATCGGCTTTAGGCAGAACCCAGGGAGCAGTTCGTTGAAATAAGCTGAGTTCTTTAACTTCAGGATAAATTTTTGGCACAAATTGAATCGCAGAAGCCCCAGAACCAATGACGGCAACACGCTTATCTTTTAAATTGCAGTTGTAATCCCAATGAGATGAATGGAAATATTTTCCGGTAAAAGTCTCAAGCCCTGGAATTTTTGGAATAATAGGAACATGCATTGGTCCGCAGGCCATGATGATAAATTTAGCCTTGTAAGTTTCTTGAGTTGTCTCAATACGCCAATGATGATTAGTCTCATCCCAACTGGATTTCAGTAATTCAGTATTAGTCCGAATATGATCATTGATACCAAATTTATCAGCGGTATCTAGGGTGTATTGTTTGATCTCATCTTGCTTCCCAAATAAATGGGTCCAATTCGGATTGGGAGAGAATGAATAAGAATATAAAGGTGAGGGAACATCACAGCCACAACCAGGGTAGTTATTATCTCGCCATACACCACCAATTTCAGATGATTTTTCTAAAAGTAAAAAATGAGCATTCATTTTTTTTAATTGGATTGCAGCGCCAATGCCTGCAAATCCCGCACCAATAATAATGATTTCATAAGGTTGGCTCATTATTGCGGTTTCTATAAAAGTGAATGTTGAACAGATATTTTTAAAATTTGACTATCTGTGAATTCTACAAGGTAATCATAATAGATAGAAATAGATTAATATAGCTAAAAGTAGCTATTATAAAAATCTTAAAGGAGATATGACTGATGCCAGCTTATTGGATTGCACGTTCAAAAATAAACGACCCTGTTGAATATAAAAAATATACAGACTTAGTGCCAGGTATTATTGCTAAGTTTGGAGGTAAGGTACTTTCGCGCGGTGCTAAGTACAAAATTAATGAGGGTCCAGAAGACTTTCATCGTTTTGTCCTCATCGAATTTCCTACATTTGATGCTGGCGTTGCTTGCTTTGATTCGCCTGAGTATGTAGAAGCAGCTGCTTTTCGTCGCTCGGGTGCTGGAGTTGTTGAGAATGTTGTTCTAGAAGCGGGTGAGTTTACGAAATAGTTCCAAACAACCTTGGGGTCCTCATGCAGACTTTTTTAAAAACATTAAGCCTTAAATGTTGTACTTTATTGATGGTTCTATTGGGAACTTATCAACTTCAATTATTTGCTCAAACAACTCAGGTTGTTCGAGTGAGAGGGATAGTTGAAAGCTTCAACAATTCAACGATCACGATCAACGAGCGCTCTGGTAGGAAGTTGACGATAGATGTTTCTGAAAAATTGGGCGTGAATGAGATCTATAAGATTGATCTCGCTGCTATTACTCCCAATAGTTATATTGGTACTGCGACATTGCCTGATAAGGATGGCAATATGAGTGCTCTAGAGGTATTGGTCTTTCCTGAAGCTTCTAGGGGGAATGGTGAAGGTAGTTATCCTTGGGACCTAGAACCTAATAGCACGATGACGAATGCTACCGTTGCTGAGTTTTCATCGATGGGAGCTGCTCGCAAGATGCATCTCAAGTATAAAGATGGTGAAAAAATAGTTTACATACCAGAAAACACACCCATTGTTACTTTTACTCCTGGCAATTTGGCGATGATAAAACCTGGAGCTAAGGTGATTGCATTTACAAACGTTGTAGATGGTAAAGCGACTGTCATGCGAATTTCAGTGGGTCGTGATGGGTTAATGCCACCCATGTAATGGTAAAGCTAGTTATCAAACTAGTCATTCAATCAACTATTTTGATTGAATGACTAGTTTTCCAATAGGATCTTCCTTTGGATGAAGCGCGAGTGGTAAGTAACTATTTTGGGACCACAGTTGTGAGTATTCCTTAAATCGTTTACTTTGTATCCAACCTGACTGACCTGTTTGGTAAATAAACATCGAACGGTCAAGATCTGATAGATCATAGATAGCCCTAAATCCGGGAGCAACGTTAGCTTCAAATGGCTCACTTGGGTTAGTGTAATTCATTTTTCCTACGTTGATGGTGTATCCATCTCCTGAGGCAGGGCTTCGTACTTCAAACCATTTTTTCAATAGTGCTACTTTACTCAACGGGCGGTGTTCAGAGATGGCTGGGTGTGCATCTCCCCAACGCCAAGTTGAGGGATTTTTACCATACTTTGCTGATAGTAGGGTGAGGGATTGATCAAAGGCTTTTGTATTTAATTCTTCGCAAGTTTCTTTCTTTTCTGTTCTAACTTGGTCGCACCAATCATCAAGATGTTTATTGATAACCTGAAGAAGCCCACCGCGCAGTCCACGTTTACTATATTCAGATTCAAATACATCACCTAAATGTGAAGCAAAGATAGCCCGAGTGTATTGATCCACCCAGGCATTAAAAATAAGGGCTGCAGAACTATCTGCTCTCATATCTCCAGAAAAGTTAGCCAAGATATTTTTGGCGCTTAAGGCTAAGGGATGGTTTGATTGAACATTTTTAATGATCGGAATTAAATCTTTTGCAGCCAGTGAGACTGTATCTTTTTGCATGTTCATCATTGATTCAATATCATGCTTGGGTTTTTGATTAATCAATTCAGCAATTCGGTCATATCGAAAGGGCATTGTCCAATCACTGGTTAAGGTATAGGGTTTTGAATCTTCTTCAACTTTTTGGTTGGCAGTTGCAATCCAACCATTCGGTGGATTATCAATCCGTGGAAGTTCATCAATTTTTAAGTATTCTTTCCAATCATTAATGCTTTCCCAGCCAAATGCAGGGGCAACGCCCATGAGACTAGGACTTGAAGCATTATGTTTCATTCGCTTTGGCGCAATGCCTGCAGCACGATAACTAATTCTGCCTCCCACATCTGCCATCACAACATTTTGCATAGGTGCAGAATAGTGCTCTAGGTTAGATTGAAGTTCTTCTAGATTATCCGCCTTATTCATATCGATTAATGCTTTGATTGATTGATTATGCTCATCTAAGGCTGTCCATTTAAGTGCTAGGCTAAAACGTGCTGTATCTATTAATTTTTCGGCGGGTGGGAACACATCTGAAATGACAGGGCCATGACGTGTTTCTTTGACGATCATCGTGATGCTTGGTTGATCCTTAATCATAATGACTTCTCGGCGAACCTTAAAGCTCTGACTTCCCGTAGGAGTTTTATATTTAGCAGGATTTTTTGGATCGATTGCTTCAATAAATAAATCTTGAACATCAGGGGCCGTATTTGTAAATCCCCAGGCAATTTGATCTGAATGTCCTAAAACGATTCCTGGTAGACCAGGAATACTTCCCCCGATCACTTCCATCTCTGGCGAGCGTAAATGTGCTACGTACCAAATTGCTGGAGAAGTCAGTCCTAAATGAGGATCATTTGCTAATAGTGGTTTTCCGGATGTTGTATGCTTACCATCAATGACCCAGTTATTTGAGCCAACACCTTCGAGACTAGAAGGTAGCCACGAGAGAAGTGTTTTTTCTGCCAGTGGACTTAATAGGGATGTTTTTTGAGAGGGAACAGTATCTACTTTTTGACGATAGATACCTGCTTGATGATAGAGTGTTGAAAAGTCTACGGAGGTAGCTGGCTCATCTCCCGGATATGGGGGTAGAACTTCCCAAATTTTAGATGTGGGGAGTGTCGCTGCTAATTGAAGCCGAGTAAACTCTTTACTCCAGTTATCCCCAAGATCAAGTGCCATCATCATAGACCAGCTCACACTATCAACTGGGATCCAAAAGCCGGGCTTGGTGCCTGTGATTAGGAATTCTAATGGTAAGGCCCACCCTAGATCTGCGTATCCCGCATTGACGCCATTCGCATAGGATTGCAAGGATAATTTTGTAGAGCTTGGAAGTAACTCATATTGCGCTCGTGCAGCATTACGAATTCCTAATGTACGAATAAAACGATCTATACCTAGGGTACTTTCTCCGAAGACTTCAGATAAAGATCCAGAGGCAAGTCGACGGTTAAATTCCATTTGCCAAGTTCTTTCCCGAGCGTGGAGATATCCTAGTGCAAAGAAAGCATCATTACTTGATTTGGCATCAATGTGAGGTATATCAGACTTATCAAATGAAATCGTAATATTGTCATGTAGATCACTGTGACTCACTATCCCATAGGGTGAGGATTTGGCTTCATAGAGATAAACTCCGATGATTCCGCCAAGGATGAAAACGATCGAGAATAACGTCCATAAAAAATAACGGAGAATCTTAATCGATAAAGTTTTGGTGGATTTTTGGATCATGGATGCTTAAAAAATTAGCTCTTAAACATCTTACTTGAAAACAGTAGCGCCTATGGTAAATCGAAGTTAGCGCAGGAAGTGAAAGTTACGACCTAGCTTATTTCACATAAGAGACTTAGTGATTGCCGCCACCTAAATAGGCTGCAATGACTGCTGGATCATCTTTGAGAGTTTTTGCGGGGCCTTCGGCGATGATTCTGCCATTTTCAAGAACATAACCATAGTCAGCAACATTCAGAGCTGCAGCAGCAAATTGTTCAACAAGTAACATGGTCACACCTTCGGATTTCAAGCGCGAGATGGTTTTAAAGACCTCATCAACCAGAATAGGAGCAAGCCCCATGGAAGGCTCGTCTAATAAAATCACATCTGGATTGAGCATAATTGCACGAGCCATTGCTAACATTTGTTGTTCTCCGCCAGATAATGTTCCAGCAAGTTGTGTGCGACGCTCTTTTAAGCGTGGAAAGAGCTCCATGGCTTTTTCTAAGTCAGCTTTAACGTCTCCCTTAGGGCGGCTATAGGTGAGTCTTGGAAAAGCGCCTAACAAAAGATTGTCAGTCACACTCATTGTTGAAAAAACACGTCTTCCTTCAGGGGAGTGCGCCAATCCCAATTTAGCAATTTGGTGAGAGTCTGATCCGGTAATATTTTTACCACTAAGAGTGACTTCGCCATTAGTGGGTTTGATCATACCTGTGATCGCACGCATCGTTGTCGTTTTTCCTGCGCCATTGGATCCAATGAGCGTAACAATTTGGCTTTTGGGAACTTCGATACTAATGCCATGAAGTACTTGAACCTTGCCATATCCTGCTTCTAAATTTTTAATTGATAACATCGTTATTCCTTTAAGAGTTTATGGCTATGGACTAAGTGGCAGAGCCACCTAGATAAGCTTCAATGACTTTTTCATTAGACTGAATCTCAGCAGGTTTTCCTTCAGCAATTTTTTGACCAAAATCAAGAACAGAAATTTGATCACACACGCTCATGACCACTTCCATATGATGTTCGATCAAAATAATCGTAATACCGTGATCTCTAATTTTACGAATCACTGCTAATAATTCTTTAATATCAGGAGCAGTGAGGCCAGCGGCAGGTTCATCGAGCAGAAGTAAGTTAGGATCGAGAGCTAAGGCACGAGCGATTTCAAGCATACGTTGCTTACCATAAGGTAAGTTGCGTGCTTCTTCAGTTGCAAGGCTATCGAGTCCCACAAACTTCAGTAGGCCGAAGGCGCGTTCACGTGCAAATTGTTCTTCTTTTTTATACCGCGGCAAATGCAGAGATACGTCCAGTAGGGTCGATTTAAAGGTGTGGTGAAGACCCACAAGAATATTCTCGAGTGCAGTCATCTCTCCAAATAGTTGTACATTCTGGAATGTTCGTGCAATACCTGATAGGGCGATATCAGATGATGTTTTGCCTACAACACTATTATTTTCAAAAAGGACTTCACCATCTGTTGGAACATAAATACCTGTAAGAACGTTCATCATCGTGCTCTTGCCTGAGCCATTTGGTCCAATTAAGCCATGAATTGTGCCGCGTGCTATGCGGATATCAACATTGTTGATCGCTTTTAAGCCGCCAAATTGCATTAACACTTTTTTCACATCTAAGATTGGTCCGTTTCCAGAATGATTAGCGGCATTTTGTATAACGTCTAAGGGGTTGTTGCCGTAGAGATGAGAGACATCAATGGTGCGCGATTTTGATCCCTGGAGTGCTCCTGAAAAGTTACGAACAAATCCCACGATACCGTCTTGTAAGTAATACACCACAAGTAGAATCATCACGCCAAAGATGCTTAAACGCCAATCGGTAATTTGGTTGAGCCAAAAGGAGAAGAGTGCAAGTCCGATAGTACCAATGACAGGAATTGCTAATTTTTTAGGAGTTGAAATTTGACGATTCACTGCAACGATAGAACCGAGTGTGACAAGAACTGCCAAGCTTAAGGCAACGATACGGAAAAGATTAATATCATCCAGGAGTTTGGGGAGCATCACAATAATAACTGCGCCGATAATTGCGCCCAAGCGTGATTTTCGACCGCCCATAATAATGGCTAGTAAGAATAGTACAGTGAGCTCATTATTGTAGGTATTTGGAGAAATATAACGTTCAGAGTAAGAGTAAAGAGCGCCTGCAAGACCTGCAAAGCCCGCGCTAATTACGAAGGCATAAACCTTATAACGATAAACTGAGACTCCCATACAGTCACAAGCTACAGGGCTGTCACGTAAGGCTTCAAAAGCGCGCCCTAATTGTGATTTTAGAATACGGTGTACAACAATTAATGCGATGGCCATACCTAGAGCCACCATCCAAAAATACTCTTGCTCAGTTGCTTCATGACCAAAAATAAAAGGCTTTTTAATCGTAATACCCATTGGGCCTTCAGTTAAAAAGTCCATCTCATTAATTAAAATTTGCAGGATGGTGCCAAAGGCTAGAGTTACCATCGCCAAGTAAGGACCGACCACTTTGAGGGCGGGCAGAGCTAGGAGCCCACCAAAAAATGAGGTCACTATAATAGCAGCAGGCAAGGTAAGATAAAAAGGAAGTCCCAGTTTTAGCATGAGTACACCTGCAGTGTAGGAGCCCACACCAAATAAACCAGCATGACCAAGTGATACTTGGCCTGTATACCCAACCACAATATCAAGACCAAATAATAAGATGGTGTAGATCAGAATCGTTGTCCCTAGGTGAATATAGTAGGGGTTGTCAAAAACTAGGGGGAAGGCTACCAATCCCGCTACAGCTATTAATAAGCCAATTAATTTTGTCATATTGATCACACTTTCTTAATTGCTGTTTTACCAAAGATGCCGGATGGTTTTACCGCCAAGACCAGCAATAAAAGGAGCAATCCTGGGACATCTTTATACCCAGTAGAGAGGTAGAAGCCTGTTGTTGTTTCTGTAATACCTAGGATGATTCCTCCGACAATAATTCCTAAGCCACTCGATAGACCACCAATGATAGCCACAGCAAATGCCTTAAGGCCAAGAGATGATCCCATAGTCGCACCTGTTAAAGTGAGGGGGGCAATGAGGACGCCGGCAAAAGCAGCTGTTAGAGAAGATAAGGCATAGGAAAACATAATCACTACACGGGTATTGATTCCCATTAGGCTAGCAGCATCTCTGTCATTCGATGTAGCTACAACTGCTTTTCCGTAAATGGTTTTACGGTTAAACCACTCTACTAGGAGCATCATCATAATTGCGCCGCAGACCACTAAAATTTCCATAGGGAGGATATTGGCGCCAAAGAGTTGAATGGGATCCTCACTCAGGGGTGAAGGAAACTTCAAGTCATCTCGTCCCCAAATGTTTTCAGCGACGTTTTTGAAAATAATTCCTAAAGCGATAGTTGACATAATCCAGCCAAATTCAGACTTAATTTTAATCGCTGGGCGCACCCCGACAATTTCAACTAACCCACCCTGAAGTGCTCCAAATATACATACAATAGGAATCATGAGCCAATAATTAATGCCAGCATCTACGCAGGTCAGGCCAACTAAAGCTCCTAACATGAGCGCCTCACCTTGGCCAAAATTAAGGGTGCCGGAGGTAGCAAAAGTTAACTGGTAACCAAAAGCAATTACAGCATAAATCATACCTAGTGCTATACCGCTAAAAATAAGTTGTAGCAAAATTTCCATGAAGTATCCGAATTAGACTGAGTTAAAAATATAGACTTTATTAACAATAAACCTAGAGGTAACGAAAGATTATAGGATCAATTAGTATAGTTGCCAAAAAAAAACATCACAAAAATGTGATGTTTTTTTGAATTTAAGAAGAAAGTTTAATTATTTTTTCTTCTTCAGACGAATATCAGAACCCTTTTCTGCGTCTGCTTGATATGCATAAACAACTCGACTATTTTTAACAGTACCGAAAACAGGGATATTTTCTGTAATAGCCTCGTGGTCATCATGAGTAAATGGCTTGTCATAAACCGTAACAACGCCTTCAACCTTAGTTTGGAGATTTTCTAAAGCTTCACGAATCTTCACACCATCTGTTGAACCGGCTTGTGTAATAGCTGCTGCAAGGAGGTAAATTGAATCGTAACCTTGGGCAGCTGACACAGGAGAATCAATACGGTTATTCTTAGGTTTGAACTCTTTTAAATAGGAATCAATGAAAGCTTTACGCTTTTGAGTGTTGGGTTCTTGAATAAAAGTCTGCGGCATTGTTGCACCTTCGCCATTTTTGCCTGCTGTATCAATGAAGTTGGCCATTGAAAGTGTCCAGCTTCCAATGAGTGGTTTTTTCCAACCTAATTTAGACATACCATTCGCAATCTGAGCGAGCTCTGGTCCAATTGCGTATGTGAGAACGACCTCTGCGCCAGCTTCTTTGGCTTTCAGTAACTGTGGAGTCATATCAACATCTTTAATGTTGAATTTTTCAACAGCAACTGGAGTAATTCCTTTAGCTGCTAGGGCTTTTTCTAAGTCAGCTTTACCTAGTTGACCGTAGTTTGTTGAGTCGGCCAAAATAGCTACTTTCTTATATCCTCTGCGTGTAATTGCTTCTTCTACGATCATTGGCGCTTGAATTTCATCGCGAGCAGCATTTCTGAATATGTAGTTATCACCTTGGAACTGTTTAGTGACGATGGTACCTGTTGCTACGTTATTCATCACAGGAATCTTGGCATCCTGATATGTTTTTTGAGCGGCTAAAGCAACGCCTGTATTAATAAAACCAACAGTTGCAATTACTTTTTCGTTATTAACAAGTTCTTGAGCAATAGCAACACCACGTGCATTTTGAGCCTCATCATCGCGCTCAATTGGCTCGATTTGACGACCTAAAACGCCGCCTTTGGCGTTGATTTCTTTAATTGCCAGACGTACACCATCGCGCATACTCACACCCATGGATGAAGAGCCACCGGTGTATGGTCCCGCTACGCCAATTTTGATTGTATCTGCAGCAAACGCTGCGCTAGTCATCATTGCAGTTGCAAAAACACCTGCAGCTGCTAAGGTGAATAAACTTTTTGTAAATTTCATGAAAGCTCCTAAAAAGAAGAAAAATAGATTTAACAATAACTTGTTGTTTCAATTCTAACCCTATGTTTCCTTAGATTATCTAGGGGTTTACACTTTAGTCGTGATAAGATATGCCCTTCGCGTGCCCGAGTGGTGAAATCGGTAGACACAGCAGACTTAAAATCTGCCGCTCATAAACAGAGCATGCCGGTTCGATTCCGGCCTCGGGCACCATGCGTTCCATTATTGGTTGATAAACAAGCGGGCGCTTCACCATCATCCAAGGATGAGCATTTATCAAATAAGGTTTAACATTCCAACGCCAAGAACCTAAAAGTCATTGTCAATCTTGTCTTAAGGGCGTTGCTCGATCCTAAAAAAAAGACCCTAAGCTAGCACTTGATTTCGGCAAGGAGATGCGCCGGTTTTTTCAAGTGTAGCAAGTCCATTTAGCCTAACAAGAAGCCTTTTGGGAATTCTTGGTCAATATGATGGGCAAACTACTCCCGCAAACACAAGCGGTGTTAAAGGGAAAAAGCTCTTTGGAATAAAGCTGTTTATCAGTATTCTAAGTTCTTATAATTGGATGATTATTTGCTCCTGTTTGCATGTCTTGCGAAAGCTAGAGCATTGAATTATTTGAATATTCCTAGATAGATAAAGTATTTTAAATAATTCTTATTGTGTTGGATTTGATGCCAACAGATAAGGATATTGTTTCCATAATTAGTATTTAAAAATCATAGGGTTATCCTGATATGAAACCCTTATAAATTGGGTTATAAATATTTGCTATAGATGTGTGTTCATCTTATTCAGAAGGGAAAAACTATTTATGTTTGCAATTTTAGAAAAAGAAAATACGATCGCAGGTCCTGGATTTAATCGATGGTTGGTTCCCCCGGCAGCTTTAGCGATTCATTTATGTATTGGTATGGCTTATGGTTTCTCAGTATTTTGGTTGCCTTTATCTAAGGCATTAGGAATTCAAGAAGCCCTTAAATGCGGACCTGAAATTGGGTTCTTTCAAGAGCTATTTATTACGACCTGTGACTGGAAAGTCTCCACACTCGGTTGGATGTATACCTTGTTTTTTGTGTTCCTTGGCTCATCTGCTGCCATATGGGGAGGCTGGTTAGAACGCGTTGGACCAAGAAAAGCTGGTGTTGTTTCAGCTTTTTGTTGGTGTGGCGGAATGCTTTTTTCAGCACTAGGTGTTTATCTTCACCAGTTTTGGATGATGATTTTGGGTTCAGGTGTTATCGGTGGTATTGGCCTTGGATTAGGCTACATCTCGCCAGTTTCCACATTAATCAAATGGTTTCCAGATAAGCGCGGGATGGCTACAGGGATGGCGATTATGGGCTTTGGTGGTGGAGCTATGATTGGTTCGCCGCTTGCTGCTGAGCTGATGAAATACTTTGCAAGCCCAACCGGTGTTGGTGTGATGCAAACTTTTGTTGTAATGGCTTTAGGTTATTTTGTCTTTATGTTGGGTGGTGCTTTTGGTTATAGAATTGCACCAACTGGCTGGAAACCTGCTGGTTGGAATCCTCCGGTCAAAGATACAGTTAACGCCATGATTACAAAGGGTCATGTGCATGTTAAGAATGCCTTTAAAATTCCACAATTTTGGTTAGTGTGGATTGTTTTGTGTATGAACGTATCTGCAGGCATTGGGGTGATTGGTATGGCATCTCCAATGCTTCAAGAAATTTTTGGTGGATCTTTAATTGGTGTGACGGGAGATTTAACCCCAGAAAACAAAACTGCGATTGCTGGTATTGCAGCTGGGTTTGCTGCTCTGATTAGTTTATTTAACATTGGGGGAAGATTTTTCTGGGCGAGTATTTCCGACTTCCTTGGTCGAAAATTAACCTATATGGTGTTCTTTATTCTTGGTGGGATTTGTTACTTTAGTATTCCTTCAAGCGCATTAAGCCATAACGTGTTTTTCTTCGTAGCGGCAGTTTGTATTATTTTGAGTATGTATGGTGGCGGCTTTGCGACAGTGCCAGCCTATCTTGCCGATCTTTTTGGGACGCAAATGGTAGGTGCGATTCACGGAAGGTTACTCACTGCTTGGGCAACGGCTGGTATTTTAGGTCCAGTGGTAGTGAACTATATGCGTGACTACCAGTTGAGTATAGGTATTCCTAAGGATCAGGTTTATAACCAAACGATGTACATTTTGGTTGGAATGCTTGCGATTGGACTCATCGCCAACTTCCTTGTTAAGCCAGTCGCTGATAAGTGGTTTATGACAGATGCTGAATTAGCAGAAGAAAAACGTCTTGCTCACGAAAAAGCTGCTTCATCGGAAGTGAAGGAAAACACAAGTGATACGACGCAGGTATCTTCTTTGGTAGTCTTTTTGGCTTGGATTGCGGTAGGAATTCCAATGGCATGGGGGATTTATAGAACCTTTAAGGTGGTTGGTAAATTCTTTAACTAAGAACGGCCGATTAAGAAACAGTCTATTATGAAGTTGTATACATAAGCCATCAGCTATATCTATGCCGATGGCTTATTTTTTTATAAAAATGTAATGATTTAACCCATGATTGAGTTTATGAAATCCATCTCACTCGGTAGTGCTGAAGATTTAAAACGCCAGATTCGTAAAAGTTCGAAGCTGAAAGGTCGTCAGCCTGAGGATAAGGCTATTCAAGAATTAAATAGCCTAAAGGGATTGGTTTTTGATCGTCGAGACCTTCTTATTGAAAATTTACATGTTCTTAATGACGCTTACCATGGACTGCAAGAACGTCATCTAGTCGCACTAGCGGTACTGATGAAAATTTCTATGGCCGAGGTCTATGAAGTTGCAACCTTTTACCATCACTTCGACATATTAAAAGCTAACGAACAACACCCAGCAATTTCAGTCAGAGTTTGTAATAGCGTCTCTTGCGAAATGGCGGGAAGTCAGGCTTTAATTGATCGATTAAAAACTCTATTAGGACTTAAAGAGGTAAAAATAGAATCCGTGCCTTGTGTTGGCAGATGTGAGCAGGCACCGGTTGCAGTAGTTGAGCAATATCCAGTCATATTTGCAAGCCCAGAAAAAATAGCGGATGTAGTTAAACAAAAAATCGTACGTCATCCTACGTCTAAAAAGAATGGTGCGTTTAAATTATCTGACCATATAGAGCAAAGTGTTACAAAATTTCATGACGATGAAATTTCTCCAGAATATTGTGGGTATGAGGCGTATATTCATCAGGGCGGTTACCAAGTTTTAAAATCAATCGTGAGTGGTGCGCGTGATCCAGAGATTGTGATCAAAGCGATGGAAGACTCTGGTCTAAGGGGGTTGGGTGGTGCTGGTTTTCCAGCTGGACGTAAATGGCGTATTGTGAAAGATCAAATAGCTCCTAAGCTTCTTGCAGTCAACATTGATGAGGGTGAGCCTGGCACATTTAAAGATAGAACCTACCTTGAAAGAGATCCACACCGCTTCTTAGAGGGTATGTTGATTGCAACTCAGATTGTTGGCATTGAAGCTTGCTATATTTATTTGCGCGATGAATACCATGGTTGTCGTCAAATACTAGAGGATGAGTTAGCTAAGCTCATCTCCAATCCGCCCTGTGCGCTTCCTAAAATTGAACTGCGTCGTGGAGCGGGAGCCTATATTTGTGGTGAAGAATCTGCCATGATCGAAAGTATTGAGGGTAAGAGAGGGGAGCCAAGGATGCGTCCTCCCTACATTGCTCAAATCGGCTTATTTGGCAGGCCCACTCTTGAGCATAATTTTGAAACTCTCTATTGGATTAGGGACATTCTTGAAAAAGGTTCAGAGTGGTTTAGTGGGTTTGGGAGACATGGTCGAAAAGGACTTCGAAGTTTTAGTGTGAGTGGTCGAGTCAAAGAGCCTGGCGTAAAACTGGCTCCAGCTGGAATTACAGTGCAAGAACTGATTGATGAATACTGTGGCGGTATGGAAGAGGGCCATGAGTTCTATGCCTATCTTCCTGGTGGTGCATCTGGTGGTATTTTGCCGGCGTCGATGAATCAAATTCCGCTTGATTTTGATACCTTGCAACCTTATGGTTGTTTCATTGGTTCTGCAGCAGTTATGATCCTGAGTCAGAAAGATCAGGCGCGTGACGCTGCTCTGAACGTGATGAAGTTTTTTGAACATGAAAGTTGTGGACAATGCACACCGTGTCGCGTCGGAACAGCGAAGGCTGCGACGCTGATGCAAGCAAAGCAATGGGATCAGAGCACATTGAATGATTTATCTCAAGTGATGGTTGACGCATCAATATGCGGTTTAGGGCAAGCAGCTCCGAATTCAATTCAAACTATTGTTAAATACTTTCCACAAGAGGTAAAATGACATGAATGCACCTTCAAATCATTTATCTGCAATACCGGATGAAATTGAATTTAAGTTAGACGGTCAGACGACTAAAGCTTATGTAGGTGAAACAATTCTGCAAGCTGCTAAGAGGCACGGGATTGATATTCCGCATTTATGTTACACAGAAGGCTATCGGCCCGATGGCAATTGTCGCGCTTGTGTGGTTGAGGTTGCTGGCGAAAGAGTCTTGGCGCCCAGTTGCTGTCGTAACCCTAGTGCAGGGATGGACGTTCAGACCAAGAGTGATAGGGCCTTAGCAAGTCAGAAAATGGTGATTGAGATGCTTCTTTCAGACATGCCTGACAAGGGATTTAAATGGATTGACGGTGATGAGAATTCTCAGCATGGTGAGCTTTCGGATTGGGCGAATGAATTAAATGTAACAGTCAGGCCAGAGCTCAAAGAGCTTAAGCGTGAAGCTGTTCCTTCAGATGTCACTCATCCTGCAATGCTTGTTAATCTAGATGCCTGTATTCAATGTAACCGATGTGTAAGAGCCTGTCGTGAAGAGCAAGTGAATGATGTGATTGGTTATGCAATGCGTGGCTCACACAGTCAAATTACATTTGATCTGAATGATTCGATGGGGGATAGTACCTGCGTTGCTTGTGGCGAGTGTGTGCAAGCCTGTCCTACAGGTGCGCTCATGCCAAAAACTTTGGTAGGTAATCAGCAAGTTGATCGCAAAGTGGATTCTGTTTGTCCATTTTGTGGTGTAGGTTGCTTACTGACGTACAACGTCAAGGATGAAAAAATTGTTAGCGTTGACGGACGTGATGGGCCGGCTAACCATAGTCGTTTATGTGTCAAAGGACGCTTTGGCTTTGACTATGTGCATCATGAACAGCGCTTGACTAAGCCACTGATTCGTAAGTTAGGAGTACCTAAAGATAGCCATGAAACTTCTAAGCCAGGTGACTGGTCAGCAGTTTTCCGTGAGGCAACTTGGGAAGAGGCGCTTGAACTTTCTGCTGGAAAATTAGTTGGACTTAAAAAGCAATATGGCCATAAAGTATTGGCAGGCTTTGGTTCGGCTAAAGGTAGCAATGAAGAAGCTTATTTATTCCAGAAATTAGTACGAACTGGGTTTGGTAGTAATAACGTTGATCATTGCACACGCCTATGCCATGCATCTAGTGTGGCTGCACTATTAGAAGGTGTTGGCTCTGCTGCTGTGAGTAATCAAGTTAATGATGTTGAGCATTCAGAACTGATTATTATTATTGGTTCAAATCCAACAGCAAATCATCCAGTCGCTGCGACTTGGATGAAAAACGCAGTCAAAAATGGCACTAAGATTGTGTTGGCTGATCCCCGAATTACCGACATTGGCAAACATGCTTGGCGGGTGATGCAATTTAAACCAGACACCGATGTTGCGCTTCTCAACGCGATGCTTCATGTCATTTTTGAAGAAGGTTTGGTTGATCAAAAATTTCTAGATCAGCGGGCTAATAATTTTGAGGGTATAGAAAAACAAGTTAAAGATTTTTCACCTGAGAAGATGGAGTCGATTTGTGGTGTATCAGCCGAGTCGATTCGGGAAGTGGCGAGGGCTTATGCAACATCGAAGGCTTCGATGATTCTTTGGGGCATGGGGATTAGTCAGCATATTCATGGTACTGATAATGCACGATGTTTGATTGCTCTTGCAACGGTCACTGGGCAAATTGGTAAACCTGGAAGTGGACTTCATCCGCTTCGCGGACAAAATAATGTGCAGGGTGCGAGTGATGCAGGCTTGATTCCGATGATGTTCCCGAACTATCAGCGAGTGATTGATAATAATGCGCACGCATGGTTCGAGAATTTCTGGAAGACGCCGCTTGATAAAAATCCTGGGTATACCGTTGTAGAAATTATGGACAAAATCCTGACCGAAGATTCTGACCCACACAAGATTCGTGGTATGTACATTATGGGTGAGAATCCAGCCATGAGCGACCCTAATCTCAATCATGCTCGTCATGCACTTGCGAGCCTTGAGCATTTAGTCGTGCAAGATATTTTTATGACAGAGACGGCTTGGTTAGCTGATGTCGTATTACCTGCGAGTGCTTGGCCTGAAAAGACGGGTACTGTTACGAATACAGACCGTATGGTCCAAATGGGGCGACGGGCGTTGCATCCTCCAGGAGATGCCAAGCCTGACTTATGGATCATTCAGCAAATTGCACAGCGCTTTGGTCTACCTTGGAATTACCAAGGAGATGAATGTGGTGTTGCAGAGGTATATGAAGAAATGCGCCAAGCTATGCATGCTGCTATTAGTGGTATTTCTTGGGAACGTTTAGAGCAGGAGTCTAGCGTGACTTATCCTTGCTTGACTGCTGATGATCCGGGACAACCCATTGTATTTTTAGATCACTTCCCAACAAAAGACGGTAAAGTGAACTTGGTATCTGCAGCATTAATACATGCCGATGAACTCCCTGATCATGAATTCCCTTATGTTTTGATCACGGGTAGACAACTCGAACATTGGCATACCGGAAGTATGACCCGCCGCGCAACGGTTCTTGACCACCTAGAACCAATGGCAACTGTTTCGATGCACGGAAAAGATATAGAAGGTTTAGGGCTAAAAGCGGGAGATATAGCCACGATTCGGTCACGGCGTGGGGAAGTTGCAATTCACATTAGGCGAGATGACGGCACCCCTGAGGGCTCAATTTTCATTCCTTTTGCATATTATGAGGCAGCCGCTAATTTAATGACCAATGCAGCCCTTGATCCTTTTGGAAAAATACCTGAATTTAAGTATTGTGCAGTTTCTGTAACTCCAGGTGGCCAAACGCCTACCCAAATCGGCTATGGAGCGTTAAAAGTTAGCTAGTCTTAGTTCGTGATAAGTGTAACTTTTTCTTGATCAAGGCTTTTTGGCCAAACATATATTTATAAATAAAATATATATTCTAATTTTTGGAATATATATTTCTTATTAAATCCTTTATTTTATAAGTGTCGTAACTTTTCGTGCAACTTATACAAATAAAAGACTTCATATGTTAAAAACTTTTGAAAAACTCGCTCTTAGAACCAAACTAATTGTTGCTTTTACGGGTGTTCTTATATGTTTAGCTGGAGTTATTCTATTTGCAATTAGTGGGTTTAATGAATTAAATACAACGACTGAAGAAATGTATCAAAAACATCTTATGGGGATCAGTTATTTGAGCCAAATTAATAGAGATAATCATGCTATTGCAAGTGCGGCGAACAGATATGCCCTCGCGATGAATGCAGATGATCAGGCCGGAGCAAAAAAAGCTCTAGAAGCTTTAGAAGCTGCCAAAAAGTCACAAATTGAACTTTATGAAATGTCATTACAAACTGTTTATCTTCCCGAAGTAAAAGCAAAATTAGTTGCAGTAAAGGTTGATATTGATACTTTTCAAGGATTTTCTGAAAAAGTAGTTACAGCTGCTCAAGGTAAGGATCCCGCCTTGTCAGCTTATAAAGTGATTGCTTCACCAGAGTATCAAGCAGCCTCTACAAAAGTATTAACAGAAATTAGAGGAATAAGTGTAATGAAGGCTGAATTAGCAAAAAATAAATTAGATAAAGCAATGGCTGAGGCAGATGTTATTAAAAGGTCTATGTTAATTATTGCAGCGGGAGTTCTTATTTTCGTATTATTGACTACTTATATCATCAATAAAACAATTAATAACTCGCTATCTCAATTAGCTGACTCCTTGAATGATATGGCAACAGGCAAGTTGGCGATACAGATTCCAAACCAAGATTTCACCAATGAAGTTGGTATCATGACAAAATCTGCTGTTTTATTGCAGCAATCTTTCCAAAAATCAGCTGCGTTTAATAAAGCGATTGACCAGTCGTCAGCAATGATTGAATTTGACCCCCAAGGTAATATATTGCATGCTAATCCTGTATTTCTTAAAGTGATGGGATATAGTGCTGACGAATTAACAGGTAGACACCACTCTTTATTTGTTGATGCAGAGTTATCTTCGAGTGAAGCCTATAGAAACTTCTGGGTTAGCCTTCGTAATGGAACTGCAATAAGTGGGGATTTTAAACGTATTGCTAAAGGCGGTAAGGCGGTCTGGTTGCAAGCCTGTTATAGCCCTATTATTGGGGCAGGGGGCATTATTCTTGGTGTGGTGAAAGTTGCCTCAGACGTGACTCAAACTAAAGAAGCAGAACGACTGGCGCTACTGGATCGTGAGAATAATATTAAAGCTCAAGAGACCACAAAACAAATTGGGGATATTATTTCTTCAGCAGCAGCAGGAGACTTTACATCGGCAGTTCCATTAGAGGGTAAAGAAGGTTTCTTCTTGGATATTAGTTCACAGGTGAACCGTCTGATTGATACATCCCGTAAAGCGTTCCAAGCTATTTCCAAAAACGCTGCTGCGCTTGCTAGTTCATCTGAAGAGTTGGCCGCCATCAGTATGCAAATGAGCTCAAACGCAGAAGAAACTTCAGCTCAAGCTAAAGTGGTATCAAATTCAGCTGTTCAAGTCAGTTCCAATACAATGACTGTTTCTGCGGGTATAGAAGAGATGGGCGTAAGTATTCGAGAAATTTCGATTAACGCAGTAGAAGCCTCTACTGTAGCAAATCAAGCGGTAGAAATAGCCTCTAAAACAAATGCAACGATGGCCAAATTGGGTGCATCTAGCACAGAGATCGGAAGCGTACTGAGGGTGATCTCAAGTATTGCAGAACAAACAAATTTATTAGCCCTTAATGCAACGATTGAGGCTGCGCGAGCTGGTGAATTAGGTAAGGGCTTCGCGGTGGTTGCTAATGAAGTTAAAGAACTGGCTCGTCAAACAGCTAAAGCCACGGAAGAAATTAGCGGTAGTATCAAGACAATACAAGGTGACACTAAAGGTGCGATGGATTCGATTGGTGAGATTTCAACGATTATTAATAAGATTAATGATATTTCCAGTCTGATTGCAAGTGCTGTTGAGGAGCAGGCTGCAACTACGGGTGAAATGGGTAGAAGTGTTTCAACGGTGGCTATAAGTAGTAGTGAGATTGCATCCAATATTAATAGCGTTTCAGAAACAGCTCAAAGTACAACAGTAGGGGCAGCAAACACGCAACAAGCAGCAGCTGAACTCACTAAGATTGCGAGTGAACTCCAAAGCTTAGTTACTAAGTTTACGATCTAAATTTTTTTGAGAATAGAGGAATCAGAATATGAGTGATGATGACATCTTAGACGAATTCATCATTGAAGCCAGGGAGATACTGGATCAACTTGATATCGATTTTGTTCGCTTAGAAGAAACGCCAGACGATAAAAAATTAGTCGGTAACATATTTCGTGCAATTCATACCCTTAAAGGAAGTAGTGGCTTCTTTGCATTTAAGCGTTTAGAGAAAGTGTCCCATGCGGGGGAAACTTTACTTGGAAAAATTAGAGATGGTGTTCTAGCTTTAGATACGCAAAAAACCACAATTCTTTTATCTACCTTAGACACCCTAAGAATCATCATAGAAGGAATAGAAAAAACGCATCAAGAACCAGAGGGAGATGATACTTCTCTGATTAAGAATTTATTGGCTTTGGCTTCAGGTGATGAGATTCAGACGCCGCTGACACCAAGCTCGGAGCTTACTCAAGTCAGTACTCCTGATTTAGTAGCATTAATTCCAGAAGTGGTATCAGCCGAAGTGCCCGCCCCTACTGAAGAGAAAACTGATGTTGAGAAAGAGTTGCCCAATAGAGAGTCTAGTACAGTTACAGCAAATACGCAGAGCAATAATCAAGCATCTATTACAAATGAGATAGTATCTGCGGAAGAGGCAAGCGAAGAGTCTACTGAGCATGTCTTTGCTGCTGACCCTGGAAAAAATATAGAAGTTGCTGCTCCAGTGAAAGTTAATTTAGAGTTGTTAGATAAGCTCATGAATTTAGTGAGCGAAATGGTTCTTGCACGAAATCGCCTATTACCATTCACAACGGAGTTCGCTCACCATGGATTCTCAAGTGCTGTAAGAACAATTGATTTGCTGACTCTTGAATTGCAAGAGCGAATGATGAAAACGCGTATGCAACCTATTTCTCAAGTGTGGACTAAATTTCCACGCTTAATCAGAGATGTTTCTAATGAATGTCAAAAGAAAGTAACATTAATTCAAGAGGGCGCAGAAACCGAACTTGATAGAAGTTTGCTTGATGCGATTCGTGACCCTCTTGTTCATATTATTCGCAATAGCATTGATCATGGGATAGAAACACCCTCGGACCGTATTGCCGCAGGTAAGCCAGAAATGGGTAAGGTGCTCCTAAGAGCTACTCACGAAAATGGAATGGTTGTTATTGAAATCGCTGATGATGGTGCCGGAGTCAATTTTGACGCTGTTAGACAAAAAGCCATTGAAAAGAGTTTGGTCTCGGTTCAAGAGGCAGAAAAGCTCAATGATTTGCAGTTGCTGGAATTTATCTTTTTACCAGGATTCTCAACTAAAGCTAAAGTGACCAATTTGTCAGGTCGTGGCGTTGGTATGGATGTGGTTAAGACGAATATCTCTAATATTGGTGGATCGATTGATATTGACTCTCCAAGGGGTAAAGGGACAAATATTCGTTTAAAGATCCCACTGACATTAGCAATCATGCCAGCACTTTTTGTGCGGTGTCATACTGAAAAATATGCTATACCGCAAAGTAGTATTTTAGAGATGGTTAGGCTAGATTTGGCGAGTGATAAAACGGGTTTAGAGGACTTTTATGGTACGCCAGTTTTTCGTTTAAGAGATAAGCTTGTGCCACTTCTTTTCCTGAACCATCAGCTTGAATTTAATCAAAATCTTCCTAGTCCAGATGAAGTTATTAATATTGCAATTCTTCAATCTTCTGGCATTAGGTTTGGTTTGGTCGTTGATGAGGTTCTTAACATGCAAGAGGTTGTTGTTAAACCTTTAGGTCCATTACTCAAAGAGGTACAGGACTTTGGGGGCGCAACTATTTTAGGTGATGGACGAGTTGCTTTAATTCTTGATATTGATGGTCTAGCGGTTCAGTCTGGTTTAGTCGCAAAGGTCCAGTCTAGACCTCTGAATGAAACCTCCACTTCGATATTAGAGAATGAGGAAGAAATATCAATGTTGCTATTTGAACTCAGCGGGCTTGATAAGTTGGCAATTCCTCTAGAACATGTTGAACGTCTTGAAATTGTGATGCCAAATAAAGTTCAAAAAAATGGTAATCAAAATGTGATCCAATATGGCAACCATATTATGCAACTCTTATATCTAGATGAATATATATCCGGTGCTAAACCACACAGTCGCGAAATAGAACATCCGATTTCAGTGATTGTTCATTATGTGAATGATCTGCCGATAGGACTTGTGGTTTCTCAGGTTCATGACATTATTCACGTGTCGAAAAAACTTCATGAACCGAGTCCACCGCAACGTGGTTTGTTGGGATGTGCTTCTTTAGCTGAAAATGTGATTAATATTATTGATGTTCAAGAGATTTTAATGATGAGCCAATTAGGTGAAGAGCAAACGCAATATCCTGATGTGATAGAAATGAGTGTAAGCGCATGATGACTTCTGACTATGCGTCATTTTATTTGGATGGTCTGTATTTTGGAATTACAGCAACCGAAGTTTTAGAACTTAACAATAACTTAGATGTCACTCCTGTTCCGAAAAGTCCTAAAACTGTCAGAGGTATTATGAATTTGAGAGGTCAACTTGTCCCAGCAATTGATATGTACCAATGTTTGGGATTAACTAAAAAAACGAACAAAGAAGAAACGATCAGTATTATTTTGCAGGGCGATGGCTTCTCAGTGGCACTCCTCGTAGATGATGTGGGCCCTATTATTCCACTCTATGAGTCAACTTTTGAACAACCACCCAATAACTTCTCATTAGTTTCTCGAGAGTTGGTGCTGGGTGTTCATAAACTCCCAGAGAGATTAATCATTATTTTAGATCCCAAAGGGATTGCAAATTTTGTTGGCGTTAAAAAGAAACAATTACAACTATCCTAAGTTAATTAAGAAATATATTCTGTTATTTACAGATGTAGAAAGTCATATGACAGAAAACACAAATGTATTGAAAAAAATTCGAGTATTAATAGTTGATGATTCTGCAATCATGAGGCGTGTGATTATGACTGCGCTATTACGTCATCCCGATATTGAGGTTGTGGGAACTGCAGCAAATGGTCTATTGGCGATTGAAGCTGTTAATAAATTAGATCCCGATGTAATTACGCTTGATATAGAAATGCCTGTGATGGATGGTATTACAGCACTCATAGAGATTAGAAAAATTAAATCTATGGTTCCAATTATTATGTTTAGCACCCAAACTCAACGTGGAGCAAAAGTGACGATGGATATTCTGACTAACGGCGCTAGTGATTATGTGGGAAAGCCAACCAGTGTGCAAGATTTAGAAGCAGCCTATGCTATTTTAGAAAAAGATTTAATTCCTAAGATCAGAAGCCTTTGCTCAAAAGAAAATAAGCCAATTGACAGAGCTCCTTCATTAAAAAATCGCGGAATTGCAAGAAGGGAACAGCAATCAGTGGCAACGGGTGTTCCAGTTCAAAGTAATATGGAATTACAAGCTGCAGCTTCAGCACCGATTTTGACGCAAGTCGTAAAACGGCAAGAAAATCGGACAAAATATCCCGTTGATGCCGTGGTGATTGGTGTTTCGACAGGTGGACCTGCAGCTTTGATGCGTTTCTTTGAGTTGTTGAAAACACCATTATTAGTCCCTATTTTTATCGTACAGCATATGCCTCCGAAATTTACCGAGTTACTCGCTGCGCGTTTAACGGAGATTGGTACTACTCCAGTAGTTGAGCCCTACGATGGACAAGAGGCATTACCTGGAAAAGCCTACATTGCTCCTGGTGGATGGCACTTATATGTAAAACGTAAAGGGACTAAAATTTTCATGGGGTTAAATGAAGATCCCCCTGAAAACTCTTGCCGCCCTGCAGTGGATGTTTTATTTAGAAGTGCTGCTCAAGTCTATGGTCAATCTTTACTGGCAGTTGTTCTGACAGGGATGGGATATGACGGATTAAAAGGTGCGCAAGAAATTGTTCGCTCAAATGGTGTTGTGATTGTGCAGGATAAAGAAACGAGTGTGATTTGGGGAATGCCTGGCGCTATTTCTGAGGCTGACTTGGCGGAAAAAGTGTTGCCTCTTGATCAAATACCGGATGAAATTGTCTTTAGGACACAGTTTAAATGAGTCAAGATATTTTATCTTCAGAGCCAAGTTACTTAGAGCACTTTTATAGAGTTCTTGAAAAAAATACGGGTATTGCCTTAGACGCAAGCAAAGAATATCTTGTTTCCTTTCGACTTACCTTGTTGGCTAAAAAATATGGTCATGCGGACTATGCTGCTTTATTAAAATATTTATTTTTGCATCCGGTCAATTCGATTCATTGGGAATGCTTTGAGGCAATGACTACCAATGAAACCATGTTCTACCGCGATATTCATCCATTTGATGCCCTTAAAAATACAATTCTTCCAAAACTGATTGCAAAAAAGAGGGAAGTTAAAGAACTCTATATTTGGTGTGCTGCGTCGTCGACTGGACAAGAGCCGTATAGTCTTGCGATGCTACTCAAGGAAAATTTTCCAGAATTAAATAGTTGGAATGTTTACATTAAAGCGACTGATCTTTCCCAAGCTGCCGTTGATAAAGGTCGTTTAGGAATATATAACCAAACGGAAATTCTTCGAGGTTTGACTGATTCACAAATCAGTCGCCATTTTTCTAAGCTTACCAATGGGCATTATCAATTAGCTGAAGATATCAAAAAAATCGTCAAATTTGATTGTATGAATTTAGTGATCGAATGGCCCATCATGCCTAAATTTGATGTGATTCTTTTACGAAATGTCATGATTTATTTTAACCATGATACTAAGTTAGAGGTTTTGAAAAAATTAAATATGCAACTTGTTGATAAAGATTCTGTATTGATGTTGGGGTCATCTGAGTCTATTTTGTATGAAGAAAATTTTAAGGTAGTACAGATGGATCATGTTTCCTATTATCAAAAAAAATAAGGATAATTTTTATGGATATTTCAACAAATGAGCCTAGTACACCTTTTGAGATGAATACTATTTCTCCCGAAATGCTCGAGTTAGCTAAGACGATGAAGGTGTTAGTGGTTGATGATAGTCGAACTCTGCGTAGACTTCTCATCAGAGAGCTTAATAATGTGGGTATTACAAACATATCAGAAGCGGCTGACGGTATAGAGGCCATTGAGAAGGTCAAGGCTGAGACTTTTGATTTAATGTTGCTTGATATGGAGATGCCAGAATTAGATGGTTTGGGGGCACTGAGGATTATTAAATCAACGCCAGAGCTTAAATATCTTCCCGTGATTATTGTGTCAGCGGCAGAGCAATTTGAAAAAACGGTTGAATGTATTCAGATTGGCGCTGAAGATTACTTACCTAAACCTTTTAATCCCGTCCTGCTCAGAGCGCGAGTTTTTTCTTCTTTAGAGAAGAAGCGCTTGCGTGATGTGGACCGTGAAAGAATTATTCAATTACAGCACGAAAAAGAGCTACTCAATATTGAGCAGTTAAAAACTGAGAAGCTGATGTTAAATATTTTGCCAAGGCCTATTGCAGACCGTCTTAAAAAAGGCGAATCTAATATTGCGGGTTCATATCCTGAGGCAACTATTTTATTTAGCGACTTAGTTGGATTTACTAAAATGTCTGCTGGCAAGACAGCTTCTGAGCTTGTTAAATTACTCAATGATCTATTTACACGATTTGATAAGCGCGCTGAAGACCTCGGTATAGAAAAAATAAAAACGATTGGTGACGCGTATATGGCTGTTGGTGGATTACCGATTCCTAGGTCTGATCATGCTGTCATTGTTGCGGACATGGCATTAGGTATGTTTGAAGATGTAAAAGCCTTTAATGATAAAAATGGTATGGAACTGGATATGCGCATTGGCCTAAATACTGGGCCTGTCGTTGCTGGTGTGATCGGGTTTACTAAATTCGCCTATGACTTATGGGGAAACACTGTTAATACTGCATCGCGAATGGAGTCTACCTCTGAGAATGGCCGAATTCAAATGACATCAATGACTCATGATTTATTGACTGAGCATTTTGTTTTAGAAGAGCGTGACTTTATAGAATGTAAAGGATTAGGACCTATAAAAACCTCGTTCCTGATTAGTAGGAAATAACGTATTAATAATGAATTTATTAGTCCATTTTGATGATGTTTGATTAACACCTAGAGGATAACTATGTATGTGATTACTGAAGAGGGCGAACAGATCCCGATGCCGATTTTTAAAAAGTTACCTTTTAATTTAAAAAAGACAGTTTTTAGAACAACGCATATGCTAACGATTAAGCCTGATGATGTGCTCTTTAATGAGGGTGATAAGGGTGATGGATTTTATGTATTACTATTTGGAAAATTACAAATTTATAAAAATGTTAACGGGCAAGTGACTAATTTATCTGAAGTAAAACCTGGTGGTTTTTTTGGTGAAATGGCCCTCATTGATGAAGAGCCACGCGCTGCATCAGTTAAGGCGATTATTGAGAGTAAGCTGGTGTTTTTCCCCAGTGGTGCATTTCATATGACCATTAAGAATGATCACACTGTAGCGCAAGGAGTTGCAGAGTATCTGTGTGAAGTACTTAATTCAGCTGCCAATCCTCAGTATCCCAGTGAGCTTAAGGATCAAATTATTAAGGGGCACATCCCGAGCGATATTGAAACCTTAAAGAAAATGGTTCAAGCAATTCGCGATAGTAATGTTCCAGCAGATCCAAGTTCCGAAGGTTCTGACGAAGGACATGCTGAATAAATACTTGAGTTGTGAATTGAATTATTTTTTAAGCCAATCCTAGTGTGATTGGCTTTTTGGTATCAGGGATTACGATAACCTGAAAATGATATTACTTAGGGTTTTCTTGGAGTAATATATTCCAATAACTTAAAAAAATAGAATTTAAGGAGATAAAAGTGGATTTTCCGCAAGGCAAGGCATGGTCACATAATTTTAAACAGATCTCATATATAGATTTAGAGGATCGTCCTGGCTTTAAGATGGCAATCCATCAAGCAGGTGATCGTTGGTATTTATATACAGCACATTTCTGGGTGAGTGGTTGGACTATCGTTGATATTACAGACCCCTTCAAACCCAGGTTTGTGAGATATATTGAAGGACCACCGAATACTTGGACTTTGCAGATTCAGATTGCTGACGGCAAAATGATTACCTCCATGGAACGTATTATGGACGGTTGGGGTGGAGATCCCAAAGCACCTTATGGTGAAGGTTTTAGCATTTGGTCACTCGATGATCCTGAAAATCCTCAGAAATTAGGACATTACTACACGGGTGGTGAAGGTACACATCGCAATTACTATGCCGGTGGAAACTATGTTCATGCCACAGCGCTACCTCATGGATTTGATGGACATATTTATCAAATCGTTGATATTTCTAATCCTGCTAAGCCAGTTGAAGTATCTCGCTGGTGGAGAAAAGGTCAGTGGGTAGAAGGCGGTGAAGGTGGCGTCCCTAAAGGTTTGCTGTTGCATGGTGGTGCTTATGTAAAGGGTGATCGCGCTTATCTTCCTTACAGTGCTGGCGGATTTGTAATTTTAGATATTTCTGATATTAAAAATCCTGTCATGGTTTCAGATTTACCATTTTCTCCACCTTTTGTTTCCTACATTTCCGTTCACTCAGCCGTGCCGCTAACTAAGAAACCACTTGTTGTTGTGAATTCTGAAGCAATCGCTGAGAATTGTGGCGAGCCGATTGGTTATGGCGCTATTGTTGAAATTAAGGATGAAAAAAATCCACGTTTGATTTCATTGTTTCCATTACCTCATCCTCCTGAAGGAATGGGAGTAAGTAACTTCTGTGAGCGTCCAGGGCGTTTTGGACCACATAACCAACATCAACCTCAGTTCCAAGATGTTTTATGGCAGGATGAAGATGTTATTTTCTTGACGTATTTTAATGCGGGTCTTCGTGCTTACGATATTAGTGATCCACGCGTGCCCAAAGAAATCGGCTATTTTGTTGCACCAGACCCACTCGTTAGACGTGGTCCTTTACCTAAGACAGGTTTAGCAACGCAATCAGAGGATGTGATTGTTGATGCGCGCGGTAATGTATTTGTTTCAGATAAAAATCATGGCATTTATTGCTTAAGACTTGAAAGGTAGTAAAGAAACAGAATTAAATATAAACGTATTTCTGATCGATTGACAAGGAGACAGCATGAACCTCAAAAATAAAAAAGATTTCAGATCGGTATTAAAGAAAACCACCCTCATCCTAAGTCTGATAGCGACGATGGGTTGGGTGAGTGGCGTTCAAGCTCAGCAAAAGACGCTTGTTGAAAAATGGTTGGATGGCGAAGTAAAAGCCAACTATCCAAAGGTGACCTATACGGGCCCACCAATCACCCTCAAGTACAGTACTTTTATTGCACCCGGCACACCGATGGGTAAGATTCAACAGCGAACTTTTGATCGCTTAAAAGCGGATACGAATGGTAAGATCATTGTGCAACCTTACTGGGGATCTAGTTTGGCGAATGCACAACGTGGTGCATTTGACGCGGTGTCTCAAGGGATTGCGGATTTCGGAACCTGTTATGTACTCTTTAATTCGGGTGGCTTTAAGTTGTTTCTGGGATTGCAGTTACCCTATATTTTTGAGAATTCACTTCAGTCTTCATCCACAGCGGAAGAGCTTTATCCTAAGTACTTGAAAAAAGAATACGAAGGACGTGATGTCTATTTGTTGCACGTCAGCACAACACAACCTCAGCAAATTCTGACTCAGAAAAAACAAATTTTAAAACTCGAGGACATGAAGGGGCAAAAAGTTTGGGCTCCAGGTGGACTTTCTCAAGAGATCGCAGTAGCTCTTGGTGCATCACCAACAAGCGTTCAAAGTTCTGAGATTTACACAGCGTTTCAGAGTGGTGTTGTTGATGCAGTACCTATGCATGATGCGGGGACTAAATTATTTCGTTTGATTGAATTAGCAAAATACAGAACAGTTGCTAATTTATGGATTAACCCAACGGAGTATTGTCTTAATAAAAATGCTTGGGCTAGTTTGCCACCAGATTTAAAAGGGGTTTTCTACCACTGGGCTCAAATTGCGAATACAGCTGAGGCACAACTTTATTATGACCGTGAATCAGTTGATGCTTTAGGTGATATGGAGAAAAAAGGCATTAAATCTGCAACTCTTTCTCCAGAAGAATTAGCCCGTTGGGTAAAGGTCAGTGAACCCGTCGTTCAAAACTTTATTAAAACCCACTCTGCTGATGGACTGCCAGCTAAGGCGTTCTATGACGATATGGTAGCTTTGCAGAAAAAATATAAAAAGATGACGCCTGATCAGGTTACACAAGCTTTGCTGGATAAGCCAATCCCAGGAATTATCGATTTTTAAGGAATATAAATAGATAAATTGTGAACTAAATAATAACTACTTTCATAGGTGAGACCATGACTTATAAAACAGAAGAACGCAGCGGTATGTTAATTGATTGGGATGTTCCGATTACTATGGATGATGGCTTAGTCATGCGAGCCGACATTTATCGGCCTACTAAAAAAGGAAAATATCCAGTCATCTTAACTTATGGTCCTTATGCGAAGTGGTTGCATTTTGAGCAACTTTATAAAACCTGCTGGGATAGAATGTGTGAGACTTTCCCGGATGTCCCTGCGAATTCAAGTAACAAATTTCAGGCATGGGAAGTAGTTGACCCTGAAAAATGGGTGCCAGATGACTACATTGTTATCCGTGTTGACTCACGTGGCTGTGGCCGCTCTCCAGGCTATATTGAACACTGGAGCGCACGCGAGACTCAAGACTTTAAAGACTGCATTGATTGGGCTGGAGTTCAACCTTGGTCAAACGGTAAGGTCGGCATCAATGGAATTTCTTATTATGCGATCAACCAATGGCAAGTTGCAGCGTCACAACCTAAACACCTAGCAGCGATGTGTATTTGGGAAGGTGCAGTTGATTTTTATCGCGATGTGAGTCATCACGGTGGAATTTTGACAACTTTCCTAGGTAATTGGTATGACATGCAAGTTAAAAGCATTCAACATGGTTTGGGTGAAAGAGGTTACCGTAGTCCTTTTACTGGGGATTGGGTTTCTGGTCCGGATACATTAACAGAAGAAGAGCTCGCAGCGAATCGTTTTGATTTTGGTAAGGTAGCTTACGAACATAAATTAGATGATGAGTACTGGAATGGTAGAACGCCAGCATGGTCCAAAATTAAGGTACCGCTCTTATCCGCAGGAAATTGGGGTGGTCAGGGTTTGCATTTAAGAGGAAATATTGAAGGTTTTGTGAATGCGGCCAGTAAAGATAAATGGCTTGAGATGCACGGAATTGAGCACTGGACACATTTTTATACTGCCTATGGTATTGAACTTCAAAAAAGATTCTTTAATCACTATTTAAAAGGTGAGAAGAATGATTGGAATAAACAACCTAAAGTATATTTACAAATTCGTCATCCAGGTGAAAAATTTGTACCTCGTGCTGAAAGTACATGGCCACTTGCATCGACTGTTTGGAAAAAAACCTACCTTGATGCAAACGACTTAAGTTTGCATGACCAAAGCCAACAACCAGAAGGAAAGGTTTCTTACAGAGGGCTAGGTAATGGGGTGACATTCTTAACAGAGCCTCTTGAGCATGAAACAGAAATCACGGGCCCACTTGCTGCAAAACTATTTGTGTCCTCATCAACTAAAGATGCCGATTTATTCCTGATTGTTCGTGTCTTTGATGAAAATATGAAAGAGATTGTTTTTCAGGGTGCTTTAGATCCGCATACACCGATTGCTCAGGGTTGGCTCAGAGCATCTCACCGCGCGCTAGATGTTAAAAAATCAAAACCTTACCAACCTTATCATCCGCATAATAAAGTGGAGCCCCTCAAACCAGGTCAGGTGTATGAACTGGACATTGAGATTTGGCCAACTTGCTTAGCTATTCCTGCAGGATACCGAATTGGGTTAACTGTTCGTGGTCAAGATTATGTATACCCAGGTGGTAGCGGTGGCAAACTCTCCAATATGAAAAATGAATTTACTGGTGTAGGACCGTTCTTACACAATGATGTAAGAGATCGCCCACCAGAAATATTTGATGGTAATGTCACGCTTCATACGGGTGGTAAGCATGCTTCTTGGCTAATGCTTCCAATTATTCCTAAGGCGACTAAAGCAACTAAAGTAACTAAAGTAACTAAAGGAACATCTAAGAAAGTTAGTAAAAAGAAATGAGTGTAACTGCACTTGAAAAAGGCTGGATATATCAAATCGCTTTAGGTTTACAAAATATCTGTGCCTTTTTTTTACTGCCTTTACTTGCATTTATTGTTTGCTTAGATGTGACTGCGCGTTATGTTTTTAATAATCCTTTATCTTGGGCATCGGATCTTACAACAATTTTATTGTTATGTACCTTTGTGAGTGCGATACCGATATGCACTGCTCAAGATGGGCATATCCGTGTAGAGACTTTTTATGAAGATTACACGCAGAGAAAAAGTGCTTGGATAGATGTCTTAGGTGATTTGATGGGGCTATTTTTTACTGTATTGCTAACTGTTCGTTCTTATCTAGATGTTCCTCGATTTTTTGCTAGGGGAGAGCGTTCCGACATGATTAATATACCCCATTGGATTGTGGCTGCGTTTGTAGGAACATGCGCCTTAGCGACAACTCTTGTTTTATTAGGCAGGATGCAACTTGCACTACGACGGGCTCTGAGTAAAGAAGATTTGGCGAATGAAAATCAGCCGCATGGATTAAATTAAGGAATTATGGAACCCATTTATATAGGTTATATCGCTCTGGCAGCTCTTCTTGGATTGCTGGCTTTAGGCGTACCTATTTCATGGAGCGTAGGTATTATTGGTGTTTTGGGAAGTTTCTACCTGAACGGTGTGAACCAAACGGCATCACAAATTGTATTGACTGTATGGGAAAACGGAACTTTATTTGTGTTTATTGTGTTGCCCCTGTTTTTACTCATGGGGCAATTATCCTTTCATACGGGTATTGCGAACGACTTGTACGACTGTATTCATAAGTGGTTTGGCCATCTTCCTGGTGGACTTGCAGTTGCAGCTGTTATTGCTAATGCAATTTATGGTGCTGTGACTGGTAATAGTGTGGCTGCAGTTGCGACCATGGGCCCCATGGTAATGCCACAGTTCAGAAAATATAAATATAACTTATCGCTTGCTACAGGAACCCTTGCTTCAGCAGGTACTTTAGCTGTCTTAGTGCCACCTTCAACATTGCTGACTATTTATGGTTTGTGGACTGAAACCTCCATTGGTGAACTATTTACAGCAGGTATTATTCCGTGCATATTGATTGCATTTGCCTATTGTTTAGTTCTGATGATTTGGTGCATTGTTAAACCTGAGATGGGACCGAAGGGTCCAGTTTATTCCTGGTCTGAGAGGATTAGTTCCCTTAAACAATTACTTCCAACAATGGTGGTGATGTTCATGGTTTTGGGGGGGATTTACGGTGGGATTGTTACTCCTGCTGAAGCCTCAGGAATTGGCGTTGCTGGTGTCATGATTGTGGCTGGATTGACGGGACGGCTCACGAAAAAGGCGGTAGTTGATTCTTTCAGAGCAGCCGCAACGACGAGTGGAATGGTGTTTACAATTTTAATTACAGGGATTGTATTTAGTCGTTTCTTAGTTCAAACACAAGTCACATCAAGTATTTTGGAATGGATATCAGCAATGCAGTTATCCAAGGTTCATGTGCTCATGGCGATACTTGTTTTTTATTTTATATTAGGTACCGCTCTTGATACCTTTGGCATGCTCATTCTTTCCTTGCCATTTGTAATGCCAATTGTTGATGCATACAACATTGACAAAGTATGGTTTGGTGTCTTTGTGGGCGTCATGGTTGAATTAGCTGCTGTGAGCCCTCCTGTGGGAATTACCGTGGCCGTCATGCGAGCGGTTGCACCAGACGTATCGACGACAGACATCTTTAAAGGATGTTATCCATTTTTAATTCTTACATTACTTCTTGGGGTAGCGCTTATTGTTTGGCCTGATATTGCCTTGTGGTTACCTAGAACATTACGCTAATCAACAGCGGTAAATAAAAATAAAGGGACGATTTATCGTCCCTTTATTTATTTGATCGCAATATTTCTCTTAATTCTCTTTAATACTAATATTTGCTTTTTTAGCTATAGCCGTCATATTAAGGACTTCAGCCTTAATAAAATTCATACAATCTTCAGGGGATCCTCCCACAGGCTCAACATAACGATCCTTATACATTTGAATCAACTCAGGGGACTTCAGAGCAACGTTGATTGTGGCATTTAATTTCTTCACAATTCCTGCAGGTGTTTTAGCAGGAGCCGCGACTGCCCACCAGGCGACGGGATTAAATTGTGGATATCCGGACTCAGTGAAAGTAGGGATTTCTGGTGCCGCAAAGTAACGATCGGGTGAACTAATAGCTAGAGATTTAACGCGATTTTGTTTGATAAAGGGGAGAGCTGATGGAAGTGTGTCGACGATAAAATCGATTTCTCCACTCATTAAAGCGGTGATGGCAGGTAAACTTCCTTTATACGGTACATGAATTGTTTCAATGCCCGCAGAATCAGAAAAAGAAGCTGCCATAAGATGGGCAAAACTACCCATGCCATAGGATCCGTAAGTTAAGGTTCCTTTATGAACTTTGGCGTATTCGACAAATTCTTTTAAAGAATTCACGGGTAATTTAGGGCTAACAATGAGAGTCGTAAAAGTTTTTCCAATGAGAGCTACGTGTGCATAATCCTTAATGGAATCATAAGGAAGTTTAGAGTGGACTGCAGGATTACTTGCAAAGGTGCCAACTGTTCCAAAGGTGAGGGTATAACCATCTGGAGGTGCCTTAGCACCTGCATCCATGGCAATGATTCCAGAGGCTCCTGCACGATTATCAATGTAGAAAGATTGACCAAAGGTCGAGGATAATTTCTCAGCAATGGGTCTAATAATAATATCGGAGGCACCCCCTGGGGCAGTGGTTACTAGTACTCGAACATTATTTTTAGGATAGCTCTCCACAGTTTTATTGTCTTGTGCTTGAGTAAAAGATGTGGAGATAACAATACTGCTGATGAAGATAGCCTTAAAAATTTTTGTAATCCGGTTCATGATGTTTCCCAAATTTAGATATGAAATACGATAATTGAATTAACTTTTATATTCAACTTCTAAAAGACGAATCACATGATCAGATTCGTTACGAACATTATGTTCTGTACCAACGGGGTGATTTTTAAATTCACGAGCTTGATGTTCGCTTAGGAATTGCGTGCCGTCATAGCGTGTATGGAACAGCTTTGCATCTGTTAAATATAGGGTGCAATAGTCAAAGGCGTGTTTATGCCATCCCGTATTGTCGCCTGGGGCAAACTCAAAATAACTAACGCATACTTTATCGTTATCTTCAAGTACAACTCGATTAGCTAGTTTACCGACAGGTAAGTCTTTGACATTTGCTAAAGAATTACGTTCTTCGTTATAGTATTCACCCATTTTTGTCTCCTTTTTTATGATTAAGTGCAGTGCTTTTGTTTTAATATTAAAACTAAATTTGATATTAAGTTTAATATGACAAAAGATTAAACGCTTGATTAAATTATTTTTGCGAGAAAATCCAAAATAAGATCCAAAAAAGGTAGGTGTTTTCCCTGATTCTAGGGTAAAGCTTATTTCCTTTTGAGTGGATGTATTACAAAATGATCACTCACTCATTAGGAATGATTTTTCGCCAAGAAAGATTTTTTTGATGAGTTGTGATTCCTTAATTAAAACTTATGAAGTGAGACAAGACCATGGCAATGAAGCAACAAGCAGTTATCATCACTTGCGCCGTTACTGGAGCAATTCATACACCTTCTATGTCACCGTATATTCCGATTACTGCAAAAGAAATTGAAGATGCAGCAGTTGGTGCGGCTGAAGCAGGTGCGGCGGTTGTGCATTTACACGCACGTGAACCCCATAACGGCAAACCATCACAAGACCCTGATTTATTCCGTAAATTCTTACCGCAAATTAAGGCTCGTTCTAATGTGGTCATTAATCTTACAAGCGGTGGATCGCCAACAATGCTCGTTGAAGAGCGTCTACAGCCAGCGCTCCAGCTTAAGCCAGAGGTAGCATCACTCAATATGGGTTCAATGAACTTTGGTTTATATCCGATGCTTTCTCGTTTTAAAGATTTTAAACATGACTGGGAATTGCCATACCTAGCCGAGTCCGACGATCGTATTTTCCGCAACACTTTTAGAGACATTAAGTACATTCTTGAATCATGCTCTGGTAATGGCACGCGTTTTGAAATTGAGTGCTATGACATTGGTCACTTGTATACCCTCAACCATTTTGCTGAGCGTGGACTGATTAAGCCACCATTCTTTATTCAATCTGTTTTTGGTATCTTGGGCGGCATAGGACCTCATCCAGAAGATGTGATGATGATGAAGCGTACAGCTGATCGCCTCTTTGGAACTGATTATGTATGGTCTGTTTTAGGTGCTGGTCGTAACCAAATGCCTATCGCAGCAATGTCTGCCTCTGTTGGCGGTAACGTTCGCGTTGGTCTTGAAGATTCTTTATGGGATGGGCCAGGAACTTTTGCAAAGAGTAATGCCGACCAGGTTAGACGAATTCGTACGATTTTAGAAGGTTTATCGCTCAAGATTGCAACACCAGACGAAGCTCGAGATATTCTCAAGCTCAAAGGTGGAAATAACGTCAGTTTCTAAGATTTGAACACAATCAGTAAATACCAATATTAATTTTTAAAGGATAAAAAATGAACAAACCAGTAGAACTAAAAATGGTTCCAGCAAACCAAGTTAAGCGTGATTTAACGCAAGCTGATATCGCAAGTTTAGGTAAAGAAATTTGTAACTGGGGTCGCTGGGGACCCGATGATGAAATCGGAACGCTAAACTTTGTTGGTCCAGATGAGCTTAAGGCCGCAGCAAAATTAGTTAAAAAAGGTAAAGCGATTTCTCTAGGGTTGGATTTCAATTCACAAGGCCCGCAAAAGACAGGTTGGGGTGGTCGTTTCAATCCAATCCACACAATGTTAGCGACAGGTACGGATGCTGTTGCTGGTAATCAAGACCATATGGGTATTCGTTATGCGGATGACATGGTTTCTATGCCTTTGCAATGCGGTACACAGTGGGATGCATTAGGCCACGTATTTAATGGCGAAAAAATGTGGAATGGCTACGATGCTCGTTTAGTGGATTCAACAGGTGCTAAGAAGAACGGTATTGAGAAAACACGTGACAAGATGATTGGCCGTGGTGTTCTTTTAGACGTTGCACGTTTCAAGGGTGGCGACTTCCTAGCTGATGGATATGGTATCAGTAACGAAGATTTAGACAATACAGCTAAAGCCCAAGGTGTTGAAATCAAGCGTGGAGACTTTGTGATTGTTCGTACAGGTCAAATGGAAAATTGTTTAGCTAATGGTGACTGGGGTCGTTATGCTGCTGGAGATGCTCCTGGATTGCGTTTAGAAACAGCAGGTTGGATCCATAAGAAAGAAATTGCTGCTATTTGTATGGATACATGGGGTTGTGAAGTTCGTCCTTGCGAAACTGTTGATGCTCAACAGCCTTGGCACTGGATCGTAATACCGATGATGGGTATTACGATGGGCGAGATTTTCAATCTCAAAGAACTTGCAGATGACTGTAAAGCTGACGGTGTTTATGAATTCTTATTCACAGCACCAAGCTTGCCGATTACTGGAGCTGTTGGTTCGCCAATTAATCCAGTGATTCTGAAGTAATTTGTATTGCAGTTAATAACTGAGATAAGTGGGCGACTGCTTTTCTCAGTTTTTTATTAAAAAATAATATAGGTGAGACATGATGATTAAAACATTAAAACGTATTGCCATACTGAGTTGTCTAGGCATTTTAAGTTTTGTAGGTATGACGCAAGCGCAAGAAAAACCTCCCATTCGAATTGGTATGGGAATGGCGTTAACTGGACCTTTAGCTGCAAGTGGTAAAGCAGCATATATGTCTATGCAAATTTGGGCAGAAGATACTAATTTGCAAGGTGGTCTTTTGGGTAGAAAAGTTGAGCTCATCGCTTACGATGATCAATCACAAGCGTCAAACGTTCCAGGGATTTATACCAAACTTCTCGATAGCGATAAAGTTGATTTAGTCGTATCAGGTTACGGTACTAATTTAATTGTTCCAGCATTGCCAACCATTATGTCTAGAAAAATGTTATTTTTCGGATTGTTTGGTTTAGCTGCGAACTCAAACTTTAACTATGATCGTTATTTTGGTATTCAGCCTCACGGTGAAAATGCTTCTGTTGATATGACAAGTGGTTTCTTTACTGCGGCGATGACTATGAGTCCAAAACCACAGACTGTAGCCATTGTTGGAGCAGATGCTGAATATCCTGCGAATGCTCTAGCAGGTGCTCGTGAAAATATTAAAAAACTTGGTTTAAAGATTGTTTATGACAAAACATATCCACCATCAACAACAGACTATTCACCGATCATTAGAGCTATTCAAGCAACGAACCCAGATGTCGTCTTCGTTGCTTCTTATCCTCCTGATAGCGTTGGAATGATTCGTGCTGCTAACGAAGTTGGATTAAAGACTAAGTTATTTGGTGGTGGAATGATTGGTCTTGGTACTGCTGCGGTTAAAAAGCAGTTAGGACCGTTATTGAATGGCGTTTTATCTTATGAGTTATATGCGCCAGAGCCAAGTATTAAATTCCCAGGCGTGGATGCTTTCTTGAAGAAATACCAAGCCCGTGCTGACAAAGAGGGTGTAGATCCACTCGGCTTCTATTTGCCACCTTATGCATACGCTGTCATGGAAATTATGGGTAATGCTATTAAGAGTACCAATAGTCTTGATCAAAAGACTTTGGCTGAATATATTCACTCACATAAATTCTCGACCGTTGTTGGTGATGTTGAATTTGCAGCAAATGGTGAGTGGAAAAAAGGTCGATCTCTTTATCTGCAATACCGTGGCGTAGCTGGAAATGACTATGAGCAATTTCGTAAGCCAGGTAAAGCAATTGTGATTGAGCCGGCATTCTTAAAATCTGGTGAACTCAAATATCCATTTGAAGATGCTAGAAAATAAATTGCTTTAATGTAGTAGGCGGTTGAAATAAAAAAGGAAGTTTCATTAGAAACTTCCTTTTTTTATTGATGCGTTGGCGTCATTACTCTTTGATCAAGCCAGCTTCTTTAAGAATAGATTTAGAATTCTCACTAAACTCAGCCTCTGGCGCATCTCCGCCAATGACAAACATGAGCCAATGGGTTTGATCCGGTTCATTTTGCGTAACATTTTCAAAGCGGCGTTGAACACCTGGGGGAAAAGAACAGATATCCCACTGACCTACGTCAAAGTGCTCTGTCTTGCCGTCCACTTCCCAAGAGCATCTCCAAGTACCTGTCAGTGGCATAAATGTCTCATTGGTGTCATGGTTATGCATCATTGGACCTTGACCTGGTTTTGCTTGGCAGAACCCTAGATTAAAGCCTTCGCTAATGGGGATCGCTGAATTCATCGCTGCTCTGGCGCCGACTGGTGATTCAACATCTTTACCGCCTTTACCTTTAGGTGGCTGAAATCCAATCGCGTTATATAAAATTCGTTTTGCACTCGGATAATCACTATCGAGTAGCCCATCCCCAAAACCTTTCAAATCTTTAAAGTAAGCCACGCGTTTACGCATTTCCTCTTTGGTGACACGAATCTCTGGTAATGCCATTTCTATCTCCTTGTTGTTATATCGGTTACTTTACCGAACTACCTCATAATAAGACACAGGTTTAACCCTAATATTTATAGAGTCTTCTTACACCATTTTGCATTAAAGGTACTTAAGGCGTTTCTGTTACAAAGCCAATCTTAAGTAATCCATTACGCTTACTTGCGCTTAGTACTTGAGCTACTTTATCGTAGACCACTCGTTTATCAGCACGAAGATTTACTTCTGGCATTTGATCACTTGAAGCGGCTTGTTTTGCCTTCTTTTCAAACTCATCAAAGCTTACTAATTCATTATTCCAATAAATTTTTCCAGATTGATCGATGGTCAATTGAATGGCTTCAGGGTGGCTAGCACTTGAAGAGCTTGCTGCTTTAGGAAGTTCAATTTTGACGGAGTGCTGAATCACAGGTAGGGTCACAATAAAGACGATGAGAAGAACTAACATCACGTCCACAAACGGCGTCATATTAATTTCAGCCATTAAACCTGAATCGTCATCACCACCTGAAGGTTGAGTAAATGCCATGATTAAGTTCCAGAATTCTCTAAAGTTTGAATGTGGTAGGTGTGTAAGTCATCGGCAAAGCGACGTAGGCTCATTAAAAGTTCACGGTTCGATTTAGAAATGGCGTTATAAGCAAGTACCGCTGGAATTGCCACAGCAAGGCCAAGAGCAGTCATGATAAGTGCTTCACCAATAGGGCCAGCAACTTGATCAATTGAAGCAGAGCCAGAGCTACTAATAGACATGAGAGCGTGATAGATACCCCAGACCGTTCCGAAGAGCCCTATGAAAGGTGCAGTTGCCCCCGTAGACGCTAAAAATGCCAAGCCTTTTTGTAATGACGAAAGTATTTTTTCGAGTTCAACTTTAAGGCTTCGAGATAGCCAGTCATCCGTAGAAACATGATTAGAAAGTGCGTTTATTCCATTCTGAGGTAGATTGCCATTTTGGGGCCTAGATTGAAGGACACTCGCTGAATTTGAAGCTAGATGATAAAAGGGGTTGATTGAAGCTTTGGATAGTGAATTGATAGCGTTTTGCCAACTAGTTTGCTGCCAAAATTTAGAAATTTCTAGGGACAGTGGTTTTAACTGGTAGAGCATCACAGTTTTAGAAATAATCACAAACCATGTGCCAATAGACATGAGCAGCAGTATGATAGCCACAATGTGGGTTACAGTGTCGCCTTGTTCCCAGAGGTGGGATAAGCCAAAAGCTGAATCATTCATGGGTGGTTCCTTTGTTGATAAAAGTTATTTTCGCAGATTAATGACTAAGTTGGAAACGTATTGCAATTGATGCTGATACCTTAACGGGTATGCCATTTGGCGCATAGGGTTTAAAACGAATGTGGCCTGCTAGATCTGATGCGGCTTGATCAAGACGTGCAAAGCCGCTAGAGCGCGCAACACGGGTACTACTGACTTCCCCTTGTTCATTAATATTGAGCATAATTCCCACGACGCCTTGTTCTCCAATATCTTTTGAGCGACTGGGATAGAACACTTCCGTATTAGGTCGGTAGACCATTTGTAGCTGGTAAATTTGGACTACACCACCTTCTACACCCAGGTTATTGGATGAATCACTTGCAGAAGAAGACGTGTTCGCTGTTGGTGCTTTTGCTTCATTTTGGCTAGATGAACTGTCTGATTCTTTGGGATCCTGAGTTTTAACCTTTTCAGAAGGTGTGGTTTGAGACTTCTCAGTTGGTTTAGTGCTACTCGGATCTTTTTTGACTGGAGCAACTGACAAAACTTTTGCGGGGGGGTCAGGAGGTTTCTTGGGTGTGGGTGGAGGAGGGGTTGAAGGTGCGGTTTTTGGCACTGGTGGGGATATGAGTTCTGCAGCGACAATTGTTTGCTCTGGAATTTTAGTTTCAGAGAAATTTAACAGTCCCCAAGTAAACGCCAGGATATGCAGTAGGACTACACCTAGCAGAATCAGCCAATCGGATTTGGAAATTCTTTTTATCATAGCGAGATGGTTAAGCCTTGGATTGCAATATTAACATCTCTTAGGTTAATAAGATTATGTGCGTGTGTTAAAAGTTGATCACCATCCTTTGTAGAATACAAATAGATTTGATGTTGTTTTCGAAGTGTAATTTGTTGCATTTCATCTTCAGGATTCTCATCTGGAATAAAGCGCTGTATTTGTCTAACGATTGCATCACTGGTATCGACGATTTTTAGTTGGTTCCCAAATAATTCGCTGATGCATGGAATTAAAAAAGGATAGTGGGTACAACCTAGGACTAGCGTATCTGCGCCACTCTCAAGCATTGGCGTGATATATTCTTTAAGTAATTTCTTGATTTCTGGAGAAGATAGTGCTCCATCTTCAATCAGAGGCACTAAGCCAAGTCCTGCTTGTTGAATAAATTGGCAGTCAGCTGGCAGGGTGCCAAGGAGCGCTTTAAATTTATCACTCGCAAGCGTATTTTGGGTTGCTAAAACACCAACGACTTTTGTTTGAGTAGTCATTGCAGCGGGCTTAATACCGGGCTCTACACCAATCACTGGTATATCAGGAAATGCTTTTCGAATACTAGCAATAGCTCCAGTTGTAGCCGTGTTGCAGGCTACTACAATTGCATCACATCCTTGTTCAGCAAGCCAGGTGCATAGAAGATGGCTTCTACTTTCAAGCCATTCTGGAGATTTTTCTCCATAGGGGGCATTGGCTGAATCTGCCAAATAAATATAATCATGATGAGGTGTTTGACGAAGAGCTGCGCTAAGCACAGTCAGACCGCCAAGACCTGAATCAAAAATACCTATTTTTGCCATGGTAACGCGCCCTTAAAAGTATTTTGACTCATCTTTAAATGGGCAGAGGGGGAGGGGTTAATTATTTTTGAAAAACTAAGGAATTAACCTCAAACCCTTTGCTATCTTAAGCGATTGTGACAGGAATTTTTCCAATTTTTGCTTGCCATTCACGAGGACCTGTTTGATGCGCAGATGCCCCTGTGGAATCAACAGCGACGGTGACAGGCATATCTTTGACGTCAAATTCATAAATTGCTTCCATGCCAAGATCTGCAAAGCCCACAACTTTTGCTGTTTGAATGGCTTTAGCGACAAGATAAGCAGCACCACCGACGGCCATTAAATAGGCGGATTTGTGTTTTTTGATCGCTTCAATTGCTGTAGGACCACGTTCAGCTTTACCAATCATCGAGATCAGCCCAGTTTGCGAGAGCATCATTTCTGTAAATTTATCCATCCGGGTTGATGTGGTTGGACCAGCAGGGCCAACAACTTCATCGCGAACGGGGTCAACAGGTCCGACGTAATAAATCATCTTGTTGGTAAAGTCCACAGGAAGCTTTTCGCCTTTAGCGAGCATTTCCTGAATGCGCTTATGAGCGGCGTCACGACCAGTGTACATTTTGCCGTTTAGCAATAAAGTTTGACCGATCTTCCAGCTTGCCACTTCTGCAGGCGTTAGCGTATCAAGGTTCACACGCTTTGAAGTTTCTGTATTAGCTTTCCAAGCCACTTTCGGCCAATCATCGAGGTTAGGTGGCGTAAGGTGAGCTGGACCTGAGCCATCAAGATGGAAATGAATATGCCGCGTTGCTGCGCAGTTTGGAATCAGTGCCACGGGTAGTGACGCTGCATGGGTTGGATAGTCCATGATTTTCACATCGACGACTGTCGTTAATCCGCCCAAGCCTTGGGCGCCGATACCTAGGGAGTTTACTTTTTCGTAAAGCTCAAGGCGTAATTCTTCTACTTTATTTTGAGGACCTTTTTCAATCAGATCTTGAATATTGACAGGGTCCATGAGGGACTCTTTAGCGAGAAGCATTGCCTTTTCAGGAGTACCACCAATACCAATTCCTAAGATCCCTGGTGGGCACCAACCGGCTCCCATGGTGGGGAGTGTTTTGAGAACCCAGTCAACGATTGAATCCGACGGGTTTAGCATCGCTAATTTAGATTTATTTTCAGAACCACCACCTTTGGCTGCGCAGATGACATCTACGCTGTTACCAGCAACGATTTCATAATGGATGACTGCTGGGGCATTATCTTTCGTGTTTGCACGAGTTCCAGCTGGATCACGCAGAATTGAAGCGCGTAAAGGATTGTCGTGGTTACCGTAAGCGCGCCTGACGCCTTCGTTGACCATTTCAGTCACAGTAAGAGTTGATTCCCATTGCACATTCATGCCAACCTTGAGAAAGACAACAGCAATTCCAGTATCTTGGCAAAGTGGTCTTTTACCCTCTGCGCACATCCGGCTATTAGTCAAGATTTGTGCAATGGCATCTTTAGCCGCAGGGCTTTCCTCGCGTTCATAGGCTTTGCCAAGTGCAGTAATGTAATCAAGGGGGTGGTAATAGGAAATGTATTGAAAGCCATCTGCAATACTTTGGATAAAATCTTCTTGGCGGATAATTGTCATAGGTATGGAATAATTAAGTTTATAGTCTTTAGAGTCAATTTTTAGAATTAAATTCAAGCTAATAGTATAAGTTCTAATAGGGTTTCTCCAAGAAATAGATGAAAATTCTATTGAATTGATTTAAAAGTAAGTTAAATTGAATTTATGTGTGAATTTTGATTTAGGACAACCAATTAATTTTCATTTAAGACAAAATGAAATGCTCGAAACTTATTACTGGAGAAAAACATGTCAGAAATAGAACAACTTTTAGTTGAAAATAGAATATTTACCCCCCCTAAAAGCTTTTCTAAGCAGGCTGCTATCTCAAGCATGAAGCAATATCAGGATATGTGTAGTGCTTTTGAGAAAGATTTTGATGGGACTTGGGGGCGACTTGCCAATGAGAGTCTTTACTGGAAGACTCCCTTTAAAACGGTTCTTGATGAATCTAAAGCGCCTTTTTACAAATGGTTTAAAGAAGGAACTACGAATGCTTCTTATAACTGTTTAGATCGTCACATCAAAGCAGGTCGTGGAAAAAAAACCGCGATTATTTTTGAAGCCGATGATGGCTCATCCATCAAAATTTCATACCAAGAATTATTAAATAAAGTTGCTCAATTTGCTAATGGACTTCGACAGTCGGGCGTTAAAAAGGGTGATCGTGTGGTCATTTACATGCCGATGTCAGTTGAGGGGGTTGTGGCAATGCAAGCCTGTGCTCGAATTGGTGCAACGCATTCAGTAGTTTTTGGAGGTTTCTCTGCTAAGTCATTGCAAGAGCGCATCGTTGATATCGGCGCAGTTGCGGTGATCACTGCTGATGAGCAGGTAAGGGGTGGAAAGCGTCTACCACTGAAGACTATGGTAGATGAAGCGTTGGCCTTAGGCGGATGCGAAAAAATTAAGCACGTGATTGTGTATCAACGAACAGGTAGTCCAGTCCCGATGCATGCAGGACGTGATTTATGGATGCATGAAGTCTCTTCTGGACAATCGACAACGTGTGAGCCTGAATGGGTAGATGCAGAACATCCTTTGTTCGTACTTTATACATCAGGATCAACAGGTAAACCCAAGGGGGTTCAACATGCTACGGGTGGTTACCTTTTGTGGACTCAACTGACGATGCAATGGACCTTTGACTTAAACCAAAGGGATATTTTTTGGTGTACAGCTGATATTGGATGGATTACAGGGCATAGTTATATTACTTACGGCCCTCTCTCAGCGGGCGCTACACAGATAGTATTTGAAGGCATACCTACTTATCCAAATGCAGGACGATTCTGGGATATGATTGCGCGTCATAAAGTGACTATTTTTTATACAGCCCCAACAGCTATTCGTTCACTCATTAAGGCTTCAGGTTTAGATCCTCAGGCGCATCCCAAAAAATATAATCTTTCCAGTTTACGAATTTTAGGTTCGGTTGGAGAACCAATTAATCCAGAGGCATGGATGTGGTACCACAGGGAAGTTGGGGGTGAAAAGTGTCCAATCGTTGATACTTTTTGGCAAACAGAAACGGGCGGCCATATGATTACGCCACTTCCTGGAGCTACCCCGCTTGTTCCTGGTTCATGTACATTGCCATTACCTGGCATTATGGCTGCGATTGTAGACGAAGCTGGGCATGATATGCCTAACGGTCATGGTGGATTTTTGGTGGTAAAAAGACCATGGCCTTCAATGATTCGAACGATTTGGAATGATCCGGAACGTTTTGTAAAAAGCTATTTTCCTCAAGATTTAGGTGGTAAGTTGTACTTAGCGGGGGACGGTGCGATAAGAAATAAAGATACGGGTTACTTTACGATTACTGGGCGGATTGATGATGTGCTTAATGTTTCAGGTCACCGCATGGGAACTATGGAAATCGAATCATCATTGGTAGCGCACCATGATGTTGCTGAGGCCGCAGTCGTTGGGCGACCTGATGATATTACTGGCGAGGCCATTGTGGCATATGTGGTTCTTAAAGGTACCCGGCCTGAGGGAGATGCTGCTGTAGCCAAAGCTAAAGAACTGAGGGACTGGGTTGGAAAGGCGATTGGCCCTATTGCTAAGCCTAAAGAAATTCGTTTTGGAGATAACTTACCCAAGACGCGTTCTGGAAAAATTTTGCGTCGTTTATTAAGAACTTTGGCTAAGGGCGAAGACATTACACAAGATACTTCGACACTTGAAAATCCAGCGATTCTTGATCAATTGAAACATGCGCTGTAACTTAAAAAGTTTTAGTAATCTCTAAATAAGTTGTATCAGGGGAACAGAAATGTTCCCCTTAATTTTATGCAATAATTGTTTGGATGATGAAGAATAAAAAGTTAAATTATTTTATTGTTGCAACCCTGATTGGGTTGGTTTCCTCAGTGGGGTTATATGCTAAGGAGGTAAATGTACAACAGGGTAGTGATCCAGTGCCTACTTTAAAAAAAATGAAGGCAATCTGGAAAGAGGTTGGACAAAATACACCTGAAGGTGTCACTATTTATATAGATGATTTAAATATTCAACAAATTGCAGATGTTTCTAGAGTGCGGGCTTTGTATAACTTTCACAAGACAAATAACGATTTAAATAAGCCTCATTTGTCTGAAGTTGAGTATTTGGAATTTCAATGTAAGACTCATCAGTTGAAATTGGGTCAAGTTGAATGGTATGCAAAAAGATATGCAAAAGGAAAAAAAGTCTGGACAACGCAAAATTTGAAATGGCAGGCCACTGAACATGGTAGTGCTTATGAGCGTATAGAGCAACGGGCTTGTCAGGTATCACCTCATGGGAATAAACCTCTGTAACTTGTTCTTAGAATTAGCTAAATAAAGCATTTCTTACAAATCCCTGGGTTAAAATCCCCTAAGGTTCAAATAACAAGATTAATCAATCTACCTCAATAAATATTAAAAGAGACCTTATATGACTGCCATCAAACCTGTTGATTTATCTTTAACACCTTCTTTAAAAGCAAGAAAACCTCTCCGAGGCTTATTTAATGGTTTAAATAGTGCTCCTTTAGTTGAGATGATGGCGTTTGCCGGATTTGATTTTGTGATTATCGATAATGAGCACGGAAGTGCAGACCATGAAACGACGCATTATATGATTACAGCTGCAAGGGCTGCTGGGATTACTCCTTGGGTTAGATGCTTTCCAAGAAATATAGCTCGAGTACTTGATATGGGGGCAAGTGGACTTGTTATTCCAGGTGTTGAATCAGCAGAGCAGGCTAAGGCCTTAGTTGATAGTGTAAGGTTTCCACCGATGGGTCATCGTGGTGTAGCTTTTAGTGTTCGCAGTGCTGGTTATGGTGCATTTGGTGGCGATCAGTATATTAAAGATTGCAACGCAGGCATTGCACTCATTCCGATGATTGAGACTCCAGAAGGCGTAAAAAATGCAAAAGCGATTGCTGGAGTAGAGGGTGTTGATGCCGTTTTTATAGGGCCGAATGATTTAGCCCATTCGCATGGTTTTGGAAGTACTTGGCTTGATGAACCAACTCAGCTTTTGATGAAGCAAATCATGCAAGATGTTTTGTCTATGAATAAAGCTGTAGGAACTTTATATCTGAATCAAGAGCATGTTGATCGCTATAGTTCTTGGGGAGGATCTTTCTTTGCAAATGTGATAACCAGTGTTTTGACACAAGCATTTAAGATCCAAGCATCAAAAGAGAAAGATGTAAAAGTTGGTATTTCGTATTGAGTCACTAACAAAGACAGATTTTCTATCTTTATTAAAATTCTCTAAATCAACTCTAATAGAAAGTTATTGGTCTCAGGAACTCTTATGTTTCATTAATGGGCATTTAGAACGTATAATAGTTAATTCTGCGGAGAGGTGGATGAGCGGTTTAAGTCACACGCCTGGAAAGCGTGCGTAGGGTTAAACCTACCGCGGGTTCGAATCCCGCCCTCTCCGCCACTTTTGTCATAATTTTTCCATTAATTCAGGCTCTTCGCCAAAATCAGCGGATGAGTTTTTAGATTAAGTGAAGCTCCATCTTCTTTCCAACTGCGGCAGTGAACTGATGTCAGTTTAGTACCACGGTTAAAGAGAGTATTCGTATCATATCATTGGATCATGATGGGTTGATTGTGGATGAGTTTTGGTACTTGGGTTTGTGGTGCTGGTGGTCGATAACCTAGAGAGCTATGAGGCCTGACATGGTTGTAATGCTTGACCCACTCGCCAACGA